>WNFJ01054211.1_pt2 | contig 13482 bp, 12 predicted proteins | sample 5400461 | NCBI WGS metagenome assembly WNFJ01 (sample SAMN13153349, study PRJNA577476) | soil metagenome | isolation source: 115 cm saprolite on Douglas fir-dominated hillslope | place: USA:California | collected 2013-09-17 | reverse complement strand
GCCTGGCTACTTCTGGTGTAAATTGTTTCATTCGATGAGGCAAATTTTTGCGAATTATCTGGGGTAAGTCATGAGGGACAAGGGTAGTTCGGCTGGCCTCTGAAGCGACTTGTATGACAAAAGAAGAGGAAAGCAGAACCGGTATTACCTCACATAATGGTATAATTCTGCCACTATCGACAAAGAGGTGACCTTGTTACAGAATTGGAAACCACTTCGAGTGGAGGTGGGTTTGTGAAGAGGACAAAGGCAGATTTTTGGTGAGGCAATGCGGCCCTCGGCTTTCGCCGTAGGGAATCGTCACGTTTTCATCCCTCTCTAAGCGGGAAGAGCAGGTAGTTCTCCACCAACACTCCTGTGCTCAAACGCCCCCAAGGCGCACAGCGATGCCTTTTGTGCGTCCGAGAGGCCACGGATGCCCGTGATATTGAGTCGCTCGTATGGCCGATCGCGCCGCAGCGTTTGCAGATGCTCGCCACTGTGCAGGTTCCAGAGGAGAATAGCACCATCATCACCGCAGCTGGCGAGCCTGCTGCCATCAGGACTCACCTTGAGCCCTTGTACCGCTCCCCGATGCCCCTCTTGCACCCGCACGCAGTGCCCACTGTGAACATCCCACCAGCGCAGCCTGCCATCACTGTCTCCACTGATCAGTAGCTCCCCACTCGGACTCCAGGCCAGCGCAGAGGCCAATCCCGGATGCCCTTCAAAGGCATGCACCGGCTTTCCACTGTCAGCATCCCATACGAACAGCTCTCCACCCTCTCTCCCGCTGCCAACAGAGGCCAGCCGCCTCCCATCGGGGCTCCAAGCTACACTCATCACGGCTCCCTGATGTCCTGCCAGCTGGCGCTCCTGTGTGCCATCGGTTGCATCCCACAGAAAGACGGAGCCATCATCACCCCCGCCGGCCACCCGCGTGCCATCCGGGCTCCAGGCCACGCGCCGGAGCAAGATTGCATACACACGATCTGCCCACCGCAGGGTGTTTGTGGCCACATCCCACACCTGCACACCACGCTGATAGGTGCCGCAGGCCAGAAGATGTCCGCCTGGACTCCACGCCACGCCATAGAAGAGGGTGTCAGCAGAGTCAGAGTCTCCAATGATCTGGAGACAGGAGCCCACGGTTGGGTCCCAGAGCCGGATGGCACTATCCCAGCCGGAACTGGCCAGCCTGCTGCCATCAGGACTCCATGCCACGCCGTAGACATTCCTGCGATGGCCGCGCAACACGCCTCGTGGCCTCCCACCGGCCACATCCCAGATGGTGACTAGCTTATCCGTACCGGAACTCGCCAACTGCCTGCCGTCTGGACTCCAGTCGAGATCGTAGAGGGAGGCCACGGAGCCCTGCATCACACGCACGCACTGCGCACGTTCGACCTCCCAGAGCCGCAGGGTGCCATCGTTACTGCCACTGAGCAGGTGGCGGCTATCGGGGGTGAAGGCCAGGCTCTCGACAATGTCGCTATGACCCTGCAGCACCGCCCGCAATGAACCAAGCTTTCCATCCCACAGCCGGATCGTGGTGTCCCAACCGCCACTGGCCAGCGTGTCTCCATCCGGACTCCAGGCCAGGCAATGCACCCGCTCGGTATGCCCTACAAGCGTCTGTAGACAGCGTCCGCTGGCGAGTTCCCACAGCTTCAGGGTGCTATCCCAGCTCGCGCTGGCCAGGCGGCTGCCGTCGGGGGCAAAGGCCAGGCCGCGCACCAAGTTGGTATGCTCGGAGAGGATCTCGACGCAGCGAGCCGGTCCGGTATGCTGCATCTCCCACAGCCGGGTCGTGCCCGCGAAGTCGCCACTGGCCAGCAGGCGCCCATCCGGGCTCCAGGCCAGCGAGAGAACTGGACTGGGATGCGGCAATTCCTCGAGGTGGGTGCCCAGCTTCGCATTCCAGAGCCGGACGGTCGCATCAACTCCCCCACTGGCGAGCAGTCTTCCATCGGGGGAAAAGGCCAGGCACATGGTGCCCTGCGTGTGCCAGCCCGACCAGAGCAAGGCCCCACTCTCGACGTCCCACAGCTTGACGCTGCCATCATCGCTCCCACTGGCGAGCGTGTGCTCATCCGGGCTCAAGGCGAGGGCTAACGTCGTGTCGGTATGGGCCTGCCAGGCAAGGTGCAGGCGCTTGCCTTCCTCGCGCCACACCCGCACTTCTCCCCGCCTACTGATGGCCGCGAAGTCACGCCCACTGCGGCTGATGGCCACTGCGGTGATGACATCGAAGGCCTCCGTAAAGACGCACTCACGCATCAAGGCCCCGGACAGAGTCGCGTCTTGCATCTCGACCCCTTGCAAGTACGCCCCACGAATGGCGAGCCGTGAGAGATCCAGGCCACGCAGGTCGCTCCGCAGCGCTTTGAGCAGGCTGATCACGTTGGCCGGACCATAGCCCTGACTGTTGCCATCTTCAGCGCGGAAGTACATGAGCAGCGAGAGGCACTGGTCCTCGACCCTGGAGTCCGATGCGAACTCGGCTCGCAGCCGCTCCACGAGCGGGCGCACCAGCACACGCACTTGGGTCTCTCGCACGTAGTCTTTGGCTTGCGCCTGCTCTACTGCATAACGCTGCAGGTGATCCATCGCCTGAGTAACGATCTCCCCGCTTAGTTGATCGAGCAGGGCATCGGTGACGTACTCCATCACCACCGATTGCAGCGTAAAACTGGCTCCCTGTCCCCGCTCGATCAGGGACCGTCGCGAGAGTGCTTCCAACGCCTCCAGCACCCGCGCACGCGTTGGCCGAGGGACCAACAAGGAGAGCAAGGAATCGAGCGACGTCCACTCGCGGACCACCGCCAGCCAGGTGAGGAGCGTCTGCTCCAGTAGCGTCAGGCGTGCCACTTGCTGGCGCAGGACTGCGCGGATGCCATTGAAGATCAGCTCCCCCGACTGTAGGAACAGGACGATGTCGCCGGAAAAGAGGTCGACAATGGCCTGTCCCACGATCTTGAGCGCGAGCGGGTTGCCCGCGTAGGTGGCAATCAGTTGCAGCCAAGCGGAGGAGTCCCCGCGCAGGTTCTTGTCTTGGAGCAGGGAGCGCGCTGCCTCCTGGGAGAGGCCCACCAGGCGCAGGGAACGGATTGGCCCGCGCAGCCCTTCCAGAGCCTCGAGCTCGCGGGGCTTCTCGCGGCTGGTGAGTAGCACACAGCTCTGATGGGCGGAGTCACCAAGCCGCTCGATCAGACGCCCGTAGCCCTGGTAGCAGGCACGGTAGGTGCCCTCGGGGTCTCCTTCTTCCAGGAGCGTATCCACATTGTCCAGCACGAGCAGGCAGCGCCACTCCTGCAGGCGTCCGATCAACTGGTTGATGCGCTGCTCGAGCGACGCGGGGAAGGCGGCAGGTGGCGCCTCGGAGAAGAACGTGATGCAATCGGCGACCAGCTCCTCGCAGGAGGGGGCGTCTCGTACCGAGCGCCACAGCACCGCCTTGAAGTGGGGAGTCAGGCGGCTCCCCAGGAGGGAGGCCAGCATACTCTTGCCGATGCCGCCCATCCCCAGCAGGGCGATCAGGCGGCAGCGGTCCTGCACGATCCACTGGGAGAGTTCGGCCACTTCCACCTCGCGGCCTGAGAAGTGGCTTACGTCAAGTGCTCCCACCCAGTCAACGCGCGGGGAGGCTGCAGGCTCCACGAAAGCCAGGGCAACCGGCGTCTCGGCCTGTGGGGAAAGCTGAACGAACGCAGGAGAGGCCCTCAAAGCAGCAGCCCCACCGGCTTCTTCGACTAGGGTCGGTGCGGCAGATGGCCGGGTCAGCAAGGACGAGAGCCAGGTCTCATCGAGGAGCACTCGTTGATGCGCCGTTTTCCACAACGCCCGGATCTCCTCTTCCTCGCGTTCTGGCTCAAAGACGTGCTCCTGCACACACAGCTCAATCAGGTGTTGCATATGTTCCGCTTTGGGATAGTTGCTGCCGGTCTCCCACTCGCTGATAGCGCGGCGTGAGATCCCCAGGTGGGCGGCCACGCCGGCCTGGGTCAGTCCAATGCTGGTGCGCAGCTTGAGTATGAGCTGCCCAAAGGTATAGTCGCGCTCATGATAAGAGTACCGTGGCATCGGCGTGCTCCTTGCCTTCCACTTGACCCGGCGGCACCCAGCCAGCAATGCGAAGCAACAGGGAGGAAACATACCACGCAATAGGGAGGAAAGATGTCACCTGCTGGCGGCTGACTTCCCCGGGCACTTCCGCTACACTGAGAGGTGTTGGATGCGCTGTCGGCGGGTCCACGCTGAATTGGGGGGTCTGGGGCAGGGCGAAAGACTCCAGACCCTCCTGTTAACTTCGTCCTTATCAGGATAGCACATTTCGGGCGAACGCGCGAAGCTGTCGACCCAGATGATCTAAAACAAGGAGATGACACCTCATGCATGATGACATGTTGGACGAGCCGCAGTTAGAGTTCCTCTATGAGATTTCAGCTTCTCTTGATCCCCCGATTGCCATTGGCGAGAACCCGCATGGGAACCGTCAGATCTCCCCTGTGACAGGGGGATCGTTTGAGGGCCCCCGTTTGAAAGGCAAGGTCCTTGCTGGTGGTGGCGAATGGCTACTGGTGCGACCAGATGGTGTGGGTGAACTCGATACGCGGGTGACCTTGCAGACGGACGATGGCGCCCTCATCTATGTGACGTTCCGGGGCTATATCACCAAGATTCTGGAGTTGTCTCCCCGCTGGGCGGCTGGAGAGCAAATCCCGCGTGAGGAGTACTACTTCATGATCACCCCGTACTTCGAGACGAGTGCTGCGCAGTATGCCTGGCTTCAGCAGGTAGTGGCCATTGGCAGGGGATCTCTCATTCAAGGCGGCGTCAGCTTTCAAGTCTTTGCGGTTCGGTAAGCTGATGAAGCCGGCATCCAGGCCTGACCCCTGGGTGGGATAGCGCCGAAAAAACGAATGGCCGATGTCGAGCCCGGCGTGCGGATCCACTACGTCGTCGCCGGCGACGGGCCGCGCGCGATCGTGCTGCTGCACGGCTTCCCCGAGACCTGCTGCGAGTGGCGGGCGGTGACCCCGGCGCTGGTGCAGGCCGGGTTCCGCGTGGTGGCCCCCGACTACCGCGGGGCCGGCGACTCGTGGCGCTCCGCCGGCGGCTACGACAAGTTCACGATGGCGCAGGATATCCACCGCCTGGTGCATGACCACCTGGGCATCGGCGAGCCGGTGGTGATGGTTGGCCACGACGTCGGCCTGTGGATCGCCGGCGCGTACGCGCTCCGTTACCGCGCCGGCGTCAGTCACCTGGCGCCGCTGGCCGGCACGGCGGTGTTCGACCGGTTGCGTCCGCGGTTGTGGCACTTCGCCTTCCACGGGGCCCGCGACGTGGCCGAGACGCTGGTGGCTGGACGGGAGCGAGAGTACCTGCAGCAGTTCTTCGCGGCGCGCTACGGCGACCCGTCAGCGGTCAGCGCCGCCGACTTCGACGCCTACGTGGCCGCCTATGCGTCGCCGGGCGGCATGCGTGCCGCGTTCGAGACCTACCGGACCTTCGAGCAGGACGCCGCTGACAATCGCGCCGCCCTCGCGCAGCAAGGCAAGCTGACGATGCCGGTGCTCTTCCTGGGTGGAGAACTCAGCTTCTCGGTGCCGTTGGGGGTCGAGATGATGCAGGAGGTCGCCCAGGACGTCACCGGGCTGCGCGTCCCCGGAGCGGGCCACTGGATCCCCGAGGAGCAGCCGGACGTGCTGGTGGCGGCGATCCTCGAGCTGGCACGGCGCGGAGCCGCCAGGGGCGAATCGTCGAGCTGATTTTTGAGGGATGGGGCCCCCATGCTGCTAAGGAGGAGAGACCATGTTTCACCTGGCAACGTCCACCCTGACGCACCTGCTGGCCACCTATGGCTACCTGGCGGTGCTGCTCGTTGTGGCCATCGAGAGCACTGGCATTCCCTTCCCTGGCGAGACCATGCTGCTCGTGGCCGCCATCGCGGCGGGGACGACCCATCAGCTCTCCATTGCAGGGGTGATCGTGGCCGCGGCCAGCGGAGCCATCCTGGGCGACAACCTGGGCTTCTGGGTGGGACGCGAGGGCGGCTACCGCCTGCTGCGCCGCTACGGGCGCTACATCCATGTAGAGGAGCGACGGCTCAAACTGGGCCAATATTTGTTCCTGAAGCACGGAGGCAAAGTGGTCTTCTTCGGGCGGTTCGTGGCAGTGCTGCGGGCCTGGGCCGCCTTTCTGGCCGGCACCAACCGCATGCGCTGGCCGCGCTTCCTGCTCTTCAATGCCGCCGGAGGCATTGTGTGGGCCACGCTCTATGGCCTGGGAGGCTACTTCCTCGGGGACAACATTCATCGGCTGGTCGGGCCGGTCGGCATCGTGCTCCTCGTGCTGGCCGTGCTCCTCATCCTAGCGGGGATCGTCCTCGTGCGCCGCAACGAAGAGTGCCTGGAGGACGAGGCGGAACGGGCCTTGCCCGGCCCGCTGGACGTCTCTTTCGCGAGAGGGAAACATCCAGGATAGGCGCTCCGCCAGCCGGGAACACGATCACCTCCTGGAGGAGCGCTACGCCCGTGCCCTCAATGCGCACACTCTCCACAGGGTACCAGCGGCCCCATCCACGGATCATCCCGCAGGAGCCCCTTCCTCCCGGCTTTCGGCCACGACCGGACCCCAGGGACACCTGACTCGCGCATGCAGAGGAAGGCCTGGTCCCGCAAGGCCGCGCTTCCTCTGGCAGATGTTCGTTGATGGCATCGGTCACTCCTTTCAAGCTGCGCTGTGTGCAACGCGCCAGGTGGTGTGAGGTCCCATGAGTGGGAGGTGCGCCGGGTGGCGTGAGCACAAGGAACTGCTGGTACGGGGCAGCACGGCCGAGGAAGGTGGAGAGATCGACCAGGATCTGCGTGGCTCACTGCACGGCGCACGCCGCATGGGAGACGAGCAGCCGGGCATCATCCGAGAGCATGAGTGGGGAGGAGGCTTCGGCTTTGGAACAGGACTGGCATCGTTTGCCCAGGCTCCCAATCCCCGCCCGAAAGCCTTGTTCATCATAGACGATGCGCATGATGTGCTTCCTCTTCCATCAGAACTCCTGCTGGTGATCCGTTTGTCTCACATGACGCGAACGTCACGGAAAGAACCTGCTTACGCTGCCGTACATGTACCCGTCTCGAGGACCATGAGCCGGAGGCCTCGCGAGTTCGCGAGGATCGAAGAGATGTGCTGCTCATGACTCCTGGCAAGCTGCCATCCCAGAGGGCCAAACCTGCTCACCTGGGAGAGCAATTCCCGCCTTACCTTCCACCTGACCCGGCGGCACCCAGCCAGCAATGCGAAGCAACAGGGAGGAAACATACCACGCAATAGGGAGGAAAGATGTCACCTGCTGGCGGCTGACTTCCCCGGGCACTTCCGCTACACTGAGAAGTGTTGGACGCAGTCCGGGGGACTGTGTGGCGCTGTCGGCGGGTCCACGCTGATTGGGGGGGTCTGGGGCATGGTGAAAGACTCCAGACGCTCCCTCTAACTTCATCCTTGGTAGCATAGCACATTTCGGGCGAACGCGCGAAGTTGTCTCCGCGAGACCATCAAAGCAATCGCTGGAACAGCTAGTCAGTATGAAAAGAACAGGAGGTGCTACGTGAACTGCATGTCCTCCAGACTGCCCCATGATCTTCAGTGCGCAGCTCATGGCGCTCTGCATCATACTCCTACCAGAGGGCAAGCTAGAACGGGACGCAGTGCTTCCATGGGCACGCTGGCGCACAGGCAGCAACAGAAACGACCCACAGGAACATGTATGTAAGACAGTCTGCCTGTTCTCTGCGCTGAGCAGTCTTCATGCAGCGAAAAGTCTTCGTAGAAAGGTGACACATATGATGAGGAACGAGTAATTTTCATATGGTAATATCTAGCATGACTGGAGGTTCAAAAGGAGTATGAATCACTTCAACAGAACTCTTGATCGCCGCCGCTTTTTGCGTGCTGTGGTCATGACGCTTGCCGCTACGGAGTTTAGTATGACCGCTTGTGAGAATGTATTAACACAAAGGAGAACTGGTATGGAAACCCAAACCAACGAAACTACATCGACCGCAGTCCGACCCTTTCATATCAACGTGCCGCAAAAGGATCTCGACGAGCTGCGCCAACGCCTGGCGATGACGCGCTGGCCTAAGCGGGAAACGGTCACGGATGACTCGCAAGGCGTGCCGCTCGCGATGCTTCAGCAACTCGCGCGCTATTGGGCGACCGATTACGACTGGCGCAAGGTGGAGGCGAAACTGAACGCCCTGCCGCAATTTCTGACGGAGATCGACGGGCTCGACATGCATTTCATTCACGTGCGGTCGCAACATGAGAATGCGTTGCCGCTCATCGTCACGCACGGCTGGCCCGGCTCGGTCATCGAGATGTTGAAGATTATCGATCCCCTGACCAATCCTACCGCCCATGGCGCGAGCGCCTCGGACGCGTTCCACCTGGTGATTCCGTCGCTACCGGGCTACGGGTTTTCAGGCCAGCCGACCACGACCGGCTGGGACCCCGCCCACATCGCACGGGCCTGGGTCGTGCTGATGCAGCGCCTTGGATACACGAAATTTGTGGCGCAGGGCGGCGATTTGGGTGCGGTCGTCGACGATGTGATGGCTGAACAGGCGCCTCCGGAATTGCTGGGCATTCACTCCAACTTTCCTGCTACTGTTCCACCCGGCGCTGCGCCGACATCCGGTCTCTCAGCCGACGAAAAACTAGCGTACCAGCAGCTGAACAGCCTACGGACGAAGCACTTGGGCTACGCCATCGAGATGGGGACGCGCCCGCAGACCATCGGCTATAGCCTGGAGGATTCGCCGGTCGGACTCGCCGCGTGGATTCTTGACCACGGTGACGCTGCTGGCCAGCCGGGGGCGGCGATCACCTCGGTCCTGCTCGGGCATGGAAACGCCGCAGGCGACCTGACACGAGACGATCTCCTCGACAACATCACGCTCTACTGGCTCACCAACACTGGGCCCTCCGCAGCGCGGTTCTTCTGGGAAAATAAGATCCCCCTTTTAAGAGCCGTCAACGTCTCCATCCCGGCTGCCATAACGGTCTTTCCAGGCGAGATTTACCAGGCGCCCAAGAGCTGGGCCGAGCGGGCCTACCACAAGCTCACCTACTTCCACAAGGTCGACAAGGGGGGGCACTTCGCGGCCTGGGAGCAGCCGCAACTCTTCAGCGAAGAAGTCCGCGCGGGCTTCCGCTCCCTGCGCTAATCGGAGAGGGGGACGACGGGCACCATGTGTGCCCGTCGTCCTGCACCACAGCAGAAACGCTGGACGCGTTGGCCGATCTGTCAACGATCCCATTGACGGGTTGGTCGACACACATCCAAGAAAGGAACGGTCATGTCTCAGACACCCCCTAGCGCTGCTGGGTCACTCACCTTGCTGGTCGCTTCCCAAGCCACGTGGTGAGACGGACGCACATCGATGCTGGCGTCCCGCATGGTGCAGACGCGCATCGCTGAGACATCCAAACAGAGGAAAGGCATGCATGATGAAAATACACCAACTCTTGCTCGCGACGAGACACCCCGCAGCGGTTCCATTACCCGTTGAAGGTGAGTTGCCTTCTCTGAGTGGCGCGACCGCGTGGCTCAATTCGCCGCCCCTCTCGGCGGCCGGCCCGCGAGGAAAAGTCGTGCTCATCGACTTCTGGACTTACACCTGCATCAATTGGCTGCGCACCCTGCCCTATGTCCGTGCGTGGGCCGAGAAATACCAGGAGCACGGAGTGGTGGTGATCGGCGTACACTCGCCCGAGTTCGCCTTTGAGCACGACCTCGAGAACGTTCGCCAAGCTGCGAAGAACATGCGGGTCTCCTATCCGATCGCGATCGATAACGACTATGCAATCTGGCGTGCTTTCAATAACCACTATTGGCCGGCCCTCTATCTCGTCGATGCACAGGGGCGTATTCGCTATCATCACTTCGGCGAGGGCGCCTACGAACAGTCGGAAATGATTCTGCAACAGTTGCTGGCAGAGGCCGGGATCGGCGGCATCGCGCATGAACTGGTCTCGGTCGATGCCCAGGGTGCTGAAGCTGCCGCCGATTGGGGCGACTTGAGGTCTCCGGAAAACTATCTCGGGGACGCGCGCACCGAGAACTTCGCGTCTCCCGGTGGGGCAGTCGTGGACAGGCGTCACGTCTACACTGCCCCCGCGCGCTTCTCGCTCAATCATTGGGCGCTGGCGGGTGAGTGGACGGTGGGGGAACAGGCCATTGCGCTGCACACGGCCAACGGGCGGATCGCGTACCGCTTTCACGCCCGCGATTTGCATCTGGTCATGGGGCCGGCAGCGCGGGGAACGTCCGTGCGCTTTCGCGTGTTCATCGATGGACAGCCGCCGGGCGTTGCTCACGGCATTGACGTTGACGAGCGAGGCAACGGCACGGCGACCGAACAGCGGCTGTATCAACTGATCCGGCAACTGGGGCCTATTGCTGATCGACACTTCGAGATCGAGTTTCTCGATGCGGGCGTGGAGGCGTTTGCGTTCACGTTCGGCTGATCCACGGCAGAGGCTCTTCACCCGATCACCGCGTGAGAAAATTGAAAAACAGGGATTGAGACTGCGCGATGTGGAGGAAAGAAGGAAATGAAAGCGATCCGGATACACGGCCGAGGCGGTCCCGATCACCTCGCGTATGAAGACGTCCCACAACCATATCCAGGTCCGGGAGGGGCGCTGGTGGCGGAAGTGACAGCGGCAGGTGGGGCGTAATGGCTCACGCTCTTCATAGAAAGAAAGGACGAGATAATGACCCAACAAGACAAGGAAATACAGCCAGAGAGTGCCGAGACCACTCCCACACGCTTTGTACATGTCCGGGAGGTGCGCATTGCCTATCGGCGTTTCGGCAACCCGGCGGGGACCCCGCTTGTCTTCCTCCAGCACTTTCGTGGCTCGATGGACAATTGGGACCCGGCCCTGCTCAATGGCTTTGCCAAAGACCGCACGGTGATCACCTTCGATAACGCGGGAGTGGGCCTCTCCAGCGGGGAAGTGCCCGACACCGTGGCTGCCATGGCGCAGGACGCGCTGGACTTCCTCGACGCCCTCAATCTCACACAGGTCGATCTGCTCGGCTTCTCGTTGGGGGGCTATATCGCTCAGCACCTGACCTTACAGCACCCCCAACGGGTGCGTCGCCTCATCCTGGCGGGGACTGGCGCAGGCCGCGGCGAGGGCACCCAGGACCTCAATCAGACGATCCTTGAGGCGGCGTCGGGGCCTTCATCCAGAAACGGGCTGCTCCGGCTCTTCTTTGAACCAACCGAAACGAGTCAGGCGGCAGGGGCGGCCTTCTGGGATCGGCTGCAAACGCGGACAGGCGAGCATGATCCGTTTCTCACGGGACCGGGGGTCCAGGCACAACGCACGGCCTTGACCCGCTGGGATCAGGGCGAGGACGCAGCCTACCCTCGGCTCGGAGAAATAACGCACCCGGTCCTGGTGGCGGGTGGGAGCCATGACCTGATAATCCCGACCGTGAACGCGATACGCCTGGCGCAGCGCTTGCCCAACGCCCAGCTCATCCTCTATCCCGATTCCGGACACGGCTTCCTCTTCCAATACCACACGCTGTTCGGCCAGCACGCCACGCTCTTCCTGGAGAGCTGAGCGTGCCTCTCGTACACGATGTGCCTTGAGACGACGAAACGTCTGCGCATGAGACAAGCAAGAGATGCGGCAGTGGCGCATCCGCCTTTGCGAGCAATGATGAGCGGGAACAGACACTGGAGCAATTGCTGGTGGAGATGGATGGCTTCGAGTCCAATCAGGCGGTGGTCGTGCTGGCAGCCACGAACCGGCCCGACGTGCTCGATCCTGCCCTACTGCGACCGGGGCGCTTCGACCGGCAGATCACAGTGGATCTGCCGGAACGACGTGGCCGCGAAGCCATTCTGAAGATCCATATGCGCAACGTCCCGCTGGCTGCTGATGTGAACCTGGAGGACCTGGCACGTGTGACCCCTGGCTTCTCAGGAGCAGACCTGGAAAATCTGGTGAACGAAGCAGCGCTGGCCGCCGCACGGCGAGGCAGCGCCCAGGTGAGTCGCCAGGACTTCGAGCATGCGCTGGACAAACTCCTACTGGGCGGTAGGCGGGAAGCGCTGATGGATGAACGGGAACGCCGGACCGTAGCCTATCATGAAGGGGGACACGTGTCAAATGAAATGCCTCTAAACCTCCTTTCATTGAGTTTACGCTTTATGCAATATCGTTGACTTGCTGCATTCTCGTTGGGCATCCTGTGGGCGAATTGGGCAAAAAAAGCGCAACAACTTCCTCCGTAACTCAGGCTAGTATGGTAAAAGCCCCTTGCAAATAGGGTGTGTCTGTGGTATAAATAGAATGATCATTCGATCTACCTGAGAAGTTTCTGCGAGAAGAGGGTATCATATGGCAGAGGAAGACAACACACAAAAAGGCGATAAACGTGAGGCCATCTTACAGGCGGCACTGGAACTCATTGCGGAACATGGCCTCCAACATACACCGATGTCGCTGATTTCCAAACGTGCTAGAGCCAGTGCAGGCATCATTTACCACTACTTTGAGAGTAAAGATGACCTGCTTGAGTCACTCTACCTCCGCGTCAAAGGCGACATGGGCCGAGCTTGGCTGGCTGCCGATGACCCACAGCAGCCGCTCGCCAGGCGTTTTCAATCGCTTCTGCTGGTCATCTTCCGCTATTGTATAGCTCATCCACAGGAAGTGGCTTTTCTCGAGCAATACGAAAGCTTCCCACAGGCAAAACCGCATGATGTCCAGTTTCAGGAGAAGGGGAAAACGCTTGATAGCCTGATCGAGGACCTCCGCACTCAGGACTTGCTCAGGAACCTCCCCCTTGAGGGGAAAGCGCTCTATGGGCTGATCGAGGACCTCCGCACTCAGGACTTGCTCAAGGACCTCCCCCTTGAGGTCATTGGTGAATTCACACTTGGAATGGCGCTCAGACTGGCTCGGTTATCAGCAGCCGGTGTGGTGAGCCTTGATGAAGCAACGCTCACCGACGTTGCTAGAGCATGTTGGGATGCCATCGCCCGCTAATTTTTGTATCTCTCGCGAATGAACATTCGATTTACAGATTCTTCTCTGAAGGAGAACTTTTTTAATCCTTACTGTAGACCCGCTAATAGAACAACAAGAAAGGCTGAATTATGATCAAGATCGAGCAACGTCAATTGGGTGCATCAGGGCTTGCCGTCCCGGCTCTGGGCATCGGCACCATGAGTTGGGGCGAAAGACTCATCGGCTATGGGAAGACTCACACGCGCGACGATGTGTTCCAGGCATATCGCGCCTGCCTAGATGCTGGTCTCAACTTCTTTGATACCGCTGAAGGGTATGGGGGAGGCGAAAACGAGCGTCTGCTGGGCGAGTGCCGCCGAAAAGATGGTCGTCCCATCATCATTGCCACGAAATTTGCACCAGCCAGCATTTTTGCGCCGACGCCAACACGCCTGTCCCCGC
>WNFJ01114745.1_pt2 | contig 13483 bp, 15 predicted proteins | sample 5400461 | NCBI WGS metagenome assembly WNFJ01 (sample SAMN13153349, study PRJNA577476) | soil metagenome | isolation source: 115 cm saprolite on Douglas fir-dominated hillslope | place: USA:California | collected 2013-09-17 | reverse complement strand
TGTCTCCGGCTATCGCCTGAACGTGTGACAGTGAGGGAGAAGACGCTACTACCTCGCCACCGAACCCGAGCAAATCGAATCGCTGATTGATGATCACCGCCCCGTCAACTGCCGTCAGCGACGCCATCGCCTCCGCGACATCAGTGAGTGATCCGTCAATCTCCTGCTCTTCGTCCGCAAGCCGGGAGTGCTCTTGAAAAGAGCCTGCGTATAAGGTTGCTTCGCGTCCCACAGCGGAAAGTGTAGGTCGTAGAATCGGCGGTGATTTACCAGGCTCCTAACCAGCAACTCCCAGGCAAAATCGTACCCGCACGAATATTTGATGTTTACGCGGTCTGTAAGCCGCGTATCTTCCTTTAGAAGATGGGTTGGAACCATAATGATGGTTCCGCCATGGGTGCGCAATCGTGCGTGGAATAGTAGGCGCTCCAGAAAGAATGTATAGGATCTGCGAGGATAATCATCGTCCGGCCCCTCCGGATCCCACTGGTCCGCGGCCAACCTCGTTAGGGCATCCCTGTACAGCTGGCTCCTCGCGGGTTCGAGAAAATCACCTAAGGGTCCGGCCCAGAGCGCATTCTCAGAGGGCACTGTGATCCTTCCACCTTTAAGCGAGGCTATGACCTCACCGAGGGCTGACACCGATATCTCTCCGGGCCCCGTGCTACTAACGGTGAGGAAATTGGGTGGCGGCATCCCACTGCTAGCCTCGTGTGTATAAATTTCCACCAATTTTCACCGACGTCGAGCAGTGACCAAATATACAGCTCGGGTTCGCCGCCTCGCGTCCGACCGTTCCGAACGCAAATTAGCAGCCTGGTCAACTCTGCCGCTGGCGCCAGACGATTGATCTCACCCACATTAAAGGGCCGTTCTCTCTCTAGACGGACGGAACGGAAGCATCTTGCGTAGTGCTCGCCATCACCGCATGGGCGACCCAGCATCTTGTCGTTATCCGATGGATCGCACAAAATCAGCCGGAAGCCTGGGCGGCGGCCTTCCTCGCTCTCAAACGATGCATGGTAGGCGACATCGAGAAAAGCCCTGATCACATTGTCGGATGGAAGCGGGGGCGGTTTGTAATGCTTCTCTGCCTTACGGCTTGAGCAGGCCGTCTTTATTATTGAAACCAACGCATCTGGGTAGGAGTTCATCAACAATATCGCTCGACGCGAGCCAGTACGCACAAACTCAAGTATATCCCCGCGGGCCCGCCCCCTATCTTTTCAAATGATGATGTTCTACTATTACGCCCTTCATTGAAGCTAAACACCGCAGTCCTGATCATGGATGCGAACAACCAGATCAGCGACGTGGTCTACATGTCGGAGGTCCAGAGTGTCTATTAAGTGATCGGCCATGAGTGGATAATCCGATCTGTACGACGCGTTTTAACATGGGTAACTATGGCCGGGTGGACCAGGTCCTGGGCGCTTACTCCCATGTCTCGCAAAAGCAGCGAGACATGGGGCCACCTGACGAGAAAGCTGGGAGTATACTTTGCCCTGATATTCGGCCCTCGCAAAAACTGTCCGTTGTTTGTAGCAGCTCAATAGAGTCCACACTAAAAAGGGAAGGCAGTCCATCTCAGACAATTTGACCTTTGGAGGTTGCAATGTATCACAGACAAGTAAAGGCGAAAGGCTGTCGTACGGTACTCGGCATGCTCGTATTCGCGGTTCTGGTTCCCCTGAGCGCAGCCCAATTTAAGGTGACCGACAATTTCAACCGGCCGGATGGTGCCGTTGGACTTGGCTGGTCAACTTGGGGTAATGGAGCCCAGATTAGTGGAAATCAGCTCGAAACGTTCGGCGAGCTAAACAATGCGGGAGGTATTCAGCGGAAACTTGATATTACCTTCCCGCTCAAGTTTTCGTTTGACTTCAGCACAAGTTCGCCATCTGATGGCGGATTTATAGTCGGTTTCAACGCCCCAGTCGCAGATGACTCTGAGACTAACTCGGAATTTGGGATTTTCCAGAACCAAGGTGCGCAGCCGATCTGCGTGTTCTTCCAAACTTCTGGCGGCCCATCTCGCCAATGCGCAGGCGTTGTCTCTGGACAACGAGACTATACTACGAGTGCGCATATCTCGGGGACTGTTAACGCCGATTTCTCAACGAAAATCACAATCAAGTACAACGACGGGATGCTACCCGCATCAGTTACCGTGAAAACAACGGCTCCTGTCGGAGCGCTGTTCTCGCCTCTGGGGAGCGTCTTTTATTTCGGCAACACGAATCAGACTTTCGGTCCACACTTATTCGACAACTTCTCTCTTACTCTGATGTAGGGCGGTGACCCAGGTCTCGGGCTTCCGACTCCCATGTCTCGCAAAACCAGCGAGACCCTTCGGCTTCCCTCAAGGCAGGCTATGGGGCACCCCATTTTTATTTCGGTTCTCAACAAAACCTTCCGATCATGCCGCTGGTGGGCGAATTGTCATCACCAAAATGTCCGTGTCATTAATCTTCACCGGCCCCACTTCTCCCGAGGAGTACCAGCGAAAACTGCTCCACTGCCACTGTTCTGGCGAGGCCACCAATCCCCGCGCAACGGGATTGCGATGGATGTAGCGCAGCCGCAGCCTAGGTCTTTTTGAGCGCGCAGCTTGCGTCTCAGCGTAAAATGTACGCATGACCACAGAAGTTACCGACATTTTGAAAAAGGCTCTAGCTCTTCCTCCAGAAGCGCGGGCCGCCATTGCAGGATCTCTCCTCGAGAGCCTCAACGACGGCGGGTGGCCCAGGTTTCAGGCGCCTACTCCCATGTCTCGCAAAAGCAGCGAGACATGGGGCACCCCATTTTTGTTTGGGCTGCTAACGAAACCCTCCGGTCACGCGGCTGGCGGGCGAATTGTCATCACCAGAATGTCCGTGTCGTTGATCTTCACTGGTCCCACCTCGCCTGAGGAGTACCAGCGAAAACTGCTCCACTGCCACTGTTCCGGCGCAGCCACCAGTCCCCGCGCCACGGGATTGCGATGAATGTAGCGCAGCTTTTCGATTCGCTTCTTCTCGGTCCAGACATTGAAGTCATAAAAGCGGGCTTGCCAGAAGCGGTTCGACTTTTTGGAGCCACCAACACTGAGGGTGCCCCAGGTCTCGCCGGTTTTGCGAGACCTGGGAACGGCGCCGCCCTCTAAACTGCGCACAAATCCAAGCTTCAATGCTTGAATCGCAGTCGACAGCGTCTTCCGCTGTGGTTCGCTCAGCAACAGGTGAACGTGCTCGGGCATGACGACATATCCCAAAACGACGAGCCGATAGCGGCGTCGCACTCTTTCGAGAACCTGCAAGAATAGATCGCAGCGGTCGGCACGCTTGAAATATGGTCGCCGCTGGTAGCAACTGAAGGTTAGAGAATGTAAATCTCGTCCGCCGTAGAAACGATGGAGGGTTTCGGTCATAGGGGAAGAGTAGGAATTGAACGAGAAGTGTCTGTGACATGTGAACATCGGGACCGGGGTGCCCCCTCCCATGTCTCGCAAAAGAAGCGAGACCCTTCGGCTGCGCTTCAGGGCAGGCTATGGGGCACCCCATTTCACCCCCAATCCACGCCAGCAAAACAAATAACAATCTCTTTACCTCCCGGTGACACCTCCCCACCCGCGATCTTTCATTCTCGGTAGCTGCCAACTTCATTCCGTTTCCCCGGAGGAGGCGTTATGTTCAAAGGCTTTGGCATTTCCATGATGTTGGGGGCGCTGTGGCTGTGCGCGGCCGCGACGCAAAGTTTGGCGCAAACAGATGCCGTCAGCAGCGCCACTTACACCACGCTTCACAGCTTCACCGGCGCGGATGGCAGCAAGTCTTTTGCCGGCCTGGCGCAAGCCAGAAGCGGCAATCTGTACGGCACCACTTACTTTGGCGGCAGCAGCAATTCCGGAGAAGTTTTCGACGTCACCACCGCGGGATCGCTGACCACGGTTCACAGCTTTTGCTCTCAGAGCGGCTGCACCGACGGCGAGTATTCCTACGCCATACCGGTGCAGGGCAGCGACGGCAATTTCTACGGAACAACCTACCTTGGCGGCACCGCCGACTCCGGAACGGTTTTCAAGATGACTCGTGGAGGCACTCTCACCACCCTGCACAGCTTTTCGGGAACGGATGGCTCTCAGCCTTTGGCGGGCCTGGTCGCAGCCAGCGACGGAAATCTTTACGGCACCACCAATCTGGGTGGAGCCCACAACGATGGCACCGTCTTCAAAATCACTCCCAGCGGCAGCTTCACTACACTGCATAGCTTTTGCTCGCAGTCCTCTTGCACCGACGGCCAAAATTCCTATGCCGGCCTGATCCAGGCAACCGATGGAAATTTATACGGGACGACGCTGTCGGGCGGAGCCCACGGCAACGGCACGGTCTTTAAAATCACCCCCGGCGGCACGCTCACCACGCTGCACAGCTTTTGTTCCCTCAGCGGCTGCCTCGACGGCGAATTTCCCCAGACCGGACTCGTCCAGGCTGCGAACGGAAACTTGTATGGCACAACCATCCTCGGCGGCGCTTACGGCTCTGGCACGATCTTCGAAATCACCCCGAAAGGCACGCTCACCACGCTCTACAGTGCCTGCTCGCAAAGCGGCTGTCCTGATGGCAATTATCTCTACGCGGCATTGATTCAGGCCACCGATGGCAACCTCTACGGCATTATGCAAATCGGCGGCGCGCACAACAGCGGAACAATTTTCGAAATCACCCTCACCGGAACGCTGACCACGCTTTACAGCTTCTGCTCGCAACCCTCCTGCGCCGACGGCCAATACCCGGCTGCCGGGCTTGTTCAGGACACAGATGGCAACATTTATGGGACCAGCGCCGATGGCGGGACCAGCGGCAACGGCACGCTCTATCGTCTCTCTGTCGGCCCGGGGCCGTTCGTGGAAACACAACCCACCGCCGCAAAAGTGGGAGCGACGGTAAACATTCTAGGCACCAATCTAACCGGTACGACCAGCGTCAGCTTCAACGGCAAGCCCGCGACTTTCACCGTAGTATCAAGTTCCCAAATCTCGACCACCGTCCCCGCGGGCGCCACCAGCGGCAAGGTTCAAGTGGTAACGCCCGCTGGCAAGCTTTCGAGCAACGCGGCGTTCCGCGTTTTGCTGTAAGTACTGGGAATGTGGCGTAAACCGAAACCGGAACCTAAACCGGGCAACCTAAACCGGGGACAGAATTTCCCCGAATTTCCCGTCATTTGGAAAGTGCCTTGATCGCAGCGCCAGAGGCGCTGCGCCACCCAAAAGCAATTTGCGCAGGTTCAGACAATCTTCCCTAACTTCGGCAGCGCCGCTACGTCTAACCGAGAAATCCAGCGGAGGTTACGAAATGGCGGGTAGCCCAGGTCTGAGGCACTGACTCCCATGTCTCGCAGAAGCGGCGAGACCCTTCGACAAGCTCAGGGCAGGCTATGGGGCACCCACTTTTGTTTTTGAGCCATCAGCAAACCGTCCGATCACGCCGCCGGGAGGGAATTGTCATTACCAGAATGTCCGTGTCGTTGATCCGGACTGGTCCTACTTCGCCTGAGGAGTACCAGCGGAAACTGCTCCAGCGCCACTGTTCTGGCGCGGCTGCTTGAAGCAAAATATGTTCCGCATCATCCCCAATTTCGCAAGTGATCCAGTCTTTATTCTCCAGCAGTTGGGTGAAAGACCAGTGCGAAGGCATAGCGCCGCTGTAAAGGATCCACCTGCGGCTCGATCATCGGTACAAGTGACGAGTGTTTGTGCGCGAGATGGCTCATGTGCGTGTCATAAACGTATCGTCCGATGAACCAGCCCATCGTACCGCCAGCGACGACATCCGAAGCGAAGTGTTTCTGCGCTGCGATTCGCGCCGCGCTCACAATCCCGGCCAGGCTGTACGCAGTTATGCCGACGATTTTCTTGTGCTTGTACTCGTGATCCAGTAACGAGGCAATCGACCATACCTGAATCGCGTGACCGGACGGGAATGAAGTTCCGCCACCCCAAAAATCGCCGGGGTTTTTCTCGTCAGGACGATTACGCCGAAACACCTCCTTCAAAACTCCGGCCACAATCAGGCTGTCGAGCAGCGTCTCCGTTCCGAGAACACCGATTTCTCGTCCTTTCGGATTGTCCCGCCATGCTCCATAGACGTAGGAGCTGGCGACGATGGGGATCAATGTATACGACGCGCCAATATTGGAAATTCGGCCACCCCAGCGAACCTGCCCATGGCTGTTTTCAAAAGCATTCGCGATGTGTGTATCGCTCGCAATCAATGCTCCCGTCATGGCCATCGGCACCAGCCATTCCAAGGCATTGTGCCGATTTATGTGAAAGGGGCTGGTGAAAATATCTTCCTGGTCGAGCACAATGTTCAGGAACAACTTTCGCAGGAGCGGTTTTGGCCGCTCCGTGTCGCCGGGATAAAAGATCCGGTCACGGCGGTCTAAGACCGGCGGTAGTTGGCTTGCCGCGTCGCCGCTTCCAGCATTGGCTTGGACGGTGTCGGTTCCTGCGAAAAGACCTTGACCTGTAGTCGGTTGAGTATGGCTAAACCAGTCATCGCTTGCGCAGGCCGCACTTGCGAGAGTCCCAATGACGAGTATTAACAGTAAACGCGGTGCTTTCATCGTATCCCTTGATTTAGATCATCTCTTCGATGCAGTTTCGGCTCAGTTGGGAACTTGAAAAAGGAGGGTCCCCCCGCCCTTCGCGGTTTGAGGGCGGGTGGCTCCCTTCGTGCTTTCGAAGGGTGGGATTTCCAGCAGCATGGCACTCTGTCCAAGTCGCAGATGGCGGGTGGTCCAGGTCTCAGGCACCCACTCCCATGTCTCGCAAAAACAGCGAGACCCTTCGACTCCGCTCAGGGCAGGCTATGAAGCCGTTCTGATCCCACCACCTTATCGCAGCGCTGAAAGCGCTGCGCCACCCCAAAGCGAAAAATGCTCTGGCGCTTCCCAATCTGGCACATGGACAATAGAGCCACGCGCCTTGGCCGAATCGCGCCGTTGGAAAGTGTGGGTTTTGCCGGCCTGTGCAAAATCTTGTCAAGAGGCTGGAGGCGAGTTTTTGAGTCAAGTTGTTGATTTAATGGAGAAAATATTTTTGCTAATATGTCACATTGACCCTATGCAATATGATATAATAGATATATAGGGTTGAAACAGCGGCGCAGGCCTTCCGGTCTGCGCCTTTTGTTTTCGGTAAAGGAGATATGACGCGGAGGGTGTTCAGGACACCCAGGCCGCGCTTTTTTTATGCCTGGAAAACCGGATGGGGAGAGAAAGCAGGGGAGTCCTGGCCTACAGAAGCTGGTTCCGCCCACGGCTAAGAAGCTGGGGGAGGCGGTGGAGGCTGCGTTCCTGGCGAAGGCGACGATGCTGGGGTTTCCGGTGCTGAAGCCGTGGGGAGATAGCCGTCCTTATGACTTTGCGGTGGAGAGTGGGCGGCGGTTGTGGCGGGTACAGGTGAAGTGCGCGACCAGCCATCGAAACACGCGATGCAGCGCCAGGGCGGCCGGCAGCGGGGAACTCTACACACTGGATGACATCGATTATCTGGCTGCGTATGTGATCCGAAAGAATCTTTGGTATGTGGTTCCGGCGGATGCGTTTATTCCGAGAGTGACGGTGCACTTTAACTATGGTCCGCAAAGTCAGGGGATGTTTGAAATCTATCGGGAGACCTGGTGCCTGCTGACTTGTTCGGCGAGAGCGCGGGGCAGAGGCGATATTCCCAAGCGATGCCGGTGTGAAGAGATGCCGCAGCGCTGCGCGGTGTGTCCGCGCAAGTGATGGAGGGGCGGGCTGGATCCTCTACGTACCAGCGGGTGTCTCTTCTATCTTTTATCTTTATGAAGCGACCTTTCTGATGCGATCCGATGAAACGATCTTCGCCCCGGCTTCACTAACCATCAGCGCCGTAGTTTGCAACAAGACGGCAAGATCCAAATTAAGGAGAGCACCATGGCAAATGTTGTGGGTACTTGGTCTCTGACTACGGACTGGGGTTGCGACGGCAGCATTACCGGTTCTTTCACTCAGACCTTCAATGCGGACGGGACTTGGAATTCAACTCCGTTCGTACACAATGGGCGGTGGTATCAGGCCGAAGGCCTGGTCTCGTGGACGTTCGCGGATGTCCCGCATCTGGTGTACGCGACCAACCTTTCGGGAAGTTGGATGGCGGGCATCCAGGGATATGAGGAGGCAGGAGGAATCAAAGGCTGCTTCGGAGGCCACAGGGCCGGGATCGCGGCCGCCGCCGCAGCACCGGCCGCTAAGGCGCCTGAAGGTATGAATCCATTAACCGGAAAGAAAAAGTAAGCGCCGAACAATCCCCATGCCGGCGGGCGGTGGTCCCACCCTTCGCGCTTCGAAGGGTGGGATTTCCCAACTCGGCCTCGGCGCCCGTCTTTATCTTTCCGCTAGACACCTACTGTGTTCCGGGTGTCTAATTCCCCGTCATGGAAACCCTAGGGCTCTCAGGGTCTGTCGAGCGCAGTGACGGGCGACTTAAGAGTTTGTTCTGGCCATCTATCCAGAACGGAACCGACGTGGACTATCTAGGCGCCCAGGGATACTGGGTCTGCACTGCCGTTGCGATTCTGTCTTTTGTGTTTCTGACGATAAGCGGTCAGCCGGTTACCGGCTTGGCGATCCTACTGTTCTATTATATGGGCGGTGCGGGAGTACGCGAAGGCAGCCGCTATGCCGCTCTTGTGGTATTCATCATGTACCTTCTGGATACCCTCTTGGCCCCGGGAATAGTCCGAATAATTCTCTCCGCTCTGCTGCTTTCCAACCTGCGAGCTACCTGGATCGCCGCCACCTGGCGGCCCGAATCAGAAGAAGCGGCTCTTCCGCCTCGCCTCAATGAGACATTTACCGACAAGCTGGCTGACCAACTTCCCACCTGGCTCTGGCCCAAAGTAAGGGTCGCGTATTACATCTACTCGGCTGGATTCCTCTTGTTGGTAATCGTCGGCCTCGCAAGCATGGGAATGAAAATGAAGGCTCCGCATTAAAACCAAGGGCCGGGTGCAGCTTCTTGATCGGCTTCTTCTCAGTCCAAACATTGAAATCATAAAACCGGGTCTGCCGGAAGTGATTGGGACTGGACAGGGCCTTTGGGTGGCGCAGCGCTTCCAGTGCTGCGATTAGAGCATCAGCAACTGGCCCGGCTTTAGCCGCTGAGGTAGAGCATCCAGTCAATCCTGGGCGCGCCTGTGCGAGGACACCTCGGCGGCTAAAGCCGAATTTGAAAGCGCTGAAGCACTGCGCTACCCAAAATCTTGAAGCGCTGCGCTAGCCAAAATCCTGAAGCGGTGCGCTACCCAAAATCGGGCCTAGCTCCCGCTGCCTCCGAGTTCTGTTGTGCAAATCCCTGCAAGGAATACGAGACGACCAAGGCGCACAGCACTAGATACGAACGAAACGTGTTTGATATTCATTGATTCTCCTCTGCCTGTTCGACTTTCACACCAAACAAGTGTTAGCCGGAGGGCGGGCGGGGATCCTCATCCGTGACATGCCGGTGCTGTACCTCGATTTCTAAATCAGGAAGCGCCTTCATGAGTTGCTCGTAAAACTGCCGAACCCCGCCGGTGTAGTGTTCGCCCCAGGCCTCATCGTCGTATCGCGCGCTATCACCGAAGGTGTGGAGAACACCTTCAAGGTCGTGGGCGTTCTCGAGTCGAACGTGCTGCTCGACGAGCGCGACACGCGCCGACCGTGTGTCCTCGTTTTGGTACATCGGGATCGATACGTTGGCCATATGCACCTCCGGACGCGTTGACAGATATACGAAGCTGCGCGCACAAATACTACCATCGGCACTGTGAAACAGACAGACCGCCGGGTGGCTCAGAACCCGGCCGGAATTTCCATGTTTCTCAAGAACAGCGAGACACGCGGACCCAGCACCCCGTGTCCAACTCAAGCTCTGAACTGTAGAGAAATTTGCTAACGCGGCTATTCCGCTCTCGTCTACGGCTTGTCGCGCGTAAGCCTCACGCGACGCTTTCAAGACGAAAGCCGATGTGGTGAAGTTCGTTCAGGAGGCCGTGGCGGACGGAGCGAAGGTGCCGTTGCGAGCGATCTCCAGAGTTGACATTGCGTTAGGGGTGACCTTGTGCTTCCACCTCCGGCAAATGCTGTATTGCGACCTGCCGAGGGAAAGGCCGACAATTTTCCAATACAGATCCAACAACCAGGGAACGCCGGATGGGATTGGACAATGTTCCCAAGCTGGCGATCTTGAGTCATATCGAAAGAAAGCGGAGGTTACTCATGCGACATTTACTGCTGTTTTCAGTGCTGCTGCTCGGTACGTTTTGGGCGGCTGCACAGAGTTATCCGAGCCAGGAAACCAGCGGCAAAGCAGGTGGCCAGGAGACCGTGAAAGGATGTTTGAGCAGCTCCGGAGGGACTTACACTCTGAGCGCGAAAGACGGCAAAACTTTTCAATTGACCGGCGATACCTCGAAACTGAGTGAACACGTGGGCCACGAAGTCAAAGTGACCGGCACCATAAGTGCGGCATCCGCGACGTCGAGCGACGCGATGGGGAAAACCAGCGCTGAGCAGAGCCTTGAAGTGAGCTCCGTTAAGCACGTCTCAAAGTCCTGCGAAGGCAAAGGTTCGTCCTACTAACTCGCCGGCATGTTCGCACACCGGCAGCGGCGCAGGCCTTCCAGTCTGCGCCGTGTTGTTTCGACACACCCTAGAGCTTTCCTGTCCCCGGTCTTACCTGCCATCCGAACAACGTGAGGGCCCTGCCCAGCGTGAAGTCTAATGAGCCACGTATAAGGACCACATACAGGAATGTTTAGCTCCTGAGGGGCGCGGCTTGTCGCGAACCGCTGCGCGCATGAATCTCCGGTAAAATCAATGCAGCATGAAAATCGGAGTACTGGCCCTGCAAGGCGATTTCGACGCCCACCGCCGCCGGCTCGAAGAGCTGGGCACCGAAGTTGTGCTGGTCAAAAAGCCCGAGCAACTCGACGACATCGACGGCCTCATCATCCCTGGAGGCGAGTCCGGTACATTCCTGAAATTGCTGGGCGAAGAAGGCTTCGAGAAGCTGAAGCAGTTCGTCCGCCTGAAGCCCACTTTCGGCACTTGTGCCGGCGCAATTCTGTTAGCGACAGAAGTCGATAATCCCAAGCAGGCCGGCCTCGGCGCAATCGACATGGCCATTCGCCGGAACGCCTACGGACGCCAGCTCGAGAGCTCCATCCGCGAGGGCAAATTCGGAGCCAGTCCTCTGGAAATGGTGTTCATCCGCGCCCCAAAGATTACTCGTGTCGGCCCCGGCGTCGAAGTCCTCGCCACCGAAGGCAAAGATAAAGATAAAGTTCCAGTCGCCGTCCGGCAGGGAAGATCGATGGCCGCCACCTTCCATCCCGAGCTCTCGGACGACACGCGCATCCATCAAGCTTTCCTGGATCTAACCCGTTCCTGTCGGTCGGACAATCCTGTCCGGTGACGTCAAGCTGCCCTCTCGCCTTTTACACAATCAAATTTACGTCACGCCCCGCCGATTCACAAAGACCTTCCACTCTCCCTTTACACCAGCCCTTCGATTTGAGAAACTCATCCGTGGAATCCCAATCCAGACGCAGCCAGTCTCCACTGAACCAATCCATCGTTATCCTCGACTTTGGCGCGCAGTATACCCAGCTCATCGCGCGCCGGATCCGCGAACAAAATGTTTTCTCGGTTGTGGTGCCTTGCACGGCCGCGCTGAACGAGGTGAAGAATTGCGCGCCGGTAGGCATCGTGCTCTCGGGAGCTCCATGGTCGGTTTATGACAAAGACGCTCCGCCCGCCGATCCGCGCATCTTCGAACTTGGAGTGCCAGTACTGGGCATCTGCTACGGACTGCAGTTCATGGTGCACACTCTTGGCGGCAAAGTTCGTCCCGCGGAGAAGCGCGAGTACGGCCACGCAGACGTCGAAATTGTCGCCGAGTCAAAACTGTTTCATGGACTGGCGAAGCGTCAGCCGGTCTGGATGTCGCATGGCGACGAAGCGCTGGAATTGCCTGCGGGATTTGAGTTGACGGCGAAAACCTTGCATGCTGTCGCGGGGATCCAGAACGTCGCGAAAAATTGGTTTGCCGTCCAGTTCCATCCCGAAGTTCATCACACCCGAAACGGGACGGAGATTTTGCGCAACTTTATTTTCCAGATATGTGGCGCCAAGCCCATATGGACACCGCAGCACTTCATCGACTCGACCATCGACCAGGTCAAGCAGCAAGTCGGCAGCGGACGTGCCATCTGCGCGCTCTCTGGCGGCGTGGATTCATCGGTTGCGGCCGTGCTGGTCGATCGCGCCTTACGCGGCGTAAGAGGGAAGTCGCGACTGACTTGCATCTTCGTGAACAACGGAGTGCTTCGCAAGAACGAATTCGAGAAAGTCCAGAAGACGTTGCGCGACAAGCTCGGGCTGCGGCTTGATGCCGTAGATGCGACCGACCGTTTCCTCGGCAAACTGAAAGGCGTGAGCGATCCCGAGAAGAAACGCAAGATCATTGGCAATGAATTCATCAGGGTGTTCGAGAGGGAAGCTCGCCGCATCGAGAAGGACGAAGGTAAAGTGAAGTGGCTGGTGCAGGGGACGCTGTATCCTGACGTCATCGAGTCGCGCTCGGTCCGCGGCCCATCGCAGGTGATCAAGTCACATCACAATGTGGGTGGCCTGCCAGAGAAGATGAAGCTTAAGCTGATCGAACCTCTCAAAGATTTGTTCAAGGACGAAGTCCGCAAGATCGGCCGCGATCTTGGCATGCCGGAAGAAATTTTGCAGCGCCAGCCCTTTCCCGGACCTGGCCTAGCGGTGCGGGTGCTCGGCGAAGTCACGCCCGAGCGTTTGGCCCTGCTCCGCGAGTGCGACGACATCGTCGTCAATGAGATTAAGAACGCCGGCCTATACACCAAAGTCTGGCAGTCGTTCGCGGTGCTGCTGCCAGTTATGTCCGTAGGCGTGATGGGAGACATGCGCACTTACGCCTACACCTGCGCCATCCGCGCCGTCAGTTCCGAGGATGGCATGACGGCCGACTGGGTTCCCTTGCCGCACGAAGTGTTGAAGGCCATCTCCACCCGCATCGTGAACGAAGTGAAAGGCGTGAACCGTGTGGTCTATGACATCACGTCGAAGCCGCCGGGGACGATCGAGTGGGAATAGAAGGCAGTCATCGTCCGCCCAACACGCAGCTTCGGCATACGCTTCGGTTACTATCGTTCGGTGACCGACGTAATCTAACTCCCCTGCGGCAAATTAGAAACAATTCATGTTGAGGCCTGTCCGCAAGGACAGCTCGCATTCAAAGATTCCACACTTACTGGGGGAATTCCATGGGTTACAAATCACTCGTCCTGGCATCGATTTTGTTGGCGAGTACCGCGTATGCCAAAGAACCGAAGGCTTACCAGAGTGGCAAGTTATTGCAGATGGATTCGGTGCAATGTGGTGTAGACGAGAAAGATGCGAAAAGTTT
>WNFJ01661851.1_pt2 | contig 13485 bp, 11 predicted proteins | sample 5400461 | NCBI WGS metagenome assembly WNFJ01 (sample SAMN13153349, study PRJNA577476) | soil metagenome | isolation source: 115 cm saprolite on Douglas fir-dominated hillslope | place: USA:California | collected 2013-09-17 | reverse complement strand
CGCGCCAGCGTCTTCAATCTTTCATCGTGTCATTCTTCGCCTTGGCCGCGCTGCTGATGGCAATCCTCGGCGTTTACGGCGTGGTCTCTTACTCCGTCCGGCAAAGAACGGTCGAGATCGGAACCCGCATGGCGCTCGGCGCCACCAGCCGGGACTTGCTGCGCCTGGTGGTCGGCGACGGCCTGACAATGGCAGCGTACGGAATCGGTATCGGAGGCGCAGCCATCGCAGCCGCTGTGTGGCTACTGAGCGCAAGAGTTTTCGGAATTCATATCGACGACCCGCGCCCGTTCCTTTTTTCGACCGCCGCCGTCGCCGGGTTGACTGCAATCGCCTGCTTCTTCCCCGCATGGCGCGCGACGCTTCTGTCACCCATGGTCGCGATCCGCAATGAGCCCGCCAAATCGAGTCCGCTTCGCGTTGCCGCCCATGACGCACTAGGTGAACACTCCGTCATCGGTGAGGCCGAACTCCTCGCCGAGATCGCCGAAACGGGACGCCACGCGATTTCGTTTGCCGACGCTTCCCGCCTGGCCCTCGAGTGCCTGCGTGACCGGCTCGGCGCCGCCGCGGCGTCATTGTTCGTGCAACGCGCTCCCGGCCAGCCCTACCGTTGCAGCGGCGTCGATCAGTTGGCGTTGCCGGCCGATGCGCTGATCCTCAGCCGCCTGCGCCATTACTCTGGCGCGGTCCCGCTCGATCAGGCCAGCCTCGATGCCACCGCGCGTTGGGCGCGAGACAATGCTCCAGTCCATCTTGCCGAGATCGCAACGTTGCGCACAGTCGACGCCGCCCTCGTCATGCGCGTAGCCGTAAAAAACGAAATCAGTGGCCTGCTTTTCCTTGGACAACCCGTCGGTCGCAGCGCCTACAGTGCGCCCGAAAAGCGCCCGCTCCGCGGAGTCTCCGCGCAATTTGCGATGATGATCGAGAACTCCCGGCTTACCGAACGCATCGTCGAGCAAGAGCGTCTCCGCCGTGAGCTTCTGCTCGCCGCCGAAGTGCAGATGCGTCTGTTCCCGGAAAACAGCCCCGACACCGCCACCCTGCAGCTTTTTGGCGTCTGTCTTCCCGCGCGCGGCGTAGGCGGCGACTACTATGATTTCCTGCACCTGGACGACCGCCGTATCGGCATCGCCTTGGCCGATGTCGCCGGAAAAGGAATAGCCGCAGCCCTGATCATGTCCGTCGTGCAGGCTTCCCTGCGCAGTCTTGCCGGCTCCGGCGGCGCCTCGCTCGCGGAACTGGCGGCCAAAATGAATCGCCTGCTCTATCGTTCCACCGGACCCTCCAGCTACGCGACTTTCTTCTATGCCGAATTTGACGAAGAGAAACGCCAGCTTCGCTATGTGAACGCGGGGCACAATCCTCCGTTCTTGCTCCGCCGTGGAGAGGCCGCTTCGATCGAGTGCCTGTCGACTGGTGGCACGATCATCGGCATGTTTCCTCAGTCAGCCTACGAGGAGACGGCTGTCGATCTGCTACCTGGTGACATCCTACTTGCATTCACTGACGGCGTTCCCGAAGCGATGAGTCCCGCCGACGAGGAGTTCGGCGAGGAGCGCTTGAGAGAGTCCTTGATTCGCCATTCTCCTTTGCCCATAAGTGAGATGAGCGCAAACCTATTGCAGGATCTCAAACGTTGGATGTCGGATGCCGCGCAGTATGACGACCTGACATTCGTCTTAATGAAAGTCAAATAGGTTCGCGCGGAGTCAACGTGCTGACTTTACTCTTCACTGTCCGCCGATCGATCCCCAGCCTCCGCGCCGTCTCTTCATAGCTGCCGGTCTGCCGGTACACCAGTGTGCAATAGCGCGATAGCAACTCATCGGCCGTCATCTTCCCCGCCCTGAAATCCCGCGCCAGTTGTTCCGCCGGATCCCCCGCCGCCGCCCGCGATGGCCGATAGTCGCGCCGGATCAAGGACATTCTTGATGCACTGCTCCAGCTCGCGGTAATTGCCCGGCCAGGCGTAATCGGGCTCCAGGTTTCGCGCGATCCATGCCGTCACCTCGCTCGCCAGCTCGCCCGACTCCGGACCCGCGACGCGACGCGCCAGATACACGATCACCTCCGGCAGCACCTGACGCGCGCCCGCAATCTGCTCAGCCAACGACGGTGTCGTGATCTGATCGGAGCACAGCCGGTAGTAGAGATCCTCGCGGAAGCGTCCCTTCTGAATATCGGCGCCCAGGTCTCGATTCGTCGCCGCAATCAGCTTCCCTGCGAACCGCCGGCTGGCCGTATCGCCGACCGGATGAAAGGTACGCGTCTCAATCACGCGAAGCAGTTTTACCTGGATCGTCGGATCCAAATCGCCCAGTTCATCGAGAAAAACCGAGCCCAGCGCCGGACAGGTTTCGAGCCATCCTTTTCGGTCCGCGATCGCTCCCGTGAACGACCCGCGCCGGTGGCCGAACAGTTCGGATTCCACCAGTGTCGGCGATAGCGCCGATATATTAATCGGAAAAAACGAAGCCGCCTCGTCGCCGGCAAACTCGAGCCTCCGCTCGTCGAAAGGAACGTAGCGCGACTGGGCGATGGCGCGTGCCGCCAGCTCTTTGCCCGTCCCGGACGGCCCCGTAATCAAGGTGGCGAAGTCCCCCATGCGCTGATACAGCGTACGCTGGTAGCGCCGCATGTCGTGAGTGAAGATCGATTGCCAGACCGATGCGCGCAATCGCGCCGCCGCAAGCGAGCTCCCGATGATGTCGCGAAAGATCTGGTCGAACGCGCGCTGGATCTGCCGCGCCAGCGCAAAGCTGTGGCAGGGATCGTGGTGCGCCACACCCTCCAGCCGGAAGAAGCGCTTCCAGTCGGCGAGAAAATCCCGGTAGCAGTGCCACTTCCCCGCCACCAGCTGGCCATAATAGCGCTGGTAGAGCAGGTGCCGGACAGCATCCTCATATAGCGCCAAGTCCTCTTCGCGGGCGTCTGCATTGATCCTTGCCCGAAGTTGCTCCGCCAGCGGCTCCAGCTTCTCAACCACGCGCCAGACGTTAGCTCGAGGCCGCTCCGGCTGATCGACCGGCAGGCTCCAGACCGGCTCTCCCTCCACAAATTCCGCGCCCAGCGCCGCCCGCTCGCACTCAATTCGCTCGGGCAGAAAAGGATTGCAGTATGCTAACTGCGACACCGCGCGCAGAAAGGCGCGTTCGCTTGCCGATAGAAAGGCCATCCTTTGTACAGTAACCTACCATCACGATATACGAAAATGGAGTCATGACCGGCGTCAGAATGGACAAGTGGCTCTGGGCTGCCCGATTCTTCAAGACCCGCGCGATCGCCTCTCGCGCATGCGAACTTGGCAGAATTCTATCGAACGGACACCCAGCCAAACCGTCGCGCGAGGTCCGCGTCGGCGACCAGTTACAAGTCAAGAACGATTCGGGCGACTACCAAATCGAGGTGCTCCTCCTCAGTGAAATGCGCGGCCCTGCGGCGATTGCGCAGACGCTCTATCGAGAGACGGACGAAAGCCGCGAGTTGCGCTTAAAGTTGGCACAAGAGCGTAAAGCCATGCCGCATTTCGAAGCGTCGCGCGAAGGCAAACCCTCGAAAAGAGATCGCCGCGACCTCGCCCGCCTTCGGGGCCGCAGGTGATTTCGGGACTAGATCGAAACAGTCGGGGTATGCCGCTCCCACGAAGCTCGGGAATGTGTGGCTCCAAAGGAGCCGCGCGCGAGCGTTTCGCAGCACAGGACAATGGCTTCTATCCAGAGCGGAGTTTGCGGGCATAGCGGGCGCGTTCGATAATCTAATCTGTGCTCCTCAGCATCACAAATACCGGCCAGCAAGCCACTGACCTTGGATTCCTTCTTCACAAGAATCCGGCTAACCTCCATTCCGCCGATCTGGCATTCGGCAAGGCTTATGTTTTCTACACCACCGCTACCGTCGATCGCTGCACTGCGTGTTTGCTATTGGAGATCGATCCTATAGAGCTGGTGCGCGGCGCCCAGCGGCTCGAAGATTACGTTAATGATCGCCCGTATGTCTCGTCGTCCTATTTTACGGTGGCCATTAGCCGCGTATTCGGAACAGCTCTTGCGGGTAATTGCCAGAAGCGGCCCGATTTGGTCGACCTCAAGCTCCCCCTCGAAATTACGGTTGAAGTGATCCGCTCGCGCGGAGGCGCAGACGTTTTGCGGAAGCTCTTCGAGCCCCTGGGATATACCGTCGACACCGCACAACTTCCACTCGATGAGAAGTTTCCTGAATGGGGTGAGAGCCGGTACTTCCGACTGACGCTTACTGCGAGCGCCACCGTTCACGACACGCTATCGCATCTCTATGTGCTATTGCCGGTACTCGACGAAGAAAAGCACTACTACGTCGGCGACGCCGAAGTGGACAAGTTGTTACGCCACGGCGAAGGATGGCTGGGCAAGCACCCGGAGCGCCAGTTCATCGTCAGTCGCTACTTGAAGAGACGCTCGTCCCTAATGGACCAGGCCTTCGAACGGCTATTGGACGAGGAGAACGCGGCAGTTGAGGCGGCGGAACTGAAAATCGAACGGGCGGCGCAGGATGAAAAGGCTCTGGAACGACCCATGACGTTGCATACCCAGCGACTGAACATGGTGGCCACCCTCCTCAAGGAGCTCGGAGCGAAGAGTGTTGTGGACCTTGGTTGTGGGGAAGGAAAGTTGTTACGCCGGCTGCTAGCCGATCGGACATTTGAACGGATTGCCGGAATGGACGTAAGCCATCGCTCTCTGGAAATCGCGTCCAAAAGACTCCGCCTGGATCGCATTCCGGAGAGACAGCGGAAACGGATCGATTTGAGACAGGGGTCGCTTCTGTATCGCGACAGGCAATTGAACGGATTCGACGCCGCAGCTTTAGTTGAAGTGATCGAGCATCTGGACCGGCCGCGGCTAGTTGCTCTCGAACGTGTGTTATTTGAGTTCGCGCGGCCTCGCCACATCGTGATAACAACTCCCAACCGGGAATACAACGTTTTGTTCCCCACGCTTCCTCCGGGAAAACTGCGTCATGCAGATCATCGCTTCGAGTGGACCAGAGCCGAGTTCGTCAGCTGGGCAGAATCCACGAGCGCGCGCTTCGGCTACGAAGTTCGCTTCGCGCCCATTGGGGCCGTGGACGAGCAACACGGCGCGCCCTCCCAAATGGCGGTATTCTCGCTGCCGATAGGGAGCGGGAAATGAAGACCATCGAGATTCCCGAGCTGTCCTTGATTGCCCTGATCGGCGCATCCGGATCGGGCAAATCGACCTTCGGACGTCAGCATTTTCTCCCCACCGAAATACTGTCATCCGACTTCTTCCGCGGATTGGTCAGCGATGATGAGAATGATCAAGCTTCCACACCGGACGCGTTTGATGCTCTTTACTATATGCTCGAAAAGCGATTGTCACGTGGCAGGCTGACGGCGGTCGATGCGACCAACGTGCGCGCGGAAGACCGCAAGAGACTTGTAGAGACTGCGCGTAAGTATCATTGCTTTGCGGTGGCGATCGTACTGAACACTTCAGAAAAGCTCTGCCACGAACGCAACGCGGGCCGCCCTAATCGCTCGTTTGGGCCACACGTTATTCACCGCCAGATTGGCGATCTGAAGCGCGGGCTTCGGGGCTTGGAGCGTGAAGGGTTCCGCCACGTTCACATCTTGAATGGACCAGAAGAAGTAGAGATCCGGCGCACGCTGCTCTGGAACAACAAGAGGGATCAGATAGGTCCCTTCGACATTTTCGGAGATCTGCACGGGTGTGTGGGTGAGCTAAGAGCCCTTCTGGACCGCCTTGGCTGGGAGCGTTACACGCTCGAGGAATCGGAAAAACCTTGGGGTGGGGAGAGCTGGCGGCACCCGTCTGGACGAAAGGCTCTGTTCCTGGGTGACTTGGTGGATCGGGGGCCGAACGTTCTCGATACCGTTCGCGTTGTTCGCAACATGGTTATCGCCGGCGACGCTCTCTGCGTTGCGGGCAACCACGACGTGAAGTTCATGCGATGGCTGCGCGGGAAGCAGGTTCAGATTAAGCACGGACTGGAACAATCGATTGCGGAAGTCGAGATCTTGGAGGCCGAAGACCGTGGCACGATTGCTAAGTTCCTGGATGGACTGGTCAGTCACTATGTCCTGGATGGGGGCAGACTGGTTGTCGCTCATGCTGGTCTTCGCGAGGAGATGCATGGGCGCGGTGCGGCCGCCGTTCGGGAGTTCTGCCTCTACGGGGAAACAACCGGTGAAACAGATGAGTTCGGGCTGCCCATCCGTTATAACTGGGCCTCTGAATATCGAGGCAAAGCAATGGTAGTTTATGGTCACACTCCAATTCCTGAGCCGGAGTGGTTGAACAACACTGTTAATATCGATACCGGCGCCGTATTCGGCGGTAGACTTACGGCCTTACGCTATCCGGAACGTGAATTCGTCTCTATACCCGCCGCGCGCGAATATTCAGCGCCAATCAAACCGTTAACACAACCATTGCCCGACGCGCGAACGAGCCAGCAGGAGCTCGATGATGTGCTGGATTTGGAAGACGTCACGGGGAAACGGTTCATTGAAACCCGCCTGCATGGCAAGGTCACGATCCGGGAGGAGAACTCGATTGCCGCTTTGGAAGTGATGAGCCGGTTTGCCACGGATCCTCATTGGCTCATTTATCTGCCTCCGACGATGTCGCCAAGTGAAACCTCGACTCGCGAGGACTATCTCGAATATCCGACAGAGGCATTCGATTACTTCCGCAGGAACGGCGTCCAGAATGTCATCTGCGAAGAAAAACACATGGGGTCCCGGGCGGTGGTCGTGATCTGCCGTGACCTGACGACGGCCCGAGAGCGGTTCGGCGCGACTGATGGCCGCCGCGGCGTCTGTTACACACGCACTGGGCGCCCTTTTTTCCCGGAACCAGCCGATGAGGCGGAGTTTATCACGCGCATTCAAGCCGCACTCTCGAAAGCTGGCCTCTGGGACGAGTTCCGGTCGGATTGGTTTTGTCTGGATTGCGAACTGATGCCGTGGTCCGCGAAGGCACGCGAGCTAATCCAGCGCCAGTATGCTCCTGTAGGCGCGGCTGGAGTGGCGTCTCTCGAAGCCGCTATCGAGGCGATCAAGAAGAGCCCTGCTGCTTCCAGCATGTGTATAGCTTTCGAACATCGCTTGACCCGACTACAAAAATACCGGGAAGCCTATCGATATTATTGTTGGCCTGTGGCGTCACTGGCGGATTACAAGTTGGCGCCCTTTCATTTGCTTGCATCCGAGGGCGCGGTTCATACGGACAAGACTAACCTGTGGCACATGAGAACGTTGCACCGCCTCGCTCGAGCCGATCCTGGATTCATTGTTGCCACACCGTTTTTGGAAGTAGCTGTGGCCGATGAGTCGGCTGTCGAGCAAGCCTCTCAATGGTGGGAGACTATTACGCGCAGAGGTGGCGAAGGGATGGTCGTGAAGCCGCTCGACTTCGTTACGCGGGGTCCGAAAGGACTCGTGCAGCCAGCTTTGAAGTGCCGTGGTCGCGAGTATCTCCGCATCATCTATGGACCCGAGTATACGGCCGACGATCAATTACCCAGACTCCGATCGCGCCGTCTGTCGGGAAAGCGATCACTCGCTTCGCGTGAATTCGCGTTAGGGATCGAAGCGCTCGATCGCTTCGTCGCGCGTGAACCCTTACGCCGCGCCCACGAATGCGTATTTGGAGTGTTAGCCCTGGAAAGTGAGCCGGTAGATCCAAGATTGTGAACGTGCCAGAGGCAGTTTTCCTCCCACCTACTCCAGCCCAAACACCAACAGCGCATGCCCCGACGCAATGACAACATACTGCTTCCCTTCATTCATATAAGTGATCGGATTGGCATCGATTCCGCCCCCAGTCTCGAAGCGCCACAAAAGGTCGCCCTTCTTCGCGTCCAGCGCAAAGAACGAGCTGCTGTTTGAACCGAACACCAGCCCCCCGCCCGTCGACATCAGCCCGGCGTGCGAAGGTCCGTGCAGTCTATACTCCCAACGCAATTTACCAGTTCCAACCTCCAGCGCCCGCACCGCCCCGTACCCTTCCTCCGCCTTGTAATCATGCTGGCCCCCGCCATTGAACAGCGCTCCAGCTCTGTACTCCGCAGCGCCCTTGTGATAAACCGCCGCCAGCTCCTTCACGTTCACATAGTACAGACCGGTCTGCGGGCTGTTTGTCGAGCTGTACCAGTTGGACCCTCCCGCCAAGCTCGGCCACAGCAGCGTACCCTCCACCGATGGAGACGTGTTCGGCAAACGCATCGGCCGCCCCGCTTCGTCGAGGCCGCTCGCCCACGTCTGCTTCACGAAGGGCCGCCCCGCGATGAATTTCCCGTTGATCCTGTCCAGCACATAATAGAAGCCGTTCCGGTTTGCCAGCGTGACTACCTTTCGAGGCTGCCCCTGCACAATAGCTTCGGTCAAAATCGGCGTCTGCGTCGAATCCCAATCGTTCACGTCATGCGGCGTATATTGGAAATGCCATTTTCTTTTGCCTGTATCCGCGTCCAGCGCAATCAGGCAGTCTGTGTACAGATTGTCGCCCTTGCGCGCATCCCCATTCCAGTCCGGCCCCGGATTACCGGTCCCCCAGTAAATCGTATTAGTGTCCGGATCGTAAACCCCCGTCACCCAGGTTGTCGCCGACCCTGTCTTCGAGCTCTCGCCTTCCCACGTCTCATTGCCCGGCTCGCCTTTTGCCGGAATCGTGCTGAAGCGCCAGACTCGCTTGCCGGTTTTAGCATCGTACGCGTCGATGAACCCCTGCACGCCGAACTCGCCGCCCGCCATCCCCGTGATGATCTTATCCTTCACCGCCAGCGGCGCGCCCGTGCTCGAGTATCCCATCTTGTAATCGGCCGTCGGAACATCCCACCGCAGCGCCCCCGTCCGCGCATCCAGAGCGATCAGGTGAGCGTCGATGCTCCCGTAGTACACCGCGTCGCCCAAAATCGCCAGACCTCGATTAACCTTGCCGCAGCACAACCGCAGATCGCCGGGTATGTCTTTCCGGTAGCTCCACAATGTGCGCCCCGTGCGCGCATCCAGCGCCTCCACCATGTTCGGCGGCTGTGTGATAAACATCACGCCATCCACCACGATCGGCGACGTCTCCAGTGTGTCCAGTTCGTTCACTTGGCGCATCCAGGCCATCCGCAGTTTCGCCACGTTGCCCGTGTTGATCTGATCGAGCGGCGAGTAACGCCGGCCCGTATAATCGCCCGAGTAAGTGAGCCAGTTACCAGGCTCCTTCGCCGCATCGCGGATCCTCTCGTACGGTACATTCACTTGCGCCAGAAGCGCCGCCTGCGCGAGCAGCATGTATAGCGCTCTCATTTGCTCTCCTTCAGCGACGCGAGATAAGCCACCAGGTCGGTCAGTTCGCTATCTGAGAGTCGACCCTTATATGACGGCATCGGTGACTTCGCTCGGAGCTTGTCAATTTGCATGATTTCATGTTTCCAGAACGAATGGGGTCGCCCGGAGTCGTCGCGGATCTGGATCGAAAACGAATCCTCGTTGACGCGCAGACCAGTCACGCTCCGGCCGTCCTTCGCGACCACCTTCACCAGCAGATACCCATCCGGCACGGCTGCCTCCGGGTCGACTAACGATTCACGCAGGTATGCGCCACTGCGCCTCCCGCCGACGTCTGTCAGATCCGGTCCGGAGATTCCCCCTTCCCCTCTGATGGAATGACAGTTCGCGCAGCCCCCTTTTCCGCGATAGATCTCTGCTCCAAGCGCAGGGTTGCCGGGAACCGGTTTCAGCGGTGTCTTCCCGAGCGAACGCACGTAAGCGGCAGTCTGTCGAACTTCTCGTTCCGACATCACATCCGCCCCTGGCATCTCGGTGCCACGAATACCATCCGAAATGACTTTGACGAGTTCGGCGTCGTTTGGCGCGCGAGACAGCTTGGCTTTTGTCAGCATCGGTCCGCGGCCGCCTTCGCCTTTCGGCCCGTGGCACAGCGCGCAATTATTCTGGAATAATTTCTGGCCGGTTTCGAGGTCGGCGCGGCTGGTTGGAAGCTTAACTTTCGTTTCTGTCCCCGCCGCAACGGCCGTGACAGCCGACAGCACGTATAACAAAGCGCGTTTCATACCCGGCATATTATACCCCGAGCCAGCTTTGGTCAATCTGTCACTGCCCGCCAGTCGGAGGAGACAGAATGTCCTTTCCCTTCGGACTGGAAATCGAATTTACATTGCAAATAAACATTGTTGGTTTTGGTCTCTGGAGTGCCTTATCGATATAAACCAAAGTACCAGGGAAGTGAACGGAAGAGGAGGAACCGTGAGAGACGAAGACGTGAAATCGTTCGCCAGTCAGCTCCGCGACGAAGGAATCGATGCACATGAATGGGGCGAGTCCATTCCGGGCGGCGGAGGTGTATTGATCGGCATTGTTGTCAAAGGGCTGGGTTTTTTCCCCGTCTGGGAACTAAATGATCCCGCCAACCAGGAATTATTGGCCGCTCGCGATTTCGAGGCGATCAAGACACGGCGTGATCCCGATTGGGAGCCCGTGGAGCCGCGTTTGGGGAGAAGGGTGCGAGGCAAGTTGAACTGAGCGGGCGGCCTGATCCGCACGTATGCGCATCCGAGCTGTAAGGAACTCATTACGGACTCTGTGGAAGTGAGATGGAAGCGAGGCCGAGCTGGACCAGGTGTCCGCAAGAAGCGCATACACATCTCGGCTACAACGACGCCAATATCTTTCTTATAACTACGTTAGATGGCGCCGATCCCGGAAAGAAAGGGCCAATCGGCGAGGCCAGCATCCCGCTCCCTAAGGGATTTACAAACGATCGTCTACGGGATAAACCTGACCAAGACGCATATATGTCGTCGGAACGGCGTATGTTGGCCTTACCACCGGCGTATCTTGACGTCGGTGAAAACGAGATAGAACTCCTTCCATGCGGTGGCTTCCAATCCGGAATTGCTCACTTTCTTCCGCGCCCGGAAGGTTTGGGAGCGGTTCCCGTTGCAACCGCCAATCTTACTTCAGCCGAGTTGATCAAGTATGCCGCAAATGCATTTCTCTCGGGTGAAGATCGGGTTGATCGAAAGCCCACTTAGTTTACCTCGTTCGAAGGCATGATTGTAACAGTGGCGTTGACCCGGCCGGAGGTGTACTCGAGGCGCAGGATCGTGCCGTCCAGGAGTACGTGAAGCGATCGGATCCGGTGGCGCTGTATGAGCACCCGCCCATGTAGGTGGGATTAGGTCCTGGATGTTTGAAGGTCGATCCCCAGAAGCAACCGTTGCGCGAACCCAGCGTGAGGGGCGCGGGCGGCTTGTCGGTGAGTGCGAGGATGCCGCCATTGGTCTTACTCAGCACGAGCTCCCAGGCGGCATTGCCGAGCGTGAACCCGTCGGTGGAGGTGGCGCAGGCTGGAAACGCGAGCGCGAATAGCAGAGCCACGTGTTTCATCGCGAGTCCACGAAACGAGTGTACGTTAGGTGGTGAGAGTGTTGGCGCATCCACGACGGTCGCTCGGAAGATCTGATATAGTTTTCGAGCATGAACCGAACGCGCATCGCACGCTTGTCCGCCGGGCTCCTGTTCCTGTTATTTTCCTGGATCGCTTACACGCAGAATCAGGGCCAGCAGGCCCCGCGGTTGACAATAAATAAGGTTACAGGCGATCTTTATAACATCGAGGGTGACGGCGGCAACGTCGCGGTACTGGTTACCGGCGAAGGCGTTATCCTAGTCGATGACAAGTTCGATCGAGATCACGACGCTATCGTTTCAAACATAAAAACCATCACCAATCAGCCGGTCAAGTATGTGCTCAGCACTCACCATCACTCCGATCACAGCGGCGGCAATGCCAAGTTCCTCTCCACCGCCGAGGTGATTTCGACCGCTAATGCGCGGACAAACATTTTGGAACATAAGCAGTCCAACGCGCCCGCCGACGTTGCCCCCGCAAGGCTGGTATTTACGCAAGAAACGGCGGTGTTTCTGGGCGGCAAGGAAGCGCGCGCACAATATTTTGGCCGGGGCCACACTAACGGCGACGCGGTCATTTATTTTCCCGCGCTGCGAACGATTCATACTGGCGACCTTATGGCCGGTACCAGTCCGCTAATCGATTACTCTGGCGGCGGTAGCATTGTCGAGTGGACCAAAACGCTCGACGCGGCGCTGAAGCTCGATTTCGACACGGTGATTCCCGGTCATGGCAAGGTGACCAACAAGGCCGGCCTGCTCGCCTATCGGAACAATGTCGAGAAGTTGCGCAACCGTGTGTCCGGCCTGATTCGCGAGGGCAAGAGTCAGGAGGAGGTCGGCAAGGTGGTCGTGTCGGAATATGGCTGGGCTCCCGGCAGCCTCAATATGCAGTGGAGCCTGCCGGGAATGATGGCGGAGCTCAAGTAGACACCCGTGTTCCTCCATCTAAGTAAGCGTATTGTCCGATCGATAGCAGTCCTGACTTGCGGCGCTACGATCGTTGCGGGGCAAACGGCGCGGCAAGCGGACGCGGGTCAGTTGGTTTATAGAGCGAACTGCGCCAGTTGCCATCTCCCGGATCTGAGCGGCCGCAATGAAGCTCCCGCATTGACGGGAGCTAATTTCATGAGCGCCTGGGGCAAGCGCACGACGACCGATCTGCTTACCGCAATTCAGTCGACAATGCCGCCGGAGAATCGGGGCAGCCTTGGCGCCGACGCATATGTCAATCTCGTCGCCTTCCTGCTCGCCGCTAATGGCGCCAGTCCGGCAAGTCAGCCGCTAAACCCGGCGACGGGATCTTTGATCAGCTCTATCGCAACCGGGAAAATGCCTGCGTCTCTTCGGCAGGCCCTCGGCCAGGCATCGGCTATTCAGCCGGGAACGTCCGGACCGAAAGGCCTGACCGTAACTGGAGAAGTCAAAAATTACGCGCCAGTCACCGACGACATGCTTCGAAATCCGGATCCCGGAGACTGGCTGATGATTCGCCGTAACTACCAGGCATGGAGTTACAGTCCACTTACCGAGATTACGAACAAGAACATACGCGACCTGCGCCTCGCGTGGGTGTGGGCCATGAATGAAGGTGGAGCGAATGAGCCCACCCCGATCGTTCATAACGGGATCATCTATCTCGCAAATACGAGTAACACGGTGCAAGCTCTCGATGGGCGCACCGGCGATTTGATCTGGCAGAACAGGATCGGTCCGGATTCGACGCGGGCGTATGGCGCCACGCGTAGCCTGGGCATCTATCGAGACAACATCTTCGTCGCCACAACCGACGCCCGGTTGTACGCGCTCGATGCCAGGAGCGGCAAGATCGTGTGGCAGACTGCCATCGCCGATCCAAAGAAGGGCTACAGCAATACAAGTGGGCCCATCATAGTCCATGGGAAGGTGGTGCAGGGACTCATGGGGTGCACGCAATACAAGCAAGAGGGCTGCTTCATCAGCGCTTACGACGCCGCGAGCGGCGCGCAACTCTGGAAGTTCCAAACTGTGGCGCGCGAGGGTGAACCGGG
>WNFJ01210546.1_pt1 | contig 13486 bp, 13 predicted proteins | sample 5400461 | NCBI WGS metagenome assembly WNFJ01 (sample SAMN13153349, study PRJNA577476) | soil metagenome | isolation source: 115 cm saprolite on Douglas fir-dominated hillslope | place: USA:California | collected 2013-09-17 | reverse complement strand
GTATTCCAAAGCGATGCAGGCAAGATCAAGCCGGGTGATCCCGCAGAGGTCACGGTCGATGCGTATCCCGGCCGAGTCTTCAACGGACGCGTGGATTACATCCTTCCGCAGCTAGACATGAACACGCGCACGTTGCCGGTGCGGTTGGTGTTTGCAAATCCTGGTCTGAAGTTGAGGCCCGGAATGTACGTCAATGTTCGCGCGAAACTCCCGATGGGACGGCAGTTGGTCGTCCCGGCCAGCGCGGCTTTTCACTCAGGAACCAAGAACTTGCTATTCGTCTACAAAGGCGAAGGGAGCATTGAGCCGCGTGAAGTTGAGTTGGGGCCTCAAGTCGGCGATGAGCTGGTGGTCACGAAGGGCGTAAAAGCACAAGAACAAATTGTCACTTCGGCAAACTTCCTGATTGATTCCGAAGCCCAATTGCAGGCAGCTGCAGGCGCGTTTATTCCGCCGCCTCCCGGTGCAGGTCAGGCGGCTTCGATGAATGCCCCAGCGCAACAACAAGCCAATGTGGAATTGACGACTGATCCCGACCCTCCGCACAAGGGCAGCAACATCGTTCGCGTGAAGCTGACAGGCCAAGATGGGAAACCGATCCCGGGAACAAACGTAACCGTGACCTTCTTCATGGCCGCGATGCCGGCGATGGGAATGGCGTCAATGAAAACCGTCATCAATGCCAGCGACAAAGGCGGCGGAATGTATGAAGGCAAGGGCGATCTCGGTTCCGGTGGCACTTGGCAGGTCACCATCAGGGCACTACAAAACGGGCAAAGCATTGCGAACAAGCAGCTCACACTCAATGCGACGGGAGGTATGTAGTCATGATCTCCCGAATCATCGAGTGGTGCGCCCACAATCGCTTCCTCGTATTCACCGGGGTACTTCTGCTTACCCTCACTGGAATCTGGTCCATGGGCCACATTCCGCTGGACGCTCTGCCGGACATCTCAGACGTGCAAGTGATCATTCATACCAACTGGGAGGGCGAGCCACCCAACATCATCGAGGACCAAGTCACGTACCCGATCGTCACTGCGTTGCTGGCTGCGCCGCGGGTGAAAGCGGTCCGCGCCCAGACCATGTTTAATGACTCCTACGTCTTTGTGGTGTTCGAAGACGGGACCGATATCTATTGGGCCCGTTCTCGTGTAGTGGAGTATCTGCAGACGATTGCCGGCCGGCTTCCCGCAAATGTACATCCGGCCATTGGTCCCGATGCGACCGGTGCGGGCTGGGTCTACGAGTATGTGCTCGTCGATCACAGTCACAGGCAGAGTCTCGCCGATCTTCGAAGCATTCAGGACTGGCACCTGCGCTATCAGCTGGCAACGGTTCCCGGCGTGGCCGAAGTCGCGAGTATCGGTGGGTTCGTGCGCCAGTATCAGGTGCAGCTTGATCCGAACAAACTGCTCGCTTATGGCATACCCCTCTCGACCGTTATTGACCGCGTGAAGTCGAGTACGAATGAAGTCGGTGGTCGCGTACTGGAACTGAGCGGTACGCGATACATGATTCGCGGGCTCGGCTATCTCAAGTCGCTCGATGATCTGGCGAACGTGCCGGTCATGGCGAAGAACGGGACGCCCGTACTCATCAAGGATCTAGGCACGGTTTCCTTCGGGCCAGACCTGCGGGAAGGTGTAGCGGAGTGGAACGGCGAAGGCGAGACCGTGGGCGGCATTGTGGTCATGCGGTATGGGCTGAATGCCCTCAATGTCATCAATGGTGTCAAGAAGAAGCTGGCCGAGATCAAAGGATCGCTGCCGTCGGGAATCGAGATCGTCTCCGGCTATGACCGCGGCGGACTGATCAGCGAATCAATCAATACTTTGAAGCATAGCCTGCTGGAGGAAGCGGTCATCGTTTCCCTGGTCATTATTGTGTTCTTGTTTCACTTCCGCTCAGCGCTGATCCCGATTCTCACCTTACCGATCGCGCTCGTGATCTCTTTCATTCCCATGTACTACCTGAACGTCAGCTCGAACATCATGTCGCTGGGCGGGTTGGCATTGGCGATTGGCGTTTTGGTGGACGCCGCCATCGTCATGGTGGAAAACGGATATCGGCACCTTTCCGAGCGCCCGCAATCGGGTGGGGAACCACTCGGGGAGATGAATGACTCGAATGGACCGGTCCTTCACACAGAGACAGATGCGAGCGCAACTAAATCCGCGAATAAGGCCGTTGAACGAGAGCGCGTGCGCATTCTCATCGACTCCGCGAAACAGGTGGGCCCTGCGCTGTTCTTTTCTCTCTTGATTATTGTGGTCTCGTTCCTCCCAGTGTTCCTACTGGAAGCACAGGAAGGACGCATGTTCCGCCCGCTGGCATGGACGAAAACGCTGGCCGTGGGCTTCTCGTCCTTGTTGGCCATCACCCTGGTTCCCATCCTGATGGTCATTTTCATTCGAGGGAAGCTGCGGCCCGAGTCGGAAAATCCGATTTCAAGAGTTACACAGGCACTCTATTTGCCGGTCTTACGACTCTGCCTGAAATACCGCAAGACGACGTTGTTGCTCAATTTGGCATTCCTCGTGGTGACCTTTCCCTTAATGTTCAGAATCGGCAGTCAGTTTATGCCGCCCTTGTTTGAAGGCTCATCGCTCTACATGCCCACGGCACTTCCCGGAATTTCGATCACGCAAGCCTCGCAGCTCCTGCAGGAGCAAGATCGGATTCTTCGATCCTTTCCAGAAGTTGCGACCGTCTTCGGCGCCGTCGGCCGATCTGACAGTGCTACCGACAATGCACCCCTCGATATGTACGACACGACAGTGATGCTCAAGCCGCGTGAAGAGTGGCGGCCGGGGATGACTTACGAAAAGCTCATTCGCGAGATGGACGAGAAGCTCCAGTTTCCGGGCCTGACGAACACCTGGACCATGCCAGTTCAAAACCGTCTCGACATGGCGCTGACGGGAATCAAGACGCCCGTAGGAATGAAGCTTCAAGGCACAAATCTGGAGCAAATCCAGCAGCTCGGGGCACAGGTCCAGCAGGTTTTGTCAGGGCTGCCGCAGGTCCGTTCGGTTTTCGCCGAGCGGGTCTCTCAAGGCTTTTACATCAACGTAGAGGTCAATCGTCCGGAAGCGGCGAAATACGGTTTGACCATCGCCGACGTACAACAGGCCGTGGAATCGGGCATTGGAGGTATGAACGTTGCCGAAAACGTCGAAGGCCGCAGCCGCTATCCGATCAATGTCCGTTACCAGCGTGATTTCCGCGACAACGTCGGAGAGCTGAGTCGCGTGTTGATTGCGACACCATCTGGGGCGCAGATACCAATTTCCGAAGTAGCCAAGATTTCGTTCTCGCGTGGCCCGGCGATGATCCGCGATGAAGATGGCCAGCTTACGGGATATGTTTACATTGATCTCAACACCCAAGACTATGGCGGCTTCGTAGACCAGGCCAGCAACCTGCTTCGCCAGAAATTGCAATTGCCCGCGGGATACACCTATCAGTGGTCGGGCGAGTACGAATTCCAGCTTCGGGCGAAGGAACGGATGAAGATCATCTTACCCGTAGTGTTCTTCGTGATTTTCCTGCTCCTGTACATGGTCTTCCACTCCCTAACTGAGGCCATGGTCCTGATCTTCCCTACGTTCTATGCGATGACCGGCGGGCTGATCTTGCAGTGGCTGCTTGGTTACAACTTCAGCGTAGCGGTCTGGGTCGGGTATATCGCGCTGTTCGGCATCGCGGTGGAGACGGGCGTCGTCATGGTCGTCTATCTGCACGAATCGCTGGATCACAAGTTGGCTTCGGGAGTTCAACTCACTAATGCCGACATCGAAGCAGCGGCAATAGAGGGTGCTGTGCAGCGGCTCCGGCCAAAGCTGATGACGGTCTCCGCCGTTCTCGCCAGCCTGATTCCGATTCTATGGGCGAGCGGTATCGGCTCCGACGTGATGAAGCCGATTGCCGCTCCCATGGTTGGCGGAATGATTACGTCCACGATTCACGTACTGATTCTGGTTCCGGTTTTCTTCGTATTGATGAAGGAACGAGCTCTGCGACGTGGCACGTTGCGGCCGGAACCGGCGGAGTGAAGGAAGTAAAGGATTGTGACAAGAGCAGTACAAACTTCAACCAAACCAAAAAAGGGGAAACTCATGAAGACAAGACGAACAGTCATGAACACCATTACGTTTCTCACATTTTCCGCAATGCTCATGGCGGCTCAAATGCAAATGCCGGCCAGTTCTCCTGCAAGCGGCAAGTCGGATTTGGCAGCGCCTAGGACACTAACTGGAATCGTGAGTGATTCCATGTGTGGCGCTCATCACATGGAAAAGGACAAGAGCGCAGCTGAGTGCACAAGAGAGTGCGTGAAGAAAGGCACGAAATACGCGCTGGTCGTAGGAAAGAAGGTGTACACGCTGGATGGGCACGAGGCTGAACTGGACAAGCTCGCTGGTGAGAGGGCGACGGTGAAGGGCAGCGTGATGGGGGAGATGGTAATGGTTGAGTCCGTTGCCGCTGCGAAGAAGGCGGCAAAGTAAGTAGCGGCGGGAAGACAAACGGTGACGATCATAGATCGTGTCAGCACCGTTTCCCCCAACGAAGAGACCCAGCTTTCAGTTCCGAAAGCTGGGTCATTTCTCTTTGTTGATTTGAAACAAGAGGCTCAACTAAGAGCTCGGCGTTTGACGTCGGAGTTGGAAATGGACCACATGACACACCAAAACCACGAATCGGTCGACCAACATGCGGGGCACAAGATGTCCGACGCCCACGCGAGTCACGACCGTCACGCCGGACACTCCGTCGCCATGTTTCGCGACAAGTTTTGGTTGAGCTTCGCTCTCACAATCCCAGTGGTCATCTGGTCGACCGATGTCCAACACTGGTTTGGGTATAGAGCACCTTCTTTTCCCGGCTCCAACTTGATCCCGCCAATCCTCGGAACAGCGGTCTTCGTTTACGGCGGTCTCGTCTTCATCCGTGGAGCCTGGAGCGAGCTGGCGGACCACAAGCCCGGCATGATGACCCTCATCACCTTGGCAATCATAGTCGCCTTTGGTACGTCGCTCGCCGCGACCTTCGGCCTTTTCGAGATCGAAGTCTGGTGGGAACTCGCATCGCTGATCACAATTATGGTCCTCGGCCATTGGCTGGAAATGCGAGCAATTTCTCAGGCTCGTGGCGCGCTCAATGCCCTCGCCGCGCTGCTGCCAGATACCGCCGAACGTGTAAGCGATGCGGAGATTCAAACCGTTCCGCTCTCTGAATTGCGCGCGGGCGACGTTGTCCTCGTCCGGCCCGGAACCCGCCTGCCGGCGGACGGCATAGTCGTCGAAGGCGCTGCCGATGTTGACGAGTCAATGATTACCGGCGAGTCCCGGACGATCTCGAAGGCGCCAGGTGCCACCGTCATAGCCGGGACGGTCGCCAGCGGTGGAAGCCTTCGAGTGTGCGTCACGGCAGTCGGGGAGCAGACCGCCCTGTCTGGCATCATGCGGCTGGTTGCCGCGGCGCAAGCTTCTGGGTCTCGCACGCAAGCCCTCGCCGATCGTGCCGCCGCAATCCTTTTCTATGTAGCAGTCGTGTCTGGTGCGATCACGCTCGCCTACTGGTGGTTTTCGGGAGACAAAGAACACGCCCTGATCAGAACGGCAACCGTCCTCATCATTGCTTGCCCGCACGCCCTGGGACTGGCGATTCCACTCGTGATTGCAATCTCGACATCACTCGGGGCTCAGAACGGTCTCCTCGTCAAAGACAGACTCGCCCTCGAACGCGCCCGCAATTTGGACATAGTGATTTTCGATAAGACGGGAACGCTCACACGCGGGTCCCCGGCAGTCTCGGGAGTCGTGGCTGCGCCTGGCAGCAACGGGGGGGATTTGCTCGCCCATGCTGCTGCCGTCGAAGCCAACTCCGAACACCCGCTGGCTAGGGCGATCGTAGCCGAAGCCAAGCGTCAAAACTTGCCCAAGTTGCAGGCTGCCGACTTCAAAGCGCTGCCCGGTCGCGGGGCACAGGCACGAGTAAACGGCGAGAACATCGTAATCGGCGGACCGCGTCTCTTGACCAAGATAGCACTACCGCCAGAACTTCAAAAACTAACGACCTCTTGGGCGTCCGAGGGAAAGACGGTTCTCTATGTGGTCGCCGAAGGGCGACTGCTGGGCGCTTTCGCTGTGGAAGATGAAATTCGGCCCGAATCAAAAGAGGCGGTCATGGAGCTTCACGAGCTTGGTATCCGGGTCGCCATGATTACCGGGGACTCGAAGACGGTCGCCGATTCGGTCGCCCGGCGCATCGGCATAGATGAGGTGGCAGCCGAGGTCCTGCCTGCCGACAAGGCTTCGGCAGTGAAGCGCTTTCAATCGGGCGGCAGGAGGGTCGCAATGGTCGGGGATGGCGTGAACGACGCGCCGGCGCTGGCGACCGCAGACGTTGGAATCGCGGTTCCCGCCCCAATCGAGTCGGCGGGAATCGTCCTGGTGCGCAGCGATCCGCGCGATGTTGTGGGCGCGATCAAACTATCTCGGGCGACCTACCGAAAGATGATTCAAAATCTTGTTTGGGCGACCGCCTATAACCTTATCGCTATCCCGGTCGCAGGCGGCCTGTTCGTCCGATGGGGACTCGATCTGCCCATGAGTGTGGGTGCAGTCGCAATGAGTCTGTCAACTATCATCGTGGCCGTGAACGCGCAGTTGCTTCGCGGACTGAAGCTGCAACGTGCGGTCCTCTAAAAAAAAGAGAAACCTGTCCGGGATGACATCCCGGACAAACGAACGAAGAATGCTCGCTCTAGAGTTCCAGCACACCGCAAGTGCGGGAGCTTGGCCTACCCTGCGTGGGATAATATTGCTTAGTGGCGTCAGTCCTGCAAATTCCAACGCGCGAGACTTTCCGGCGAATCCAGTGGATTCAAACCATCACAATCGTTTGGATGGCTATGGAGGCAGCGGTATCCCTGGCTGCCGCATGGATGGCACGCAGCCCCGCACTGCTTGCGTTCGGCGGTGACAGTGCCATTGAACTTATCTCGGCGGTCGTAGTGCTACGGCGCTTTCAGGCTCCTGTGGCGCATGAGAAAGCAGAGTCGCGCGCTGCGCGAATTGCAGGGGTCTTACTCTTTGCTTTGGCAGCGTATGTCGTTGTCGCTTCCGCCATGACGCTACTTGGTAGGGCAGAAACCAAGCAGAGTTATGTGGGGATTGCCGTGTTGATTGTGGCCGCAATATTCATGCCGTTGCTTGCGAAAGAGAAACGGCGGTTATCGGCGGTGACGGGTAGCGCAGCACTCAGAGCCGATGCGGCTGAGTCAGCGCTATGTGGGTATCTTTCGTTGATCGCTTTGGTGGGATTGGCAGTTAACGCGACTTGGCACGTGGCATGGGCCGATTCATTTGCGGCGCTCTGTTTGGTTCCTTTCATTGTGCGGGAAGGCTGGGAGGCTTTGCGCGGTGAGGCGTGTAGTTGTTGCTGAATCGGTGGATCGTGCAATCTCCCCGCGAGATGGTATATCCACCGGTGGCAACGTTCGTCAATTCCCCTTTCCTTTCAGGCCCTACTTGCCTTTTGCATCGCGGATGTTCCGCTACATTCGATCGAAGACAACCGAAATGCTGGGGGACGAGCGAGAGCAACGTGAGAAGGCAGGATCAAATTGCAGCGGCGAGGTTTGCACGCTACCAACCGGAAGCCGGACCGAAGATCTCGATAGTCCTGTCGACGGCAGCCGGGCCAACTCCCATCCCGCGAAATTTCGGACGGATCTCAATCAGTCGATGACCAGCAGGTCGCATCCGGAAGCCTCATTTTCATCTTTTAGTCCTTCTCTCCAGTAACCGGTCTTTGTTGGGTTGTCGGTACACAGAGCGCTTAGAGCGCGTGGTTGTAAAGTGGCGAAGACGTTCGCCTTCAGCGGGATACCCAAGCATTCGAACTCTTGATCCCTTGGTTTTGGCATAGGGGCTCATTCCAGTACCTAAGTTATTGATTATAAACAGTGGTTGGCCGGGAAAACGAGGACTCGAAGCCACCGAAACAGACGTCTGAAACGTATCTTCTTGCCTGTAATTAGATGATTTTAAACGATTTGGTCGGGGAGAGAGAGAGGATTTGAACCTCCGACCCCCTGGTCCCGAACTATGAAACTACAAATTCCAAGTGCTTTATCTGGTGTCGCTTAGGGAGCAGTGCGCCGTCTTTCTCTCGCTCAGTTGTACCGAAGTTGTACCGAACATCCGCGATTGTCGCGGCGCGGTTTTGGCGGTTGTCATTCGGAAGACTGCAACGGCGAGGCGGGCAAACCGTCCCGATTATGGAGATTGCAAATCCGGATTCGCGGGCCATCCATAGCGGACGTCTGCTGCAGCGGGCTCGGTTGGACTGGAAACCAGAGCGGTCGAACCATCGTTGTAAGCTGCTCATCCGCAAGCGCTGAGTCAGAGCTTCGGCTATTGCATTAGCCATTGATGCCGTCCAGAAGTGCGGGTCGACCGTTCGACCAGGTCATCCATTTTGATCTCCCAGAAGCCCGTTTCTGGCCAACCAAAGACGTTGGTAGTTCGGTGGCCATAAGCGCGTTTATCGATACCAATCCGGAATTGGTTGAAATAGTTGAAATATTGGAGTGCCGCCGCGCAACGAGTGCCGGAGTCGACTTTGCTCTGGTCAACTTGCGGTTAGCTCGTCAGTCGCCCATTCCCCGTTTGGTCCTTACCAAGTAGCCTCTGCCTTAGCCAGCACCACAGCCGACCTCCGGGCCGCCTGTTCGTAATATCGCACCATCCGTTGCGGCTCCTCCGCCTTGTAAGGTGCCAGATTATGCGCCCACCGAAACCCGATGGGCTGAAACCAAAGTTCCGCCTCCACCTTGAACGGTCCCGTTGCATTCCCGGTCGAGACCACATACCGCACCGAGCTCCCCGTGTCCGTGAACCCCGGATCGTTGGCCGCGTCGCCCGTCACGGCGATGTCCTTCTCTGCTGTCGCCTTATCGAAGCCGTGCGGCAACAGCCGATTGTCCTTCAGGTACCCGACCGCATGGAGCAGACCGGTCGTCACCTTTCCCTCCGCATCTTTCAGGATCGGTTCGTAAATTTCCACTTGCTGAGAACTCGTAATCTCGCGGTAATGTGGTTCGAATTTCAGGGGATCTTCGTCGTTGTCGTTGCCAACAATCGAGCCATCCGGATTGAGCGCACCCGACTCAAACACTACACGGCCATTGCTGTCCTTCACCACAACATGCAGCCACGCACGCCGCGAAGGATAAGCTGTAGGCAGCTTATGCCCGCCCAGATTTTCAACATGCACATCCACGGCAAGCCCATTCGGCATCGCATCCACCCGCGTAATCGTGATCTTGGCCGCCTGTGTCTTCAGAAACTGCGTCGTGCGCTTCATCGCCGCATCCATCTCCTCGGGCAGCGCCACCGTCGCCAATTCGTCGCGATGATCCTGCAGCATCCCTTCCATAACGAAATTCGATCCGACAAACACGTGCCGGTGCATGCCCTCGCGTGGCGGGCCGTACAAAGCCGTCACTGCTACAGGCTCGTTCACCACCGGCATATGGCAGTCCTGGCAGGTTTGCTTGGTCGCGTACTCACTATGTTGCCACTCCTGGTACGGCACCTGCTCAGGAAATCTCGCTACCTTCTCACCCTCCGGCCCAAGCGCCGAAGTGATCAGCGTATGGCAACTACCGCAAAGACCCGCATCGCGTATCTGGTCGCCCCTCGTCGGGAAGTACGTCGCGGTCGAGGAGTGCATGACGGTCTGGTGCCCTTTGTCAATGTCAAAGGGCCCGTACTCGGGCCGCTCGTCGTTCTGGACCGGCTTCGCGATCACTACATTCCCAACAAAGGTCGCGTCCGTTCCCAGCCCCGCCTTCTCGATCTGGTGGCAAACCGAGCAGGTGACCCCATCTGCTGCTGCCCGGTCCCCCTTAGGAAACTTTTGCAACGGAAGGCGCGAAAAGACCTGCGTGTGCTTTCCCGCATCCCGGTCCGCCATACGGACTGCCGGCATATGGCAGATCGAGCATTCATCCTCGATCGCCTGCCTCGACTCGGGATGATCCATCGATTCTCGCCGCACGCTTCCTTGCCAATAAGGATCGCGGGATGAGTTGGCCATGATGCTCGCTCGCCACTCGAACCCGATCGAAATGTCCTCGCCCGACCTCGTCGTCAGCCCGTTATGACAAGCCACACACCGTTCCGATGTCCGAAAAAAACTGCCCGGAGGCGTCTTGTCGCCCTTCGCGTTCTCCGTCTGCGACTTGCCGCGCAGCATTGCCGGAACTCCTGCCAAAGCGAGCCCTAGAACAATCGCACTACCCCAATGGCGTCTCATCGCCAACCTTTCCATAACTTCCCATCCGCACGGTCCCAGAGGAAATAGAACAGCACCTGCGGCGTTCGCCCTTGTGTATTCGTGAACGGCTCCCTTACGCCAAAGCCAATCCGGACGTGCTGTCGCCTGCTTACGGTGATCTGCATCTCCGGCAGAACATCCCAGTTGGTACTCGCCCCCGGCCTGAAGTCACGTACCGCCAAAAACTCGATCATGGGCGAAAACAGCCGTCCCAGCATGTGGTCTGGAGCCATCGCTTGCCCAATAGCCGCCCGCCAGTACATGCTGCGCGGAGCTTTGCTCGCATCCACCGGTAGGTCCGCTCCCAATTGGGTTTGCAAAAACGTATTCTCCTTGAACAGCTGATCGAACGCCGCAAAGGGCTCGAACTGCGTGGTGCCCGCACCGAACCCTCGCTTGCTGTCCCCGGTCGGCAGCAAGATGCCGCCTTGCAGACTCAGGATCGAACCCGTCCGCAGACTGGAAAACATCTCCCGCTTCACCGCCAGCGTAATGTCCCCAAAACCCGCCGTCCAGTTGTGCGCCTGGTCCGCGTAGTTCACTGGAACATCGGTTTCAAGCTGTGTCCGGGCATCGATGATCGTCCGTTCATCAATGAGATCCGTAGTCCACGCCGGCGCTCCTGATGCACTCGCTGCCGTTGAAATCACAATCTCGTTCTCTGGAAACGCCTTCTCTGTTACCAATGCCCGTGGGAGATTGAGCTCGCCAAGCGGATCGTGGTGGACATTCTTGCAGAATCCCCGCATGTACGCGATGACATCGTTGATTTCCTCGTCCGTAAGCAGATCCCCAAACGCAGGCATAATCTGCGAGAGCCCCCGCGATGGCCCGCCATGCACAATCACCGCCTTCCAGTTGCCGTTCGGCTCAGGAGTCGTCCCCGCGCAGTCAGTAAAGTCCGGAAACATATCTGACCGCGCAAAAACGGTACTCGCCATGGGAGCGCCCTTCCCTTCGCTCCCGTGACACGCGATGCAGCCACCCTTGTAGACCTTCTCTCCATTCCTCACATTCGGACTTTTCGCATAGTGGAGCGTCTGTGCGGAGAGAAGCAAAGGGCGACCAAGAGGCACGACAACCCAAACGATAAGTGCGCCCGCCGATCCCGTCAGAAACCCGAGGAGGTATCTAAGCAGTCGCGATTCGCCGATGGTATTCAAGTGCCATGCCCTCCTTCAGTGCCGCAACTCCGTCGCCAACCGTGGTCGCCTCGTGTCTCATTCACCCTCCGCCTTCTTGCACTTCAATGATAAGAAAAGGATACTCGCCCTGCCCACTTTCAAGAACTGCCAATCAGCACTCCAGTCCCAAAGACCAAGGCACCTCCCAGCGCCACCTGCGTTGCAGCCGACATGATCGGCGTCTCCATGTATCGATGTCGAATCCAGGTGATGACAGCGAGTTCAACGAGAACGACGAGAAAAGCTATAGTCATTGCCGCATGGAATCCCGGGATCAGGAAAGGCAGGGTATGGCCGATCCCACCGAGAGCTGTCATGGCACCGCAGACCAACCCGCGGGCCCAAGGGTGGCCACGCCCTGTGAGGCTGCCATCGTCAGACAGCGCCTCCGCGAAACCCATGCTAATCCCTGCACCGAGCGATGCGGCCAATCCGACAAGAAACGCATCCCAGGAGTTTCTAGTTGCAAGAGCAGCCGCGAACACCGGGGCTAGCGTCGATACCGAGCCATCCATGAGTCCCGCAAGACCCAGTTGCACGATCTGCAAAACAAAAAGTCGCCGCCGAGCCTTGTCTTCATCCTCGTTGACCTTTGGGCGCAGCTTTTCTTCGGTCAACTCCTGCGCCCGGTCCCCGTGCGTGCGTTCCTCTTTAGCCAGATCGTCGAGCAGTTTGGCGGACACTGGCGTCTTGAGCCCGCATAGCGGCCTTTTCATAAAATCGCCGGGTTTCGACTTCGATTGCGTTGGCCTCCTTCCGGACCGCCTCGAGCCCGAGTGGCCGCACCAGCCACACCGGTTTCCGCGCCACAAAACCCTTCACGTCCTGCCTGCGAATCAACGGGATGTGCTCACCAAACTTTTGCCGATACAGCTCGATGAGCCTTCGACGGTGGTCCGATTCGTCGCTGCCCATGGCATCAAACACCGAAGCGGATGCAGGGAAATCCTGCTTGAGGCCTTCGGCAAAATCGGCGTAAACGCGTTCGTCCTCTTCTTCAAGAGAAATAGCCAGCGCCAGAATCTCGCGTTCTGAAAGAGTGATGAAGTTCTTCATGATTACGAATTCTCCTAATAAATCTGTGGTGTCAGCTCACTCCAGCAATGCCTTTCTCTGCACTCGTGGATTACTTGGCATCGCCGACCAGCAGACACCCGCCTGCTCTCTAGGCACCTGAGATCGCGGCTCTTCTAAGGGACGTGGTTTCGTGAATCCAAATGGATTTGTGGGACTTCCTCTTTCAGGCCGTCACTTTTCGGCGGCGAGGTCAGTTCGAATAATCGCATGCGGCTTTCCAAACGTCGCCATGGTGCTAAGTCGAGGTTTTCAAAGATGGTTAGGTTAGCTATGTGAAGGAGAACCAACTGCCCGAGTGTCGACAAGCTGATGGCGGTGTCAGTATATGGACTCCTTGCCGCGCGCCTGCGGAAGCCCGCCAGATCAAGTTCCACGCAGCCTTGAACGTGGAGCGATTGCGGTCCACCTGCAGAGTGATGGGATTGTTCGAAGCCTGGCATCGCGAGACTGTGGAGGTCGAGCTTGTTCCAGGTAACACGCTGTTACTCTACACAGATGGAATCACCGAAGCAGCGAACGCTGAAGAGTTTGGCGAGTCCTGCCTGCTGGACACTCGTGCGAGCCATGCTCACCTGCCGGCGGGATCCGTTCTCCAAGCAGTGGTCGGGGCAGTCCAGCAATTCAGCTCCGCTAGCGAACAACAGGATGACATCACACTCGTGATTGCGCGGTCCTTAGCATGATTGAATCCACTTGCGCGACGAGCAGCGACGGCGACTTACTCGTAGGTTATTTTTTCCCACAAGCCGACAGCTTCCGTCCGAGCTTTGCTGGCCCGGGAGTACGGAGGTCATGTATTCGATTAGCCGCACTTCGTTGAGGCAACACGCGATTGTTCTTGATGGGTCTGGAGATATCCAGAAACGGGCTTC
>WNFJ01625514.1_pt2 | contig 13487 bp, 11 predicted proteins | sample 5400461 | NCBI WGS metagenome assembly WNFJ01 (sample SAMN13153349, study PRJNA577476) | soil metagenome | isolation source: 115 cm saprolite on Douglas fir-dominated hillslope | place: USA:California | collected 2013-09-17 | reverse complement strand
CCCGATTCCCAAGTGATAAAGCTTCTCGATGATTTCGACGCGCGCTACGAATTCATCGACAACGATGGTCCCGTCTTCTGGTTTGAAACCAACCTCGATGCTCCGCGCGGACGTCTCCTCGCCATTGACACCCGCCATCCCGAGCGCGCCAATTGGAAGACTCTGGTTCCACAGAGTGCCGACAACCTTCAATTTGCCACCGTAGTGAACAATTCGTTTCTCTTGGGGTATCTCAAAGACGCTCGTACCGTGGTCCGGGTCCACGACTTGAGCGGCACTTTTCTGCGCGATGTCGACCTGCCCGGTATCGGCACCGCCGTCGGTTTCATCGGCAAACGCAAGGATAAAGAAACTTTCTACGCCTTCACCAGCTTCATCTCTCCCACCACCATCTATCGCTACGATCCCATAGCCGGCAAGAGTTCCGTTTTCCGCCGGCCCAAAGTCGACTTCGACGCCTCTCGCTACGAAACCAAACAGGTTTTCTACGCCAGCAAAGACGGCACTCGCGTCCCCATGTTTCTGACCTATAAAAAGGGAATCAAACTCGACGGAAAGAATCCCACCCTGCTCTACGCTTACGGCGGATTCGACATCTCTCTCACCCCCGCCTTTTCCGTGCCCAACGTCGTCTGGCTCGAGATGGGAGGCCTCTACGCCCAGCCCAACCTGCGCGGTGGCGGCGAGTACGGCGAAGAGTGGCACCAGGCGGGAACGAAACTCAAAAAGCAGAATGTCTTCGACGACTTCATCGCCGCCGCCGAATGGCTCATCGCCAACAAGTTCACTTCAACTCCCAAGCTCGCCATCCTCGGACGCAGCAACGGAGGCCTGCTCATCGGCGCTGTCCTCACTCAGCGTCCCGACCTCTTCGGTGTCACGCTCCCCGAAGTCGGCGTCATGGACATGCTGCGCTTCCACAAATTCACCATCGGCTGGGCCTGGACCTCCGACTACGGCTCCTCCGACGATCCCGCCGAATTTAAAGCCATCTACGCCTACTCCCCTCTGCACAACTTGAAGCCGGGAACAAAATATCCGCCCACCTTAATCGCAACCTCCGATCACGACGACCGCGTAGTCCCCGGCCACAGTTTCAAATTCGCCGCCACCATGCAAACCGATCAAGCCGGACCATCCCCTGTCCTGATCCGCATCGAGACAAAGGCAGGCCACGGCGCCGGTAAATCGATCACAAAATTAATCGACGAAACCGCCGACACCTGGTCCTTCGTCACCTACAATCTGGATATGAAAGTAACGCTCCAATAGGTTCGTCATCCTGAGCGAAGTGGCGGGTTCGCGCAGCGAACCGGCCACCGCAGTCGAAGGATCCCTAGCCGTCGTGGCTGTAGAGTCCATCGAAGGCGTGCCGTACCCGGCTCGATTTAATCTGGATTTCGGTGGATACCCGAGGGGGATCCAAAGTGAACCGCTTCTGACAAAAAATGGACCGCTGGCGGTTGGCAATCTGAACTGTTCCACTCGTTCACGGAATTGTAGAGAATGCGTACTGGTTCTGAATTCCCATCAGTTCCGCCATATCGTTCTTTCAGTAACAACTGGACATGCAGAATTATCTGCCCATGGCCAAGCTGCAAATAGTTGCAACTTTCCGAAGAACACAGAAGGCGTTGACAAACAGAGAAACAACTGCCACTCTCGTTCGGCAGTTTGAGGGGGGATTCATTTGTAAGGAGCAGTATCAATGACTGACAAATTGCGCCTTTGTTTCGCTGGACTGTTGCTCGTTGTGGCGTCGAGTTTCGCACAGGCAGCCTTCGTCCCAATTAACGTCTATCCCAACCCTGCAGAGTTTGGAACCGTCGCTCAGTATTCGAGCGGTGGCTTGACCCTTTATCTCAGCAATGTGACGGCGAATTCCGTTGTCGTCACCAGCATGTCAATCTCCGGCACGAATAGCGGGGACTTCGCCTTCAGCGGGCCTAACTGCGTCGGCACCCTCGCAATCGGCCAGACTTGCCAGATGAGCATGATACTCACGCCTTCAGCAACGGGCAGCCGTAGCGCCAATCTGCTGATCGGCGTGCAGGGCCTGACGCAGCAGGTGACTGTCTCGCTCGATGGCACCGGCGGAATTCCTCTTCCCACAATTACCTCGCTGTCTCCACCTAGCGCGTACGTCAACAGTGCGGGATTCACCCTCACCGTCAACGGCACGGGGTTTGTTTCCGGGGCCGTGATTTATTGGGACAACACCGCGTTGACAACCTCGTACATCAGCTCTACGCAGCTCAGTGCGCAGGTGCCCGCTTCCGATCTGGCAGGTACAAACTCGGCCTTCGTAAACGTAGGCAATCCCGGTGGAAGCTACTCGGGGGCTATTTTCTTCTATATTGTTGCTCTCGACCCATCCATCAGCAACTCTTCACCAACGGCGGTGGTGGCGAAAGCGGCCCCAACCGCGATCATCGTGAACGGCGGTAATTTCATGTCCGGCGCAACGGTGCTATGGAATGGAAAGCCACTTCCTACTACCTACCTGAGTTCCAACCAACTCCAAGTGACGCCGGCGGCTGCCCAACTGGGATCCGCCAAGATCGTCCAGTTATCTGTCTCCAATCCGCACCCGGGTGGAATTTCTTCGGGAATCAACTTCAACGTGACCTACCCGGCCAAAGTTACGGTCTTGGATCTTCCCGCCAACGACCTGGTCTGGGATCCCTATGCCCAGCGCATATACGCTTCGCTGCCCAGCAGCTACGGATCGCAAGGGAACACCATTGCTGTCATCAATCCATTCACGGGCAAAACCAGCGGATACAATTTCGCGGGTAGCGAGCCTAACCAGCTGGCTCTGTCCAGCGATTCCAAATACCTTTACGTCGGCCTGAACGGGAACGGCTCCGTGCAGCGGCTCGTCCTTCCAACATTTACCCCGGACATTGACGTGAATCTGGGTATCAGTCAATTCGGAGGCCTGAACACTGCTCTCAGTCTCCAAGTCTACCCGGGACATTCTCATACCTTCGCCGTCGCCGAAGGGACCAGCGGATGCTGCGGTGCTTCCGGACTTTATTTTTACACCGACGCGACCCAACTCCCGAACTTCATTACCTATCCCACCTTCACCGACATCGTTTTCGCCAATGCAAGCACGCTTTACGGCTACTACAACGGCACTGTCAGCGATGTTACCGTTAACTCCAGCGGCGGCACATTAGGCCAGCAGTGGAGCGGCCTGGTCCAGGGCAATACGATTCAGTATGACGCGGGCCTGATTTACGGAAGCAACGGTCAAGTTCTCAATCCGGCGACCGGTCTGCTCGTAGGCTCCTACGACGTGTTAGGCAGCAACTGCTGCAGTTCCTCGGGCCAACTTCTGCCCGACTCGGCGATCAATCGCGTGTTCGCTCTCGGCAACACGCCATTCTTCAGTTCGTTCGGTGTCACCAGCTACGATCTCTCAAAGTTCACGCCGGTGGCTGTAACCGACCTCTCTCAGCTTATCGGCGGAACCTCGCTGTCTTTTCTCCGTTGGGGAAACAACGGCTTGGCCTTCGTCCTGCAATCCGGGTGCTGCGGCAACACCTCCTCTCAGGTCGTGCTGGTTCAGAGTCCCGCGATGCTGCTTACTTCCAGCGGAATCAAGAATCCGCTGCCGGTTGCCCAATCCCTGTCTCCCGCGAGCGCGACCCATGGGGGTTGGAATTTCGTTCTTAAAGTTCAAGGCCAAGGCTTCGTACCGGGCTCGCAAGTAACCTGGAACGGCGCTACGCTGGCCGCGGATTATGTGAGCCCAACTCAACTGAACGTATACGTACCTGCCGCCAGCATCGCGTCGTCAGGCACTGCCCAAATTGCCGTGACTAACCCTGCGCCGGGCGGCGGAGTTTCCAGCCCCCTCGTGTTCTCTATCAACTAAACCGATTGCCCGTTGGGCGTGCCCCATTTCTTACATTTATCGAGAGAAATGGGGCACTCTTTCGCTGGACTATCGGTGCGCTAAACCCCACAACCTCCGCCACATGTCCCGCCAGCCGCCCCAGCGTCATCGACTTCTCATGCGGCTTCCGGGCCAGCTTATCCTCCGGAATCCGCTCCAACGTCCGCCGCGCCTATGCCATCTCCAAATCAAACTCCGGCACTATACCTCGAAGTACTCCGCAACGTGCATGAAGACTGGCGCAACCCTCACGCAAGGTAGGTACTGCTGCTCAAGCTTGAATTAAGTTGAGCGTTTTCCGCGCCATTGACCTTCAACCTTAGCCCGGCTCGCACCATTCAAGATCGAGACACCAGCCCTGGGCGCAGCAAGGAGATTTCCCAGCCAGGGCTCAGTTGACAGTTAGCAGGAGTACGCTGCTGGTACCTCCGCTTGTGCAGCCCAAGTCTCCGGAGTTCCCGCTCGGAGTGTACACCGTAACCTTCACCGTTCCAGGACCGGATATCACGTCGGTAGTGAGCTTCACCGTCAACTGCTGATCGCTCACAACAGTTGCGCTTAGAGGCGTCGCGTTGATCATTACTTCAGACGACGAAACAAAGTGGCTACCATTCACGGTGAGCATAGAACCCTGCTGCACTTGAGCAAAAGTCATTGTGCTTGGCGACAGTGAACCGATAAGTGGCGCGGGCCTGGCACTACCGCACAACGGGTTTAGGGTGTTGTTGCAGCCGGAAAGGACCGAGAGAGCAAGCAGGCCGGCGAGAGACAGAGCGCAAGTGCGGGAAAGCATGCGGATACTCCTTAGGGTGAGTCTTCCCGTCTGGATTGTTGAATGGTTCTGCGTACCAACATCCCAGGCCGGGGCGAAAGTCTTTCAAGAAACAATGCAGGCGGAGTGCCAATGTAGAACGAGTGGCTGGATTTTATTTTAAGTTGCATTGTTCTTAGCGAGCTAAGAGATGCCGGGGCAGCTTGACGAATCACGATCCACCGGGCTCTGGTGGCCCAGTTCCACCAGGGGTGGTGGTGGTTTTCGGCCAACGGGTGGCGATCATTCGCCACGCCCAATGGCGACGAAAACGCCGATTCCGGTCGCCTGCTGCGCTGCTACTCACAATCCCGCTTTCTCGACTACGTGGCGCGGACGACTGTGGCAACAGCGGAGTTTCCCGCTCCGTACACCCATGCGCGTGTCCTCTCGGAGAGCCAAATCGTAGATGTGGTTTCGACGGGCGTGCCCACCTTTCGAGTTCTGCAGCGCGGCGGTAAGCTGGCGAAATACCGCCATTGCACTCATCAACCAACGGGCATATGCACCGCTTAGTTTTCCAATCAGGATGTTGAGCGTGACTACCTGTGGTAGTATTCGCTGGCTTTGAAAGGAGTCTCCATGAAGCGCATCAACTTTTTGGTTGGGGTCGCATTGGCAGTGGTCGTTGTGGTCTGCGTGTCGGGGAGCCGGATGTTGAGCGCGCAGGACAATTTGAAAGGCGGCACGGTTCTGCAGCGAACCGAACTGAAGGGTGCGCCGGGATGGGAAGCGATCCTGGTTCAGCGCATCCTGCCGCCGGGCGCAGAGAGTGGCAAGCATACGCAAGCGGGCAACGAAATCGTCTATATCGAGGAGGGCTCGGTGACGTTTGAGACGCAGGGCAAACCCCCTGTGACCCTAAAGCCCGGCGAGGCCTTCACTACGGTCGCCGGCGAAGTGCACAACGTGAAGAATGCCAGCAGCAGCGCTCCTGCGAAGGCGCTGGCCTTCTACGTTGCCAAGAAGGGCGCTCGCCTCGAGGATCTCTCGGTTCCCGCCAAATAAATAATCGCAGGCGGCGGGGATACGTGTGCCCGTTTAGCGAGTCAGCAGGTCAAGCCGTTCTCCATCTCAGTTGTCGATAAATCGCCATCACACTTACTGACGGCCAGTGAGCCTTGCCTGATGGCAGCGTCATCCGCGAAATCTTCCGCTAAGAAAACGGCCCTACTCCGTCCCCGGAGGACAAGCTGTTGAAGCCGCCCGCTACCTTCCTTCATCCGCCGAAGGCCCATACACCGATGGCACCGCCACATCATTCAACCGTAAATAAACTCCCAACTGCGCCCGGTGGTGAATAATGTGGTGCATCATCATCCGCCGCAACGCCCCAATTCGCGGGCCATCGTAAAATTTCTTCTCGCCCATTGCGAGCGTCCAGTTCTTGCCCCACTCCGCATCGCTGGCCTTGGCCATCGCCGCCCGCGCCTCGGCCACGTTCTTATCGAATATCTCCAGCACATGCTTCTGCGATTCCGCCACCAACGGCTTGTGCCCCGGCGGACGATTGCCCACATCAAACGAGTCGCTTTGCATCACGCGCACTCCCATGCTCGGCAGCTCCGCCACATGTCCCGCCAGCCGCCCCAGCGTCATCGACTTCTCATGCGGCTTCCACGCCAGCTTATCTTCTGGAATCCGCTCCAGTGTTCGCCGCGCCGTCGCCATCTCCATATCAAAGTCCGGCAAAAACTCCGCACTCATTGCCATAAATCCCTCCTCGACCAAACTCACGTACTGACAGCCGCCCTTCGGCACCGCTTTGGGTGTACCACCTCAACAATCCGCTTCTCTAAGGTTGTCATGGAAAACTCTATCAGGAAAGATGGATAAGCGAGGAATTCAATACGTCGTCCCACCTCGGGTTCCCCTCAAGGAAGAGTTGCTGCATTCATCGACACGAAGATCTCAATGCAGGTTAATCTCACTCCACTATTACCAACCAGGTGCGCAATGAAATCCAGTCAAATTCGCTTAGTCAAATTCCACTTCTCTCCTTCGCGGCCTTGCCACGAGCCGCGACCCAGCTCCGCCAAGCAGGATTCTCCCACCCAGTAACCATCCAGACTCATATCAATCCAGATTCCCCCTGTGTTCCCCTGTGCCCCCTGTGTTAAAGCCTTTCTCTTCGTTCCAAAAAAGAAGGCGGCCCGCAAGCCGCCCTCCGAAACTGAGAACTGAGAACTGAGAACCGATAACTGCCTACCGTCCCGCCGCAGCCCCCGCCGCCATCGGCATCATGCCTGCAATCTTCATCCCTTCAATCCGCGCCAGCACGTTCTCTACGCTCGCTCCGGTATCGGTGCACGCATCCACATAAGGATGCCGGCTTCCATCCGCATGCATCACCAGAACGCTGACCTCCGCCTGCACCTTCTTCACCGCATACGGCAGATGATGCCGGTCATTGCGCGAGAGCGTCGGCCCCAATACCACCAGGTCGAAGCCGCCTTTGCTCAGCGCCGCCTCCACAGCCTTTCGTCCCAAAGCCTTCTCTACCGTGTGCCCGGCGTTCTCAAAAGCCCCGGCCGTAACCGCCTGCGCCTCGGCATTGCTCTCGCCATAAAGAATCTTCAGCTTCCCTGACTTCGCCATGAGTGTGCGTCCTCGCTCGGTACCGGTGTTTACCCGCCCCAGTACTCGCCACTCACGGTAGCAACCGCCCCTTCCCCTGAGTACATCACCGAAGACCAGCAACGAACGATGCCCAGATTGCTCATGTGGAGACAGCCGCCTCGCCTGTCCGGCCTGAGCCTGCCCTGAGCCGAGCGGAAGGGGCGAAAGCCCGGCCGCACCCCGCGAGAATCTCCGCCAACGCGGAGGCCCCGCACCGCGAGAAGAAGCCCCCGATCCTTCCTACCTAAAAATCCGCACACGAATTCCCCTTCCCCTCCGCCCATTTCGGCGCTACACTCGTGCCCAATAAGGGGGGCTCCCATGTCTCGCGCTCGCTTCGTCATCGCCACCATTATCCTGTCCACCACTGCTGTCTGTTGCGCACAGCAATCCGAGCCGTCTTCCACCGCAAGCTGTAATCTCGACGACGGCCGTCAAGTTTATATTCGCTATAACCCGGTTACGACCAAGACCGACAAAGCTCCTAACGGCAAGCCTTGGACTCCCGGCGGCGCTCCCATGACCTTGTTCACCGAAGCGCAACTCAGCTTTGGCGGCGCCACCATCCCTATTGGCGCATACACCGTCTACCCCATTCCTGCGAAGGACAGGTGGACTCTCGTCGTCAACAAGAACGTGACTCCCCACTCCGCCTATGACGAGAAACAGGACATCGCCCGCTCCGCCATCGAAACCGATCAGATCAGTCAACCGTCGGATTCCCTCGAAGTGGCCTTCGCCCACACCGGCGACAAGTGCACACTCCGCATCTACTTCGGCAAGGCGGCCTGCTTCGCCCCTTTCACCGCCAAGTAGCTGAGATGGAAGAGCGGCGCTTTCAGCGCCGTGAAAATGCCTGATCAATGCGCGTTTCAGCCCTGTTTGTTGTTTTTGGATTTTCGCGTGACTTCCGCGCTGGAAGAAAAAAGATTCGTATCAGGGCATCGCTTCAGCGATGCCATACTCACCGCAGAATAAATTGCGCTTTCAAGCGCCGCATTTTGCACCGCGACATAAGCCAGAGGCTAGAAGCCAGGAGCCGCTTTCCCCTCGCGCGTCCCCAGCCCAATCACCATCGCCATATCTTTCGGATAGACTACATCCCGCCCTCGCGCCAGAAAGTGGCAGTAGATTGACATCGCCGCTCCATAGCCGCCAAATCCTCTTGATACTATGCGAGACCGTGCCAGCATTCCGGCGGCAGCGCCGATGAAGCGGAATCCCGAGGCCCCATTTCCAGCGCTGTTGAGGACGTCATCGTCCGAGGCTGCCGCCAGGGCAACAGCAATTCCTGCGGTCAAGTACCGGGTCCTCGGCGTCGTCACCTGCGCCCCGCCTTCCGCATCCAGCTTCAAGTGCTCGCCCTTGGCCACAGCCACGCCTTCCAGGCTGGTCTCGACTTTCTGTTCGATCCCATTCGGCGGCGCAACCTGATGAAACAAGATTCGCAACTGCCCGTTCCGCCCCAGCCGCCGCGCAGGTTCCGCTTGCATCACCGATCCCTTAATTACGCTGCCTTCCGGAAGAATAAGACGATCCGACACCACCAGCGGCTCCGTGATCAGCGCCTCCACCGGATCTCCCTTCTTCGCCGTCGACGAATTCAGCGGCGTCACCAGCCGCGCATGCACCACGCTTCCCGTCGGAGGCGGCGCTCCAATCGTAGTCAGCGCCTCCGGTTTCACTGCCTCCGTCCCAAAATCCAGCGGCTGCTGCAAGTCCGCGTTGAAACTCGTCCCCGCGTCAATATATTGCGGATGCACCGGAAGCTGCGCCACTGCGATTCGTTTCAGCTTGTGCATCTTTCCCGGCTCGTGAATCTGCTTCTGCAATTCGCTCCACTGCCGCCGGATCTCCTGCCGCGTCGCGCTCACTTTTTTCGCCGCCGCATCCTGCACCTTATTCTTTTTCTCCTTCTCATTTGCCGAAACAAACCGCAGCACTCCATCCGGAGCCGGCGACGCCACCGTCTGCAGCGCCAGACGCCGCCCGTCGCCCATCACCAGCTCGTCAAACTGCACATGCACATTGCGCCGCGGAGAAAAATTCCCATCCGCGGCATCCAGCGTCCGCACCTTCTTCGGCACCGCATCGATCGCCGACACTTTCCCGTTCACCACCGTCCCCACCGGAATCAGCAGCTTGTCAAACGCATACACCGGCTCCGTCGTCTTCCCATGAATCGCCTGTCCCACCTCCCGCACCCGCACCTCGGAATCCAGCGCCACCTTAATCGGAGTCCCCGCCGCCACACTCATCGGCACCACCACCGCCGCACTCCCAGCGTCCTCCGCGGCAGTTCTCCGCGAACTCCGCGATAGGCTGTCGTCTTGGTTTTCCGCCGCGGGCCGAGGCTTCAAATCCTGCCCCACACTCCACCCGCTGCACAAACAAAGTACCAACACTGCCCCGCTAAAAATAACCCTTCCCATTCGAATACTCCCGGTCAACGTTTTGGGTGCCGCAGCGCTTCCCGCGCCGCGATTGAGGACTACTTACCTGCTATGAACTGCCGGAACTGAGAATGGTTGCACGCAACGCACGCGCATACTCTTGCCCCCAATTCTATTCCCGGTCTCAATCCCCAAACAATGCGCCACCCAAAATTTCTTAATGGATGAATCATGGATGAAAGGATGCAAACCCACGAGGACGCCCTCCGTCTCCCCTGTGTTAAGATTTTTTCCTAAAATTATCGACTCGCGATGCCCCTGCATCTGAGACAATTCCCCCCATGCGAACCCTGCTCCTCCTCCTCGCATTCGCCACCGCCCTCGCTCAAACCGCCCCGCAAACCCGCATCTCCCGCATCACAGAAGATCTCCGCGGCGTAAGCGCCGTCTCGCAAAAAGTCGCGTGGGCTTCCGGCACGCACGGTACCTACCTCCGCACCACCGACGGCCACATCTGGATCCCCGACCATGTCCCCGGCGCCGAATCCCTCGACTTCCGCGGCATCGTCGCCTTCTCCGCCGACGAAGCTTTCCTCATGTCCTCCGGACCCGGCGACCAATCCCGCATCTACCACACCACCGACGCCGGCCGCCACTGGCAACTCCAATTTACCAATAGAAATCCCAAAGCCTTCTTTGACTCAATGGCCTTCTGGGACAACACCCACGGCATAATCCTAGGTGATCCCATCCCCGACGAAACCGGCGCACTAAAATTCGAACTCCTGATCACGGACGACGGCCAAATCTGGACCCCGATCCCGCCCGCTCAACTCCCCCCCGCACTCGAAGGCGAAGCCGCTTTCGCAGCCAGCAATACCTGCCTCGCCATCTTGCGCACCACCGACGTCGCCGCCCCGCACCGTGTCATCCCGAGCGCAGCGAGGGACCATGGTCTCTCCGGCACTACCATTGCAGCCGACAACACCGCACCGCCGCCGGCACAACCGTGGAAGAGCGGCGCTTCAGCGCCGCGTAGCGCTCCCGAAAAAGAAGGGGCTTCAGCCCCTGCCGAGCCCGACCCCAACATCTGGTTCGCCACCGGCGGCAAAGCCGCCCGCGTCTTCCACTCCCCTGACCGCGGCCGCACCTGGGAAGTCTTCGATACTCCCATCACCCGCGGCCCTGATTCCGCCGGAATTTTCTCCATCGCCTTCCGCGACCAAACTCACGGCGTAATCGCCGGTGGAGATTACAAACTTCCCCAGCGAGACGGTCCCAACCTCGCCTTCACCACCGACGCCGGTAAAACCTGGACCCTCTCCAAAATCTTCCCGCAGTCGTATTACTCCGCTGTAACCTACGATCGCAACACCAGCCGCACTAACAGGGACGAAGCCCGCGGCCGCTTCTTCCTGGTCGGACCCAAATTCATCTACGATTTTCGCCCTCCCCAAAATCCCACCCGCATCAGCGCCCAGAAAAAAGCCGACGCCCAATTCAACGCCGTCAGCCCCTATCCCGAAGGCGGCGCCCTGGCAGTCGGCCCCAAAGGCACAATCATCAACGTCCCCTAACCGAAGCCCATGTGGCGACAGCCGCCTCGGCTGTCCGGCCTGAGCCTGCCCTGAAGCGAAGCCGAAAGGGCGAAGCCCGGCCGCCCCGAGCAAAACGCCCAGTAACCACAGTTCCGCTCCGCCTTCTTATGCCTGCGCCCCGGGACGGTCAAATCGGGCAGGACTTCCTTTCTCCAATTTACCGCACAGGCTGGTTATTTTGTTTACGAAATTGATGTGAGCGGGGAAGATCAACCACTCCGACTTGTGACGACTAGAAGGCGTTCAGCAGCGGGTCCGCAGCCGATCACTAATATCCCGATTTCACCCCTTGAGAGGTTGTGGATTGTAATCGCCTGATTACAACAGTTGACGGGTTGGCGCATACTCCTAAGGAATTGTTCGACTGCCCAGATTGCTTTTCGACGTGCCAGCGAGGTGGTTATGGCTATTAATGCGAAATTCCTGAAGGCTCTGCGGCGGCTCGCTTCCGCACTCGCCGCGACTGTTCTTCTCACGGCAGTCTCCGCGGCGAACTCAGGGAACAAGGTTCATTGGGCAAGGTCGATTGACGGTGTTCGTATTGCTTATGAAGAGCATGGCAAGGGATCGTTGGCCCTCGTCTTCGTGCACGGCTGGTCGTGTAATCGAAGTTTTTGGGCAGGTCAGATGGAACCGTTCTCAAGCCAGTTCAAAGTTGTCGCTGTTGATCTGGCAGGCCATGGCGACTCTGGCCGCAACCGCGAAAAATGGACGATCCAATCGTATGGCGACGATGTCGCGGCCGTGGTGAAGAAACTGGATCTCAAAAGGGTCATCCTCATCGGTCACTCTATGGGGGGTGATGTGATCCCGGAGGCAGCACTGCGACTCTCTGGCCGGGTCGTGGGCCTCATCTGGTTAGACACCTATAAGAAGCTGGGAGCAGGCCGAACCCCAGAAGAGGTCCAAACATTTGTGGCGAAACTTCGCCCAAATTTCTCAGAAGCAACTCGCGACCTCGTTCGAAGCATGTTCGTAAGCACGTCGGACCCTGCTCTCGTGGAACGAGTCGCGCGCTTTATGTCCTCCGCCCCTCCGAGTATTGCTTTGCCCTCGCTGGACGCGGCATTTAGCTATAGCCGCGAGATGCCGCGTACCTTGGAGCGACTGCATCTGCCGGTGATCGCAATCAATCCTGAAAACGCTCCGACGGACGTACCTTCCCTGGAACACTACGGTGTTCAAGTGATCTTCATGCCAGGGGTTGGGCACTTCTTGATGATGGAGGATCCCGAGCGATTCAACGGCCTCCTCCGCACGGCGATTGGTAGGCTTAATCGCGAATGATTCTCCTGGCACGGAGGCACGAGTATCAGTTGTCGTAATATCGCCATTACACTCATTGAATGTTGTGGTATGCGCTCCACCGTAAACCGGAAAGCGGCAGAATAGTTCAACCCGCAAAAAACGGATGAGCAAACTATGCTTTCTAGCGCGTTCAGCACCTTTGTGTTTTCTATAACTTGCACATTCCATGTGAGGGCATAGAGTCCCGGAGGGACGCCTGACAGTGACGAAAGTCCCATCCCCGCCTAGTCCTTCCTGTCCTTGTTCCGCCGCCCATCTTCGACGAAGATGATTACGAGCACTAAAGCCGTCCCTCCCCCAGACTGAGAACCCAGTGAAAACCTTATCTCTAGCCGTCGTCCTCTGCGCCACTTTCGCGTCCGCCCAAGCCCCACAGCCCGCGCCAAGCCCCACCGTCACACGCACCACCCAAGCCGTCCACTACCGACTGCAAGGCGGCACCACCAAAATAGATTTCCAGGGCACCGACCTGCTGCAGCGTGCCACGGGCGAAGCGAAAGTCGAAGGCAAGAAGACCAACTTCCAGATCGAAGTCAAGTTCCAGGGCCTCGAAGACGCCACCAAATTCGGTCTCGAATATCTGACCTACGTGCTCTGGGCCGTCTCCCCCCAAGGACGTCCCGTAAATCTCGGTGAAGTCACCCTCGAGCACGGCAACGCGCACCTCAAAGCCTTCACCGACCTGCAAACCTTTGGCATGATCGTCACCGCCGAGCCCTACTTCGCCGTGACCGCGCCCGGAAACATGGTGGTCATGGAAAGCGCTCCACTCAACGGCGCCGGTGGCGAAAAAATTGAAGCCAAATATGATCTCGTAAGCCGCGGCACCTACTCCTCCACCAACACTCATA
>WNFJ01194026.1_pt2 | contig 13488 bp, 10 predicted proteins | sample 5400461 | NCBI WGS metagenome assembly WNFJ01 (sample SAMN13153349, study PRJNA577476) | soil metagenome | isolation source: 115 cm saprolite on Douglas fir-dominated hillslope | place: USA:California | collected 2013-09-17 | reverse complement strand
CGACCGCCGCTTTACGGTAGGCCTCGAGTCGGGGATCGTTGCGCTCGGTCTCGGGGGCGGTCTCGATGCCACGCTCGTAGAGGTTGAGCACCGGCATCAACCCCGCCAGCTCGGCCACGCCCCCGAAGTGATCGAGGTGATAGTGCGTCACCACCAGGTGGTCGATCCGGGTGAGGTGGGCTGCTTCCGTCGCCACCTTGTGGATGCGTTCCGCGTCGCGCCCACCGGGAAAGCCGGCATCCACGAGCACGGACTCGCCGCCCGGGGTCACGACCAGGGGGGCCGCCCCTCCCTCCACGTCCACCCAGTAGACGTCGAGCCGTTTGTCGGTCGCCCCCGCCGAGGCCGGGCGGGGGATCGTCGTGAAGAGGAGAAAGACAAGGCCAAAGGCAACGCGCCATGAGTGTCTGCTGGTCATCGACCCCCCACCCTGTGCCGATCGTTCATCGACCCCCCAATCCCCCCCACGTCGGGGGAGGCAAGGCAAGTCCTCGTCCGGCTCCGCGTCCACTCGGCTCCGGGTCTGCTTTTGCGTTATCCTGCCGCCCCATGGCGCGCGACACCGTCGCTCCCCTAGACCTGAGGGGCGTCTTTTCCGTACCTCCCCTGCCTCGCCGGAACGGTCCGGGCCGGCCCCTCGACCTGGACGAGGCAGAGCGGGTGGTCCGCCACATCGCGGCGGGCGGAGTGACCCGCTTCCTCTACGGCGGCAACGCCTTTCTCTACCACGTCTCGCTGCCCGATTACGAGCAGCTCGTCGCCTGGCTGGCCGGCTTCCCGCGCGAGCGCTGGGCCATCCCGAGCCTCGGCCCGTCCTTCGGGCGCGCGCTCGACCAGGCGCGCCTGCTGCGCCGCCATTCGTTCCGCGCCGCGATGATGCTGCCCTGCGGCGACCCGCGCGATCCCCTCGGCCTGGAGGCCGGCCTGCGGGAGATCGCGGAGGTGGCGGGGCTGCCCCTGATCCTCTACCTCAAGTCCGAGGACGGCTTCGGGTCGGAGAAGGAGCGGGGCCTCGACGCGGTGGGGCGCCTGGTGGCGGACGGGATCTGCGTGGCCGTGAAGTACGCGGTGGTGCGACCGGATCCGGCCCGCGACGCCTACCTCGAAGGCCTGCTCCGCCGGGTCGACCGCAGTCGGGTGGTCAGCGGCATCGGGGAGCGCCCGGCGGTGGTTCACCTCCGTGACTTCCAGCTCGCGGGGATGACCACCGGCTCGGGGTGCCTCGCCCCCCGCCTCAGCAATGGCCTGCTGGCCGCCGGCCTGGCGAAGGAGTGGGCGAAGGCGGACGCGATCTGGACCGCGTTCAAGCCGCTCGAGGACATGCGCGACGACTGGGGCCCGGCCCGCGTCCTCCATCACGCGACCGAGCTGGCCGGCATCGCGCGGACGGGCCCCATCCCCCCCTACGTCTCCCCCCTGGACGGCCCCCAGCTGGAGCGGCTCGCGCCGGTCGCGCGGGCCCTCAAGGAGAAGGACGCGTGATGACCCGCAAGAGCCCCACCGACCTCCGCAGCCACCGCTGGTTCGGCAAGGACGACGTGCGCTCCTTCGGCCATCGCTCCCGGGCGAAGCAGTCCGGGTTCGGGGGCGAGGAGCTTCAGGGCAAGCCGGTCATCGCGGTCCTCAACACCTGGAGCGACGCCAACCCTTGCCACGGCCACTTCCGCCAGCGCGCCGAGGACGTGAAGCGCGGGATCTGGCAGGCGGGCGGCTTCCCCATGGAGATCCCGGCCCTCTCCCTGGGCGAGATGTACATGAAGCCGACCACCATGCTGTATCGGAACCTGCTCGCCCTGGAGGCGGAGGAGCTCCTGCGCTCGTACCCGGTGGACGGAGCGGTGCTGATGGGAGGCTGCGACAAGACCGTCCCCGGCCTGATCATGGGCGCCACCACCATGAACCTGCCCGCCATCTTCGTCCCCGCGGGACCGATGCTGCGCGGGAACTGGCGCGGGCAGACCCTGGGCAGCGGAAGCGACGTCTGGAAGTACTGGGCGGAGCGCCGGGCGGGCACCCTGGACGAGTGCGCCTGGCGGGAGATGGAGGACGGGATCGCGCGATCGTCCGGGACCTGCATGACCATGGGCACGGCCTCCACCATGGCCGCGGCCGCGGACGCTCTCGGCCTGACCCTGCCCGGCGCCTCCTCGATCCCCGCCGTGGACTCCGGGCACGCGCGGATGGCCTCCGCCGCCGGGCGCCGGATCGTCGAGATGGTGTGGGAGGACCTGAAGCCGCGCGACATCCTCACCACCGAGGCCTTCGAGAACGCGGTGACCGCGACCATGGCCCTCGGGGGCTCCACCAACGCGATCATCCACCTCATCGCGATGGCGGGGCGCGCGGGGGCCCGCCTCGACCTCGACCGCTTCGATGCCCTCTCGCGCCGCACCCCCTTCCTGGCCAACATCCGGCCCTCGGGGAAGTACTTGATGGAGGACTTCCACTACGCGGGCGGCCTGCGCGGCACCCTGTCCCGCCTCCGCGATCTCTTGAACGCCGAGTGCCGGACGGTGAACGGCCGCACCCTGGGGGAGAACATCGACGGGGCCTTCGTCTTCAACGACGACGTGATCGCTCCGCGCGACCTCCCCCTGGGGCCCGAGGGTGGGCTCGCGGTGCTGCGCGGCAACCTGGCCCCGAACGGGGCGGTGATCAAGCACACCGCGGTGGAGCCGCGCCTCCGGCGGCACACCGGCCCCGCGGTGGTCTTCCGCAACTACAACGATCTCGAGGCGCGCATCGACGACCCGGCGCTGCCCGTGACCGCCGACTCGGTGCTGGTCCTCCAGGACGCGGGGCCGCTGGGCGCCCCCGGCATGCCCGAGTGGGGCATGCTGCCCATCCCGAAGAAGGTCCTGGCCCAGGGCGTGCGCGACATGGTGCGCATCTCGGACGCGCGCATGAGCGGGACCTCCTACGGGGCGTGCGTGCTGCACGTGGCCCCCGAATCCTTCGTGGGGGGGCCGCTCGCCTTCGTGGGCGACGGCGACCTGATCGAGCTGGACGTGCCCGCCCGGCGCCTCAGCCTGCGCGTCTCCGACGAGGAGCTGGCCCGGAGACGCGCGGGCTGGAAGCAGCGCGAGGTCGACTACCCGCGCGGGTACGGGCGCATCTACGCGCGGCACGTCACCCAGGCCGACAAGGGCTGCGACTTCGATTTCCTCGAGGGCACCGCCCGCGTTCCCGAGCCCGAGATCCACTGATGGAGGTCCCGCGGAACGCCTTCAAGCGCGCGATCGCGGCGGGGCGGCGGCAGATCGGCTTCTGGCTGTCCCTGGGCAGCCCCGCGGTGGCCGAGCTCCTGGCGGGGGCGGGCTACGACTGGGTCGTGATCGACACCGAGCACGCCCCCAACGAGCTCACTGGAAGGGGGCACCGCGAGCGCGGTCGTGCGCCCGGCCTGGAACGACGCGGTCCTGATCAAGCGCCTGCTCGACGCGGGGGCGCAGTCGCTGCTCGTGCCCTTCGTGCGCAACGCCGAGGAAGCGGCCCGGGCGGTGGCGGCCACCCGCTACCCGCCGCTCGGCATCCGCGGAGTGGCGACGGTCACGCGGGCCAGCCGCTACGGGCGCGTGAACGACTACGCCTCCCGGGCCCCGGAGGAGCTGTGCGTGATCCTCCAGCTCGAGACCCGGGCCTCTCTCGGCGAGCTGGAGGCGATCGCGGCCATCCCCGGGGTGGACGCGCTCTTTATCGGGCCCTCCGACCTCGCGGCCGACTTCGGTCACCTCGGCGATCCGGGACACCCCGTCGTGCAGGCGGCGATCGCGGACGCGGTCTCTCGCTGCAAGGGGACCGGGAAGCCGCTCGGCATCTTCTCTCCCGCCGAGGCGGACGCCCGGCGCTACCTCGATCTCGGGGTGTCCTTCGCGGCCGTGGGCAACGATGCCGTCATGCTGCGCCAGGGGGCCGACGCGCGCCTCAAGAGCTTCCGGAGCTGACGGAAGGGCTTCCTCGGCGGCGCGGCGGGCTTGGTCTCCGGCCCGCCCGCGATCTCCCTGAACACGAGGCCAAGGGCGCCGTCGGAATCGAGGGCTACGATCCCGAGGCGCGTCCCGTCCTCGCCCGCTCCACCCCCGCCAACGCGTACCGGCGCTTGGGGGCCACCTTCAGCGAGGCCTCGTACTCAGCGAGCGCTTCCCCCGGCCGGCCCAGCTCGATCAGCAGGTCGGCCCGCAGCTCGCGGGCGGGGAGCACCGCGCCCGGGGTGACGGGATGCTTGTCCGTCGCCGCTTCCAGCTCGACCGCCTCCTTCAACAGGCGCTGAGCCTCGTCGTCGTGCCCTTCCGCGCGGGCCAGCCAGCCCGCGGCCGCCCGCCGCTGGATCTCGATCTGCTCCGGCCAGTAGGGGATCTTCGCGTCGAGGGCGGCCTCGCGCAGGGCCTCCAGGCGCGCGACCGCTTCGCGCGCGCGGGCCACGTCGCCGCTCCGCGCCCCGCCCACCCCGCGCGCGAAGCAGGTGAGCGCCTCCGCGTAGGGGAACTTCGCCCAGGGGAAGGAGGCCGGGGTGAGCTCGAGGGCCGCCGCTTCCCCCCACCGGCCGCGCTCCAGCGCGTAGCGCGCGGGCACCGCGGCCAGGGCGTAGGCGGCGGCGAAGTTCGGGTTGTCGAGCTTCTCCACCTTGCGGACGCGCTCCACCAAGCGGAGCGCCTCCGCGTCCTTGCCCTCCTGCAGGAACGCGTAGACCAGGTAATCGACGGCATGCAGCTCGTCGAAGGAGGTCGCGCCGGGCTGTGTCTTCTCCACGTGCGCGCGGGCCGCGGCGGCGGAGTCCTGGTTGGCGCGGATGGAGTCGTCCCACAGGCCCAGGCGCACAAAGATGTGCGACGGCATGTGCAGGGCGTGGGGCGAGGACTCGGCGATCTTCGAGTAGCTGCGCGCGGCGGGAAGGGCCAGCTCGGCCAGCTCCGGGTAGTCGAAGCTGTGGATCAGGTAGTGGGCCACTCCGGGATGGTCGGGCTGCGCGGGCAGGACCCGGTTCAGGATCGCCCCCGCCTTCTTCTGGTTCGCGTAGGTCTTGTCGGCGGGGGGCGCGGTCCCCAGCAGGGCGAGGGAGTAGAAGATGGCCGCCTCGCGGTCGTCGGGGTAGCGCTCGTACACGCGCTCCATCGCCTTCTCGTAGGCCACCGCGCGCTTGCGGTGGTCCACGGTGTCCGGGTCGCGGAAGAACGCGTCGATGGCGGCGACGTAGTCGCGCTCGCGCTCGGTCGGCGCCGCCGCGGCCCGCGCCTTCGCCACCGCCTCCTGCCCGCGCTTCACCTCCGCGGGGGTGGGCGCGGCCCAGATCGGGTGGTACAGGCTCATGCCGACTCCCCACTGCGCCATCGCGCACGAGGGGTCGGCCGCCGCCACCTCGCCGAAGGCCTTCTCCGCCTCGTCGTACCAGAACGAGTGCAGGAGCGCGACCGCCCGCGAGAACCGCGCCTGGACGGCGGGAGTGCAGGAGGTGGCAAAGCTGACCGTGCCGAGCCTCTCGGGCCGCGCGTGCTGGTGCTGTTCCTGGTCGTCGGCGGTCGCGGGCGCGCCGGCGAGCGCGCAGGCCAGAAAAGCGGCCCCCAGGGACACGCGATGCGATGGCATGAGCACCTCCTGATGGATCGGGCGCTCATCTTAGTCCACCCGGTGCTCTTCATGCCGCGGATTCGGAGGGGCGGATTCTGCGGGCGACAGGGCGCTTCGGTCGGAGTACTCTGATCGGATGGCAGGAGGATGAAAATGCAATTCCTTGAACGCGTTAGCGTCATGGCGCTTTGCGCAGCGAGCCTTCTCGCCTCGGACTCGAGGGCGGCCGACCCGCAGAAGAAGGAAGAGTCGGACAAGATCCCCGTCACCACCTCCTCGGAGGAGGCGCGGCAGCTCTACCTGAAGGGTCGTGACCTCACCGAGAAGCTGCGCGCCACCGATTCCCGTCGGCTCTACGAGCAGGCGGCGGAAAAGGACAAGACCTTCGCCCTCGCCCAGCTCGGCCTGGCCAACAGCGCGGGCTCCGCCAAGGAGTTCTTCGAGGCGGTGAGCCGCGCCGTGGCCCTCGCGGACAAGGCTTCCGAGCCCGAGCGCCTCATGATCCTCGGTCTCGATGCCGGAGTGAAGGGCGACATGGCGGGGCAGAAGGCGCTCTACACGAAGCTCACCGCGAACTATCCCAACGACGAGCGCGGATACAACCTGCTCGGGGGCCATTATTTCGGCCAGCAGGACTACGCGGCGGCGGTGGAGGCGCTCAAGAAGGCAGCCGCCATCAACCCCAGCTTCTCACCTTCCTACAACCTCCTCGGCTACTCCTACCGGCTCATGGGCAAGTACGCGGAGGCGGAGCAGGCCTTCAGGAAGTACATCGACCTGATCCCGAACGATCCCAACCCCTACGATTCCTACGCAGAGCTGCTCATGAAGATGGGCCGATTCGAGGACTCGATCCGGAACTACGAGAAGGCGCTCTCCGTGGACCCGAATTTCGTCGCTTCGTACGTGGGGATCGGCTGCGACCAGATCTTCATGGGCCGCGGAGAAGAGGCGCGGAAGACCTTCGCCAAGCTCGCGACCGTGGCACGCAACGACGGGGAGAAGAGGCAGGCCCTCTTCCGGACGGCCCTTGCGTACGTGCACGAAGGGGCCACCGACAAGGCGCTCCTCGAGGTCCAGAAGATGGCCGCCATCGCGGAGGCGGGCCAGGACATGGCGAGCCTCTCCGGGGACCAGAACCTGATGGGCAACATCCTCCTCGAGTCCGGACAGCCGGTTCCGGCCCTCGAGAAGTTCGCCCGGCAGCTGGAGGCCATCGAGAAGGCCAACGTGCCGGCGGAGGTGAAGGAGGCGGTGCGCAGGAACACGCTCTACGACCAGGCGCGGGTCGCCCTCGCCAAGAGTGACCTCGCCACCGCCAGGGCCCGGGCCGAGACCTACGCCGGGCTGGTGGCGGCCAGGAAGATCCCCTTCGAGATGCGGCAACAGCACGAGCTGGCCGGGCGCATCGCCCTCGAGGCCGGGGATCACGCGGCGGCGGTGGCCGAGCTGGAGCAGGCGAACCAGCAGGACCCACGAGTTCTCTACCTTCTCGCCGTCGCTCTTCAGGGGAGGGGAGACAAGGCCCGGGCGCGCGAGGTCTGCGTCAAGGCGGCCGACTTCAACGGCATCGCACCCAACTACGCCTACGTGAGGAGCAAGGCGAAGCAGATGCTGGCGAGGAGCTAGCCGTTTCGACGCGCACGGACATTTTGCAACCCTTTCTCTCCTGCGTGCGTCTAGATGGAAGCGGGAGGCCTGAATGTCCCTGTTTGCGAAGCTCTTCGGCGACAACTCTCAGCCCAAGAAGAGGATCCGGGTCTGCGTCGAATGCGGGATGCCGGTCGAGGATCACAAGGACTGGTGCTCCATCCTGAGAGGCCGTAAGGAGCTCGCCGACCGGGCCGCTGAACCGACGAAGTAGCGGCGGCCGCCGGAGTGTCCGGGCCGGGGTTGATGGCGTGACCACCTGCGCAAACCTGCGCCTCGATAAAGGCTGACGGACGCGGTACCCCTTTCGACCGGCAAGCGTCAAGATCGACTGTCGGGTGGACGGCCCGACCGTCGAGAGTGGTTGAAGTTCGTCCCTTCCTGATGAGACATTACCGTTGGAGTCTCCCTCCTCGGACCGACGCCCCGACGATGAATTGGGGGGCAGGGCCAATGGGAAAGCGCCGCTGCATCGGCGTGGGCATCGGTTTCGACTGCGTCAACCTCTGGTTCGGCTGAAACAGGCACGCGCCACGCATTCGGCGGCGGCCGTTCTCCCCCTCTCGCTGGGTTGTGCACACGTTCCCCTTTAGCCCTTGAGTCCTTCGGTACCCTTGGCTGCACTGTCCGGTACGTGGAAGGGGCGTCATGACGTGAGCCAGGCGGGGGGCTGCGACTATCGTGGAGGAACGGCTGGGCTGACGCTAACCCTCGCCGTCCAGGAGGACGGCAGCGCTTCGGCAAGCGTAGGCCGAACGACGTGGGTCGGCACGATCCTCCGAAGCGGACAGGTGACCTTCGAGCGTACGAGCGAATCCACGTGCTAGCGCTCGCCGCACATCTGGAAGGCCAGTTACAAGGGCACGGTTGCCGCGCAAAAGGGTCGGACGGTCATGAGGTTCTCCGGACTCGAGCCGTGGTGCCCACCCGACTGTACGTTTCGGGTCTCGTACTCGCTCGAAAAAGAAGACTAGCACTAGCGGGCGTGGCGGCCGACAAGAGCGTGTGATTCTCTCAGGCTCAACCGCCTCGTCTAGAATGGACGTGTGGCGGACGGAGACCGCTCCTGGCCGGGGCCGCGGGTTCCGTGCTCGCGGCATCCCTCACGCCTCGGAAGCGGCTCGACCCGCGCCTGATCAAGGCCTCCCGGCACAACCCCGACCTGCCCGGCGTGGTGCTGATCCCCGGCATCCTGGGCAGCCAGCTCCTCCGGCCCGACGGAACCCAGGCCTGGCTCAACCTGGGCAACGCTTTCGGCTACCACGACCTGAAGCTGCCGCTCACCCTTCCCCTGTCCGCCGCCCGGGACCGGCTGGTGCCGGGGCCTCTGCTCGGCACGGACACGGTCCTCCCCCGCGTGTTCGGCTTCACCGAGTACGCGGACGTGGTGGACCTGCTGAAGGACGCCGGCTTCACGGCGGGAAGGAGGCGCGCCGACCGCCCCGACTACCACGTCTTCTCCTACGACTGGCGGCGCGACCTCGTGGAGTCGGCGCGGACCCTGCACGCGCACCTGGAGGCGCTGGCCGAGGCCCGGGGCGATCCGGAGGCCCGCTTCAACCTGATCGGCCACAGCATGGGCGGCCTGCTGGCCCGATACTACCTGCGGTTCGGGACGGCGGAGCCGGACGAGAACGCCCCCGTGACCTGGGCGGGCGCGCGGCGGATACGCCGCCTCGTGCTGGTATCCGCGCCCAACGGGGGGAGCATCCCCGCCCTGAACGCGATCCTGAACGGTGAGCGGGTCGGGCTGTCCTACACGACCCTGGCCGCGCCCGTGATCTGCAGCATGCCTGCGATCTACCAGCTGCTGCCTCCGGTGGGGGCGAGCGCGCTGCTCCACCGCGGGCAGCCGCTCGATGCCGATCTCCACGAGCTCTCGACCTGGGAACGCTTCGGCTGGGGGCCCTTCCGGCCGCGATCCCTCCCCCGGCCGGCCGGCGCGGCCGATCCCTGGGACGATCCGGAGACGGGCCGGGCCTTCCTCGGGGCCGTGCTCGCCCGCGCCCGTGCCCTCCACCGCGCGCTGGCCCGGCGCCCCGATACTCCCTGCCCCACGCGCGTGCTGGTCCTGGGCGGCGACTGCTTGCCCACCCTGGCGCGGGCGGTGGTGGCGCCGCGCCGGGGAGTCAGCCCGCGCTTCGAGCCCGCGGATCCGGGGGAGAGCGAGGCCATGCACGAGGCGGGCGACGGCCGGGTCACCCGGGCGAGCGTGCTGGCCGCGCACCTTCCCGGGGCCGACGACGCCGACACGGGAAGCGGCCTCCCCGAGGTGACCCAGGCCTTCTTCGGCAGCGCGGACCACCACGGCATCTACAGCGAGCCCACGTTCCAGAGCGTGCTCCTGCGCCTGCTGCTGCAGCCCGCTCCGCGCTCGGCCCCGCGCGCCGGCCCCGCCCTCGAGATCCCGAGCGAGCCCGCCTTGTCCTCGCATCCGGCCGGATGAGGTAGGGAGGGCACTTCTGGTGTAGGCTTTCTCGCGATGCACGCCCTTGCATCGCTCCCCCTGGCCACCAGATGCCGAACCTAGCCACCCTCCTCGATTCGTCCGTGGGCAAGAAAGTCGTCATGGCGGTCACGGGGGTCATCCTCTTCGGCTACGTCGCCGGCCACGTCACGGGCAACCTGCTCGCCTTCCTCGGCCCCGAGGCCATCAACGACTACGGACACTTCCTGCACACGTTCCTCCACGGGACGGGCATCTGGATCGCGCGGGCCGTGCTCCTCGCCGCGGTGGTGCTCCACGTGTGGGCGGCGGCGTCCTTGACCGCGGAGAACCGCGCGGCGCGCCCGCGGGGGTATCGTAGGCGCAAGAACCGGGAATCCACGTTCGCATCCCGCACGATGATCCTGAGCGGACCCCTCCTGGGCGTCTTCGTGGTCTACCACCTGGCCCATTTCACGACCGGGAGCGTCCATCCGAACTTCATCGTGGGCGACGTGTACCACAACCTCGTGGTGGGCTTCCGATCCCGGGAAGTCGTCGCCTTCTACGCCGCGGCCATGCTCGCCCTGGGGCTGCACCTGTACCACGGGGGGTGGAGCATGCTGCAGACCCTGGGGGCCAGCCACCCGCACTGGAACCTCCTGCGCAATCGCGCGGCCAAGGTGGCCACCGTCCTCATCGTCATCGGCTTCCTCTCGATCCCCGCCGCCGTGATCCTGGGGCTGCCCCGGGAGGGGAAGTAGACCATGGCAAACATCCCCTCCGGACCCATAGAACGGAAATGGGACAAGCACCGCTTCGAGATGAAGCTGGTGAACCCCGCCAACAAGCGCAGGTATGACGTCGTCATCGTGGGGACGGGACTGGCCGGGGCCTCCGCCGCCGCCTCCCTGGCCGAGCTGGGCTACAACGTGAAGGCCTTCTGCTACCAGGACAGCCCCCGCCGGGCCCACTCCATCGCCGCCCAGGGCGGGATCAACGCCGCCAAGAACTACCAGAACGACGGGGACTCGGCCCACCGCCTCTTCTACGACACCGTGAAGGGCGGGGACTTCCGGGCCCGGGAGGCCAACGTCCATCGGCTGGCCGAGCTCTCCGTGAACATCATCGACCAGTGCGTGGCCCAGGGCGTCCCCTTCGCCCGCGAGTACGGCGGCAGCCTGGCCAACCGCTCCTTCGGCGGGGCCCTCGTCTCCCGCACCTTCTACGCCCGGGGCCAGACCGGGCAGCAGCTCCTGCTCGGCGCCTACCAGGCCCTGGAGCGCCAGATCGGCCTCGGGAAGGTGGCGATGTTTTCCCGCCACGAGATGCTGGAGCTGATCGTGGTCGGCGGGAAGGCCCGCGGTATCGTCACCCGCGACATGGTGAGCGGCCAGATCGAGTCGCACCTGGGGGACGCGGTGGTGCTCGCCACCGGGGGCTACGGCAACGTCTTCTTCCTCGCCACCTATGCCAAGGGCTGCAACACCACCGCGATCTGGCGCGCCTACAAGAAGGGCGCCGCCTTCGCCAACCCGTGCTACACCCAGATCCACCCCACCTGCATCCCGGTGACCGGCGACCACCAGAGCAAGCTCACCCTGATGAGCGAGTCGCTCAGGAACGACGGGCGCATCTGGGTGCCGAAGAACAAGGGGGACCAGCGCCCGCCCAGCCAGATCCCCGAGGACGAGCGTGACTACTACCTCGAGCGCAAATACCCCACCTATGGCAACCTCGCGCCCCGAGACATCTCGTCCCGCGCGGCCAAGCAGGTCTGCGACGAGGGGCGCGGGGTGGGGGCGAGCGGCTTCGGGGTGTACCTGGACTTCGGGGAGGCCTTGAAGCGCCTGGGCGAGGGCACCATCCGCGAGAAATACGGGAACCTTTTCGAGATGTACGAGCGGATCACCGACGAGAACCCCTACAAGGTGCCGATGCGGATCTATCCCGCCACCCATTACACGATGGGGGGGCTCTGGGTGGACTACAACCTCATGAGCACCATCCCTGGCCTGCACGTGGTCGGGGAAGCCAACTTCTCCGACCACGGGGCGAACCGGCTCGGGGCGTCGGCCCTGATGCAGGGGCTGGCCGACGGCTACTTCGTGATCCCCTACACGATCGGCCACTACCTGGCCTCGGGAAAGCCCGAGAAGCTCGGCCCCGACCACCCCGAGGTGAAGTCGGCGGAGCGGGCGGTCGCGGACCGGATCCAGAAGCTCCTCTCCATCCGCGGGAAGCGCACCGTCACCTCGTTCCACCGCGAGCTCGGGCACCTCATGTGGGACCACTGCGGCATGGCCCGCAACAAGCGGGGGCTTCAGACCGCGCTCCAGAAGATCCCCGTCCTGCGCGAGGAGTTCTGGGGGAACGTGACCGTCCCCGGCCAGGGCCCGGAGCTCAACCAGTCCCTCGAGAACGCGGGCCGGGTGGCGGACTTCCTGGAGCTGGGGGAGCTCATCTGCCGGGACGCCCTGGAGCGGGAGGAGTCCTGCGGCGGCCACTTCCGCGAGGAGCACCAGACGCCCGACGGCGAGGCCCTGCGCGACGACGAGCGCTTCTGCCACGTCGCGGCCTGGGAGTACGCGGGGGAGGGCCGCACGCCGGTCCGCCACGTGGAGCCTCTGACCTTCGAGTACGTCCCCCTGCAGCAGCGGAGCTACAAGTAGATGAACCTGACGCTTCAAGTCTGGCGACAGAAGGACGCGCGGTCCCCTGGCCGCTTCGTCGGCTACGAGGCGCACGACATCAGCCCCGACATGTCGTTCCTGGAGATGCTCGACGTGGTCAACGAGCGCCTCGTCCAGAAGGGCGAGGACCCCATCGCCTTCGATCACGACTGCCGCGAGGGGATCTGCGGCACCTGCGGCGTGGTGGTCAACGGCACCGCCCACGGGCCTCGCGAGCTCACCACCGCCTGCCAGCTCCACATGCGCAGCTTCAAGGAGGGGGACCGCCTGACCATCGAGCCCTGGCGGGCCGCCGCCTTTCCCGTCCTCAAGGACCTGGTGGTGGACCGGAGCGCCTTCGACCGCATCATCGCCGCGGGGGGGTTCGTGTCCGTCCCCACGGGCAGCGCCCCCGACGGCAACACGATCCTGGTGCCGAAACCCGACGCCGACCGGGCCATGGACGCCGCGGCCTGCATCGGCTGCGGGGCCTGCGTGGCCGCCTGCCCCAACGCCTCCGCCACCCTCTTCACCGCGGCCAAGGTCTCCCACCTGGGGCTCCTTCCCCAGGGCCAGCCCGAGCGCCTGGAGCGCGTGCGCAGGATGGTGGCGGCCATGGACGAAGCCGGCTTCGGGTCCTGCACGAACCACGGGGAGTGCGAGGCGGTCTGCCCGAAGGGAATCAGCGTGGCCTTCATCGCCCGGATGAACCGGGACTTCATCCGGGCCGCCTTGACCGCGGCCGGGGAGAAGCAGGACAGCGGGGGCGGGGCGGCGTAGACTCCCCGCGTGCAGGACATGGTCCCCGGCCTGGTTCACGACCTGCGGTTGGAGCTGCTGCTCCAGCTCCTGCTGGCCGTGCTCTTCGGGGGGGCGATCGGCCTCGAGCGCGAGCTCTCGGGCAAGCCGGCGGGGCTCCGCACCAACATCCTCATCTGCATCGGGGCCACGTTCTTCACGGTGATCTCCCTGCACCTGGCCTCCCCGAGGGGCGATCCCGCACGGGTGGCCGCCCAGATCCTGCCCGGCATCGGCTTCATCGGCGCGGGGACCATCCTGCACATGCGGGGGGCGGTGACCGGCCTGACCAGCGCCGCCACCCTCTGGGTGGTGGCCGCGATCGGGATGGCTCTCGGCTCCCGCGCCTACACGGAGGCGGTCGGCGCCACCCTGCTC
>WNFJ01205490.1_pt1 | contig 13489 bp, 10 predicted proteins | sample 5400461 | NCBI WGS metagenome assembly WNFJ01 (sample SAMN13153349, study PRJNA577476) | soil metagenome | isolation source: 115 cm saprolite on Douglas fir-dominated hillslope | place: USA:California | collected 2013-09-17 | reverse complement strand
CTGGACCCAGCCAGTTCGACAGTTCCGCGGTATAGCGGCGCGTCAGCCGCTCAAGCTCTCCGCGCGACATCTTCCGCGGGTCACAAATCACTCCGCCCTTCGCGCCGCCAAAGGGAATGTTCACCACCGCGCATTTCCACGTCATCCACGTTGCCAGCGCGCGCACTTCATCGATGGACACATCCGGAGCAAAGCGGATTCCGCCTTTGCCCGGCCCGCGCACCGTGGAGTGCAACACGCGGTATCCCGTGAACACTTCGAGAGTTCCGTTATCCATCCCGATGGGAATGTACAGGGTGATTTCCTTGCTGGGATATTTGAGGTACCGGTAGAGCCCTTGTTCGAGTCCCAGTTTGTTCGCGGCGACTTCAAAGCGCGCTTCCGCGTTCTGGTAGACATTCATCTCTTCCGGCATTGGGGCTTGCGACATGCAAAATTCTCCTTTGTAATGGCGCGGTCTTCCTTCATTCGCACAGAGGATAACGCTGCGCCCGCGTGGCGAGCAGGCTACCGTGCGGTCAACGCAGGGATAACCCCGACCTTTTCGGGGCCAGCCGACCTAACGCAATCCGACCCGTAATCAAAACTTACAGGCGCGGCTTGAAAGGCCAAGGAAGGTGAGTACCAGCGGTCTACCCCACCNNNCTGCCAATTGGCCGGGCCGCCAGTATACGAACCTACCCGGCATCCCGCAAGCGCGGCTGCCCTGAAAGGAGCGGCAATTTGAATGCAAAGCCAAACCCAAAGCGTGGATGAGGGAAATCACAAACGATGGATGAAGAATTACTGCAAGCGGAACTGGATCGTTACGGCCAGGTGCATGGGGACGGGTTTCCCGTCGAGCGATGCGGGGTGGTATTTCCACTGTTTCAAGGCTTCCATGGCGGCTTGGTGCAGCAAGGTGGGGCCGGAAACAACCTTCATGGTCGTCACGCGCCCGTTGGCATCGATCAACGCGTCGACGAGAACATTGCCCGAAACATGCTGATTTTTGGCGAGCATCGGATACACCGGGGGCACGGAAGAAATCAGCTTTGCCTGTTTCACGTCTCCGCCGACGGGAAGCGGCGCTACAGGCGCCGAAGGCTGCTGGTTGCCGCCGACGAGACCGGCGTTAAGCGCATCCGCGCTGGGCTCGGGCTGATCATCGTTGCTTAAGGCAAGGCGTCAGGCTCACTGCCATTCTGCGTGTTCCGGTGTGGCGTGACCTTGGGAGTCGCAAGATGAACTTCTCCGAGGATGGGCTTTTTCGGCTGCTCAGCAGCGGGCTGGGCCAAAGCTGATGTCGTTGCACCCGTGCCGCCGTTTGCCGGGTTCGATGAGGGTTGCGAGCTGTGTGACGTCGCAGCCGGCGCAGCTACCGGCACGACGCTTAGAGTATTCGAGGCCGCCTTGGATGGGGCGGAGGTGTTGGAGAGCGCCGCCGGATTCGTTTGCACCGGAGGATTCGCCTGCAGCGGCGCATTTCTCTGGGGCTGCGACGGCAAACTCTCCACTGGAAGGGAGGCCACGGAAGCCTGCACACTCGACGACGGGCCGGCATGGACACCACCGGACTGTTGTTGCATGTACCACCAGCCACCGCCAGCGAGCAGGACACTCGCTGCAATCGCTCCGATCAGAATGCCTTTGCTCGAACTCCTGGATCCGCTTTCCCCTGTGCTTTTCTCCTCGTCAATGGGGAGTGCATCGCCAAACGTCGGCAGCGGCAGATCAGGGATATGGCGTTCTTCGGCGGCCGAGACGGTCTCTGCGGCAGTTTCTTCAACCTTAGGCTGTTCCGCGAGGCGCTTTGCTTTTTCTCTTTCGATTAGTTCCTGGGGCGAGGAAGGCGCGGCGGCGTTGCGAGCGAGTGGCTCGAGCCACGCTGGAATTTTCAGCTCTTCGCCCTCGAGAGACGCTTTCGCGCGCAGGGGCTCAAGTTTCACGGGATTAACGGGCGCAGCGAGCGCGGGTTCCGGCGCGTGAGTGTGGGACATTTCCAAAACTTTTGCGGCGTTCTCCGCAAGTTCTTTTTGTATGATGACGGCAGGCGCATGCGGAATTTGCACGGAAACCGTGGAAGGTGCGCCAGAAAACTGCATGCTCGAAAGTTGTTCCTGAAGGCGCGCCGTTTGCTGCTTGAGCGCGTCGGTTTCCGGGTCAGCGAAAAGCGGTGCCTCGGACGGAGGCACGACCGCAGGAGCCGCCGGTTTGGCTTCGAAGAGAGAGAGCAGATTCGGAACAGACGTCATCACCGGAGCGGCCGGCGATTTGGCCGGCTCAAGAAAGGAAGCCTGAGCTTCCGATGCGCGCGGCGAATCAAAAAGCACAGACGCGGGCGCGATGGGTACCACGGGTGCGGAATTCACCGATACTTCCGGGATGGTGGATACCGGTGCAACAGGCACAGCCTCGACGACAGGAGGAAGCGGTGTTGCCGAAGGAAGCTTCAGGGGAGCTTCCGGATCGAAGGACGTGGACAACGTGGAGGAGAGCGGCGCAACAGGCGCGACCGGCTTCTGCACAACGGGCTCTACCACTTTCGCCGCCGGCGGAATAACAGTTTTTGCTCCGGCGGGCTTTGGCTCACCATCCCTCACAACGGAAACTGGAACACCAGGCTTCGCTGCAATGACGCCGGGAGTAACGTTCGCCGCTGGCGCTTCGACCCTGGGCGCAACCGGCTGCGGACCGGACCCGATGCGGTCGCCCGGAAAACGCATGCCCCAGAAGCCAACCACGGACTCCGTAAATTCGAGCTCCACATACCCGCTCACGTTGCGATAGTTCTTGGACTTGACGACCTGGCAGACCACTTCTTTCTTGGTTTTTTCGTTGGTGAGAAAAAGCAATTGCCCCGGAGCAACGGAAGAAGAAAGACGGATGACTGCGCCATTGCCGAAAATGAGAACGGTCTTGGTAGTCTCGGAAAAAGTCTCGCGCTTTTCGCTGCCCTCGACGGCGCGAGCGCCATTCACCGTGACCGAAACTTCGAGCGCGACGGGCTGCTGCTTGACGGCAGTTTCGCCGGACAACGTGGTGGTGGACGCGAGGCGCTGCGCCGTTTCCGGCCTTGCGCTTAAAATTTCGTTCTCTTTGACGGTAGGAGGCATGGATTGCACACTCGCGAAGAAAGATTTTCTCGGTCGCCCCGTCCCCGACAGGGTTCTCCTTGAACATCTATATGTTCCGCCTCCAGGGAGAACGCCAACCATAGTACGTGCGTACTACGATGGAAACACCTGTCCGGATGGACAGGCCTTGCGCTCGCGCAGGGCATGGCGTTAGCTGCGCGCTGCAAGTTTTAACGGAATGTTTTCAGTCTTGCCGTGACGCCGAAGAATTTTGACGCGAAGATGTTGGCCGCGCTGGCACGCCCGATTGATAATCGCCAAAGCCGCCGCTCGCAGGCTTCCCGGCGGATTCCGGATCGCGTGCGAAGTAAATCTCAATTTCCGAGTATTTGGCAAGTTTCACGTCGCGGCCATGACGAGTGATCAGAAAAGCTGATGCCGTCCCGAATCCCACATATCGCGCTGCGGTTGCGACAGAAGCATTGCCCATTCCTGCGGCAATTGCGCGCATGGGCGCTTCGGAAATATCGTCGGCAATTTTTCCGAAGGCATAGCCGAACCCGATGTCCACCAAAGCTTTGCCTATTCCTGGCTTGCGGCCGCGCATTGTTCCTTCTTCATCCATCACGAATCGAGACGAAGCATCCGCATCGGCCCCTTCGAGCGAACCCGCCACGCGCAGCGGGTCTCCTTCGGCGGGAATGATTCGATCCACTTTCAGCGCCAGCACTCCCGGCCGGCTCAACCAACGGGGTGGGACTCGGCGCGTCACATGACCTTCCACAAGTGTCCCCGCGGGATAGAAAGAATTTCCAAACGGAAATGGTTCCGACAAGCGTGCCTGGAAAATGTCTCCTTGGTGATTTTTCGCGGCGCTCAATGAAGTCATCAGGTAAGCGTGCCCCGTCCGGCCAAGTTCGGTTTCGGACGAGATGTGTCCGTTTTGTCGTTCGGGAATCGATGCAGAGACCGGCGACAGGATCAAGTCACGTTCCAGCCGCAGCAAAAGTACTTGTGAGCTTCTCTTGCTTGCCACCCTGCTTCGAGCCAGCGTGTCCGAATCAACACCCGGAGCCGTGTTACTGGGAGAGAGGGGACTGGAAGCGCTGGTCGACTTCGACCTGATAGCCGGTGACGAGCTTGTTAGTTTCGTTGGCCATGCCGATGATGGCTTGAAGTTCCTTGAACATGGCGTCGGTCATTCCTTTGCCGAAGGCGGAAGCAGTGTGCGAGGCGATGCAGTAGTTGCAGTTGTTGGTGACGCTTACGGCGATGTAGATCAGTTCTTTGGTGAGAGGATCGAGAGCGCCTGGGCCCATGATCTGCTTGAGACTTTCCCAGGTGCGTTTGAGCAAGGCGGGATCGTGCGCGATGGCCTTCCAGAAATTGTTGATCCAGTCGATTTTGCGCGTGGCCATGATGTCGTCGTAAACGGCGCGGACTTCCGGCGCGGCGTCTTGGTATTCGATCAATCCGAATGTGGCCATGAGGGTCTCCCAAAATATTTGCTTGCACGTCTTCCAAGACGTTAACAGGAAGCGTTGAGAGTGGGTAGTGCGGCGCCACGGGGAGGCACTGGGCAACAATGGAATTTGTTGACGAAGTGAATGAAATTCATTGTCCTTGACACATGGCGCAAGGGCAGGTTAAAAATTCAGACACCATAGCCATACTGGCTTTAGAGCGGTATTGATTTTTTGAACCGAAAAGGGCGGGCTGGTCCGGGGGCTTGTCCTTGTTTTCAACAACACGATTCGATCATTCAACTGAATGCGAACGGTTCGCCAAGTGGCTTTTCATTGAATTTCCATTTTTTAAGGCACGCCGCGGAAAGGGTGCACGTGGGTGCTGTTTTTTTCTCTCCATAGGAGGTGTTGGTTTATGAAGCGGCTGGTCCTAACAATTCTTGTTGTTTTGTCGCTCGCAGCGGCATCCAACGCCCAGACATTCCGCGGCACTATTCTCGGCACGGTGACGGATTCGTCCGGACTGGCTGTGGCCGGCGCTACGGTAACGGTGAAGAACACAGAGACGGGCCTGGTGCGCACTACCCAGACTACCGCCGACGGCAGTTACACGGTGACGGAACTGCCCATTGGAACCTACACGGTGACAATTTCGCAGAGCGGTTTTCAAACCTCAGTGACCAGCGACGTTGCGGTGAACGTAGCCGGTGAGCGCCGAGTGGACGTGGCGCTCAAACCAGGGCAGGTCTCGGAGCGCGTGGAGGTTTCGGGCGCGGAGCTGCCCCAGGTGGAGACCACGACAAACGAATTGGGAGGAGTGCTGACAAGCCAGACCGTCCAGGACATCCCGGTGAACGGCCGCGATTACACCAAGCTGATTTACCTGAATCCCGGGGTGGCGGGCTCACCTGATCAGATATCCGATTCTCCCGGGTCTTTCGGGGAGTTCAGCATGAACGGCGCGCGGGGACGCTCGAACAATTATCTGCTGGACGGCACGGACATGAACGATGGTTACCGGAACGATCCAGCGATCAACGAGGCGGGCGTCTTCGGCACACCGGCGACGATTCTGCCGATCGACGCGGTGGCAGAGGTGCGCGTCATTTCCAACTTTGAGCCGGAGTACGGGCGGAACGCGGGCGCGGTCGTCAACATCGTGACCAAGAGCGGGACCAATACTTTACATGGGACAGCGGCGGAATATTTCCGCAACAGTGCGCTGGACGCGCGAAATTATTTTAACCCGGTGAAGAACGCGGACGGAACCTCAAATCCGAAAGCACCTTTCCACAACAATCAATATGGCGGCTCCCTGGGCGGGCCCATCATCAAAGACAAGACGTTCTTTTATCTGGACTACGAAGGACAGCAAGAACCGGTAGGAGTGGTAACTCTGGCGAACGTGCCTACCGGTACTGCGGCCGACGGCTCGCTGAGCCCCAGCGATGCCAGCAATCCCGTCATCGCAAAATTGCTGGCGCTCCACCCCTGGCCAGCGCCGAATTTGGGAGGGGGCAGGGCTTCCGTGGTTTCTCCATCCTTCAACCGGCTGAGCAGCTTGATCGCCAAGATCGACCACAGCTTCGATGCGAACAACCTGGTTACCGGGCGCTACTTTTTCGGGGACAGCGTTCAGTCTTTCCCGCTGGCGTTGACGGCCACGGGCGGACAGTTGCCTGGTTTTAATACCTACACGCCGACGCGGGTTCAGTTGGTTTCTCTTTCTTACGTACACACCATGGGCGCCAGCAAGGTAAACGAACTGCGCTATGGCTGGAACCGGTTCGCGGAAGGCTTTTTCCCGGCTGACCAGAATTTTCACCCGAGCTCAATCGGACTGAATACCGGCACGGGTCCAGCCGATGCCGGTCTGCCCATTATCCTGGTCAGCGGGGTGGCGCAACTCGGCGCGACCAGCAGCGTTCCGCGGCACCGAGTCGACAGCAACAGCCAAGTAATCGACAATTTCTCGTGGAAGATCAACAAGCACGCCCTGAAGTTTGGAGTGGATTTCCACCGCACCAGCGTTCAGCAGTATTTCGACAAGTACTTCCGCGGCAGGCTGAGATTCAAAGATACTTTCGACAGTAGTGGGAACCTAATTGCCACCGCTCGCCAAAATTTTCTGGCAGGCAACGTTACCGACGGTTTCCAATACTTCGGCAACTCGACTCGTCACACCTTTGAGAACAACTTTGGTTTTTACTTTCAGGATGGCTTCCGGATCACACCTCGATTAACTTTGAACTACGGGCTGCGGTGGGACTATTTCGGTGTCGTCGGCGAGAAAAACAACCTGTTCAGCAACATTACCAGCATCTCTCCGGCAGCGGGCACGGGCACGTTTACCTTAACGCAGGTAGGGCAGCCGGGATTGAGCAAATTGTACAACCCGGACAAGAAGGATTTTGCGCCGCGCATCAGTATTGCCTGGGACGTGACCGGAAAGGGCAAGACGGTGATTCGCGCCGGATACGGTATGTTCTTCGACTCCTTCTCGCAGGACATGGTGCTGGGCCACTTGCCGTACGCGCCCTTCTTCGATCCCGGACCGGCGTATAACAACATCGGACCCGCAGCGATTCTCTCGACTAGCGCGGCTGGCGGGGCCATTGTCGCGGGCAGTCCAGTCTATGCGCCGACCACGACGTGCACTTTTGAGTGCGATGTTTTCGGCTTCGACCGCAACATCAAGACGCCGTACATGGAAAACTACAATTTGAATATCCAGCAGCAGATCAGCAGCAAAGCCGTGCTGCAACTGAGCTATGTGGGATCCCAGGGGCATCGCCTGTGGCGCTTCTTCGATCTCAGCCAGCCGAGCACCGCGGCGATCAATGCCGCCGACCTGGCCTGCGGCTGCATCAACGACTTCGGTAATGCGGCGCGGCCGCTGGCGGGAAATCCGTACGGGGCGTTTTACGTGCTGCAGGAGAACTCCAGCGGAAAGTCAAACTACCACTCCTTGCAGGCGAGCTTCCGGATCATCGGATGGCACGGGGTTACCTCCATCGTGAACTATGCATGGTCGAAGTCCCTGGATAATTCGAGCGACGGCGAAGATTTCGAGCCTAACGCGGCACAGCCCAACGACAGTACGCAGCCGAACCTGGAATACGGGCCTTCGAACTTCAACCTGCCCCACCGGTTTACCTGGATTTTCGGATACGACCTGCCACGCCTAGGCGGGGGCCTGCAGAAGCTCAAGAATGGCTGGGGTATGAATAGCGCGGCGACTTTGCAGAGCGGTCAGCCGTTCCAATTCAATTACAACTTTCAGGACGATTTCAGTGGGAGTGGCAACGCTTTCGACCGGCCGGACGTGGTTGGCCCGATTGTCTATCATCCTCACGATCCGTCGAATTACATCGATCTGAGCGCGTTTGCGATCCCGTGCACGATCACAGCGGCGGCACAGTTAAATCCCACGGGAACGGCTGCCGATTGCAAATTGGGCACCAGGCACTTCGGGAATTTGGGCCGTAACTCCCTCCACGGACCGACATTCAAACAATGGGACTTGGCGATCTATAAGAACACAGCGATCACCGAGCGGGTAAAGATGCAAATCCGCGCCGAATTCTTCAATGTGCTGAATCATCCGAACTTTGCGAATCCGTTCCTGCCGGCCTTCATTGCCGATCCAGGAGTCAACGGCTTTAAGGCCAGCGGGAACCGTGAAGTGGGCCAAGCGGGCTATCCCATCGTGGCCACGGGCGACGTGGGGATAGGAAACCCGTTTCTGGGTGGCGGTGGGCCGCGCGGAATTCAGTTGGCGGCCAAGTTCACGTTCTAGCAGCTTCACAACTTTCTTCGCCAAGAGGGCCCTCCGAGCGGATCGGGGGGCCTTTTTTCTTTTGGATTATCGGCTTTGTGGCGTCGAAGACACACTTAGGGGCTTGAACTTGTCGCGGGGTCTTCGCGGGGGGCGGTGTCTAACCCCGTTTTTTTGCAAAGAGTGCGGAATTGCTTGAAAACAAAAGAGTTGCATTTTTAGGAGATGCAAAAAAATACAAAATAACGCAAGAGAGTGCGCAAGGCCATGAAAATAAAGGGGATAATAGTCAGGGAATAGGTCTTAGGGAACAGAGGATCACGGATCTGAAGCTTGACCCCCACCCCCCCATCAATGATGCATCAGTATAAAAATAAAGGACTTACAGAATTAGCAATTCGTAATTGATTGATTCTAAAGGGTATATTTTTGGTTGCGTTGCGAGAGTGCTAGCCGAAAACACAACTGGGGAATGAAGAAAAGCGGGAGCGAGCTCCCGCACTCCAAATGGAGTTGTCTACAGAGTGAATTATATCAGGGTCGCGATAAAGATCAAGGAAAACTTCGCGGTGTGCCAAACCTCGATAAGAGTGTCCCCTTTTTTCTTACCCCTTTAAAATGTCCCCTAGGGGGATGGGAAGGGCTTGGCGCTGGGTTGGGGGCCCTGGAGAGAAGCCGGCAGGCACAGCGAAAGCGCCCTCGGCAAGGGCAGTGGAACTGCCGCTGAGACGGGCGAGGGAGCTGGGACTAGCGGTGGAGGAATTCTTCGAGGAGGAGGCGGGAGAGGCGGCGGGTGTGGTGGCGCAGGACGCCGTGTTCCTCGAGGAGATTGTCGAGGATGACGCGGAAGCCCAGTTTCTGGAGGGCGGGGAGATCGATGGCCACCGGTTCGGCGCCCTGCGCGCGGTAGCGCCGGGCCACCTCGGGCGACACGGGCTGGCGATTGGCGACGACCCAATCGATGACGCGGCGAGGAACGTGTGCCTGGATGGCGCGGAGATGATCGGCGAGGGCGTAGCCGGCGGTTTCGCCGGGCTGGGTCATCAAGTTGGCGACGTAGACGCGCGGAGCCTTGGACTTGGCGATGGCGCTGGCGATTTCCGGAATCAGCAGATTCGGCAGAATGCTGGTGTAGAGCGAGCCAGGGCCCAGGAGGATCAGGTCGGCCTGCCTGATGGCTTCGATGGCTTTGGGGAGCGCACGAACGCGGCGCGAGGAGAGCATGAGCTTCTTGATCGGGGCGCGGCTGGCGGTGATGCGGGTTTCGCCGTGAACGGTGCGGCCGTTTTCGAGCGTGGCGACGAGGTGAACGTTCGAAAGAGTGGAAGGAAAGATGCGGCCGCGGATGGCGAGCACTTTGCTGCTGACGCGGATGGCTTCGGTGAAATCGCCGGTGACGTGGGTGAGCGCGGCGAGAAAAAGATTGCCGAAATTGTGGCCGATAAGGCCGTGGCCCGCGTGAAAACGATATTGAAAAAGGCGGCCGAGGAGGGCTTCATCTTTCGAAAGGGCCACCATGCAGTTGCGGATGTCGCCGGGCGGGAGGATGCGATTCTCGCGGCGGAGGCGGCCGGAACTGCCGCCGTCATCCGTGACTGTGACGATGGCAGCGAGATCGGCGATGCGGCGTTCGGTGCTGGCGTGCTCGTCGGTGCGGCGAAACACGTGTTCTTTCAAGCCGCGGAGGAGCGTGGAGAGGCCGGTGCCGCCGCCGAGGGCAACAACGCGGAAGCCGCGGGAAAGCGTGTTTGGTTTGGAGGCGCGCTTTTTCATACTGGCATTCGGAATGGCAGAAGCGGCTTCATTTTGCAGAAAAGAATTTAACACACAGAACTCAGAGGGCGCTGAGAACACACAGAGAAGAAAAAACAGGTCAGGCTAAAGCCTGACCCTACAAGAACAAGAGCTAGCCGGCGGTGCCGTCCTTCTCCGGATAGAGCAGCTCGGTGAAGCGCGGATCTTCCTGGAGGAAAGCAAAATCCTCGTCGTTGCGGGCGTGATAGCGGTTTTCCGGGCGCAACTGGATGGCGACTTTCAGATTGGCGAGGGCGGAATCGGCTTCGCCGGTGAGGCAATCGAGCGCGGCCAGCGCGTAGTGAATATGGTCGGCCTTGGGCGCGGCTTTGCGAGCTTTATCGAGACTTTCGCGGGCGTCGTCCCAGCGGCCGATGTTCATCATCGCAACGCCACGCTGGTAATGCTCATCCGCGGTGCGGGGATTTTGCTCGTGAGACGGCTTCATGCGCTGCTCGGCAATCTTCACGTGCATGCGCGCGCGATCCGCGAGTTCCTTGCTGGGGCCTTCAAGAACTTTTTCAAGTTCCTGCTTGGCGCGGGCGAATTTCTGCTGATGAAAGAGGGACAGGGCTTCGTCGTAGACTTTGAGTTGCGCCTGGACGAGGGGATCGACCAGCTCGACACCCCCACGCTGGGCGGGCGGCGGTGGAGGGAAAGTCTTCTTTTTCTGTGACTTAGACTGACTCCGCGCCGTGCCCTTGGAATGCCTTGATGAGCCTGAAGAGGGCTTACGCGCTTTTGCCATGGAGCGAATGCTAGCAGAGGAGGATTCTGGCGTCAACGGATGTGAGCGGGCGATTTGCAGGGGGCGGGAGCGTGAGGCGTTACCGAACGGAGGCATGGGCGAAAAATAGGGCGTGGAGTTCGGGGCGGAATCGCGGACACTGTAGGAGCAGTACAAGCAAGGTGACACGCGGGGCGGGGAGAGTGGCCCGCCTGCGCCGCGTATGCTATAAGTTTGTGGCCGAGATCTGGTTGACGACAACGTGCCTTTCATCAATTTTCCTGCTCGCGAAATTAATTGCAAGCTCGTGTATTACGGTCCAGGTCTGGGCGGAAAAACCGCCAACCTGCAGTGGATCTACGACCACACCGGGCAGAACCAGAAGGGCAAGATGGTGTCCCTGGCGACGGAGACGGACCGCACGCTCTTCTTCGACTTTCTGCCGCTGGATTTGGGAACGGTGCGCGGATTCAAGACGCGCTTTCATTTATATACGGTACCTGGACAGGTTTTCTATGAGGCCAGCCGCAAGCTGATCCTGAAGGGCGCGGACGGCGTGGTGTTCGTAGCGGATTCGCAGGAAGAACGGCTGGACGCGAATTTCGAGACGATGGAAAACCTGATGGAGCACCTGAAAGAGCACAGCCTGAATTTTGCGACGATTCCGTACGTGCTGCAGTTGAACAAGCGTGACCTGCCGAATGCCATGGCTGTGCCGGAATTGACAAAACAGCTTCAGAAAAAAGGCGAGCCGGTTTTGGAAGGTGTGGCGATTCAGGGAGTGGGCGTGTTCGAAACGCTGAAGGAAGTGGCCAAGTTGGTGCTGGCGGAACTGAAAAAAGGCGGGTAGTCCTTCTGCAATTTTCGATTATCCTTCGCACTGTTGCGATGATTTTCGCTTTCCCCCTTCTTAGTGGAATGCGAATTCCATTTGAACGCGGGCCGCGATTGGGTTCTTATCCTTGTTAACCGCCGGCCGGAATCTCCATCCCCTTAAAGCCTCAATGGCCTTCTCCGCGAACCCGTAGCCCGGGTCCTTGAGAATCTTCACTCCTGCCGAAGTTCCTTGTGGAGTGACCACGACATCCAAAAGGACCAACGCTTGAGAGATGTTCGCGACTCGCGCCTTAGTGGGAAACTCAGGCTCCGGACAAAATTCGCATTTGGGAGCGCCCACGCCATTTAGACCTGCGCGCGGGAGTCCCTCAAGAGATGGTCCAAGCGAAGCTTGGGTCTGCGATTCCAACACACCAGAGCGAGGGAATGATTGTTCTCCTCTCGCTAGGAGCGCACCGTCTGCCACTTTGCGCACTGAAATAGACAGCATGAACTGATTTTCGAGTACCTCCAGAGTTCCAGTGACAATAGCGTCGGCATCCAAGTTGCCTCGAAGCTTCTTGAGAAACTTCACGTCGTTGAGATCTTTTGCAGTCGCGTTCTGCTGGTTCAGTGCTGCCGTGAGTTGCTCTCTCCCCGTTACTTTGAACTTCTGATTGTTTTGATCCCAAGCTTCGGAGAGTTTCTTGGCCAAGTACGTACCGGCCTGTGATTCGGTGCCCAAAGGGGTCAAGAAATCGACGACGGCTACGGAGTGCACCTTTCGGCTTGCAATCGGCTCAACCAGGGCGTTCGCGAGACTATTCAGATCAGGCTCCTGCGCGGTCGTCGGCGATGCGAAAGCAAGAATGGGAGCCGTTCCAAGGACCAATATGTGCAAAAATCGACTGAATTTCCTGTTCATAGTCGCAAAGCTAGCACAAAGTAAACGCATCACAAAGCTAAGGAGTAGAAAGCCAAGGTTAGGTTCAAGCGAAATTGGCGAGGGCGGCGGATTCGGATTCGAAGGTGGGGATGGCCTCGACGAGGCGTGTAACGGTGAGGGCGTCGCGGACACGGCCCTGGCCGCAGACCAGGCGGAGCACGCCGCCTTCGCGTGCGAGCTTGATGGAGATGCGCACGAGCGTGGAGATACCGGAGCTGTCGATCTGCGGGATGCCGTGCAGGACGACGACAACTCTCCTGGCGCCGCCTTTGACGACGGATTCGAGAGCGTCGTGGAGCTGCTCGGCAGGCTCGCCGTTAGCCGGCCATGAACTTCAAGCACCGAGACTCCGCTAGACTCGCGGACGTTGATTTCCATGGGCAACCTGTCAGTCATAGCAGCGCGTCAGACTATCCTCATTGGCTCGCGATGGCCATTGGCCACGCAGGAGGGCATTATACGCTGGCCGATAAGCTGCACAAAGTGAAGCGTTCCAGAAGATTACAGGCCGAACATACCAGAACTAGGCCAGAACAAGAGGAAAGCAACGCATCAGAAAAATGAATTCACGAAATAGAAATTTCAAACTGCACGGCGGGGCGCGCATGCGTATAATGCTGGGCGACGAAATGGCGGGTCCCCGGAAGTCGAATCCAGAGCCAGCGGAGCGGATATATCTATGAAGTGCGTAGGATGGAAGTGTAGCTTCACGCTTGTCCTGGTACTTGGGACCATCCTGCTGCCGATTGCACCGCTCTCCGCGCAGCAAATGCCCGCCTCTTCCGTTATTCCCTCAACGGCAGCCTCCTTTCTTGCGACGCCGGAAATCTCCAAAGCAGTCAATGAAAAACTAGCGCAACTGGATAAGGACGTGAAAGCGGCGCAGTCCTCCGCGGACAACGCCTG
>WNFJ01601426.1_pt2 | contig 13491 bp, 11 predicted proteins | sample 5400461 | NCBI WGS metagenome assembly WNFJ01 (sample SAMN13153349, study PRJNA577476) | soil metagenome | isolation source: 115 cm saprolite on Douglas fir-dominated hillslope | place: USA:California | collected 2013-09-17 | reverse complement strand
GCGATTCCTGCGGGCAGCTTGGTGATGGGCTCGCCGGGAAAAGTGAAGCGCATGCTCACGGGGATCGATCAGGCCTCGATTGACGCTTACGCGCAGCGTTACGTCGGATATAAAAATATCTATCGCGAGGAACCTACCGAGTGAGCGAAGGCGCAGCAAAAAAAGAAGAAAAGCCGCGCAAGTTTCAAGCAGTTCGAGGCACGCGCGACTTGTTCCCACCTGAGACCGAGCTGTGGAACCGCGTCGAGCGGGCCGCGCACGAAGTCTTTGCGACTTTCGGCTTCGGTGAAATCCGACTACCCATTTTCGAGCCCACTGAATTGTTTGCACGATCGATCGGCGAGGAAACGGATGTTGTTTCGAAGGAAATGTATACGTTTGTGGACCGCACTGAAAAACTTGGGCCGGAGCCAAAGATTGGGGCTTTTGGAATCTTCATCGAGAAGGTAAGAGAGTTATACCGAAGTGGGGAGATTCCCCAGACGGGTGGCAACCAACTCGCTTTGGAACACATGGAAAGTGCATGGAAAAAATTCAATGGCCTATCTCCTGACGTAGCAATCAGTCTCGAGGATCTCGATAACGCGTACCAAATGACTGCTTATATGGACGCGATGAGGCTGGGAATCGAGATTTCACTCCGCCCCGAGGCCACGGCGAGTGTTTGCCGGGCGTATGTTGAGCATGGAATGCAGGCGTTGCCGCAGCCGGTGAAACTGTATTACATGGGGCCGATGTTTCGGCGGGAGCGGCCGCAAAAGGGACGCTACCGGCAGTTTTATCAGATTGGCGCGGAGGTGCTGGAGAAGGAAGTGGCGAGTGGCGAGTGGCCCCTCGAAGCTCGGGGTAAACGAGTGGCGAGCAAAGAAGGAAAAGAAGTGACGAGTGGTCCGCCACAGGCGGGAGTGGCGAGCAAAGAACTTGCTAAAGACGCGGCGGTGGACGCGGAAGTGATTGAAATGGTCATAGCGTTTTTCGACCGGCTGGAATTGCAGGGCGTGCAGCTTGACATCAACTCCATCGGAGACAGAAATTGCCGCCCGAAGTACATCGAGCTGCTGCGCGCCGAACTCTTGAAAGTGAAGGACAAGCTCGGGCTGGACAGCCAGCGGCGCATTGAAACGAATCCGCTGCGCGTGCTGGATTCCAAACTTGAAAGCGAGCAGGGGATTATCGCCACGCTTCCGCGCATCGGTGATCACCTCTGTGAAGAGTGCGCTACACACTACGCGGCTGTGAAGCACCAGCTGGAAATGCGCGGAGTGATTTACCGCGAGAACTGGCGTCTCGTTCGCGGGCTGGACTATTACATGCGCACGACGTTTGAAATTACGGCGAAAGGTCTCGGCTCGCAAAATGCCGTCTGCGGCGGCGGGCGCTACGATGGACTGGTAGAATTGCTGGGCGGGCCGCCAACTAAGGGCATCGGCTTTGCCATAGGTGAAGACCGCTTGATTTTGTCGCTGCAAGAAAGCGGCAAAGGCGTAGTGGCAACAGGCCGCGACGTGTACATCGCCTGGATGGGTGAGCGCGCGCACGCGACTGCCATCCGCGCGGCGAAAGATTTGCGGAAGGCGGGATTCAGCGTAGAGCTGCCGCCGGTGGAGCAAAAATTCGGCAAAGCGCTTGGCCAGGCGGACAAACTCGGCGCAAAGTACGCGCTGATTCTCGGCGACAATGAAGTGTCCGAAGGCTTGTGGACGCTGAAGACGCTGGCGGATGGGTCGCAGGCAAAGTACACCGAGCCGGATTTGCTGGAGCATTTGAGCAAGCAAAGGGCGCTGAAACTCTGATGTGGGACAGACATTCCTGTCTGTCCCTGGCAGAGCAGATTGGGCGCGATGAGGACAGGCAAGAATGCCTGTCCCACGGCAGCGCAGGCTAGAGTCTGGGCCTCGCTAGGAGAGAATGACTTGCTGGACTTTCTGGGGAACTTAAAGCGCACACACTACTGCGGCGAACTGCGCGCCAAAGACGAAGGGCGCGACGCTGTTGTGATGGGCTGGGTGGCGCGCCGCCGCGACCTTGGCAATTTGCTCTTCCTCGATGTGCGCGACCGCAGCGGCATCGTGCAAGTCGTCTTTAACAAAGAGACGCAGCCTGCGGCGCACGCCAAGGCCGAGCAGGCGCGCAGCGAATTTGTCGTCGCCGTGGAAGGCAAAATCCTCAAGCGCCAAAAAGCCAATCCGGAATTAGCCAGCGGAGAAGTCGAGCTTGTCGCGGCGAAGCTGCACATTCTCAACAATGCCAAAACGCCGCCGTTTCCCATCGAAGACGAAATCAACGCGGCGGAAGAGACGCGCTTGCGCTTCCGCTATCTAGACCTGCGCCGGCCGAAGCCGCATCAGAATCTCGCGCTGCGCCACAAGATCATTCTCGAAATTCGCAAGACCATGGACCAGATGGGCTTCCTCGAAGTGGAAACGCCCATGCTCACGCGCTCGACTCCGGAAGGCGCGCGCGATTACCTTGTGCCCAGCCGCGTGCATCACGGCCAGTTCTACGCGTTGCCGCAATCGCCGCAGATTTTCAAGCAGATTCTGATGATTGCGGGTCTGGACAAATACTTTCAGATCGTGAAGTGCTTCCGCGATGAAGATTTGCGCGCCGACCGCCAGCCGGAATTTACGCAGCTCGACCTGGAAATGTCATTTCCGCGCCAGGAAGACATTTTTCACGTGATTGAGCAAGTGATGGTGCGCGCCTGCGCCGTTGCCGGTATCAAGGCGGAAGCGCCGTTCCCGCACATGCTATATAAGGATGCCATTCGTAAATACGGCAGCGACAAGCCGGACCTGCGCTTCGGCATGGAATTGCATGAAGTAACGCACTGCTTTCCGGACGAAGCCAAACAAAAATTGCAAATCGAGGGCAATGTCTTTGCGCTTGCCGCTCCCGGCGCGGCGGGCTATTCCCGGAAGCAACTGGACGAACTGACTGAGAAGGCCAAATCGCTCCACGCACGCGGCGTCTATTTCGTGAAAGTCGCGCCCGAAGGACTCACTTCCACCGTCGAAAAATTGATTGGCGCAGAAAATGTAAAAAGGCTCGCCGAAGCTTGCGGTGGTAAACCCGGTGACCTCGTCGTCGCGGTTTCCGCGAAAGAACAGATCAAGGGTACGGAAGCCGCTGCACTCATCGCCGGACAATTGCGCTTGCACCTTGGCGAAGCACTCGGGGTGATTGATAAATCCCAATGGAAATTTCTGTGGCTCACAGGTTTTCCTCTTTTCGAGTGGAGCGAATCCGACAAAACCTGGGTGAGCGCACAGCACCCCTTCACCGGCATCGTCGACGAAGATCTGGAAAAACTCGAATCCGCGCCCTGGGAAGTCCGTTCAAAAGGGTACGACCTCGTGCTGAATGGCAACGAGCTTGGCTCCGGCAGCATTCGAATCCACCGCCAGGATATTCAGGAGCGCCTCTTTAAAGCGCTCGGCTTAAGCGAAGAACAGCTGCGCCGCCGCTTTGGCTTTTTCCTCGATGCGCTGACTTATGGCACGCCTCCGCACGGAGGCATCGCCCTCGGCATTGACCGGGTCGTGATGCTCCTTGCCCGCGAAAAATCCATACGCGAAGTGATCGCGTTCGCCAAAACCACCGCCGCCCAGGACTTGATGGCCGAGTCGCCATCGCCCGTCGACAAAGAGCAACTCGACCAATTGGGAATTGCGATCAAGGAAGATAAGAAGGCTGCAGGGTAGACGCGATGGACCTATCTTTGGCCATCAAAGAACAGGAAACCATAGGTCCTAGTCTTCTAGCTTCGGGTTCTTTTTTTACTGGTCTCCTCTGCCCGACGGTTTATCGGTGTCCGAATTGTCGGTCAGTATATAAATTCATTTTCGGCCCTGTGGATGTTTTTCTCGGAGAGGCTCATAGGACTTGCTCGAAATGCCAGCAGGAGTTTCGGGATAGATCAAAGGAATGGCCTGAGATTTCCTCTATGGATCGAATTTTCTTCCTCTTTCCTATAGTCGTAGATGGTTGGATATTACTCGCACTCATCGCTTGCGCTTTGTTCTTTTACACAGGTTGGAATGTCGACTCAACTCCTGTTTTGAAGCTGGCCGCTATCTTTTTTGCGGCACCTTTGATGGCTTGGTTTATATTTCGGGGTTACCAGATTGCCCGTTCGGTCCGTCGGTTCACTGTGCAAGGAAAGACAAAGGCTGCATGAGCAGGATAGGCATATTGCCGGAGGCGGTGGGTATTGGGGGTCGGAGCTTTAGCTCCGACATTCAGTGAAGGCTTAGAGGGGCTTAAGCCCCTGAGGAAATGTCTTTATGGGTCGCTTGACACATCGAACATCGCGCGGATCGACTTACTTCGTCACGACGAAGGCTTGGCAAAGCATGTCAGTATTCCAAGTCCCCCGGACAGCCGAGGTTGTAATCAGTAAGATTCTGGAATACCGAGATAAGGGAAACTATCTGCTGCATGAGTTTGTGCTGATGCCCAATCATTTGCACTTGATCCTTACACCCGCGGACCCTGTGAGTTTGGAAAAAGCCGTCCAGCTGATAAAGGGAGGCAGCTCCCATGAGATTCACGGGATTCGTGGGAACAAGATGCAGATTTGGCAGTCCGGTTTTCATGAATCCAGGGTGACGGATTGGACGGACTACAAGAAGAAGGCGGATTATGTCCGGTTCAATCCGGTCGCTGCAAAACTTGTCGAACGGTCAGAAGACTGGACATACGGCTCGGCGAGTGGCAAGTATCAGCTGGACCCAATTCCTCAGGGGCTAAAGCCCCCCGTTGCGGACTCGCTGAATGTCGGAGCTAAAGCTCCGACCCCTAATGGGGCTAAAGCCCAAACTACTTCGCTGCTAACGTCGGAGCTAAAGCTCCGACCTCCTATGGAACAAGGCTCTATCGGAGCTAAAGCTCCGACGCCCAATGGGGCTAAAGCCCAAAGTACTTCGGCGCCATCGCCGGAGCTGAAGCTCCGGCCTCCTGAAGAAAAAGACACTGGGGCTAAAGCCCAAAGTACTTCGGCGCCATCGCCGGAGCTGAAGCTCCGGCCTCCTGAAGAAAAAGACACTGCAGGCCATGAAGGCACTACACCTTGTAGTGCTGCTTTCAAGGCTGCTAAATCATGAGCCGAATACGCATATTGCCGGAGGCGGTGGCGAATAAAATTGCCGCGGGCGAAGTTGTCGAGCGCCCGGCGTCGGTGGTGAAGGAACTGCTCGAAAACGCCATCGATGCGGGCGCGAAGACGATTCGCGTCGAAGTGGAAGTCGGCGGCAAGCGCATGATTCGCGTGATTGACGATGGCCACGGCATGTCGCATGACGACGCGCTGCTGGCGTTCGAGCGCCACGCCACCAGCAAACTGCGCTCCGCTGACGATTTGCTTTCCATTGCCACGCTCGGCTTTCGAGGAGAAGCGTTGCCAACCATCGCTGCGGTCTCGAAATTGCTTCTCGAAACGCGCGACGAAGCGGAAGCCGAAGGCACGCGCATCGAATTCGCCGGCGGAAAACTCATCGGCGTAAAACCGGCAGGATTGCCTGTGGGAACAACGATCAGCGTCGCCGATATTTTTTATTGCGTTCCGGCGCGCAGAAAATTTCTCAAGTCGGACACGACTGAGCTTGGCCACATCGCTTCGCTGGTTACGCACTATGCGCTTGCAAATGCAGCCAAGCAGTTCATCCTCACGACGCCGACGCAGGAAATTATTAACTGTCCTCCGGCGGAAAAGCTTGCCGACCGCGTCTACCAACTCTTCGGACGGCAAGCGTTGGAAGAGTTGGTCGAAATCCCCGCCGTATCATCCCCATTCCGCGCGGCGATTACCGAGCCGGAACTCGAGCCGGGAGAAGAAGGCTCATCGCTGACGGTCAGTGGATTTACGTCGCGGCCTGACATTCAGCGCGTGAATCGCAACGGAATCTACATTTTCGTGAACCGCCGTCTGGTACGCGACCGCTTGATTCTGCACGCCATTCACGAAGCCTATCGAAACATCTTGCCGCCGGCAGTTTTTCCCGCCACGCTGCTTTTTCTGGAAATGCCTTACGATGAAGTCGATGTCAACGTGCATCCCGCAAAAATCGAAGTGCGTTTCCGGCGCTCAAATTTCGTGCACGATTTCACGCGCGATGCGATTCGCCAGGCATTGATGGGCGCCCGCCCCATCGCCAGTTTTGCCGCCGCTGCCGGCGCAGCGCCTCTGCATGCGGGATCTGCAAACGGGGCGTTTTCTGACGGGATCACTCCCGCCCCGGTGGAATCCGGCGTTCCGCGCGCGATCATTCCTCCGATGGAAGAAATCGGTCTCGGTTCCGGCATCGGCTCGGACGGAGGTTTCGATCTCACGACTGCGCCGATGCGGCCCGTCGAGCAGCGCATCCCCTTCACATCGGGGACCGCGTTCGGCGCGACGATCGCGCCTGCGCAAATTCCTACCGCGGGGAATTGGGCCGCAAATCTCGCCGCCCCCAGCGCGGATGCGCCCGCGAGCCTGCCTCGGCCTGAACAAATCGCCGACCTCAAGCCGCTGGGGCAGGTCAGCGCCAGCTTCATCATTGCCGTGAACGCCGAAGGACTGTGGATCGTGGATCAGCACGTGGCGCACGAACGCGTGCTTTTCGAGCAGCACCTGGAAGCGCGCCGTGCAGGAAAAATCGAAGCGCAGCGCATGCTCATGCCGCTGGTGATTGAACTTTCGCCGCGGCAGATCGTGACGTTTGAAAAGATCGCCGAAGAACTGGCCGCCAATGGTTTCGAAGTCGAGCCGATGGGCCCGAAGAGCGTGGCGATTCAGGCCGTGCCTGCGGGTGTGATCGCACCGGACGCAGAAAAACTGCTGAGAGAAATCCTCGACGGCATCGAGAGAGAGAACGCGGCCATTTCGATTGAGACGTTACAAGCAAAAATCGCGGCCTCCACGGCTTGCCACGCGGCCATCAAGGTGAACATGCCACTCGAACAATCGAAAATGGAATGGCTGCTGGACGCGCTGGCGAAAACCGATTGTCCCATGAGCTGCCCGCACGGCAGGCCCGTGGTGCTGCGCTATTCCATGAAAGAGATTGAGAAAGCCTTCCATCGCATTTAGCTATGTCGGGCACATATCGTATGTTGTCATCCTGAGCCTGCCTACCGGCAGGCAGGCGGAGCGAAGGATCTCAGCGTATTGATCAGCGCCCGACGACGAGTTGATGGAAACTGGATGAGTTGAGATCCTTCTGGCCCGACCGGGTCGGGACCCTCAGGATGACAATTGCGGGGAGACACGGATGACGGAGACGCAGAAAACAGCAGTGATTTTCGGTCTGGCGAACAAGCGCAGCATCGCGTGGGCCATCGCGCAAAAGCTTCAGCAAGCGGGCTGGCAGCTGGCCATCTGCTACCAGAACGAGCGATTGGAGCAGGAAGCCAAAGACCTGATCGCCGATTTGCCGGGCGCCGCCGGCTTCATGTGCGACGTCTCATCGGACGAGCAAATCGCGAAGGTGTTCGACGAATTGAAAGCACGCTATGGAACGCTGGAAGGTCTCGTACACAGCGTGGCGTTCGCTCCCGCGGAAGAATTAAAAGGTGAATTTGTGAACACCACGCGCGAAGGTTTTCGCATCGCCCACGATATCAGCGTCTATTCGCTAGTGGCGGTTTCCCGCGCCGCTGCGCCGCTGATGACTGCTGGGGGCGGAATCGTCACGCTCACGTATTACGGCGCGGAAAAGGTCGTGCCCAAGTACAACGTCATGGGTGTAGCCAAAGCCGCGCTGGAAGCCACGGTGCGCTATCTGGCGAACGATCTCGGGCCGCGCGGCATTCGCGTGAATGCCATTTCTGCCGGACCCATCAAGACGCTCGCCGCGCGCGGCATCTCCAACCTCGGCGACATGCTGAAGGCACATGCTGAACGCGCGCCGCTGAAACGCAATGTTGATCCTGGCGAAGTCGGCGGAACAGCCGTATTCCTGCTGTCCGAAGCGGGTTCCGGCATCACCGGCGAAACGATTCACGTCGATTGTGGCTACAACATTATGGGATTCTAGAGGCGCACAAGCACAAGTGTCTTAGCTCGGTTTGCGGTTGCCTCGAAGTAGAGTCGCACAGCCAAGATTGGTTGTGCCACGAAGATGCCAAAACTCACCATCGCCATCGACGGCCCTGCGGGGTCGGGAAAAAGCAGTGTGGCGCGCCGCGTTGCTGCGATGCTCGGTTATTTGTATCTGGACAGCGGCGCGATGTACCGCGCACTGGCTTTGAAGGCCTTGCGGCGCGGAGTATCGCCCGATGATGAGCCCAGGCTCGAAGCGCTCGCGCGCGAGACGCACATCGAATTGCGACCGCCCACTCCGGAGCAGGAAACCGCGGGCGCAAAAAACCGCGTGTTCCTGGACGGCGCGGAGGTAACGCAAGAAATTCGCACGACCGAAGTGGCCCAGGCTGCGTCCCGGGTAGCAACCATCGCGAAAGTGCGCCAGGTGCTCGTTGCGGAGCAGCAGCGCGCCGGCGCGGGTGGCAGTATCGTTATGGAAGGGCGCGACATCGGAACGGTCGTTTTCCCAAATGCCGAGCTGAAAATTTTCCTGGAAGCTTCGCCGGAAGTGCGTGCGGAACGCCGCTGGAGAGAGCACCAGGAAAAAGGCGAAAAGATGACGCTGGCGGAAGTTTTTGACGAAGTGGTCGCACGCGACAAGCGCGATCGCGAGCGCAAAGTGTCTCCACTTGTGCGCGCTTCCGATGCTGTCCTGGTAGACAACACCGCGATGGACGTCGAAGAAACCGCGCGGCTCATCGTGATGCTCGCGCAGGAACGCGAAAAGGAATTGGCACTGGCGGGGAGGGCGAAATGACGCGTCTGCTGACCTTGGTGATCCTCGCGGCGGGAGCGGGGTTGTATTTCTTCCCGATGCTGGCGACAACGCCGAGCGGGACCAGCCAGAATGAGAGCCAGAACGACGCAGCGCGAAAATTCCGCGCCTACCTCGACGAAGACTGGAAACACTGGATGGAAGAATACCCGGAGATGGCCTCGTTCATCGGTTATCCCGGACAGAACCGGCGCTGGAGCGACGACTCCCCGGCAGGCATCGCAGCGCGCATCAAGCATTTGCACGAAAGCCTGTCAACGTTGAAAACTCTTTCGGGCGACGCGCTCCCGGCAGCGGAGAAGCTCAACTACGATCTCTATCGCGCGCTACTGGAAACCACCGAGGAGGGTTTGCAGTTTGGAGACGACTCGCTTCCATTCGCGAGCGTTGTGCCTGGCAACCGCTGGATGCCGATGGATCAAATGGGAGGAATACAAACGGGCGTAGCCGCAACCCTGGCCGCCATGCCTCACCAGACAGTGGCAGATTACGATGACATTCTAGCAAGGTTTGAAAAGGTGCCAATTGCGGTCGAGCAAGAACAAGCGCTCTTGCAGGAGGGGCTGAAAAAAGGCTACACGCCGCCCAAGTTGATGCTTCGTGACGTACCGAAGCAGATTGCGGATCTAATTCCTGCTGATCCGATGGCCAGTCCGGTCCTGGAGCCATTCACCAAATTTCCCGCGGGATTTCCCGATGCAGACCGCACACGACTGACGAAACGTGCCCAACAAATCTATGCCAGTAACGTTGCTCCCGCCTTCCAAAAGCTGCATGACTACGTGGCCTCGACGTACTTGCCCGCTTGCCGCGAATCGATTGCTGTGTCCGCCCTCCCCAACGGCGCAGCAATGTATGCATTTCTGGTCCGCTGGGAGACCACTACAAGCCTTACCCCGCAGCAAATTCATGAAATCGGGGTGGCCGAGGTGAAGCGAATTCGCGCGGAGATGGACAAAGTTATTTCGTCCACCGGGTTCAAAGGCAATTTCCACGATTTTACGGAATTCCTGCGGACCGATCCGCGCTTCTTTTATGACCACGCGGATGACCTGGTAAACGGTTACCGCATTATCGCGAAGAGAATTGATCCGGAGCTGGCGCGTCTTTTCGGAAAACTGCCGCGGCTTCCCTACGGCGTTTGCGTGATTCCGGAGTTCAAAGCGCCTTCACAAACGACCGGCTATTACCAGCCCGGCTCGCCGGCCGTGGGACGCGCGGGCTGCTATTTCGTGAACACTTACAACTTGCGCGCGCGGCCGAAGTGGGAGATGGAAGCGCTCTCGCTCCACGAGTCCGTGCCGGGGCATCACTTGCAGATTTCGTTGGCGCAAGAACAGGAGAACGTGCCGGAATTCCGCAAGCACGCGGGCTACTCGGCGTTTGTCGAGGGATGGGCGCTTTACGGCGAGAGCCTCGGAGAAGAGCTTGGAATGTATAAAGACCCCTACTCGAAATTCGGGCAGCTCAGCTACGAAATGTGGCGCGCCATTCGCCTGGTCGTGGACACCGGCATGCACTTCATGGGCTGGACGCGGCAGCAGGCCATCGATTTGTTCCGCGAGAACACCGGCAAGACCGATCAGGACATTACCGTGGAAGTGGACCGCTACATCGTGTGGCCGGGGCAGGCGCTAGCCTACAAGATCGGCCAGATGAAAATTCGCGAGCTGCGCGCGGAAGCGGAGAAAAAGCTCGGGGCGAAATTCGATGTGCGCAAGTTTCATGACGCCGTGCTCGAGAATGGCGCTGTGCCGCTGAACATACTGGAAGCGCACATGAAGAAATGGACGGCCGAGCAAGCCGCGCAATAAGAACTTGTCACTTTTCCTGCCGAAAGATGGTGCGGAATCCCTTGATATTGGCCCCCCTTTGTAGGATGAGCCTGCCAAGAGGCAGGTACTTTAAAATTAACAAGTTATGCGAAAAATTGGCCAAAATGCGTATTTCTAGAAATAGTGCTTGACAGAAAATCAAACTCTCTTTACCTTTAGGATACCTCAGTCGTACTCCTGCTGTATTTTGGTGCAGGTCCTCACTGAGCGTGAAGAGGCAGATGTGAGACACGAAGACTACAGCCAAGACGGTTCGAAGCCAAGGCGCAAGGGTCTCGTGGACTGCCGATTCGCGCGACTCTAAAGCAAACCGCCTAAGTCATTTCGATCCAAAGCGATCCACGTGGGGATGGGTGTTTCTTCCCGCCTTGTAGGCCGCTCGAATCACATAGTTTTCGTTGTGGGAGAAGTCTTCCCGAAAGGAGGTGAACTTGCGCGATGTGCAGTTCCTCTGCCACACGAAGCCGAAAGATGCGGAGAAGGCAGCCGTCTGGAAAAAACTCGTTGAGAACACGCTCGGGCCTCCCGCTCTTGAGAGGCTGCCTTGTCCGAAGGGAAGGACAAGCGCGAGAATTTCCAGCGGCTCCTGCCGCATCTATCGGTCACTAGAACGACCGGCGCAGTAACCAGGCTTGCTGTGTTTTTTTCGTCGTGACTGAAAACAAAGAATTGTGATTTGCTCAGGCTGGCGCGGACATCGAGCTGAGGAATTCCATGTTGGACTTTGACTTCGACAGGCGGCTGATGAGAAGTTCCATGGCCTCGACCGTTGATAGCGGGCTCAGGACTTTGCGCAGCACCCATACGCGGCTCAACTCGTCGGGCGGCAGCAGCAATTCGTCTTTGCGTGTGCCGGAGCGCTGAATATCAATCGCCGGGAAGACGCGCTTGTCAGACAGGCGCCGGTCCAGGTTGATTTCCATGTTACCCGTGCCCTTGAATTCTTCGAAGATGACGTCGTCCATGCGGCTGCCCGTGTCGATCAGCGCCGTCGCGATAATGGTAAGCGAGCCCCCTTCTTCCACGTGGCGCGCGGCCGCAAAGAAACGGCGCGGGCGCTGCAGCGCGTTGGCGTCGATACCGCCGGAGAGCACTTTGCCCGAAGGCGGCGTCACGGCGTTATAAGCGCGCGCCAGGCGCGTGACGGAGTCCAGCAGCACGACGACGTCGCGCTTGTGTTCCACCAGGCGCTTGGCCTTCTCCAGAACCATCTCCGCAACCTGGATGTGGCGCTGCGGCGCTTCGTCAAAGGTCGAGCTGATGACTTCGCCTTTCACCGTGCGTTGCATGTCCGTGACTTCTTCCGGGCGCTCATCGATGAGCAGGACGATCAGCGCGACTTCCGGATGATTCACGGTCACGGAGTTGGCGATCGACTGTAGCATCATGGTCTTGCCGGTGCGGGGCGGCGCGACGATCAATCCGCGCTGTCCTTTGCCCACCGGGCAGAGCAGATCCAGAACACGCCCGGTCATATTTTCCTTGACCGTTTCCATCTTCAAGCGGCCTTGTGGGTACAGCGGCGTCAAGTTATCGAAGAAGATCTTGTTGCGCGCGACTTCCGGGTCCTCGAAATTCACCGCTTCCACTTTGATTAGCGCAAAATACCGTTCGCCATCCTTCGGCGGGCGGACCTGGCCGGATACGGTGTCGCCGGTGCGCAGGTCGAACTTGCGGATTTGCGACGGCGAGACATAGATATCGTCCGGGCCGGGGAGGTAGTTGTACTCCGGCGCGCGCAGAAAACCGAATCCGTCCGGCAGACATTCGAGCACGCCTTCAGAAAATATCAAACCATTCTTCTCCGTCTGGGCACGGAGGATCTGGAAGATCAGCTCCTGCTTGCGCATTCCACTCGCGCCGGGAATGTTTAATTCCTTGGCGATCTTCGCGAGGTCGGTGATGTTCTTTTCCTTCAATTCAGCAAGACTGATACTCATCTGATTGGTTCCTTCAACGTTTGTTTCTTTTGGCATATATCCTTAGCTTTGATTGTGAAAATTGACCTGAGAATCCTGATTGTTTTTGAGGTGGTGCACCGCACTGGCGGCTGACCGCCCTGCGGTCAAAAAACCGAAGACGGGAAAACCTGCCGAGATGGGCAAACCAGACTTTCTGCAACCGGCTGCAGCGGCGGGCCACGGCGAACCAGACTATTCATCGAGCGGCGAACCAGGAAATTCATCAAGCGTAACTCCGGCCAAGCCGGAGCCCGCTTGCAGGGCGGGCCGCACCCAAAACCACGCTGCTTAGTTGGTCAAACTCTTGTCTTTCTCGGCGTCAGCCACGAAAGGAGCCGTGACGGGCGCAACCGCGGCATGCTCGAGCGGCACAATGGGCCTCTCCAGCGCAATCTGCAGCACTTCATCCATGGTCTCTACAAAATGTGTCGTGAGACTGGAGAGGATCTCCTGCGGGATTTCCGCTAGATCCTTCTCATTGTCCTTCGGAAGCACTATGGTACGCAAGCCCATTCGGTGCGCGGCCAGGAGCTTTTCCTTAACACCACCGATCGGGAGGACCTTGCCGCGTAAGGTAATTTCGCCGGTCATCGTGACGTCGCAGCGCACGGGAATTTTAGTAAGCGCGCTGACGATGGAAGTGCAGATAGTGATACCCGCCGAAGGGCCGTCTTTCGGGATGGCCCCCTCGGGAACGTGCACGTGAATATCAATGTTGCGGTAGAAATCCTTGGCCAGGCCAAACGCTGCGGTGCGCGAACGGATGTAACTCATGGCGGCTTGCGCGGACTCCTGCATGACTTCACCGAGTTTTCCGGTCGGCGTCAATCGGCCCTTGCCTTCCATTATGGCGGC
>WNFJ01148615.1_pt1 | contig 13492 bp, 15 predicted proteins | sample 5400461 | NCBI WGS metagenome assembly WNFJ01 (sample SAMN13153349, study PRJNA577476) | soil metagenome | isolation source: 115 cm saprolite on Douglas fir-dominated hillslope | place: USA:California | collected 2013-09-17 | reverse complement strand
CGAATACAAGTCAACAATCCTCTCAATCGCCCGCCGGCACACGGCGCAGAAGTGATTAGTCCGTGTGAACATGATGCAGTCGACCTCCGGCCGGTAGTAACCCTTCGCTTCATAGATGGAACCTTCGAACGCCCCGACACGCCCGTAGTACTTCTCTCTATGGAACATAGACTGTTCGTGTTGCAGCTCTTCGCGAAAGAGTGCTTCCATCACGCTCTCAGGAAGTTTCTGCTTCCGGATCTCAGCGCGCCGCTTTTGAATTTCGCGCGAGTACTTTTCAAACTCGTCTTTGTTCCATGGCGTGGGTATTGGAGTATCGGGAGAAACGAGATCCTTCCATTTGAGATTGGCTGGATCGAGCAGTGCCGTCGCGTTAGGCTCCCAGGGTTCGATCCGCTCCGTCGCCGGCGCGTATGAAACAGCGGACGTATAGTACTCGTCTGCCAGGCCCGCGAAGTGATGGCCGAACTCGTGCACGAAAACATAATTCGCGAAAGCATTATCTACGGCCACGGTGCTGTAAAGATTGAAAATTCCGCCGCCGCCGTACGTCCGGCCGTTGGCGAGTATTTCGACAAACTCATAAGGAGCAAACTGCGCGACTTTGCGTAGCGCCCGGTTGTCGAATGACAGCACGTAACGTTCAGAGCCAAACGCGTCATAAGTCGCCAGAGAGTCGCGATAGACGCCGGTTGATGGCCGCGAGATTCCCGATTGAGCGGCCGGCGGACAGAGTCCCCAAACATTGAAGTTGTTGCGATGCTCTTTGAAAGGCGAGGTCGCGAACAGTACGGCCACCAGCCGGCGAGCATCGGCCACAAACTTATTCGTCTCGCGTGCCGTGTAACCATCGCCGAGCAGCAGCAGATCCACTTTCGTGGCCGGGTCACCCATCTTCTGAATCGGAATCAACGTCGCCGGGGCTCGTGGAGTCGAGCGATCGATGAACATGTCTTTAGGATCGATGCTGGTTGACCAGATATCGCGCCAGTAGTTCTTCGCATCACGCTTTTTCAAAACGATCTCAAACGGAGCGTCCGGCGCCGGAAAACGCAAAGACTCGCTGAAGGTGCGCAGCATCGTTTTGGCTTCGTCCGTTGTTTCCCACTCGCCGTAAATCGAAGCGAATCCGCGTGAGTAAAGGGCCTGTTTGCTCTTCTGATCGCGCACTTCGAAAAAGTACTTACCCAGGTTAGTGCCATCGATTGCTTTGCTCAGATCGCCGGGCCAGGGCAGCGGTTCGATGACCACTCGATCGACACTGAACATTTCCCGCTTCGCGTCGCCGGTGTGGTAGTAGTCGAGCCGCATGGTTCGCGGAACAGCTGGCGTCGCGGCAGACAGGAGGAGAATTGCTAACGCGGAAAGAATGGACTTGATCATAGTGTCAACATAGCCGAAATCAGATTTCGCGAAAAGGTGGCAGAGTTCCATCGATATCTAAGACCGCGACTTCGTGTGACTCCGCTCTAAAGTTCAGTAGCGGGATGCAGAAAGAAGTCGTCGAATATCTCCTCGACATCGGTCGCGCTGTTATATTCACGAACAGCCACTCGATCACTGCCGGCAATCAAAGCGGAAAACGCACGCCCTGCGCTCGGTCGAAAGAGACAGAGGATCCGCATGTCCCATTCCGTTGCCTTCCCAATTTCAAAGCCGACGCCCAGGCTCGGCGTCGTTACTTCAGCGACCAGACAGTTCTGCTTCTTTCAACCACGCCAGGTCGCGATCGTGAATTGCACGATCGTCGCTTAGTTCGCCAAGGGCAGTCACTTGTTCGTCAGCGATATGCTCGGTGAGAACCGTGCCACCCTTTCAGTAGTTCTACCAGCTCGAGATAAAGCGCAACATCTTCACGGCCGCCTCGAATTGCCCCCGCGAAATAGATCTTCATTTGGCGCCTTCACAGAATCTAGAACGCTCTGGCTTGGACGTTTACTTGAGTAGTCTCGAAGGAAGTTTCAACCTCGAGATTCCCGACCTCGCCGCGAACCAATATGCGGCGGCCTGAATTCGAGGCCAGAACGTCCACGGCGTTTATAAGACATTCGACTGGCGCCGGCGTGAAACGCTTCAAACCCGCGGCTCCCGAGCCTTCACTTAATAACAACTCGGCATCAAACGAGAGCTCGGCTTTGTCGGCGCTGGTTAGCTCATTGCCTTCCAGTTCGGGAATCGCCACGCCCTGTGGCAATAGGTTCATCTCTCCATCAAGATAGACTGACCAGAGGAATCCTATGTCGAGGAGCAGATGTGCGGCCTCTCCAGCCACCACCCAACCCAGAACGGTCGCGCCAACCACGTGCGCGATGACGTGGTCCTGATGCGTTGTCGTTTCGATTGTTTCCCACTCTGACATGACGAATAGTTCAGGCTTTGATTTCGGTTGTAGGGCAACTTCCCAGCGCGATCGCGAAAGACTAACTTAAACTGAGGTACTGCTTCCCTTATAACGCCGCAGATTTTTCGCCGCGACGAAGGCGACCCAAGCAGCGACCAGGCAACCGATGCCGCCGGTCAGTACCGATAACGGCGCGCCGACGAGGGCCGCAACCGTGCCCGCTTCAAGCTCGCCCAACTGCGGCCCACCCATGAAAAAGATCATATTGACCGAAGTCATGCGTCCGCGCAAATTGTTCGGGGTAGCAAGTTGCCGAATAGTCTGGCGCAGGATCGTGCTTACCGTATCAGCCGCGCCGGTAATCGCCAACATCGCAAGTGAAAACCAGAAGACGCGGGATAGACCGAAGGCAATAGTCGCCGCGCCAAAGATCCCGACCGACACAATAACGATCATGCCCTGCCTCTTCAGAATTCCCATACGCGCCATTACCAACCCGGCAAAGACAGCTCCGACCGCCGGCGCCGAGGCGAGAAATCCGAGACCCCGCGCACCCACTTGCAAAATGTCTTTGGCAAAGATCGGCAGCAACTGATTTGCCGAAGCGAAAAACGTGGCGACAAAGTCCAGCGTCATCGTCTGCACGATGATCGGAGTCCGCCAGACGAATCGGAGCCCTTCCATCAGGGCCTCAACACTGACGCGAGTTTCTTTGCCGTCTTCAAACCCCGGCCGGCCTCTAACCCGCATCAGCGCCAAGCCCAGGATCACCGCGACGAACGAAGCGGCGTTTATCGCGTAGACCAATCCGGGGCCACGGCTGGCCAGGAGAAACCCCGCCAACGCCGGACCGACAATCAGTCCGACTTGAAACATCAACATGCCCAGACTGACGGCGTTGGGAAAATCTTTGGGCGGGACCAGCGCCGGCACCAATGCCTGACGCGCGGGCGTATCGAACGCCCACGCGGCCGAAGCAATAGCTGTCAGCAGATAGATCGGCCAGACATGTTGCAGTCCGCTGAACGTAACCAGCGCCAGGATTGCGCTGGAAGTCAGCATCACCATTTGGGTGGCGATCATCAATCGCCGGCGATCGATGACGTCGGCTACAACGCCGCCCACTAGTGAACACAAGATGATGGGACCCGCACGAAACAAGCCGACCAGGCCGAGAGCCAGCGCGGAGTGCGTCAGCAGATAGATATGCCAGTTGATCGCCACCATCTGCATCTGCGAGCCGGTGACTGAAACGATCTGCCCCATCCACAGCAAACGGAAATCGCGATGCCGTAGTGAGGAGAAGGCGGTCTGGCGCTCTCTGACTCCGATTTCCGATGACCGACTTGATGACTTGTCCTCAGGCATTCATCGCTATTTATAAATCGCGGGCACACGAAAAACAAAACGGCCCGCATCCGTTGTCAGGAAAAGATGCGAGCCACGTGGCTGTGCCTTTAGAAGATATTTGAGCGAATCTTAGACGGGTCTAAATTTTCGTTTCGGTACCCGTCGCTTCGTAGCAGAGGGCCGTTAGCTGGCCGTATTGAAGCCGATGGCCTCGCTTCAGGTTGACCTGAAAATCGTCGACCAGCCAGAAGTGGGCCGCGTCCCCATTCTCCTCGGCGGCCAGGTCCTTCAACGCGCTTCCATCCAACAGGACCGGCTTGAACAGCATCATCTCCGGATTGAATGCCCGCGCCTGCATTGCGTCAATCCTGCTGCGAAACAGCGGCACGCGAAAACTCTTACGATCCGCTAACGCGAACCAGTCGCCGTTAGCTCGCTGCATACCAAACACTTTGCCCAACTTAATCTCCTTATCTATTTGAGAAACTCGAGGTTAAGACATCCGGAGCTAAGATACTGCGCGGTCTGAACGAGGTGTAGACTCACTCTCTGCAAAGCTGTCCATGGCTTCAGACTCGCTGCCGTAAACATCGAAAATGGACAGCAGCTTGGTACTCTTCATCAGCTCGCGAAGCACTTCCGTTAGATTGAGAAGCTTGATGCGACCACCATATTCCTTCACGGTAATATAGGTCGAAACCAGTTCGCCCAGGCCGCCGGCATCTATGTAACTGACCCCTGCCAGATTCAAGAGAATCTGATTGCGGCCCTCGTCGAGCAGTGACTGAACGGCCTTCGGTAAGGTGACTGTGCTGCCGCCGAACCTCAGACCGATTCGGCCTTTGCCGTCCGCATCCAGAACCGTGACGCTTCCGACCTGGCGTGCTTTGATACCAATGTTACTCACTCAGTTCGCGGCTTTCGGTCAAGGTAGACGGGGATGGGATCGCTGGTTTGGGCACAGACTCGGACTTCTTCCGAAGACCAGGAAGAAAGATTAAAAGCCAGCGCTGCCTGAGGACTTATTCTGCCTACTCGCAAAACGCTTCGGTCAACTTCCGAAAATGATAGCCGGTGACGGCAAAGGACATGGCTTCTTCGAACTTTGCGCGATGGTCTCTGAGTACGTGACGCATGAAACGCCAAAACTCGACCCGTTCGCCGTCGCGTATGCCCAGCTTGAGAATGATTCGCACTAGAGTCGCCACGTTGTTACCGGTCAAGGTCCGGCGAGTCTTGGTCGGCAGGACCGTATGCCGCACCCAACCAAGACAATCAAGAGCACGCTGATAATATTCAGCCGGGCTGTAGATGGTTCTCATGATCGATTTGTAACCTTCGACAAGCCGAGCAGGATCCATCTTCGGTACAAAATTCAGTGAGCAATTGGTGTTGTTCCCGTCGCCCTCGGCCAGCAGCCGGCCTTCGCGTTCCAGCCGCCGCCAGAGTTGTGTATCGGGTAACGCGTTAAGCAACCCAACCATTGCCAAAGGGATCGCGCTCTTGCGAATAAAGTTTATCTGGCGCTCAAAGATGTCTTCGGGATCATTGTCAAAACCGACAATAAATCCCGCCATCACTTCCATCCCATAGCTTTGAATTTTCTTGACCGATTCGACCAGATCGCCTCGGTTCTGTGTCTTTTGAGCTTCTTTAAGACTCGCTGCGTCCGGCGTTTCAATTCCGAGAAAGACCCGATAGAAGCCGGCGCGCTGCATATCCTTGAGCAACGCATCGTCGTCAGCGAGATTCACGCTGGCCTCGGTAAACAGTTCAAAGGGATGTCCGTGGCGCTCCTGCCAATCGGCCAGTTCAGGCAGAAGTTTTCTCACGTTTTTCTTATTGCCAATGAAGTTATCGTCCACAATGAAGACCGGGCCGCGCCATCCAACACGCCGCAGCGCGTCGAGTTCGTTGAGCATTTGCGAATTGCTTTTCGTCCGGGGAACCCGGCCGTAAATCTCGATGATGTCGCAAAACTCGCAGTTAAAAGGACAGCCGCGCGAGTATTGCACCGACATAGAGCTGTAGCGCTTGAGCTCGGCCAAATGAAAATCCGGAACGGGGGTGATAGAGAGCGGGGGCCTTTCAGCCGCTTGGTAAGTTCGCTTAGGCTCGCCGTGCGCCAGATCCTCGATGAATTCAGGCAGTGTCGTTTCGGCCTCACCCAAAAACACATGGTCTGCGTCAACCAGATCCAGAGTCGTGGTCACATACGGGCCCCCGATGGCGACCCGCTTACCCTTAGCCTTGCAACGATCGACCACGTCGCGCAAAGAGTCCTTCTGGATCAACATAGCGGTAGCGAACACCATATCCGCCCACTCAATATCGGACGGCTTCAGCGAGCGCACATTCATGTCGACCACGCGTCGCTCCCATGAAGCCGGGAGCATTGCGGAGACTGTTAATAGACCAAGGGGCGGAAAGGCTGAGCGCTTGCCGATAAACGAAAGCGCGTGGCGAAAACTCCAGTAAGTGTCCGGAAACTCCGGGTAAACAAGCAAGACCTTCATCGGTTCCTCTTCTTCCTTCCGCTCAAGTGATCCGAATTTGGGGGTTACGCCACGCCAGAATAGACGACGTGAACGAACCTTTCTGTGCGCTATCACACATATAGTGCTATTATTGCATTGCCCATTGCGATTCCGAAAGGTAGATAAACGAGTTTTTCTGCCCTCGCCCAAATAACCGGAGAGTTCAATCAATGCTCCAAGCTGCTGAAACATCGGGAAACCGGCTGCTGGCGGCCCTGACGGCTGAACCCTATGAACGTCTGGCTCCGCATCTTGAGCCGGTCGCTTTTTCCCTGGGCGAAGTTGTCTATGAATCCGGCGGACACATGCGGCATGTTTACTTCCCGACGACCTCGCACATTTCTTTGCTTTACACGATGATTGATGGCTCGACGGCTGAGATGGGGCTGGTGGGCAACGAGGGCGTCGTCGGAATCTCCTTATTCATGGGTGGCGAGACGACGCCGAACCGCGCCATGGTGCAGGGTGGGGGTGTCGCCTTCCGAATGAAAGCCAAGGCAATGCTGGATGAGTTCAAACGTGGCGACGAATTCCAGCACCTGCTGTTGCGCTACACGCAGGCGCTGATTACTCAGATTTCGCAAACAGCCGTCTGCAATCGGTTGCATTCGGTCGAGCAAAGACTCTGTCGCTGGTTGTTAATGACTCACGATCGAGCGGACTCGGATGAATTGCAAATGACCCACGAATTCATCTCCAACATGCTGGGAGTTAGGCGGGAAGGTGTCACCATGGCTGCGCAGCGACTGCAAGAGATGGGAATGATCAGTTACGTGCGCGGTCACATTATCATTCTCGACCGGGCGCAACTCCTGGCCCGCGTCTGTGAATGTTACCAGGTGGTCAAAGACGAACACACTCGCTTGCTCGGTTAACGGATTCGGCGGCTACGCCACTTCTTCCGTATGTGTGTTACCACACAGACATCTTTTTCTTTTCCATGTTATACATATCTGTTTAAGTCTTGCTGTTAAATTCCACTTCAAAAGTAGATTAGCCCCAGGCTTAATCGCAACTAGCAGCGGCGTAGTCTAAGCATGAAAAAGGGGACAAGCACTCAGGGTTCACCAATGACGACAACAAAACCTCGTATCAAAGTCGTTACGTCAAACGAGCGCGAACGGCCAACAGAATTGGTTACCGAAGACTCGGCGACCGATGACCCGACGCAGGAAAGGGTTAGTGACTCTGCTACAATCTTCGGGAAATGGATCAGAGAATGGCGGCAAGAGAAACGCAACGGCAGTAAAAGGACTCCGGCGTCTTAACTTTCAAAGTCGAATGCAGAACAAATCTCTAAGGGATCGAATGCAAAAGGAAATCATCGCGACGGAACGCAGGGGTATCAGCTGGAACACGACGGTGTTCATGGCGCTCTTTCATATTGGCGCAGTGGCTGCGCTTTTCACCTTTAAGTGGCAAGCCCTCGTGGTCGCGATTGTGCTCTGGTGGATGTCCGCGAGCCTGGGAGTGGGTATGGGCTTTCATCGACTCTTAACACATCGCGGCTTCAAAACCCCAAAGATAGTCGAATATATTTTGACCCTTTTCGGGACGCTCTCTCTTGAAGGGGGCCCCATCTATTGGGTCGTGACTCATCGCATTCATCACGCGCATTCCGACTCGCCTGGATTAGATCCCCACACGCCGCGCGACGGCCGCTGGTGGGCGCATATGGGTTGGATTTTGAGCGGCACCGCACAGCGTCATGACAAGGCGACGCTCGGACGTTACGCTCCCGACCTGCTGAAGGACAAATTTCACGTCTGGCTAAATCGCCTTTACTGGGTGCCGCTGACCATCCTGGGATTAGCTTTGCTTTTGCTCGGCGGTTGGCCCTATTTGATGTTGGGTGTATTCCTCCGGGTAACTCTGAATCTGCACGCGACCTGGATGGTTAACTCTGCGTCACACGTTTGGGGCAAACGCCGGTTTGCTACTGGTGACGATTCGAGAAACAACTGGTGGGTCGCGCTGCTGACCTTTGGTGAAGGCTGGCACAATAACCATCACGCGCATCCCAGCGCCGCGCGACACGGACTGGCGTGGTACGAAATGGATCTGAATTGGTGGGGAATCCGCCTGCTTCAAACGCTCCACCTGGCCAAAGCAATCAAGCTCGCCGGTGTGACCGACTCGCCCGCGCCATGATAAGCAACACTGCCAAACCCCTGACCTTTGAATTTATCGGCGCCGGCTCAGAGATCGCGCTGCAGTTGACGAACGCAACCGAACAAACACTCAAGTCCGTCGAAATCCTAACCGTTTTCTTAAAGGATGAGGCGACGCAAGGCGGGGGTCCTTCCCAGGTTCACATTAAGTTTGAAGCCCTCAAGTCTATTCAGCCAAGAGAGCGAGCCGTCATACCTCATCGCACCTGGATCAACGGCAAGCCGGTCGGCACTGATAACGATCAGTTGCAAAGACTTACCGTCAAAGCCGGGCATGTTAACCCCTACGTGCTTGATATTTCCTGGCACGATACCGAAGGCAAGACCCGGTTTCAGCGGATACCAGTCGGGCATTAGCCAACCAGTTATGTGATATTCTGGTATCTCAATCCTGCATCATCAAAAGCCGGGTGAAGAAAGTCCGTCATGATAATCTGTGATTTCTGTCTGCATTATCGGAAAGATGGTAGGTGTGAATTGGGCCTTACTATTCCAAAGGGAATGAGTTGCCGCGAGTTTGGGCCGAGCATCGCCGGCTTCTGCTCAAACCCCGACGATTTCGTCAGCCCCCGGCAGATTGTTGAGATGGCCACATTTTTTGGCATCAAGCGAACTGAACTAAAGAAGGTTAAGCTGATGGCCGCCCAGGAAGAAACCAGCCGCGCGTAAAGCTTCGTTCCGGAATCCCGAACAGTCACAAACGAATTTAGTTCCCACTGAGTGAATCTATGTGCGTTGGCGCACAGACCTGACTTCGCCCGGGTAGTATCTTCGTGTTACCAGGAAGCGTCAGTTCGCGATGCTCGGATCCATCGGGCATGAAACACATTTTCGTCCCCTGTCTGAAGTATTCTCGTTTCATCGCGCGACTGAAACAAAGGGACTTGCCGTGCAATCTGGAAAACAGAAGCCTCTGGTCGCCAACCGGCTACTAGCCGCTTTACCCACGAAGGAATATCAACGCCTGCTGCCTGAGTTGGAGCAGGTTACTCTGCATTTCGCCGAAATCATTTATGAACCCGGCCAGAAGATTCGGTATGTCTACTTTCCCAGCGATTCTGTGGTGTCTTTGCTTGCGGCAGAGAATCATCATGCCACGTTGGAAGTTGGCATGATAGGAAACGAAGGCATGACCGGCATTTCTGTCTTTATGGGCGTGGATACGTCCAGCACGCTCGCACTGGTGCAGGGAGCCGGCGACGCCGTAAGAATGAAGTCCGCGGTCCTGCGGGTTGAATCGAACCACGTTAGCTCATTACACCGCCTGTTACACCTCTACACTCATTCATTATTGACCCAGATGTCTCTGTCGTCTGCGTGCAATCGTTTCCACACACTGAACTCTCGGTTCGCGCGCTGGCTATTGATGACCCATGACCGTATCGGGTCAGACGACTTTCGGCTGACGCAGGAGTTTATGTCCAATATGTTGGGCGTGCGCCGTGAGGGTGTTAACAAAGTCGCCGGCCATCTGCAAAGGGAGAAGTTAATCAGCTACAGTCGCGGGCATGTCACTGTCCTCAATCGCAGTGGTTTAGAGAAAGTTTCCTGCGACTGCTACAGCACTATCAGAGCCGAAAGCGAAAGCCTGCTGAACGGAAATTAAGCGAGTTGAGGCAGCGCGACTCCGAGCCCGGAATTACTGCCACCCTAGTTCATCTGCTTCGTACCCTTCAACTCCTTATACATGTCCTCTACGTTCGGAGTTGCGAAATTCTGAAACGCGAAAGTTTTGTACTTCTCGGGAAGTTTCAACTGCTGCCTCGCCTGGTCAAGGGTCAAGCCATTCGCGATTCCCTGCTTCACTCGTGCGCGCAGGTCGTCAAGATAGTCTCTGAAATCCTTAATCTCCCGAACTTCGGCGACATTGCCATGGCCCGGAATAAACTTCGCCGTGGGATACTGCGTCAGGATCTTATCAAGCGTGGGGACCCAATCATTCACGGTTGCGTCGACCAGGTTGGGCAACGTCTTCGACCAGCCGAGATCGCCGGTGAAAAGCACATTGGCGTCCGGCACGTACGCGAGTACGTCTCCGCCCGTATGACCGGGTAGAGTGAACAGCACAACCTCGCGCTTTCCCAGATAGAGATGCAGGACGCCTGAGCCGAACGTCAGGGTCGGATTCGTCAGCTTGATGGCCTGCATGGCGTCGAGCCGGTGAATTTGGTGCTCTAACTGCGTCCGCTTCTCGGTTTGATCTGTTGAAGTTTCGCTCAACTGTTTCGCCGCATCCGCACGCCGCTTTTGTAATTCTTCCGGTGCCGGCAAAAAGCGCCGGTTCCTGGTCGTCTGCCATTGCGAGACGTTATCGTGTGCGATGATCGGAACGCCGCGGGCCAACAACACTTGATTTCCGCCAGTGTGATCGAGGTGATAGTGGCTGTTGATGGCGTACTTAATGGGGAGTTTGGTTTGCGTTTCGATCGCGCCGATAAGCTCTTCGATCGCGGCCGGAGTTAGGAAGGTATCAAAAATCAAGACGCCTTCATCGCCAATGACAAAGCCGGCATTTCCCGATGCCAAACCTCCCGGCCTGGCAATCGCCGCGTAAATTCCGTCCGCGACTTTAACGAGTTGAAAGTCATCTTCGGCTTTCGGCGCGCTGCTGACTGCTTCAGGACAGAAGGATCGGGTCGCGATCATCAGAGCGATCACGACCAAAGCAAGCGTCAGTCTCTTCTTCATTGATTTGCGCAAGAACTTAGAGCTTTGCGAGTATCGCCTTCCAACGAACCCACGCCTCATCGCGCGCTTTGCGATTTGCCTTGTAAGCAACCAAGGCCTGCTGATAATCGTCAACTGCCTTTTTGTCGGCTGCTTCATCGCCCTTGGCAACCGGCGCCTTTGGCTCAGGTGCGTTCGGCTCGCCGGCGCGCATGAAACCGTGGCCCGCGCCTTGATAAGTCACCGGCTCGTAAGTCTTATTGAGTTCTTTCATCGCTTCGAAGGCCGGAGGCACCGTGGCATTTACGCGCATGTCGTTGTCGGCATAGAAGCCATACACGGGAGCCTTAATGCGCGCCAGAGTAGCTTTGTCTATTGTATTTTCTTTCGTCCAGGGCGAAGTGCCGTAGAAAACAAACGCAGCCGTCAAGCTGGGACGATTGGTCGCAAAGCGAAATGTTTCGCTGCCACCCCAACAGAATCCGGCGACCGCGACCTTGCCATTTGCGGCCGGGAGTCTGGAAACATATTCAGCCACGGCATTCAGATCGGCAGTAATCTGACCGGGCGGCAGTTTTTGAATCGCCTGGCGCACGCTGTTGGCGTCGAAATCACTTGTCCCGCCGCCCTTTGATCCCATCCCGGACAAGAGGTCGGGTGCGATCGCGATATATCCGGCTTCGGCCAACTCGTCGGTGAGTTGCTGCACCCAGTCGCTCATCCCAAAAATCTCGTGGATCACAACGACAGCGGTAGCTTTCTTATTGACCTGGGGATAGACGACAAAGGCATTAACTTCGCGATTCCCATTTTTGACGGTCACCCACTCGCGATGCCGCGGCGACTTTGCCAAACGTTCTTTGGCCCAGTCCTGAATAGTTTCCGGATTCGCGTTATCAGAATTGCCGGTACCCGGATGATGATGCGCGCTCATCTCCTGAGCTGAGACGCCACCAAACAAAGCGAGTCCGGCAATCATCGCCAGCACAATCGTCCTCAAGAGCTTTATTTCCATCGCCTTCCTCCTGTTGTCTGGTTCCTCTACAAACGGGCGGCAAAAGTTTTCCCCGGAATTCCCAATTTGTGGTTTTGGAAATTACTAGATACCACAGGGGCCCTTGAGTACGCGAGTCTGGCGAGGACATTGGTTTGCCTCAGCGGGATTGATTCGCGCGGGAAGCGATGCGCTCCCCAGACAGAAAATGAGCGGCGTCGCCAACCAAAGTCAGCGACACCGCTCGGTTTGTAAGGGCGGGAGGTTTAGTCGGAAAACCACCGGCCCGAAACTTCATTTACGATTCATTACCAGGGAAACGGAAACCGGCCGTAGTTGCCGTTACGCCGACGATTGTTGTTGTAGCCGCCATAGCGCTGGAAACCCTGGTCATAGCCTCGCAGGAAGCCATTACGGTAGGCCTGCTGATACTGATAGTTGTTGTTGCCGTACCCGCCGTACCTGCCGTTGTCGCCATGTCCGTTTCGGTAAAAGTGAGATCTTTGCGGGTCGTAGTTCTGTCCGCGTTGCGCGTCGCTGGAACCGGTATAGAGCCCGTCCTGAAAACCCTGATTCAACGCAACCTGGTAGACGTTGCCGTACGTTGCCGTAACCACCATAACCACCGTACCCACCGTTACGGCCGTACCGATCATTGCGACGATACTGATCATTGCGGCGATAATCGCGGTCCTCATCCAGGTTCTCATCGCGGTCCTCATCGCGACGATAGTCCCGGTCACGATCGCGACGATAGTCCCGGTCGCGATCGCGACGATCTCGATCACGGCGATCCTGGTCACGATCCCGCGGCCATTGGGCCTGCACAGGGCTCGATGCCAATCCGACGCTCACCAGGAATGCCAGCGCCAGCAAGATTCTCCCGATCTTGTTCCTGAGATCGTTTGATTTCATGTCTAAACCTCCGCCCGCCCGTTTGGCAATTACTATGCCGATGAATCAAGACGAGTTGTCCAACTCAAGTTGGCAAGCAAATCTATTTTGATGTGCTCGCCTACAAACTAAATCGTGTGCACGAAGTCGGATATGCGTTGAGTGACGTCCGCCGGTGATCCTCGTGGCAGTCTCTCAGACAACGCCGCGGCTTTCCCCACGGCCTATGCCGGATTACGAGTTCTATCGGTGGAAATACCCCCCGGTAAAATAGCGCTGCCAGTTCTGGTAGCCCTCGTTATAGCCAGCCAGGAAGCCGTCACGGTACGCCTGCTGATAAACGTCGCGACTTCCAAACCGGGAATTGTAGCCACGGGCGCCACTGCCGAAAAAGTGAGAACGCCAGGAGTCGTAGCTCTGTCCTCGGCGAGCGTCGTTGGCGCCCCTGTACAAACCATTTTCGTAGCCCTGGTCGTACGCACTCCGACTATAGACGTAGTTGCTATAGGTTTCAGATTGATAAATCGTCGTGACCTCG
>WNFJ01348696.1_pt1 | contig 13493 bp, 9 predicted proteins | sample 5400461 | NCBI WGS metagenome assembly WNFJ01 (sample SAMN13153349, study PRJNA577476) | soil metagenome | isolation source: 115 cm saprolite on Douglas fir-dominated hillslope | place: USA:California | collected 2013-09-17 | reverse complement strand
ACCTTGAACGGCGGATTTGCGGAGTACCTGAAGATCAAGGCGGATCGAATTTTTCCGATCAAGAATCTTTCCGCTCGGGAAGCGATCATGGTGGAACCGACTTCATGTGCTCTGCACGGCGTTGAGGTGCTAGCCTTGAAGCCTGGTAGCGACGTCCTTCTGTTTGGTGCGGGGCCGACCGGACAGGTAATGGCCCAACTTCTTAAACTGAATGGCGCCGCCAATCTCGTCGTCGCGGCACCGGCCGGCCCGAAACTCGATCTGGCTGCTAAATTAGCCGCCGATCAGGTAGTCGCCATTGATCGTAACGACCCGGAAGTGCACCGGAAACGCTTGCACGAAATCAGCCCGAAAGGATTTGACGCCGTTATCGAAGCGACCGGTGCGCCATCGATTTGTCAGGAAACCACTCGCTTTGTTCGGCGGCGCGGCACAATTTTGATTTACGGGGTCTACCCAGAGAAAGCTACTATTTCCATCAACCCGTTCGATGTCTTTCGGAACGAACTGACGATCAAGGGTTCATTTGCGCAGATTGACTCGTTCGAACGCGCCCTATCAAAGTAAACGAAATCGTGACCCAGGAAATCCCGCTGAGAGATTGGGGGAAAGCGCTCGATCTCGCTTGGAAGCGTCAAGGCATCAAGACCGCGCTGATACCGGGATAAGCCGCTCCCGACGAAACCGATTTCAAAGCCCGACAAACCGCCGGGGACCGACCCGCCGCGGAGGGAAGAAAAGAATCTTAGGCTCTTCGCCCAGTCCGAAAGACCTTTGCTCGCCTTGCTAGCTTCTGTTTAAGTTCGCGAACATTTGGTTACTGCGCGAACACTCGGCCTGTCGATATTAGTCCTCCTCTTTGCCCAACCTTTTTCGTCGGGCATGGACACATTTGCGACGCCATGGATCGCAAATCTCACCCAAGAACCCGTCGAGTTCAGTTTGACTGATTCCCAAAACATCACCGGTAACTTTCAACTCCGGCCAGCGACGATTTTGCAGTACAGCGTCGGTCCTCAGGAGATCACGACGTTGAGTGTGACTCGAGCCTCCGGCCAAGTTCAATCCTACGATCAGGCTGCTCTTCAACGGCTTCGCTTGCGCTCAGGCGCGCTCAGAGATTATTTGCTCATTTTGCCCGAGTCGGTCGAGTTTGTTCCCAAAGCGGAATTCAAATCCCGACTGGCTGCATTTAAACGGCGGAAATAAGGTGCGGCGTTGGCCAACCGGCCTGGCCACAAGAGAACGCAGTGACAAAAAAGCGATTGGTGAGAGGCCAATCTTCGCGAATTGTGGGCCGGCGGTGAATTAGAGAAATCATTCGTGCGCATGCGCGCCTATGGGTGGTTCCCCACATTGGATTTGTCTGGCCTGGGTATTTGGACTGCATAAGCTCTGCGATCGATGATTGCTTCACGATTATCTCTTCTGTCGGTGTTGCTTTTCTGTTCGATTGCGGCGGCGAGCGTACGAGCTGACGAGCCTCTTCCTGACGGTTTGTATGCCGAGATCTCGACGCCACGCGGCGTGATCACCGCGGAGTTGTTTTACGAGAAGGCGCCGTTGACTGTAACTAACTTCGTTGGTCTAGCGGAAGGAACCCTCGGGCCGGAACCGCACAAGCCATTCTACAATGGGCTGACCTTCCACCGGGTCGTCCCCGGCTTCGTTATTCAAGGGGGAGATCCTTTCGGTAATGGGGAAGGGGGGCCCGGTTACGAATTTGCTGACGAATTTGTGCCCGGGCTGCGACACGATGCGGCCGGCATCCTTTCGATGGCAAATAGTGGAGCCGATACCAATGGCTCCCAGTTTTTTATTACCTTAAATGAAGAAAACCGGTTGAACTATCTGCACAGTGTTTTTGGTCGAGTTGTCCGTGGGCTAGACGTTCTACCCAAGGTACAGCAGGGTGATCAGATGCAGGTGCGGATCTTGCGGATCGGATCCGAGGCCAAAGCCTTTCGAGCTGATGCGGAAAGCTTTTTCAAACTCGCCCTCGCCCAACCTCGTGCGGTCGTAGAGCATTTCGACGATCCGGAGAACGTTTTGCCGGTCGATTCGCCCAGGGCCAAAGGGTTTGAGCATAAGCTGAGCAATTTTCAGCGTTTTACCGGAGAGAAGATTTTTGCACGAATCTATGCGGATTTTCACCCGATTGGATCAATTGAGACTCCGCATGACTTTATCGAAGAATTGGCTAAGACGCTCGGCACGAGCCAGAAAGGCATGGCCGTAGCTTATTTCGCCAAAACCGGTGAATGGCAGCTCTGGGTCGGGAATCAAGATGTAGAGAAATTCCAAAAAACGAACGGTGCCGACTCCATGCATGAAGCCAAAGAGGCATTCTTTAGCGTCGCTTTGGCGGATGCGCAACGGCGTTGGGAAAGCATGCCGAAAGGCCCATCGAAAGAAGAAAAACTGAAGCTCCAGCTGGATGCGGTTTTCGATCATCTGATTGATTTCCTTGAACCGAAGTAATACAGCCGGCCACGCCAAGACGCCAGAAACGGAAAGAATCTCACGCCAAGATGGAGAACGGAAAAAATCTCACGCCAAGACGCAAAGCCGCAAAGATAGAATAGAAAAAGAGTTTCTCTGAACGAAGGCTGGATCTTCAGTTATCGGTCCAAAAGTCAGTCAGTGCGGCAGCATCTGGAAGCTCGTCTCTTCCTTCCTTTGCGTCTTTGCGTCTTGGCGTGAGGTTCTTTTCCGTTTCTGGTGTCTTGGCGTGAGATTTTTTCTCCGTCTTGGCGTGAGCCTCATTCGAGTGTAACAAATTTAGGACAACACGTTTCCCCGCTCGCGATGCAAAGAGAAGCAGTTAAATTGCGGAGACGAAATCATGGAAGGGATTTATGCACACCGACCCTGAAGAAGACAAGGCACCGGATAAATCAAGTGAGCAGGAATCGTCCTTAGAAGAAGAGAGCGTGGACGAAAGCCTGGAGGAGAGTTTCCCGGCAAGCGATCCACCGGCGTGGACCCGAGGGAGGGAAAGGCACTAAGATGCAACCGGGCCAAACCGATTCGGCCGGCTCGGGTAAACCGGGTGATTACGCGAGCGAGTCGCTCGCTCCAGCTTTTCTATTCGACCTGGACGGCACGCTTGTGGATAGCGTTTACCAGCATGTTCTCGCGTGGCGCGAGGCGCTGGAGCAACTTGGAATCGAGCTGTCGGTTTGGCGGATCCATCGCAGAATCGGGATGAGCGGCGGATTGTTTGTGAATGCGCTGCTGCGCGAAACCGGCAGGGAGATTAAATCCAACGAAGCAGAACAACTGCGTCATTTGCACGCGGAAGCATATAACCGGCAGAGCAAGCAAATTCGTCCGCTGCCTGGCGCGCGCGAGCTGCTTCGTCATCTTTCCAAGTTAAATGTGCAACACGCGATCGCAACGAGTGGCCGGCTGGAGACCGCGGGACCAACCCTCGAACTGCTTGATCTTGGGCTCGGAATTCCGGTCATAACGCGAGACCTGGTGCGCTACGCCAAACCCGATCCGCATCTTTTCCTGGAAGCGGCGGCCCAGCTCGGTGCGCCGATCACCAACTCGGTGGTTGTTGGAGATAGCGTTTGGGACATGCTGGCTGCCAGGCGGGCGAGAGCCCTTGGAGTCGGATTGCTTTCCGGAGGATACGGCGCGGAGGAATTGGAGCGAGCCGGCGCTTACCGAGTCTATCAGGATCCCGCCGATCTGTTGTATCATTTGGACGAGGTTGGTGTACGACCGTAAGAAATGTCGGTAGGGACGCGCTCCAGCGCGTCCGTCTCCGGGGGATGCCACGGACCGGCGGGCCGCCTTGGCAAATCGGACCGTCGCGATTATGTCCAAAGGCAAATGCTGCAGTTCGCGGGATAGAGCGTTCTGGCGGCGAATTCGGTCCGTCGAGTGGGAGGAACTATCTATCGCAAAACAACCCGGTCGAGTCGTAAGAACTCTCCGACCGACCAAGCTTGGAATGGACATCCACGTGGTGTGTGCGGTTCAACGGCATCGGTGATTTCAGGGAGATGATTCAGTCCGGAACCGCCCACCAGGGATCGCAGTGGTTCAAGATAACGCTCTCGAGCTTCCTGCTTTGCTTGGGATGTATTTCCGCGAACCCGTACCCACGCTTCAATGAAAGCCCCGGCTAGCCAGGGCCAAACTGTACCCTGATGATAGGCAGATTCGCGGGCAAGAACGGTTCCGGCGTAGCGCGGAGTAAACCCGGGTTCGGATGGCGCCAGAGAACGGAGGCCCGCCGGCGTCCAAAGTTGCGCCTCGACGCTATCAACCAGCTGTCGCGCATGAGTATCCGATAATAGGGAAAGTGGTAGTCCCCCAACCGCAAAAATCTGGTTGGGTCGAGTGAGCGGATCGACGACGCCGGGTTGATGGTCAACGTCAACGACATCAAATAATTGATGCTTTGCTTCGTTCCAAAATCGCTTTTCGAAAGCAAGAAGCGCCTTCTCGAAAAGATGCTCCCATTTGGGCGAGAAACGCTTGGCGATGGCAAGTGCATTGATCCACAGCGCTTGGACCTCGACCGGTTTGCCGATGCGCGGGGTAATAACTTTGCCATCAACCTTCGCATCCATCCAGGTGAGCTGAACGCCGGGAACGCCGGCCGCAACCAACCCGTCATTGTCGACCCGAATGTTAAAACGAGTTCCGGTTTGATAACCGAATAGGATAGCCTCAATGGCATTCCGCAACCGCTGCTCCGCCAACTCATCGATCAAACCGGGGCATCCAGCTGCTGCATCGAGAAGATCGCGAACTGCGATGATGTACCAGAGGGAGGCATCGACTGAATTGTATTCGGGCACCGTTCCCCGGTCAGGGAAAAGGTTCGGAAGCATACCTTGGGAAACTGCGTTGGCCCACTCCAAGAGAATGTCTCGAACCCATTCCAGGCGGTTCAGGGCGATGCCTAGCCCACGAATCGAAATGAACGTGTCCCGACCCCAATCGCCAAACCAGGGGTATCCGGCAATGATGGTTCTACCGGCGCCGCGACGAACGAAATAGCTCTCCGAGGCCTGCTCAACCGGGTCAGGAGTTTGTCCTCGACGCTCGCGTTCAGTGGTACGGAGTTCAGCGGTCCATTTTTCCAGGTTACGCGGACCAACTTCGGCAAAACCTTCCGCAGAAAAGATGAGGACAGCTTCCCGATTCTGAGAATCCAGTTGCCAAGTGAGCGTACCCGGTGCGACCAGATCCTCGAGAAAATCCAAACCGCGTTCACGCTCACTAGTGTAGAGAAAATTTCGATACCAAGTTGGAGCATGCTGATAGTCTCCCCGAGAGCGACACACGACCGCTGGTACTCCCGGGTATGGCTGCCAGCGAATCGTGTCTGCGTTCACCGAAGGTTCAAAGCAGAAGACTTTATTTTCGTGGTGAGTCGTATGGAAGTCCCGACCGGACAAGAATGGCGTCACCGAAAGGGAGAAAAGCTGACTTATCCGGCCACAAAGGCGCCAGCTCAGTACTACTGCAGATTGTCCCCGCGGGACAAAAATTTCCTGATCGAGCCAGACTTCTTCAGTGAATCGGAAGCGCCAAAGCGGCCACGGTTGAAATTGAAAACTCTCCAAAGACTCGTTTGGGGTTACGACATCGGGAGCATAACGCTGCGATGAAAGCCAGAACCGTCTTTCTTCGGCTGCGATCCACGCGTCAAAGCCGTTGACTAGTACCATCCGACCGGAAGGCGGGGTAGTAGCAGTGAGAAGTAGCGCGTGGTAACGCCTAGTTCGAGTTCCCAATGTGGTCGAGCTGGCAAACCCGCCGAGACCGTCCGCCTCCAGCCATTCGTGGGTGTCGGAAATGGGAATCATACTAGCCCGCAAATATCACATGCTATTTGAAGCCCACGCGGTTATTGCGGGCTACTTTCGTTTCGTCCGTCCCGGACCACTCACTTTAGATGCGACGCGATCAGCTTGGCAATCAGACCAGTCCACCCGGTCTGGTGGGATGCACCAACGCCGCGTCCATTGTCACCATGAAAGTATTCGAAGAACTGAAGATAATCGCGGAAATGCGGGTCGGTTTGCAATTTTTGATTGGTGCCGAAGACCGGCCGTTGACCGTTCGCGTCTCGTGAAAACAGCCGGCACAGCCGATTGCGCAATTCCGCTGCAATCTCTTTGATCGACAAGAGGTTTCCTGAACCAGTCGGACATTCGACTCTGAAATCATCACCATAGTAATGGTGAAAGCGCTCCAGCGACTCGATCAGCAGGAAATTCATCGGAAACCAGATCGGACCGCGCCAATTCGAATTGCCGCCAAACAGCCCGGAGGTCGATTCGCCCGGTTCGTAGTCGACGCGCATATCCGAACCGTTCCAGTGAAAAATATAAGGGTGGTCGCGGTGATAACGAGAGAGAGCTCGAACCCCGTGATCAGAAAGAAACTCGTTTTCATCCAACATCCGCTTGAGCAGCAGCTTCATGCGATGCCCGCGTAGCAGCGAGAGAAGCCGGCGTTCACCGCTGCCCATCACGTTCCATCGGGAGATCAAGGAGGCGAGGTCAGGTCGATGGTTCAATAACCACTCCAAACGACTTTTGAAATCGGGCACCTGGTTCAGAAGGTCAGGCTCGAGGGTTTCTACCGCGAAGAGCGGTATCAAGCCAACGATCGAACGGACCCGCAACGGGATCCTGTTGCCGTTGGGCAAATTTAGCACGTCGTAAAAGAATCCGTCTTGATCATCCCACAGGCCTGCCCCGCCCGCGCATTTGTCCATCGCCCCGGCAATATTGAGGAAGTGCTCGAAGAATTTAGAAGCGATATCTTCATAGACATGATTTCGCTGGGCCAACTCGAGAGCAATCCGCATCAAATTCAAGCTGTACATCGCCATCCAGCTCGTTCCGTCCGATTGATTGATATAGCCGCCGGTTGGCAATGGCGCACTGCGGTCGAAGACACCGATATTATCTAATCCGAGAAAGCCGCCTTGGAAGATGTTCAGCCCGGCAACGTCTTTGCGATTGACCCACCAGGTGAAGTTGAGCAGTAGCTTGTGAAATACTCGTTCCAGAAACGGCAGATCTCCCGGATCATCAGGATTTTCGATCCGGCGCTGTTTTCGGTCGATTTGGAAGACTCGCCAAGCCGCCCAGGCGTGTACCGGAGGGTTCACGTCCCCAAAAGCCCATTCGTAAGCTGGCAGCTGGCCATTGGGGTGCATGTACCATTCCCGAGTGACCACCACGAGCTGCTGTTTAGCAAACTCCGGGTCGATCACCGCGAAAGTGAGGGTGTGGAAAGCGAGGTCCCAAGCTGCAAACCAGGGGTACTCCCATTTGTCCGGCATGGAGAGTACCTCATTCGCATTGAGGTGTTGCCAATCATGATTGCGACCGTTCTTTCGCTCCGGTGGTGGCGCCGGCTGCGAAGGATCACCCTTGAGCCACCGCCAGACGTCATAGCGGTAGAATTGTTTGCTCCAGATCATTCCAGCGCCTGCTTGGCGCTGGATTCGGCGGAGATCTTCGTCGGTTACATCGCGTTGCAAATCTGCATAAAACGCGTCGGCTTCTTCTCGCCGCGAAGTCAGGATTTGGTCAAAGTCGGTAAAACCCACGCCAAGGGTCTGCCGCGAGAGCCGCAGACGGACAATTTGCTCCGCACCAGCCGCGATAACTAGCTGGTAGTGACTGGCAGATTTGGTTCCGGTCAGAGAGGGATTTACGGCATTTCCGTTCTTGCGAATGAGCCATTCGTGAAAGCCGTCCTTGCAATAAGGTGAAGGATTCGGGAAGGAGAAGAGACGCTCGCAATTGGTTTCGTTCTCGCAGAAGAGCAATGAATTCGATCCTTCGGTTCGGAGAAGATAACTCCCCAACTGCACATGTTTGGCGGATATCGTATTATCGTCGACTGCCTCAAGCGTTGGCTTGGGTCTTCCGTCGCCCCAGGACCAGATGTTACGGAACCAGAGCTGTGGCAGTAGGTGGATTATCGCTGCTTCCGGTCCACGATTAGCGACGGTGATCTGAATCAGGATGTCATCCGGCCCAGCCTTGGCATATTCCACGAATAAATCAAAATACCGGTCATCGTCTAAAACGCCGGTATCAATCAGTTCATACTCGGGATCCTGCTTGCCGCGCCGGCGGTTTTCTTGCAAAAGCGCAGTGTACGGAAACGCCCGCTGCGGATACTTGTAGAGCATCTTCAGGTAGGAGTGCGTTGGAGTCGCATCCAGATAATAATAGAGCTCCTTAACGTCTTCTCCGTGGTTCCCTTCCTCGTTGTTTAGACCGAACAGGCGTTCCTTCAGAATTGGATCTTTGCCATTCCAAAGTGCCAAGGCGAAGCAGAGGAACTCGTGCTCATCGGAAAAGCCCGCAATGCCATCTTCGCCCCAGCGGTAGGCGCGACTGCGAGCGTGGTCGTGCGGAAAGTAATCCCAGGCATTCGCCCCTGCGCTATAATCTTCGCGGACGGTGCCCCACTGGCGTTCGCTGAGGTAAGGACCCCAATGGCGCCACTTCACCGCGCCGCTATTCATCTCGATTAAACGCTGTTTTTCCGACATAGCGATCTTTCCTGGGGATATCCGAGCGCCGCTACGCAAAAACAACACGGGCCCTTCGTCCATCTACTGGAGTCAGCTGGCAGCGTCAACAGAGATACAGCGTATGGACACGGAATGCGGGAAAACGGGATTCCCCTGGCGGGCGAAACCCGTTATTCACCGCCGATGCTCGAAGCCAGTCAAACCAGAGTACAGAGTGAAATGCTTCGGCGTACCGAGCGATGGCGACTGCGGTTTGCGGTGGTGCCGAGCCGATCGCTTCGGCCGATGCTTGAGTCCGGCAGAACCAGGAGCCTAGAGGGACAGTCGCCGCTACCTATCGGCCCCCCGTCGAATGGATGTTTCGAACCCAGCGGGTCGAACGAGAGCGTCCGCAAAAATTCTCGCAAAACAACCGGATTTCAATCAATTGCCGTACAATGGAATTTGCCGCTCTCCGATCTCGGCTGGAAGTGCTGCATTCATTGCGGCGGCCATGGTTTGTGGCCGGTGGCTGGGCCATTGATCTATTCCTCGGCCGCGAGACTCGGAATCATCAGGATATACACATTGCCATCTTTCGAGAGGATCAACTCGAACTGCGACGACATCTCGCAAACTGGAAGTGGGAAAAGGCAGTGAATGGAACGCTGGTCTGCTGGGAGTCGAATGAGTGGCTCGAATTGCCGATTCACGAGGTGTGTGCCCGCAGCGGCGAGCACCAACTCCAGTTCCTCTGCCACGAACGGCGCAAAGATCTTTGGCTATATCAAAAAGATCAAAGCATTACGCGTCCAATCGCTCACTTTCGCCATCAATCGGGCTTACCGATTTTTCCACCGGAAATCACGCTTCTGTACAAGTCGCAGAGTCCGTCCGAAAGGGATCTGACCGATTTCCGGCAAGTATGGCCGCGATTGAATTCCGAAGCGCGCGGGTGGCTGGCTGACGCGATGGTGAAAATTCGCCCGGTAACCTGGAACTCGGTTGAAATCGTCGACTATGATGAGCGATGGTCGGCGGATTTTAGGCGCATTGCGGATGAGATAAACACTGTTCTCGGCGAACTGATTATCGCAATTGAACATGTCGGAAGCACCAGCGTGCCGGGCCTGGGCGCGAAACCGATTATCGACGTCGACGTTTTGATCCGATCAAACGCGCAATTTGCGGAAATCCGCGACCGCTTGGAGCGATTTGGGTATATCCACAGGGGTTCGCGCGGTGTCGAGGGACGCGAGGTATTTCGATGTGTCATTGATCTGCCGAAGCACCTTCTTTATGTCTGCGAGCAGACGAGTCGTCCCGCGGTCGAGCACATGAGTTTTCGTGACCGGCTACGAAACGATCCGGAGGTGGCTGCCGCTTATGTGCGCTTGAAAAAGGCCTTGGCGCAACGCTTTCGAAACGATCGCGAGCATTACACCGAGGCCAAGACCGATTTCATTCGCAGCTTTCTTGAGTCATCACAGGAATCTGCGCACTGATAAAGTCCGTTGGCGAGAGTGTTGTGCGCTACGAGCTCGCCGCCGATCGGGATCGAACAATACTCAACTTCACCCACTGCGGATTAAGCGTTGCCAACGCCGAGGGATTCGTCCCCGGAACGCATGCCTACCTCGATCGACTCGGCGCTTATCTCGAACAGTCGCGCGACCCCGCGCACTCCCAACTCGCAACCTGCAACCCGCAACTTGTAACTAATACAAGAACGGCAGAAGCCGCCAGGTCTTTTCCCGATAGGCGCGATACCCGTCTCCAAATTCGGCTTCCAAGAATTTTTCTTCGTCAGCCATCCGCCTCAACAAAAGCAAAAACAGAATAATGTTCAGAACCAACCCAATGGTACTTCGGAAGACGAGCACCCAGCCGATCATGGCCACGAGTAGTCCGGTGTAGCTTGGATGGCGGACATGCTTGTAGATACCGTCGGTCTTGAGCTTGTGATCCGGTTGGATTGCAACTAATCCGCTAAAACGCCGTCCGAGCGCAAAGACAGCGATTAACCGAATAACCGATCCAATCCAAAAGAGCGCTAAACCTAGATAACGCGTTCCATCACCATCGATTGTCCAGAGATCGTGCCGGTCGCAGAAAGGAGGAATTATTGTCATGGCAAGGAAGAGGACTATGAACCAGAGAATAATGCGTTTGCTTTGGGGAGAAGAGGACTTGCCGGAACTGAGGCCTGAGGTGCCGGAAAAGCAAGCGACCACGGTTAGCAGAACCGAAGCGACAACGAGTTCTCTTCGGGCCGGATGCGCGAAAAAACTATACCAATCGCCCCACGCCAAGATCGTAACAGCAATTTGCACAATCAGGCCAACAACCCCAGCGATCGCTATCCGTGGGTCCAAGCGCGCCATCAGTACGAGTAAGGCAAATTTGTTCCGGTGGCAAAGAGCGGTCCTCCGAATGACATATAGCAAATAGCAGACGACAACTATTTCCGCACGGTTGCTGAGGGCACGTTTCCCAATCAAAATACCAGCTTGCAGGCGGAAGAGCAGGACAACCCGACAGACAATTCTGCTATCTACTATTTGCTTTGTCATTCGGCCTGAAGGGCCGGACCAGTTAGCGTACCGACCATGAATACCTCCACCCAAGCCAAAGCAGCTGCCTTTCACGAACTGCATCACGCGGATCAAATCCTCGTTCTGCCGAATTGCTGGGATGTTCTGAGCGCCGTAATCTTGAAAGAGGCCGGTGCGAAAGCGATCGCGACGACCAGTGCGGGGCTGGCTTGGGCGCACGGATACGCTGATGGCGAAAAACTCCCGGTGGATGTGCTTTTTCGGTCAGTCGGAGAGATTACCCGGGCCATCGATCTTCCGGTAACGGTCGATCTCGAAAGTGGATATAGCGATGACCTCGCTACGCTCGCGAGGACGATTGAGGCGGTTATTGATGCTGGAGCGGTAGGCATCAATCTGGAAGACGGCAGCAAGACACCCGAGTTATTGGTCTCAAAGATTGGTGTGGTAAAAGAGGTCGCGCGCCGCAAAGACGTGCCGTTTTTTCTCAATGCGCGGACTGACGCCGTCTTACGTCCGTTGGTATCGGAGCCAGAGGCGGTGAAAGAGGTGATCAGACGCGGGAACCTTTATCGAGAAGCAGGTGGCGACGGTTTCTTCGTGCCAGGCCTGGTTCAATTGGATAAGATTCGTACCATTGTCGAATCGGTAGACCTTCCCCTCAACGTTTTGGCCACTCGCGGAGTAGCTGCCATCGCAGAGATTGAGAAAACTGGCGCCAAGAGACTGAGTGTAGGCGCTCGCCTGACCGAAGCGGTGTTTGGTCGGTTGAGTCAGCTCGCAACGAAGCTGCTCCACGATCGTTCGTTGGAAGGTCTCTTTGTCGAGAAGCTTACTTTTGACGAAATCAATCGGCTCTTGAGCTAAGTAGCGCGAGTTGGAGATAGGCGCCAAGGCGAACGATCGACCTATGGTGGCGCAGCATCTATGACCGGCAGGGCGAAACCCGACTCCGTCCGGCGGGCGTGCGGGCGTGGGACTGATCCAGCTGAGCCTAGCGCCCTTTCGGGGCGATCTCTGGGAGACACTTTCCCCGGGGTTAAAACCCCGGGCTGAGTCCTCCGGCCTCTCCGGGGTAGAGAACCCACTCCGAAACCTTAAGTTAATGCTTATGGGCGACTGCCGGATCGCGGCCAACCCTATCGTTTTCCTCAAACGTAGAGCTTAGGGCGCGCCAAAGCGCAGCGACGGCGGCACGCCGTCGAGCGATAGCGAAATCAGGCGTGTGAGCCAAATGACAGGCGTGCGCAAGGCTCACAGTCCGGCGCTAGACGATATGATCCAATCGCGCATTTGGCCGGACTGTATCGCCTGCTCTCGCCATTACACGTCTGGTTCGATCGGGGTTCCCTGGGCGGAAGCTAAGCGCAAAAGGATATCTCCGCATCCGAACGGCGAGGATCAGCACGAAAACAAAGGATCAGTGTTAATCAGCGTCCCGACCCGAGCTTTTGGATGAAGTCGTATGGGTAGGGAAGCTCAGGTTCACTCGCTGCGTCAAGTTTTTGCACTTGTTCAGATGTCAGTTCCCAGCCAACCGACCCGAGATTCGTCTCCAATTGTTCACGGTGGCGCGCGCCGACAATCGGTGCAGTGACACCAGGCCGGCGCAAGAGCCAATTGATAGCTACTTGGGCGGGAGTATGGCCGGCGTCTTTGGCCACCGAATGGAGCGCGTCGAGCGTCCGCCAGGTCGATTCCCGATTGTATGCGCTCCAATTTTCCGACCAGCCTTTTTTTTCCGCTTTTTCAATGCGGGAACCGACTGGCGGGGCTGTCATGCCACGATAGAACTTTCCCGACAACCAACCGCCGCGAAGAGGGCTCCACGGGATGACGCCAAGCCCTTCCCGCAATGAAATCGGAATAAGTTCCCACTCGGTCGAGCGGCAGAGGAGATTGTATTGTGGCTGCAGACAAACGAACGGCTCCCAGCCGTTCGCACGGCTTAAATCGATGGCTTTCTGGAGTTGCCAGCCGGTAAAATTGCTCACGCCGAGATATCTGACCAACCCTTGTCGAACTAAATCGTTCAGGGTCGACAGAGTTTCTTCCAACTGGGTTCCGGGATCCCAACAGTGGACTTGATAAAGGTCGATGTAATCTGTTTGTAGCCGTTTCAAGCTGGCATGGACGGAAGATAATAGGTGTTTGCGGCTAAGACCGACATCATTCGGACCATCGCCCATGGCGAAGCGAACCTTGCTGGCGATGACCAGATTGTCTCGTTGCTGACGGCTGAGCCATCGACCCAGAATCTCTTCCGAGATACCCGTCGTGTAGACGTTGGCCGTATCGATAAAGTTGCCGCCCGCTGCGACGAAATAATCGAGCATCGCATGGCTCTCCGCCTGGTCCGCCTCATTTTCCCGGCCGAAGGTCATCGCACCTAAGCAAAGCTCGCTGACTCGAAGTCCTGTCCGTCC
>WNFJ01309902.1_pt1 | contig 13494 bp, 11 predicted proteins | sample 5400461 | NCBI WGS metagenome assembly WNFJ01 (sample SAMN13153349, study PRJNA577476) | soil metagenome | isolation source: 115 cm saprolite on Douglas fir-dominated hillslope | place: USA:California | collected 2013-09-17 | reverse complement strand
CAGGCCCGTACCCTGCATTGATACAACCTGGGGCCACGCAAGCTCTGGGAGCGTATTTTCGCCTCGAGAGCAATGTAAAGGAAACCTTTCGCAAATCCGCCGAATTGCGCGTGTACTATGAAATTTCCGGGAACAAAGATGTTACGCGCGTAACTCTTATCGGTCGCTGAGTCCATCAACAGGATATCCAGTCAGACGACCTTTCACCGAATGGCCGCTAGCTAGGGCCGTGAAATCTTCTGTGCTCAACCGAGCCACTGTGGGTTGTGGACGGTGCTGTCGAAGTTGTTGGTGGTTTTGTAGCCTTCGAACTGGCCGTTGCGGGCGGCTTGCTCGGTTCTGGCGAGGAGGGCGGCGTGAGCGGCTTGAAGGTGCGGGCTGCGTCGAGAGCCTGCTGGACGTTGGCGAGAGATTCGCAGCCGGTGATGACGACACTCGTGGGCAGATTCATGGCGAAGTGGAGGCACTCGACGGGGGAAAGGGTGTTGCTCTGGAGGAGCAGCCCGGCGCCCATGGGCTTCATCCCGAGGACCCCGATTTCATTTTTGACGAGGACGGGGAGGACTTTTTGGCCGAAGCTTTCGTAGTGGGCGTCCATGGCGTTGAGGGGCATTTGGACGGCGTCGAAATGGAATTGATGAGTCGCGGCGGTTTCGAGCATGTGCAGGTGCATCGCGGGATTCTTGTGGCCGGTGAAACCGATGTAGCGGATCTTGCCGACTTTTTTCGCTTCGAGGACGGCTTCCATGCCGCCACCGGGAGCGAAAATGCGCTCCGGGTCGGTCATGCGAATGACTTCGTGGAATTGTAGAAGATCGATGTGATCGGTCTGGAGGCGGCGTAGAGATTCGTCGATCTGCGCGGCCGCGGCTTTCTTGGTCTGGCCGTCGATTTTCGTCATGAGGAAGGCTTTTTGGCGGTAGCCGTCGCGGAGCGCCTTGCCCATGCGGATTTCACTGCTGCCGCCATTGTAGTCCCAGCAGTTGTCGAGGAAATTGATGCCGCCATCGAGTGCGGCGCGGATGATTTTGATGCTGTCCTGTTCGTGGGACTGCATACCGATGTGATAGCCGCCGAGGCCGACGAGGGAGACGCGTTCTCCGGTGCGGCCGAGCCTGCGATAGGGGATGCCGTTTTCGTTGCCAGCGGCCCAAAGCTCCGGGCCAGCTGCGCCAGCGAGAAGCGAAGTGGTCAGCATGGTGGTTAGGAATTCGCGGCGGGTTAGATCGTCTGGGGTGGACTCGAAAAAAGAAGGCGTCGGGCGTTCCATGGAGCATACCTCCTAGAAAGTTCTCAGGGTAATTGACAGAATATCTGAGTGTAAGATGAAGTTTGCGCAGTCGGGGTTAGTTACCCCCATAAGGAACCAGGTGCCGCACTCCGGGCAAACTTGCAGCCTGATTTCGCCTCTTCCTCCCTAACTTGAGGCGCTCTCATGGCCCCAGGTGGTTTCCGGGAAGTGCTGTGCGGATATGCTAGAATTTTCGCGTCGTTCGAACGCCTGAATTACAGGAAATCGCATTGAAAATCAGCAGAGAAGATGTGTTGCGCGTGGCGGAACTGGCTTATCTCGACTTGAGCGAGGCGGAACTGGAAACGTATCGCGCGCAAATTGACGAAATTCTGGAATATATCGAGAAGCTGAACGAGCTGGACACGGCTAAGGTTGAGCCGATGGCGCAGGTTTTGACGACCGACCAGCAAGCGGATGCCACGCTGCGCGAGGACCTGATTGTGCCGTGCGCGGTGGCGGAGGACGTCCTCAAGCATGCTCCTGACCCTGAGCCGCCGTATTTCCGCGTACCCAAGGTTATCGAACGATGACCGCGAACTGGACCATTGATGGAGTGAAAGAGGCGCTGGCGGCGAAGAAGATTTCGGCGCGAGAGTTGGCGGCGGATTTCTACAAGCGGATCGAAGCGCGGAATCCGGAGCTAAACGCTTTCCTGGCGCTTTCGCAGGAGCGCGCCCGCAGGCAAACGGACAGAATCGATGCGCTGGTAGCAGAAGGAAAGCCGCTGCCGCCGCTGGCGGGCGTGCCGGTGGCAGTGAAGGACGTCATCAGCACGCGCGGGATTAAGACGACGTGCGGGTCGAAGATTTTGCAGAACTATATTCCGCCGTACGATGCAACGGCCGTGGAGAGGCTGGAGGCTGCCGGAGCGGTCATTCTGGGAAAGACCAACTGCGACGAGTTCGCAATGGGAAGCTCGAATGAGAACTCGGCTTACGGGCCGGTGAAGAATCCGCTGTCGCCGGACCGCGTACCCGGAGGATCGAGCGGAGGCTCGGCGGCGGTAGTGGCGGCGGGGCTGGCGGTGGCCTCGCTGGGAACAGATACCGGAGGCTCCATCCGGCAGCCGGGATCGTTTTGCGGAGTTCCGGCGATGATGGGGAGCTATGGGCGCGTTTCGCGGTATGGATTGATTGCGTTTGCGTCTTCGCTGGACCGAATCGGGCCGTTCGCTACCAATGTGAGAGATGTCGCGTCCATCTTGCAAATTATCGCCGGGCGCGACCCGCACGATTCGACTTCGACAACCGCGGCGGTCCCCGACTACCGTGCGGAACTTGGAAAAAACGTGAAGGGCCTGCGGCTGGGAATCCCAAAAGAGTATTTCGCCGAAGGCATGGATGCGGGAGTACGGAAAAAGATTGAGGCGGGCATCGAATTATTCAAAAAAATGGGATGTCAACTGGTTGACATTCGCATGCCACATACGGACTACGCGATCGCGGCTTACTACATCATTGCAACGGCGGAGGCGAGTTCCAACTTGGCACGGTACGACGGCGTACGCTACGGTTTGCGCGTGGATGACGATTCCCTGCTGGCGATGTATCGCAAAACGCGCGGCGCCGCCGGATCGTGCTGGGCACGTATGTGCTTTCGGCGGGATATTACGATGCTTATTATTTGAAGGGTCAGAAGGTGCGCGCGCTAATTGCGCAGGATTTTCGCGATGCGTTCACTAAGGTGGACGCGATTCTGACGCCGACTTCTCCGGTTCCTCCATTCAAACTGGGGGAGCGCACGGCCGACCCGCTCCAGATGTATCTTGCTGATATATATACAGTTACGGGATCGCTGGCAGGAGTCCCGGGGATCTCGGTACCTTGCGGCAAGATCGACGGAAAACTGCCGGTGGGCCTGCAAATTTTCGGAGCTGCGTTCGCGGAGGCGCGGGTGTTGCAGCTTGCACACGCTTTTGAGCAGGCTGGAGGAGCAAGCGTCTGATTCCTACTCGCGCAAATAGCTGAAACCATGGCATCCCTGAAAGCCATTGTTAGGAACTTGGAGCGTGCGCAAGAGGGTTTATTGTGCGCGGCCGACGCTGTACCTGCAGAGCAATGGAAGACACGGCCTGGGAATGACCGGTGGTCGGCCGGTGAGTTGACCGGTCACCTGATCCTGATCGAACGGACAATCATCAGCAGAACAGACAAAGTCCTGAGGAAACCTCCGAAAGAAGTGCCATTTTACAAGCGATTCCATGTCCCATTGGCGATTGCGGAATCACGGATGATTCGCCTGAGGACACCTATCCCCCTCGACCCTGGAATTGTCCACGAAAAAGAAGAAATGCTGGCGGAGCTGCGGCAAGTTCGGGAAAGAACCTTCGCCTTCATCGAGGAAACCATGGAGCGCGATCTCAGTAAATACCGGATGCCACATCCATTTTTGGGGAGCTTGAATACGTATGAGTGGTTCCAATTGATTGCCTCTCACGAGATTCGACACACGAAGCAGATGCGCGAGATTGTGCACACTCTACCGAAAACCGTAACAAGTTCGTAAAAGTAGAACTTTTTTACCACTCGAATCGGCTTTGCTTTCCCTTAGTACCGGTCACCTTAAACACAAAAAAGTGCGGAAAAAGGCCTGGTTTATTGGGATTCAGAAGAATAGTACTAGCCGTATCGTTTTTCCTAAACAGAACGGAACGACTATTGCTCAGGATTTCATGCAGCGCGTACGATGCCTTCAGCATCTAAGTAAACGAAGGCAGAGTACGGCGAGGCACAGGAGCCGGGCCATGGTTACCGTGAAGTCGAGTCAAAAGATTTTCACCGATTCAGAAGTCGCCAACTTGACGGGGATTTGCGTCGAGCACGTACACAATTTTGCCAAGAGCCGCCACTTGGGATTCATCGCGCGGGCAGCGGAAGCGGCCGGCATCAGCGCCGATCAATGGCTATTCACCCTTTCGGACCTGATGGTTCTGGTGACCCTGTTCCCGAAGTGCACGCACTAAAGCGTTAGCAAAACGGACTTTTGAATGGCTCTCCGGCGCGTCCGGGGAGCCATTTTTGCTTTTAGGGCGCCCAAACGGCAGGTTGCGGCACAAGAAGGCGCGGGGGTATGCTGCCGGCAGGGGCAAACTGGGCCGGCTCAAATGCATCGCACTTCATGGCATAGACCGATGGGATCACTCAGAATACTAGGGCTGATCATTTACGCTTTTTTGATGAGCTGGACTGGAGAGCCCGTAAGCCCCCAATCGACCGGCGGGACTCCGCCCACTCAAGAGCCATCATCATCTACAGAAAAGCAAGCCAACACAAAAGCCGAGCAGGCTGGAGTGCCGGCCTTGCCGCGCGGCAAGAAGCTCGTTTTGAAGGACGGAAGTTTTCAGCTGGTAAGGGATTACCAGCGCACCGGGGAGCGGGTCCGGTATATGAGCGCGGAACGGGCAGAATGGGAAGAGATCCCCGCGGCGATGGTGGATTGGGACGCCACCGCCAAAGCCGCAGCAGAAGAACAGAACGAAGAGGAGGCCCTCGCCAAGAAGATCCACGCGCAGGAGCAAGCGCAGAAGATTGAGACAACGCTGGACGTGGACGCGAGCCTCCAAGTGGCGCCGGGCGTCTTTCTGCCACCGGGAGAGGGGATGTTTCTAATCGACGGGAAATACGTGATGCCCCTGGAGCAGGTGGGCTCGCAAATCAAAACGGACAAGAAGCAGTTTCTGAAACAGGTGATTTCGCCGATCCCCATCGTCTCCAGCAAGAGAAACGTGCAAATTCCGGGAAGCCACGCCACCATTCGCGTGACCAACGCGCAAGCAGAGTTTTATCTGCGAGAAGCACTGGAGGACCCGAACCGTACGACCCCCATCGTGAAAAGCAGCCGCCCGGGGGAATCGGGGCCGGAAGTGGAGCTGGTGCGTGCGACCGTGAAGGGCAATGCGAGACAGTTGGAATCGATCAGGAGTCTTTTCGGACAAGAGGTAGAGCAAAAGCGCGACACGATTTCCATCCAAAGATGGGAAATTGCGCGCACCGTTTACCGCTTTACGCTGAGCGCACCCCTTCCGCCAGGCGAATATGCACTGGCAGAGATTCTTCCGGATGGAATGAACCTGTACGTATGGGATTTTGCGGTGGACCCACCCAAGGGTGCGAAGCCATCCACACCCGTGAAGAAAAAGAATTAACTGTGAGCCATGGCTAGGAATGGCGCGTTTCCGCAGGTGTGGCGGATAGCACATCCTTCAAGAGAGCAAGCACGTCCGAAATGCGGAAGGGTTTCTGCAGACAAATGGGCTGACTGCCACCTGGGGCGTCTGGCGGCCTTTCAAGCAAGTCACCGGTCATGTAAATCACCAAAGGTTTTTGTGTCCCCGCAGCTTCGAGGATGCGACTTGCAGCGTCGCGGCCGTTCACGGTGAAACCGCCGACGGAAAGGTGCAAGTCGCAAAGAACCACGTCATAGCTGGACTGCCGGACATGGGCGAGAGCTGCTTCGGTAGTCGCGGCACAATTCACGCGCAAGCCCTGGGCGGAAAGGCCTTCCTCAAGGAGCGTTCGGAGACTCTCTTCGTCGTCGAGAACGAGGATACTGCGGCCACTGAGTGAGTCCACCGCCGGCTGAGGCGCATCAGAGAAGGCAGCGCCGGGTTCCGGGATAGCGGGAAGCGGTTCGCGAACCTGGTCGGGGGCAATAGGCAGATAAATGGTGAATGCGGAGCCGCCGGCGGGAAGAGTTTCGGCTTCGATGTTTCCGCCGTGCTCGCGAATAATGGACATGCAGATGCTGAGACCGAGGCCGGTGCCTCCGCCGGGACGCTTGGTGGTGTAAAAGGGATCGAAGATGCGGGGCAACGCTTCGGGGCGGATGCCGACACCATCATCCTGGACGGTGATCATAACCTGGTTGCCGTTGCGTCCAACACGGAGCTGGATGCGGCCAGTGTCACGAACTTCGCGGATAGCCTGCTCGGCGTTGGTGACGAGGTTCAAAAGGACCTGAATGAGCTGGTTGGCGTCACCGATGACGCCGGGAAGGCCACTCGGTGGATGGAAATCCACTTGGATATTATTGCGGCGGAGGGAATGTTCGTGCAGTTGAAGGGTGCGCTCGAGAAGATTGTTAACGTCAAGAGCTTTCTTCTGAGGCGATGCCGGGCGGGAGAATTCGAGAAGATTCTGGACGATGCGAGCGGCACGGCGGGCCTGGCGGTGCGTAAGATCAAGCTGGCGCTTGGTGGGATCGTCGATGCCTCCGCGCTCGCGAAGGAGTTCGGTAACGCCGAGAATAGCCGTTAAGGGATTATTCAGCTCATGGGCGACGCCGGCGAGCATTTGCCCCATGGCGGCAAGTTTCTCGGCCTGGATAAGCTGCTCCTCGAGACGTTTGAGGTCGGTGACGTCGCGGCCCGAGAGAACCACGCCCTCGATATCGCCCTTTTCATCGGACAAAGGGCTGAAATTAAAACGAATCCGCCGCCAGTCTCCCAGCTTGTGGCGCACGCGAATTTCCAGGGAAGCGAACGTTTGCTGACCGGCCAGGATGTCTTTGTAGAGCGAGAGGACGGCAGGCAAATCCTCGGGATGGGTGCGGTCGCCGAATTCCATGGTGAGCGTTTCTTCGGGACCGTATCCGAGCACTTCCGCGGCGCGAGGACTGACAAAGGTGTAGTGTGAGGCGCTGTCGAGCACCAGGATGAGATACGAGGCGGCGGGCAAATTCCTGCTGTTGGTGGAGGCGGCGTTCCATTTCGCGACGTTCGGTGATGTCCATGACCGCGCCCTGAAAGCGCACTACGCGGCCGCTATTGTCGCGAACGGCAGCAGCCGTGTTCAGACAGACAATGGAGGCGCCATCCTTGCGAATCAGGGTGATCTCACGGCCCTGAATCATGGCCTGGCGTTCGACTTGTTCGATGACGCTCTTGCGTTCGGCCTGGTCTACGAAGATTTCGGAAACCCGCCGTTTAAGCAATTCTTCCTTGGAATCGTAACCCAGCATGCGGACCAGCGCGGGATTGACCTCCAGAATGATTCCGTCGGGGGTGGTAATGTAGATGCCTTCCTGGAGCGACTCGAAGAGTTCAGTGAAACGGGCTTCGTTTTTGCGGAGAGCGGAGACGTCGCGGGCCAGGACGGTAATGCCGTGGACTTGGTCATCGCGCATCATGGCGTGCGCCACGCAATCGAAGTGGAGGACTGCGGCCTGGTTTTTCACACGGACCTGGACAATGCCCGACCAGGTGCGGCGTTCCATGAAGCGCGGCATAGCACGTTCCACCAGCTTTGCCGCGTCACCGCTGCTCTCCTGGACAAAATCGGCTAAGGGCCTTCCGATAATCTCCTGAAAGGGCGTGTCGACGAGGTCGGAAAAACTGCGGTTGACGGCGCGAATCTGGCCGTCGAGCGAAAGCGCGAGCAGAACGTCGTCGAAGGAGTCGATCAGGTCTCGAAAGCCCTGCTGCGACTTGGAGATGATGGCGAAGAGCTGGTCGAGCTGTTTTTCGCTCGGAGGCTCCTCATCGCGGTGTTCCATACCACGCATCAGGCCGCGCAGCTCGGAGACTTCCCTCATCTTCTTCCACATGTAGACGGCGAAGAGCAGGATGAGCACGACGAGACCGATCGGCAATGCCTCGAAGCGTTGCGCAAGAGAGCGGACGGAACTCCAGGACGTCCAGGCGTAAGCCAGACCGAGTAATACGATGACCAAGATGGCCATTCGCAATAGTTCGCTCTGCCGCTTCTCAAACTGCTCGAAGCGCGCCGAGATGAGCGCATTCTTGTTTGCGTGCTGCGCGGAGCGGCGGGGTGTTTCGGGGGCGCGTTGTTTGTCGTCGTGCATGAGTTTAGACGGAGCCCTGCGAAGCCAAGAGTCATCCGCCAGAAAAGACTTATCCCTTATTGTAGGAACCTTGAGCAGATTTCAGCAACGAAAGCAGCAGGGAAGGTTCCTGACAAACAACTGGACGGATGGACCAGAAACGAGAACGGCGCCCCATTAGCCGCCGGGGCGCCGCTCGATCTGGTTTTTGGCCGGCCCCGAAAGCCGGCCAGATTAACGGCTTAGACTTCGGTCGTGGCGTCCGCCTCGGTGTCTTTCTGGAGGAAGTCGAGAGCGGCGGCCTCTTCGGCAGTGAGCTCGGCGGCTTCCGGGATGTCCTCGATGGGAGCAGGGGCAGGCATTTCCGTCAGCAACTGAATGCTGCGGTAGTGCTCAAGGCCCGTGCCAGCGGGGATAAGGCGGCCCATGATGACGTTTTCCTTGAGGCCGCGGAGATAGTCCACCTTGCCCGCGACAGCCGCTTCGGTGAGGACGCGAGTGGTCTCCTGGAAGCTCGCGGCCGAGATGAAGGAATCGGTCGAGAGCGACGCCTTGGTGATACCGAGGAGCAAGGGACGGCCCGTTGCGGGGCGGCCGCCATCCTTGATGACCTGGTCGTTCTCTTCGCGGAAGCGGAACTTGTCCACCTGCTCTTCGAGGAGGAAAGAAGTGTCGCCCACATCCTCGACCTTGACCCAACGCATCATCTGGCGTGAGATCGTCTCGATGTGCTTGTCGTTGATGTTGACGCCCTGGAGGCGGTAAACCTCCTGAATGGCGTTGACCAAGTAGGATTGCGTGAACTTTTCGCCGAGAACCGCAAGCAAGTCGTGCAAGTTGAGCGGGCCATCAATGAGGGCTTCGCCAGCCTTGACGTGGTCGCCTTCCTGAACGTTGATGTGGACGCCGCGGGGGATGGAGTATTCCTTGGTGGTCTTGCCATCCTCGCTCTCCACGTAGACCTTGCGCATGCCCTTGGCGATGTCGCCGTAGCGGACGCTGCCGTCGATTTCGCTGATGACGGCAGGATCCTTGGGCTTGCGGGTCTCGAAGAGTTCGACAACGCGGGGGAGACCGCCCGTGATGTCCTTGGTCTTGGTGGTTTCGCGCGGGATCTTCGCGAGCACGTCGCCAGCTTGCACCTCGTCGCCATCCTTGACCATCAAGTGAGCGCGGGAAGGCATGAGGTATTTCTTGCGAACCTTGCCGGAAGAATCGCGGACCAGGATCGCGGGCTGATGCTTCTCATCGCCCGGAGGCAAAGTGACGACGTCTTGCGAGAGGCCGGTCACTTCGTCGACCTGCTCTTCAATGGTCAAACCGGGGCGCAGGTCGTCGAATTTCACGTCGCCAGCAGTCTCGGTGAGGATCGAGAAAGTAAACGGATCCCATTCGGCGAGGATCTGGCCGTGGGTGACGTGTTCGCCATCCTGCACACGGAGGCGCGCGCCGTAAACGACGTGGTAGCGTTCCTTCTCGCGGCCCTTTTCGTCAACGATGGCGATGAGGCCAGAGCGGTTCATGGCGATGGCGGTGCCGCCGCGACCTTCGACATGCTTGAGGTCCACGAACTTGATGACGCCGTTGTTGCGCGCTTCGAGAGTGGAACGCTCGGAAACGCGGGTTGCGGTTCCGCCGATGTGGAAGGTGCGCATGGTGAGCTGCGTGCCGGGTTCGCCGATGGACTGGGCGGCGATGACTCCCACCGCTTCACCAAGTTCGACCATGCGGCCGGTGGCAAGGTTGCGGCCATAGCAAAGAGCGCAAACACCGCGGCGGGACTCGCAAGTGAGGACGGAACGGATGCGCACGCGCTCGATACCCGCGGCCTGCACCTGGTTGGCAAGTTCCTCGGTGATTTCCTGGTTCACGTCAACGATGACCGTGCCCTCGAAGTCCTTGATCTTGTCGAGCGAAACGCGGCCCACGATGCGGTCGCGCAACGGTTCGACTTCGACGCCGGCTTCGATGATGGGCTCGACGTAGATGCCGTCGTTCGTGCCGCAGTCGCGCTCGTTGATGATCACGTCCTGCGCGACGTCCACGAGGCGGCGGGTAAGGTAGCCGGAATCGGCGGTCTTGAGCGCCGTGTCGGCCAAGCCCTTGCGCGCGCCGTGCGTGGAGATGAAGTACTCGAGCACCGTGAGGCCTTCGCGGAAGTTCGAGGTGATGGGCGTTTCCATGACTTCGCCGGAAGGCTTGGCCATCAGCCCGCGCATGCCGGAGAGCTGGCGAATCTGCTGTTTCGAGCCGCGAGCGCCGGAGTCCGCCATGACGTAAACGGGGTTGATGCTGCCTTCTTTGTCCTGGCTTTCGAGGGCCTTGAACATTTCGTCGGCGACTTTTTCGGTGATGTCGCCCCAGATGGAAACGATCTTGTTGTAGCGTTCGCCATGCGTGATGGCGCCGTCGAGGTACTGCTGCTGAACGCGCACAACTTCTTTTTCGCCGCCTTCGACGAGCTTGCTCTTGTCGCCGGGAATGAGCATGTCGTCGATGCCGATCGAAATGCCGGACTTGGTGGCGTAGGTAAAGCCCAACTCCTTCAAGTGGTCGAGCAAGACGACGGTGTCCTCGAGGCCGAAACGCAAATAAGCGTAGTAAACAAGCTGCTGAACGCCCTTCTTCTTGAGCAGGCCGTTTACGAACGGGAATTTTTCCGGCAAGTGCGAATTGAAGATGACGCGGCCGACGGTGGTCTGAATAAACTGGCGCTCCATCTTCACAGGCACGGTATGGGGGACGTCCTGGTTGTCGTAGGCGGTCGTTAGGTCGATAAGTTCACCCGAGTAGCGCAGACGAATGGGAGTGAGCAACTCGACTTCGCCGGCTTCCAGCGCGAGCACAACTTCATCGGTGGCGCCGAAAACGCGGCCTTCGCCCTTGGCTCCGGGCTTGTTCTTGGTCAGATAGTAGATACCAAGGACCATGTCCTGCGACGGCACGGCGAGAGGCAGGCCGTGAGCCGGCGACAGAATATTACGCGAGCTGAGCATGAGCACAGAAGCCTCGACCTGTGATTCCGGCGAAAGCGGGATGTGCACGGCCATCTGGTCGCCGTCAAAGTCCGCGTTGAACGCGGTGCAGACGAGCGGGTGAATGCGAATGGCCTTGCCTTCGACGAGAACCGGTTCAAACGCCTGAATGCCAAGGCGATGCAGCGTCGGAGCGCGGTTAAGCATTACGGGATGTTCGCGAATGACGTCTTCCAGGATGTCCCAAACGACAGCTTCCTGCTGCTCGACCATTTCCTTGGCTTGCTTGATGGTGGTGCAGTGGCCTTGCGCTTCGAGCTTGTGATAGATGAACGGCTTGAAGAGCTCGAGCGCCATCTTCTTGGGCAAACCGCACTGGTGGAGCTTCAGCTCCGGGCCAACGACGATGACGGAGCGGCCGGAGTAGTCCACGCGCTTGCCGAGCAGGTTCTGGCGGAAACGGCCCTGTTTGCCCTTAAGCGTGTCGCTGAGGGACTTGAGCGGGCGGTTGTTAGTTCCGCGGAGAACGCGGCCGCGGCGGCCGTTGTCAAATAGAGCGTCAACGGCTTCCTGAAGCATGCGCTTTTCGTTACGCACGATAACGTCCGGCGCGCGCAATTCCATGAGTTTCTTCAACCGGTTGTTGCGGTTGATGACGCGGCGATATAGATCGTTCAAATCGGAAGTGGCGAAGCGGCCACCGTCCAGAGGCACCAGGGGGCGCAACTCCGGCGGAAGAACCGGAATCACGTCTAGAATCATCCACTCCGGCTTGTTGCCGCTCTTGCGGAAGGCTTCGAGAACCTTGAGGCGCTTGGCGAACTTGATGCGCTTCTGGAGCGACGGATCGGCCTTCATCTTCTCGCGCAGCTCTTCGGAAAGCTTGTCCACTTCGACGCGGCGGAGAAGCTCCTTGATGGCTTCCGCGCCCATCTTGGCGGTGAACTGGCCGGGGTATTCCTTCTGTAGCTCGCGATATTTGTCTTCGAGCAGGACTTCACGTTCGCGGAGAATGGCGACTTCACCTGGATCCACGACGACGAAAGCTTCGAAGTAAAGAATGCGCTCGAGATCACGCATAGAGATATCCAGCAAGTAACCGATGCGGCTGGGCAATCCCTTGAAGAACCACACATGCGAACAGGGCGAAGCCAGCTCGATGTGGCCGAGGCGCTCGCGGCGGACTTTGCTCAACGTGACTTCGACGCCGCACTTATCGCAGATAACACCTCGGTGCTTCATGCGCTTGTACTTGCCGCACAGGCATTCCCAGTCGGTGACGGGGCCAAAAATCTTGGCGCAGAAGAGGCCGTCGCGCTCGGGCTTGAACGTGCGGTAGTTGATGGTCTCTGGCTTGGTGACTTCGCCGTGGGACCAGGAGCGAATTTTTTCCGGGCTCGCCAGGCTGTGATGCGAATGGAATCGAAATCGGCGATCAAACTGGCGCGATCATAAGGGCTGCTGCGATACAAGGTTGTTTCCTCCCTCCCCAGCTTTCGCCGGGGCCACGTCCACGGCCAGCACCGTTAAAGATGCTGACCAGGACGGCTGAGAACCCAACTACGAAAACTACAAACTCTGTTCCGCTGCAAGAAACCGCAGGCTAAAGCCTTGCGCTTCCTAATCCGCGGCTTTGTCCATCGACGGCTTTTGCCGTTTCATCAACTCCACATCCAAGCAGAGCGACTGCAACTCGCGGACGAGGACGTTGAACGATTCAGGAACGCCGGGCTCAATCCCCGGTTCGCCCTTGACGATGGCCTCGTAGATTTTGGCGCGGCCATAGACATCGTCCGACTTCGCCGTGAGCAGCTCCTGCAGGATGTGCGCTGCACCGTAAGCTTCCAGCGCCCAAACTTCCATTTCGCCGAAGCGCTGACCGCCAAACTGCGCCTTGCCGCCGAGCGGCTGTTGCGTGATGAGCGAGTACGGCCCGATGGAACGCGCGTGGATCTTGTCGTCGACGAGATGCGAAAGCTTGAGCATGTAGATGTAGCCGACGGTGACCGGCTGGTCGAACTGGTCGCCGCTCATACCGTCGAAGAGGTTGATCTTGCCGGCATGCGGCAGGCCCGCAACTTCCAGCAAGTGGCGGATTTCCGGTTCGCGCGCGCCGTCGAATACCGGCGTGGCGAAGGGAATGCCTTCGCGGAAGCCCTCGGCGTACTCGAGCAACTCATCGTCGCTGAGCTTCGAGAGAGTCTTCCACACCGTGGTTTCCGTGAAAACTTCGCGGAACCAGCGGCGGACAGCCTCGGCGCGGACTTCCTTGCTGAGCAGGCGCTTCAGACTGTTGCCGAGTTCCTTGGCGGCCCAGCCGAGGTGCGTCTCGAGAACCTGTCCGACGTTCATACGCGAAGGAACGCCGAGCGGATTGAGAACGATCTCGACCGGAGTGCCGTCCGGCATGTACGGCATGTCTTCCTGCGGCACGATGCGGGCGAT
>WNFJ01629336.1_pt1 | contig 13498 bp, 14 predicted proteins | sample 5400461 | NCBI WGS metagenome assembly WNFJ01 (sample SAMN13153349, study PRJNA577476) | soil metagenome | isolation source: 115 cm saprolite on Douglas fir-dominated hillslope | place: USA:California | collected 2013-09-17 | reverse complement strand
AGTAACCCTTGAATAGATCGATTCCAATTCCAACCGAGCCATTCCAAAAGAGCCACCTTCGTTGGAGAGTTCGCTTACGAATTCCCGCGCTAGAGCCTGCTGAAGACTCACGGCCAAGTCGTCCGGCGAACGCCCATCGCTCAAGGCCTGCTGAATCGCCTCTCCTGCCTCATCGGTCAGTCGCGCGCATTCCAGCCGAGACCATGGTCTCATGCCAACCAAGCCCGATTCGACGTAACCTAATGCCATCAACTGTTCGAAGGCCGGATATACCCAGCTGTCGAGCGGAACGTACGGAGACCCATGATTCGTCGGAGAGGAATCTGCTTGGCCGCGGACAATTTCACCGATAGATCGCCATACGCCACCGCCGAGATCGGAATCATGATGACGCGTGTAAATGTCTTGTGCGATAAGGTTGCCGATCGCACTCCCAACGAGCACATCCGATGGAAAATGCTGATGCGCCTTTACGCGCGAGACGCTAACCAAAGAAGCCAGGCCGTAGGCCATGATCTTGGTGAGTGGCCCAGGATATTCATGTGCGATTACTCCCGCCACCGACCATGCCGCAGCGGCGTGTTCCGAGGGAAAGGAAGTGCCCCCGCTCTGAAAAAATGACCCGCTTCCATCGCCCTGAAAGGGCCGTTCCCGCCGCAGCGAGTACTTCAATCCCTCGACCGCGACCAGACTGTTCAACGCCGCTTCGCCGGCAAGGAACCCAGTCTCGCTCCAGTGTTCGTTGTGCGAGGCGTGGCCCAAGAGCCACATTCCTCCGGCACCGCCTACGAGTGCCGCTACGCCGGCGTTGGATAGTGTTTTGTAGTGACTGATCGTCGTCGGATTCTGCGACAGATGTTTGCTGAAATCGCGGTCCGTCACGAAAAGTCCTGCCGTGATACCACTGAGCGGAACGAGCCACTCGGTATCCGAGATTCGGAGCCGCGCCGGACTTGTCCAGATCCTTCGCTGATCGTCCGCAATCCGCCTCCATAAGCCCATCTGCGATCCCTCAGACGTTTTCGCCACGGTGACTCCTTTCCGTGGCGAATCGGAGTCTGAAGAAATCTTCTCCTTCGAAATGGCGGTTTCCGAGGCCGGAGGTTCCCTGACCTCCTGCTGCGCCGAGGAGACACGAGCCGCGCAACCGGCCAAGAACAGCGCCGCTCCCAGAACTTTGACCCTGCGCCGAATGGTCATATGAGCTCATTTGATGGCAACGGCCGCCGCCAATGCGCCAGCCTGAGCGACTTGAGCAATGGACACGATGTTTTTCCAGGCATTGCTGCCGCCGAGGGCCTTCTCTGGAACCACAATCATGTCATTCCCGGACCAAAGGCTGCCTTGTTTTCCGCCAGTGACCGAACCGTCTGCGCGGATAATAAAGATGCCGCCTTTGTCTGCAAGTCGCGTTGGGCCTCCAGCTCGGGAGAGATACCAGCCAGCATTCCTTCCCGGCGTGTAGGTGAGGGCGTTCGAGTTGTAGACCTGCCCGACGACGACCACCGCGCCAGGCCGCTTGGGAATCGTTAGCGTATCGCCCGCGCGAAGCTCAATGTCGTCCGGGGACCCTTCGAAGCCCTTGCGGTCCGGCCGAAGACGAATCACCAGGCGTCCTGAGATAGGGGCACTGCGGAGCCCGTTGAGCACACGCTGGCGCTGCTGTATCGCCGACTGCTGCAAGGCCGCCTCTTCGGTTCCCGTCGTGCTCACCGAAGTTTTCACGAGTGTGGACTCTTGCTCGAGCCGCTGGATCAGCTCCACGCGGCTCTTCTGTTGGAGTTCGCGGACATCGTTGCGCTCGAACACGGCTGCCCGCGGGTAGGCTGTGGGCAGCAGTCCACCGACACGCCGCAAAAGGGAACTCAATCTCTCCCCAGGCCGGATGCCGTAAACACCGGGTTTACGCACTTCGCCGCGGAGGATCACCGTAGCGCCGACATCAGACCAGCCGGCTTGCTGCGGCACGGTCAACGTGTCGCCATCCTGGAGAAGCAGATTTTGGCCTTCATTTCCCGTCAGCGCGGCAGCCAGATTCAGCTCCTGGCGTTCCGCGGGGAGGCTTTCACTGGATGACTTTCTGGAGGCCACGTAATGCGTCAGGTCGCCGCCCTCAGGGTTGGCGCTGCGGAGCAGGCCGCCCGCCGACCGAATCACATCGCAAACGCGCATGTTGACGGTCAGTGGGTAGCGCCCCGGCCGCGCAACTTCACCGCGCACGTACACACTGGGAGGAGAAACACGTTCCGGCTGGCGGTGAATTAAAATGCGGTCGCGCGGCAGGAGCAGAATATTGTTCAAGGGATCGCCGGCAAGGGCATCGCCAAGGCCGATGTTGAACACTTTTGTGCTTCCGTCCGGCTGCGTTCGGAAAAGCTGTGCCGATTCGAGCCACGCGTCCGGCATGAGACCACCGGCCTGATAGACAGCATCGCGCAAGTGCTGTTGACCGGAAGAGCGATACCTTCCAGGTGAGCGCACCTGACCGGTAACGAGAATTTCCGGTACGGGCTCGAAATCGTATCTGCCGAAAATGCGGACGGTATCGAGCGCCTCAAGCTTCGGGGCCGTTTCCGGATGCTCCAAAGCAGCCGCCAAATCAAAGGTCTCGACAACCGGGCGGTAGTCCGGGGCATGCAAGCGAATAATCTCCGCGTAGCGTACGGAAGGTTCGGGAAGAAGATCGCTGTAAGAAGTCACCACATCCTTGAGCGTCATCCCCGGCTTGTAGGAATAACGCCCGGGCCGCAAGACGTGACCTTCAAGATAGATGACCGCGGAGTTGTAGGGTGCGATGGGGAAAATGTGGATCTCATCGCCATCCTGCACGGTAAACCCCCGGAATTGAGAACTAACGGCTTCGGGATCGCTTGCTTCTCCAATCTCGACGCTCAGCATGGTGCGCTTTTCGTGCGCCACCAGCCGTTGCACCTCGATGTGCCGGAGCGCCGCCGCCGGAAGAATTCCTCCAGCCAGATCGAGCGCTTCCTCGAGCGTCTTTTCATTCCGCAATTCGTAGAGGGCGGGGCGGCGCACCATTCCTTCCACGGTTACGACCGGACCTAGGGGCGGTACCAGCAGGGAATCACCGTTTTCGAGACGCTCGAGATCCCCGCGAATGCCATGAAGCAGAAGATCATAGGCGTCCACTTCCTCGATCAACTGCTTTCCACGATAGTGCTGCAGCTTGCGCAAAGAACCCTGTTGGGTCACACCACCTGCGGCGAACAGCGCATTCAGGGGCGTGGAAAGCGAACTCACGTCATATGCGCCTGGAGAAGATACGTCACCCACGACGTAAACCCGGACGGTGCGTAACCTTTGGAGCGAGACGTCCGCAGAAACATCACGGAACTGCATCCGTAAAATGCGTTGCACTTCCTGCTGTACATCGCCAAGAGTCCGGCCGGAAACCAGGATTGGGCCCGCTTCGGGCAAGACTACGCGCCCTTCACGATCTATGGTGCGAAGAAGCCTCTGTGAAACACCGCCCCAGAGGTCGATCGAAAGACTGTCACCTGGACCTACTACATAATTCGGCCCAACAGGGAGGTCCATAGGGAGATAGTCCGGATTAGCTTCGCCTTTGCGAAAAATTTCCAGGCCGAAGCGATCCAGCGGCCGCGCGTTCGACGCGGCTTGAACGTATAGGTCGTAAAGAGAGGGCACATTGGCATAAGGATTCGGCCTACGCAGCATCTTCACCGGCTCCACAGTGACAGAGCCTTCGGCGTTCCCGTAATTCTCTGCCGGATAGCGTTCGAAGCCCTGCCGAGTTCTCGGCATGCGGGGGTCGAAAGATGTTGGTTGCGGCTGCAACATTCCGACGGACTGCTGATCCAGCGGAGTGATGAGAGGTGTCGCTAAGTCGTCTCCGATTCCCTGTCCAGCTACGCGCGGCGACTCGCCCCGCTGTGGAATGTTTTCTGCGGGCGCCGAAGTGAGCAAGGTTTCCGGTCCGCGCATCGCGGGTGGATATTCCGTGCGCTGGTTTGGCGAAGCGATGGTGCCATCGGGACGCGTGCCATCGTTCGGGGGTACGTCCGTAGCACGCTGCAACGGCGCGGAAGAACGCGGCGCGCGGGCAGGTGCGGACGGCCTCGCCGAAAGATCGCCGCGATCCTCCGGTAGGGAGGCCGGGAATGCGCACTCAGGGCTGAGCCGGGGATCACATGCTGCATGGCCTATTGGGTAGTTCTCACCTAGCCGGTCGCTGCGTTCAGCGGAGCGCGCGAGGATCTGGGCACGCTCCTGGCGAACGAGCCTTTGTTCTGCTCCGAGGTCTGAATCCGGATTCAGCCGCGGGACGAGGTAGCCAAACCTCTGCAGGAGCCGTGTTGCGAGCACGCGGGCACGCAAGTCCGAGCGCAGGCGCTCCGCTACTGCTCCGTCCGTTAGATCTGCTTCTTCCAGAATCTGCCCGCTGGCTCCCGCGTCCTGCGCGAGAAACCGCTTCAGCTCGACCATCAAACCAGCCTCCTTGTTGACGACTTCGAGGATCTGATCTGCTGAGGCTGCTGCCTTGTCAAGGTTGTCCGAGACGATATCCGGCGAGTGCAAAGGCACACGCGCGGGAGTTTCTGTTCCGGAACCTTGCGCGGTACTCCCCTGAGATTGCCGCTGCGGGTAGGCCTGCGAGCAAAACAAAAGAGTCAAGGCCAGCACGCCGATCAGTTTGCCCATTTTTTTGTAGTCAAACATAAATTCTCCCGAGAGCCGGGCATGAAATTCTTCAAATGGCTCCATTCGCGACCATTCTGGCTCGCATCGCGCTCAAAATCCCTTCTTCAGACGCTTCGATATCGTTCGAATGAATATTGAGTGAAGCCCAGTAGTAAACGACGAAGTTCTTTTCCGGCGCCACCGCGATGACACGCACTTCCGGATGCTCACGGAGCAACTCGTCACAAATGGCTGGCCTTCTACCGGGGTGGTCGAGCGCGATGACCACGAAATTAGGCATAGTTCTTTTTACGCTCTCGGAAATCTCCGACTCCTCGCTGACTTCCCCGACAATTTCAATGTCGGGTTGATCCGCAAACGTTGTGAGTATCAGCTCTCGCATTAGCCGAGGACGATTCGCCACGAGGACCCGGATAACTTTTTCCATTTTGCAGCACTCCCCGAAGGGCTAGAGTCGGTCCATCAAGTGGACGGTGAGTAAGTGTCCGTTTTTCATCTGGTTAGGGGAAGGTTCAAAAAATGACTATCGGGAATGATTGGTATAGGCTTAAGTTATGTACCAAGCAAAATTTGAATGGGTACCAAATCCGACCCAATCAAATGTACCTACCGCTCGTTTTTCGAACTGTCGGCCAAAGCTTACAGTGGCGTCGGGGGGCGGTATTACTCAGGACTACGCGGCATTGCCGGGGCAATCCAGCATAACCGCAATGCACGAAAACGATACAAAAAGGCCTCCATTTGGATTACGCAAAAATTACATTATCATCATTCGGAAGCGATTATTAGAATTCTATTAATTTCTCTTGACACTCTTAGGCATCAAGATTAGTTTATCGCCCACTGACCATGACTAAGTCATATTCTCTTGTCGTGACCGGGCCGTAGCTCTTGGTCGGAACACCCAGCAGCCGGGCAAAGAATGGATCCCGTGAGCGAAATCGTCCCCTGCTCCCCTATCCGTGTATTCTTGATGATGGAGAATCGTCTCCTTCGCGAAGCGCTGATTCGCCTGTTTCGCAAGCGCTCTGATCTTGTCGTTGTCGGTCACGACGGGCCAACCAAAACAACCGCTTGCCAAGTACTGGGCACTCAGTTTGACGTGATTGTCATCGACTCTTTTGAAACCGCCTGGCCCGTCATAAAGATTGCTCGCGAAACTGGAGGACTGGCGGCTTTTAAGGCCATCCTAATCGGAATGGAACCTGATGAAGAACTATTCATGGCTGCCGTCCGTTCCGGTGTGATGGGCTATTTGTTGAAAGATGCTTCTGCTTCCGACCTCTTGGCCGCTGTGCGCGCCGTTTACCGGGGGGAGGCCGTTTGCCCTCCTCAACTTTGTCCTGCCCTATTCCGCTTCGTCGTTCATGCGGTCGAAGAGGCTCCTGTCAAGCGTTCGGCCTCAAGACCTGATCTTACTTTGCGACAGCAGCAATTGATGGTTCTCGTCGCCAAGGGCTTGACAAACAAGGAGATCGCTTCTCATCTGAATCTCTCCGAATTCACTGTGAGAAACCACATCCATCGAATTCTGAAGGAAGTGGACGCCGGTACTCGAAGTGAGGCCGTGGAAGCAATTCGTAGCCACGGTTACGCAATCAGTTCATAACCATTACCTATATTTTCCCTGCCCTGAAGCAAGCCCAAGCGGAGTAAGCGAAATTGCAGCAGTTCCTGGCGAAGATGTGCGCACAAACTCAGCCAGTGGCCGATCAGTCTCGGAGTCGTACATGTAGTTTTCGGACGATTCCACTTGCCCGGTTTGCGCGTTAACCAGGCATCTGCCCTTGCCTGTAAGACTCGAAGAGGGCCGCGCCAGACGCGCAACGAGCCGCCGGAACCCGTGATCTGGCCGCGTCCGCTCTAGTGATACATTCGTTGTGTCAAGGGCAGGAGAAGCGTAAGATGCGCAATTTAGAAATCCAGATAGGAAATTCGGATTTTATTGCGTGCATCTTTACAAAAACAAGCTCGAATTCTCGCTGGAAACGGGATGGCTTTCCATCAATATCCCTTGGCCTTTCGATTTCCTGTTAGGCGATAAGTACAACCAAACTCCGCTCAAATACACGCTAGTACCGACCATTGCTTCCCTCCGATGGCACATGGACGACGTACGAGGTCCTGGGGTTCTGCGCGGTAATTGGGATCTTACGCTGAGCGGTACTTTCACCGCGATTCCGAGGGGGCCGGAAACCCGGTATTGGGCTTACGACACAGGTATTCGGCGTAATTTTGTCCGGCCTAACTGGAGAATTGTGCCCTACTTTGACTTACACCTGGGCCTCGGGAATATCGACGCTAAGGGACCCAAAGGCGTGCCCTATGCGCAGGGACAGGATTTCACGTTTACTTTCATGTTGGGCAGTGGCGTCCGATATAGTCTCAATCAACGTTATGCCATTTCGGCCGGAACAAATTACATGCATGTATCAAACCTTTATTTGTCCGAACCGAAGTTCTTGAACTATGGCATTAATGTTTACGGGCCTATGCTGGGGTTCTACGTACTGTTAGCCGAATGACCTGTCGGTAATCTTGGTCCAACCGTGGTTCAGCACACTGGAGTTCTGCAAATCGGTACCTGTGCTCCGGATGAGCATCCTCTCCTTGTCCCAATTGGCGTGCGGTTACATTCCTCACCGTTGCGACTACTCGCACGTGTCCTTGGCACCGAGAACTTGGTGGACGCTTTATGACCATTTCAATATCGCGGCCAAGCAAGGTGCGGAACTGCATGAGTCGTTCGGTCGAAAAACCGGAAAGCTGCCCGCACAATAGAGGGGAAATCTTTGGCTGATCGATCTTCAAAAATGCGGGCTGCATTGGCCTGAGTGAGTCGCCGTGCGCGAATGATTCCAGCTATGCAAATGGCAACGTCAGCTTTGGCGAGGCGCTCCTCCGGATTTGGTAGCCCAAGGTCAGCAAAGACATTGCCGGTTCCTTCCTCGACTTCGATGGTTCCAGGCATGTTCAGTCGTTCCTTTCCGACGTTCTAACCACGCCGCGTGTTCTTCCTCGGCTCGCTTGAGGCACGACTTGACCAAGTTGATCTCGGCTTTCGGCGTCCCAATCCTAGTCATAGTGACTGGTTAGCATCTTTTAGATATCTTATAGCACTACTATGATATTTATAGTTGACATCTACAGGGATGTTGTGTAGTCTGTTGGAACCCTTTTCGGGGAGGCCCATATGTCACCTCGACGCGAACCAGTTGACCCGCTTGTTGTGAAGAAGCAGGGCCTGCTCCGCCTCTTTTATGAAGCAGCACTCGGTAGTGCTGCCGCTTTCGCTCTTGCTCAGTATTCGCATAACTTGCAGCGAAAGGCGCTGCTCACGCTCTCGCTTCTCGGCTCATCTTTTGTCGTTTGGACCCTCCTTCGCTTCCTCCGTGCCATCGACGAATTCGAAACACGGTACTTCTATGAGGCTCTCACGTTTGCTTTCATCGGGATGCTAATTTTTTTGATCGGCGAGGCTTTTCTGGAGAGCTTTGGATTCTCACGCGTTCCCGGACACGGGAATGTGGTGCTCGCGGTTGTTCTTTGGAGCGCGGGTCTGATCATCTCCTCGTGGCGTCGCCACTGGCGGTACGAATGAAAACCCGGCTTCGAGTGTTACGAGCAGAACGGGAATGGTCGCAGGCCGAACTCGCCATGCATGTGGGGGTGTCGCGGGCTTGCATCAACGCCATTGAGACGGGCAGGTACGACCCGAGCCTTCCGCTCGCATTTAAGATCGCTCGCGTGTTTGGCAAGAACGTCGAAGAGGTGTTCCTCTACCAAGACGCTGCGTACGCGAGTCCCAGCGGCTCCCAAACATAGCAGAGGCAAATGATGTGCAGCAATTCATTCCTCCGACCTTCTCGTTTCGAGCCGCCGCGCCGATCTGCAAGGTATTTCCCCGCCCGCCTGACCTATGCGATTAGGCATCCCCTCTAATGGTGCTTTAGGAGCTGATTCCATGTCCCGAGGGTTTGACGGTTTCGAACTTGATGATTTTCGTGGCTCTGATCTTGACCCAGCCCGTGACGTAAGCCGCAGCTCATCGCCCGACTGGACCAAGTGGACAGAGCTTCACAACATTCACCGGCAAGAAGGGAGCGCCGACAGACTCGACCGCCAAAGTCCCGATCGTTCCCACAGAGACCGTCCTCCGCTCGCCCGCGAAGAACGAGTCCAAGCGTTCCTTTCTCAGCGCACCCGAACCCGATACATGGACCGGAGCAAGACTTACTCACTCCGGGATTCCGAGATCCACACACTCTCCGAGGTCGGGAAGTTCCGTGTTGTCGCCACTGGGGACCTGGCCGAGTTCGCCTACAACCGATCGCGCGCGGGTGGAGAACGACGTGGAGAGTCTAGTCCGCCAGGGGCTCATGAAGGAGTCCACGATTGCCGATCCGGAACATAGCCCGACCCAGGTCGTTACTCTAACCAAGGATGGCCACAAGCTGCTTTCCCGCGGCAAGATTCTCCCTTCAAGTCAAGCCACCTACCACGGACTAAAGAAACCGAAAGAAGCCTTTCACGATGCGGACCTCTACCGGCTTTATCACAAGGTCAGCGATGAGATCCAAAGCCGCGGCGGTAAAGTCCTTCGTGTCCAGCTCGATTATGAAATGAAGAAGGAGCTTTATGCCCGCCTTGCCCGTGCCGCCCCAGACAAGCGTCGAGATTTTGAAACGCTTAGAAAGGAAATTGCCGAGCGGTATCACCTGAAAGTTGTGTCGGGCAGGATTCCCATTCCCGACCTGCGCATCGAGTATGTGAATGAGAACGAATGCGAGATTCAGCGGCGCGACGTTGAGCTTGCCACGGAACATTACCGACCACGCGGGCTTTCCCAGAAGGCTCGCGCCGGCTTTCAGATCTATGCCCGGCATGGCGAGACTGACCGCCTTCGCCGCATCCGCGACGACCGGGAGTTGAGCGCAGTAATCTTAGGCTTTTAGACCGTGAATATGCCACGAGACCAACTCGCCAAGCTCCTTATCTTCGGTTATACCGACGCCGAAGCTCGATTTCTCTACCTTGTGGCCACGCATTCCGGCTATTTCACGGTTCGACAGTTCCTTGACTTCGCGCAGGCCAAGAGCGGCAAGCGCAATGCCCGGTTGGTCGAAAAGCTGTTTAGCCTGGGTCATGCCAGGGCCCAGAGATATACGCGGAGGAGTCTCGTCTATCATCTCTGCTCGCGGCAGCTCTACTCCGCCATCGGCAAAGACTATCTCCGCAATCGGCGGGAGCACGAACTCGCCCACATCAAGACCATGCTCCTGGCGCTCGATTTCATTCTCGCGCATCCAAACGAAGACTATTTCGAGACCGCGCAAGCCAAGAGAAGATAGTTTGTCCAGCGCTTCAAGATCGCTGAGAGTCTATTCACGTCGTCCCCACAGCACAGTACCGCCGTCACCTTCGCAGACAGATTTCCTCTCTGTGTTGCTTATCCTTCTCCGGATTACATGCCTGTGGTCACCTTCACTTACATTGATACCGACCACCGAAACCTTGATGCGTATATCGCACACTTGCGCAATTATCGGCCCCTATTTCGACAGCTTGCGGGCTTTCAATTCCTCTACATTTCCACTGCAGCGGGCCTGCAGAAAGAGGCAGCTGAACTGTTTTCGTTTCTTGTCGAAGGCAGGGGACTCTCGGACTTGATCCGTTATTTCGACCTGGAGACGAAGTGGGACCGCGAACAATACAGGCTTGTTACAGACCAAGACGCGATCTTCCTAAGCGAGGCCCGGAAGCGTTACGCCGGGGACAGTATCGCCACCCTCTACCATCTCTGGAAGCGAAATCGATTGCCGGAAGACTTTCAAATTGCGGCGGCGTCACCGTCGCTGCCACATCAGAAAATTCTCTTCCGAGCCATCACAGTTCCGGGTCATGAAACAGTTTTCGGTGACAGCACGAAGACCTGGGGTGACGGCTGGCAGATACGGGGTTGTTCAGGACCAGCGTCACCTCGCAGTTCACCTTCGAAGGGAACCCAAACTCTTCATTGAACAGTAGATGCGTGATGGAAGGAGGTGACATATGCACGCGGCTAAAACACTAGGATGGGCGGGAGCGACCCCACTTTTGGGGGCTTTCAGCCGCCCAAAATTTCGTGGGATCGCTCCCGCCCGCCCTGAACTGCTCGGGCCGTGTTTTGGCCGCGTGCAAGAGTCGGAGCAACAGTTTGTAATGCAGGCTGTAATGATTCACGGATGGAGGAAAGGAGAAAGAAAACTTGGCACTTCTGAAAGCACCGTCAAAGCAACCGAAGACTACAACCCTTCAGGTCCGTCTGGAGGAGGGAGTCAGAAACAACCTGGACAGGTACGCCGAGTTCATTGATGCGCACGCTTCTTACGTCGTGACTGAGGCACTCAAGCTCCTGTTCCGCAAGGACGAAGAGTTCAAGCGCTGGGCAGGTCAACATACCAACAATCCCAAGCGAGAACAAATCCAAGGAGAGGCTCTTACAAAAGCTGACTAGAAAACATGAATCGCCGTCAAATCCAATTCGGTATGCGCGAGAATACGGCGTCCCCAGGACAGCATGCTTCGCGCTTTCCAGTACATTCCGGCTCGACCGAGTTTTCCCGAAGAGAAGAAGTCCTCGAGGACACGCAACATGCCGCGACAAAACACGCGGCCACAGGGGAGAGACGCGGCGAAAACCACCTCCTCACTGTTCAAGAAGTTGCCGGGTTACTGCAGGTGCCCGTGTCTTGGGTCTATGAACGTGTGCGTAAGCGTTCCCTGGAACGATTGCCAGGCTACCGTCTAGGTAAGTATTGGCGTTTTCGCGAGGCAGAAGTCTTGACGTGGATCGATCGTCAGCAAGTGGTAGCACGTTCAGATGCTTGACGTAAGCGCTACAATTATTGCCGACGCAGAAAGAGGCGGACGAGTCAGCCGAAAGGAGCGTATGACTCGACCGCGGTATCAAGAAGGTTGTTTGTGGACCCGTGGTAAGCGAAGAAAGATGTGGGTGGTTCGCTGGAGGGAAAACGTTCTGCAACCCGATGGGTCGGTGAGAAGGATACAGCGCGCCGAAACCTTGGGGCCGGTCAGCAAGATCACACGGCAGCAGGCACGAGCGTTCCTGCAAGACAAAGCGGCCACTATCAATCTGTGCCAGCGCCGGCCCCACGCAACCATTTCACTTGAAGAGTTCGTGCGCGTGGAATGGCGGCCAAATGCTGCACTGGCACTCAAGAAGAGCACTGTGAAGTATTACGGCTTCCAACTCGACAGGCACATCATCCCTGCTCTCGGCAATTGTTCGCTTTATGACATCAGCCGGGCACAGATTGAAGCAGTGCTTTCAGACCTGAGACAGAAGGGACATGCGAGCGGCACGCTTCGCGGCGTTCGCGCAACATTTTCGACAGTGTTGCAGTCCGCCATAGAGCGGGGCTATCTCGATAAGAATCCGGCGCACGGCATCCGAATCCGCACGACGGGATCTCGGACCGAACACCGATTCTATTCTCCTGCTCAGGTACGCCAGCTCTTGCCCGAGCTGACGGAGCCGTGTGGCACAGTCGTTCAACTTGCCGTGCTCTCAGGGTTGAGGATCGGCGAAATCCTCGCTCTCCGGTGGAAACGTGTGAACCTGCTTCGCGGCACAATCGAAGTTGCCGAGTCTTATTCTGACGGAGAATTCGGCTCGCCGAAAACTCGCAGCAGCAACCGCGTGATTCCAATAAGCGATTACCTTCGCGCACTATTGGAATCTCATCGTGTCGGCACCAAGAGTACTGCGCCAAACGACTTGGCGTTTTGCACGCCAAGTGGGACACCGCTCAACCAGAAAAACCTCTACAACCGCGTGCTTGCGCCGGCATGTGACCGGATCAAACAGCCACGTGTTTCGTGGCACTCGTTCCGGCACACCCATGCCACGCTGCTGACAGAAGTGGGAGAGTCGATCAAGACCGCCCAGGCTTTGCTGGGCCATTCGGATCTTGGGACGACGCTCAATACCTATGCTCACGTCATCCCGGACTCGCAACGCCGCGCTGTGGAGCGGGTCGCGGAAGTTTTGTTCTCGAATGTTCTCGAATTTGAGGAAAATACGCAAAGCTGGAAAACCAACTGATTGCAAAATCAGGACTTAAAAATTGGTTGGTGGGCCCGCTAGGATTTGAACCTAGGACCAACGGATTATGAGTCCGCTGCTCTAACCGCTGAGCTACGGGCCCCACGCTTGAGAAGCATTTTAGCCTGAAATTGACCGATTCACCCATATTGCAGTACGGATCGCTGCTTACGGCTCGGAAGAAGGGGCGTCTGTTACTACGGGGGTGGACGGCCAGCGCGTGTCTGGCTGACTTACCTGAGAAATACAGTTTGAGAGGAGAGGCATGATCATGCGCAATGCGTGGAAGTGTGCTTTGGGACTGGCGGTGGGACTGGGCGTTTTGGCGGGGACTGCCGGCGCGCAATTCAAGAATGGAAGCCAAGCGACGGAGTTGAACATTCCGCGCCTGAGCCAGCGCGGGACGGTGTCGCAGCGGATTGGGCTGACAGACATCACGATTGCGTATCACCGGCCCGAAGTGGGCGGGCGGGAGATCTGGGGCAAGACCGTGCCGTATGGAAAAGTATGGCGCGCGGGGGCGAACGAAAATACGACGATTACTTTTAGCGATGACGTTTCCGTCGAAGGGAAACCGCTGGCCGCGGGCACCTATGGGCTGCACACGATTCCGGATAAGGATCAGTGGACGATTATTTTTTCGAAGAATTCGACTTCGTGGGGCAGCTTCAGCTACGACGAGAAGGAAGATGCGCTGCGGGTGAACGT
>WNFJ01145566.1_pt4 | contig 13498 bp, 17 predicted proteins | sample 5400461 | NCBI WGS metagenome assembly WNFJ01 (sample SAMN13153349, study PRJNA577476) | soil metagenome | isolation source: 115 cm saprolite on Douglas fir-dominated hillslope | place: USA:California | collected 2013-09-17 | reverse complement strand
ACGCCCCACGACGGCGTTGCTGTAGCCCTTGGGCCGCGCCCAGCCCGGCGGATTGATCGCGCGCACGCCGCTCATGGATTGGTCTTAGTGCGAAACCGCTCCGGCGGCAACCGCGCGAGATCGATTTATGCCGCGCGGGTTGCGAATTCCGCAGGCATGGTAATCTCCAAAATCTCGCAATTCTTCGAGCACGACAACATTTCGTGGCGGATGCCCGGCGGCTGATAGACGGAGCTGCCGGCGACCATGTCCACGCTGCCGAACCCCTCGTACCAGAATCGCGCTTTGCCCTTGAGGAGATAGACGAGCTGGAAGCCGAGTGCGTGCGTATGCTTGCCCTGGCCGCCCCGCATGGCGTCCCTCGCGCGGATCACATGCGCGCCGAAGCGTCCTTTGGTCGCGCGGTCGATGCCGAGGTCGCGGTAGAGGAAATAAGGCCGCAGGCCGTCGGGCTGGAAGTCCTTGTCGGCGGGGTGGGACACCACCACCGGTCCGCGCTTGCCTCCGGCACGGGCGGTGCGAGATCTCGCGGGCTTGCGCGCAGCCTTCTTCGGCATGGAAGCCTCCCCTTCGGATCGGTCGTCGGTGCCGCTATCCTAGCAGCGGGTGGAGCAATGTCCTATCGAGGTGGACGTGGCGGAGCGGCGCGAGGTGATTTTCGAGTTCGTGCGGGTGGGGCACGCGGTCAAGGTCTCCGCGATCGACACGGCGACCGGCACGGAAGTCTCCATCGTCGGCGACCCCACGGTCGGCGAGGCCGCGCTGAAGCGTCTCGCCGAGCGCAAGCTCGATTACGTTCTCGCGCGCCGAAAGACGCGCTGATCGCCGACATGGTAGGGTGCGCGCGATCATGATCACGGTGGAGCACGCGGTAGCATGAGGCGGTTGGCAGCAGCCTGTCTGGTCGTCACGACGGCACTCGCCGGTGCGGCTTTCGGTGCGCCGAACGCGCCTAAGGAGCCGGAACCGATCCTGGTCGGCCTCGCCGGCCCGATGTCCGGCCATTTCGCGACCATGGGCGAGCAGATGAAGCGCGGCGCGCAACGGGCGATCGACGACATCAACGCCAAGGGCGGCGTGCTCGGCCGGAAGCTGAAGCTCGTCGTCGGGGACGACGGCTGTGATCCGCAGCAGGCCTCGACGGTCGCCGGACAATTCGCGCAGCAAAAAACCGTATTGGTCGTCGGCCATTTCTGCTCGAGCGCCTCCATCGCGGCCTCGGTCGTCTATGCCCAGGCCGGGATCATGCAGATCACGCCGGCCTCGGGCGACCCGAAGCTCACGGAGGACGCGGCCTCGAAGGGCTGGACCAACATATTCAGCATCGCCGGAAGGGCCGACGCGCAAGGTGCGGTCGCGGGCGAGTACCTCGCCTCCAAGTACAAGGGCAAGAAGGTCGCCGTCCTCGACGACAGATCGCCCTACGGCAAAGGCCTCGCCGCCGAGACCCGGAAATCCATGAACAAGAAGGGTCTGAAAGAAGTGTTCTTCGAGGAGATATCGCAGGGCGACACGGATTTTTCTCCGCTCATCGCCAGGCTCAAGCAGGCCGGCGTCGTCGCGGTTTATTTCGGCGGCTATCAGGCCGAGGCGGCGCTGTTGGTACGCCAGGCCCAGGGGCAGGGCCTCGGCGCGCAATTCGTCGCCGGCGACGCTCTGGTCACCGACGAGTTCTGGAGGGCAAGCGGGCCTGCGGGCGAGGGCGTGCTGATGACCTTCCGGCCCGATCCGCGCAACCTCCCCGCCGCCCAGGACGTGGTCGAGGAGTTCAGGCAGCAGGACTACGATCCCGCGGGCTACACGCTCTTCAGCTACGCCGCGGTGCAAGTCTTCGCGGAGGCGGCCGCTCAGGCGAAATCCTTGAAGCTCGCGGAGGTCGCGAAGGCGATGCACTCACACAAGTACGCCACGGTGGTCGGCTCGATCGCCTTCGACAAGAAAGGCGACGTGATCAATCCGGACTTCGTGCTCTACGTCTGGCACAACGGAGCAGAAGAAGGGGTCGTAAGCGCTGTTATTTCTTGGCGCCGCGTCCGGCACCCGATCCGCTGCGGCCGAGGCCGATCTGCTTGGCGAAGGCGGAGCGAGCCTGGGCATAGTTGGGTGCGACCATCGGGTAATCCGCGGGCAGCCCCCATTTGGCGCGATAGGCGTCCGGCGTCAGGCCATAAGTCGAGCGCAAGTGCCGCTTCAGCATCTTCAGCTTCTTGCCGTCCTCGAGACAGATCAAGTAATCGGCCGTGATGGATTTGCGCACCGGTACCGCCGGCTTGATCGCGTCGCCGCGGCCGTCCAGCGGCCCATGATCGAGCGCGCGCAACGAAGAGTAGACGGACGCGATGACGTCCGCGAGCTGTCCAGTGGGGAGCGTATTGTTGCTGACGTAAGCCGCGACCACCTCGGTGGTCATGCGCAGCAACTGGTCTTCCGCGCCTTTCCCCGCCGGAACTTGTTCAGCCATTATCTTGCCCCTTGAATTATATCCCGCGATTAGTGGGGTTATTCTTTCAGGCGGGACTGTTAGTGTCAATGGAAGCGGTGAATTGTCCTAATAACGGGGCCTTCGGCATCTTCGGCGTATAAGGCGGGGCCGGATGCCGTTTCTTCTGCTTGCGAGAGGGCTCCGGCGTGCCGGCCGCCCTCGGCCGGAGCCCCGCCCGCCCAGGACGCGAGCCATGGTGGGCATGCTCGCACCCGCCCGCGAGATTTGGTAGGATCGCGGGCTTAACATCGGTCATCACCGGGTGCCATGGTCGAGACGATCGCAATCGCTGCCGATCACGCCGGCTACGATCTGAAGGCTCTCCTCGTTCCCGAGCTCAAGTCCCTGGGGTTCGAGGTGCTGGATCTCGGGACTGACAGTGGGGATTCCGTGGATTATCCCGATTTCGCCGACGCGCTCGCCCGCGCAATCGAGCGCGGCCAGGCAAAGCGCGGCGTGCTCGTCTGCGGAACCGGCCTCGGCATCGCGATCGCGGCCAACCGGCATCGCTGGGTGCGCGCGGGCGTCTGTCATGACGCCACCACCGCCCGCCTGGCGCGGCAGCACAACGACGCCAATGTGCTGGCGCTCGGCGCCCGGGTGGTGGGATCCGAGGTCGCCAAGGATTGCCTGCGCGCTTTCCTCGCCACCGAATTCGACGGCGGGCGCCACGCGCGGCGCGTCGCCAAACTGTCCTGACCCGCCCATCCAAGTCCGGATCTTCGATGCCCCTGCAAAACCCGCGTGCCGCCCTCGCTCCCGACGATGCCTTCTTCCGCGAAACTGTCGCGGAGAGCGATCCCGAGCTCAACGCCGCCCTCCGGAAGGAGCTCGGTCGCCAGCGCGACCAGATCGAGCTGATCGCGTCGGAGAACATCGTCTCGCGCGCCGTGCTGGAGGCGCAGGGCTCGGTGCTCACCAACAAATACGCCGAGGGCTATCCGGGCCGGCGCTACTACGGCGGCTGCGAGTTCGTCGACGAGGCCGAGCAGCTCGCGATCGACCGCGCCAAGCGCCTGTTCGAATGCAAGTTCGCCAACGTGCAGCCGCATTCGGGCTCGCAGGCGAACCAGGGCGTGCTGCTGGCGCTGCTGAAGCCCGGCGACACGATCCTCGGCATGTCGCTCGCGGCCGGCGGCCATCTGACGCACGGCTCGCCGGTCAACCTCTCCGGCAAATGGTTCCGCGCGGTGTCCTATGGCGTGCGCCGCCAGGACGCGCTGATCGACCTCGACGAGGTCGAGCGCGTGGCGCGGGCGGAGAAGCCGAAGCTCATCATCGCCGGCGGCTCCGCCTATCCGCGCGTCATCGACTTCAAGCGCTTCCGCGAGATCGCCGACGCGGTCGGCGCTTTCCTCATGGTGGACATGGCGCATTTCGCGGGGCTGGTGGCGGGCGGCGCATTCCCGAGTCCGCTGCCGCACGCTCATGTCGTGACCACCACGACGCACAAGACGCTCCGCGGTCCGCGCGGCGGCATGATCCTTGCCAACGACGAGGAAATCGGGAAGAAGCTCAACAGCGCGATGTTCCCGGGCCTGCAGGGCGGCCCGCTCATGCACGCAATCGCCGCCAAGGCCGTGTGCTTTGGCGAGGCGCTGCGGCCGGAGTTCAAATCCTATGCGCGCGCCGTCGTCGAGAACGCGCGCGCGCTGGCGGCGAGCTTGGCGGAGCGCGGCCTCGCCATCGTCTCCGGCGGCACCGACTGTCACCTGATGCTGGTCGATCTCCGGCCGAAGCAGCTAACGGGCCGTCTTGCCGAGCAGGCGCTGGAGCGAGCGGGCATCACCTGCAACAAGAACGGCATTCCCTTCGATCCCGAGAAGCCGACGGTGACATCCGGCATCCGGCTCGGCAGCCCGGCCGCGACCACGCGGGGCTTCGGCCAGGCGGAATTCCGGCAGGTGGGCGAGCTCATCGTCGAAGTGCTGGACGGGCTCAGGGCGAATGGCGAGGCGAACGCCGCGGTAGAGGCGGCGGTCAGGCAAAAGGTACGCGGGCTCTGCGAGCGCTTCCCGGTCTATCCGGGGCTCTGAGGCGCCAAGGGGCGGGGGAAGCATCTCAGGGAGGGTCGGATGCGCTGTCCGTTTTGCGGTTGCGAGGATACGCAGGTCAAGGATTCGCGGCCGACCGAGGATCGCGCGGCGATCCGCCGGCGCCGGTTCTGTCCGAACTGTGCCGCGCGCTTCACCACCTTCGAGCGCGTGCAGTTGCGCGAGCTCACGGTGCTCAAGAAGAACGGCCAGCGCGAGCCATTCGACCGCGACAAGCTTGCGCGCTCGATCCAAATCTCGTTGCGCAAGCGGCCGGTCGAGCCCGAGCGCGTGGAGCGCGTGATCAATTCCATCGTCCGCCAGCTCGAGAGCTCCGGCGAGACCGAGATCCCCAGCGACATGATCGGCGGCCTCGTGATGGAATCCCTGGCCAGCCTCGATCAGGTCGCCTACGTTCGCTTCGCCTCGGTCTATCGGAATTTCAGGGAGGCGAAGGATTTTGGCGAGTTCGTCGGCCGGATCGGCGCGGACGGGGAGTAAGCCCTCCGACATCGGCCCTATGCGCGCGGCGCTGGCGCTCGCGCGCCGCGGGCTCGGCTCCGCCTGGCCCAATCCCGCCGTCGGTTGCGTCCTGGTCAAGGACGGCGCGGTGGTCGGACGCGGCTGGACGCAGCCGGGGGGCAGGCCCCATGGCGAGACGGAGGCGTTGGCGCGGGCGGGCGCGGCGGCGCGCGGCGCCACGGCCTATGTGAGCCTCGAGCCCTGCTGTCATTGGGGCAAGACGCCGCCTTGCACCGACGCGCTGATCGCCGCGGGTGTGGCGCGTGTGGTGCTGCCGGTCGAGGATCCCGATCCCCGCGTCTCCGGCCGCGGCATTGCCCGGCTCAAGGAGGCCGGCATCGAGGTGGTGACTGGCGTCCTCGCCGATGAGGCTCGCCGTCTCAACGAGGGCTTCTTCCGGCGGATCAACGAGGGCCGGCCGCTGGTCACGCTGAAGCTCGCCTCGACCCTCGATGGCCGGATTGCCACCGCCGAGGGCGAGAGCCGCTGGATCACCGGCGAGCGCGCCCGCGAGCGCGCGCATCTGCTGCGCGCCCGCCACGACGCGGTCATGGTCGGCAGCAATACCGTGCTCGCCGATGACCCCGAGCTCACCTGCCGGCTGCCCGGCCTCTCCGATCGCTCGCCGGTTCGGATCGTGGTCGATGGCCGCTTGCGCGTGCCGCTGACCTCGAAGCTGGTGGCGAGCGCGCGGACCACGCCCACTTGGTTCATCACCCTCAAGGGCGATGCGCCCGAGCGGCACCGCGTCTTCCGCGATTGCGGCGTCGAGCTCATCGAGGTCGCGGCCGCCGGCGAGACCGTCGACCTCAAGGCGGCGTTTCTGGAGCTGGGCAAGCGTGGCCTCACCCGCGTGCTGGTCGAAGGCGGGGCGAGCCTCGCCGCGGCCTTGCTCCGGGCCGGCCTCGTCGACCACATCGCCTGGTTCCGCGCGCCACGACTGATCGGCGGGGACGGCATACCGGCGATCACGGCCTTCGGCATCGATGAGCTCGCCGCCCCGCCACGCTTCGAGCGCGGGGCCGTCGAGCCGCTCGGAGAGGATGTGCTGGAGACCTATCACCGGCCATGACGGATCTGGAGCGCCTGCGGCAGCTGCCGCTGCCTTTTGCGCGGCTGTTGGGGATCGAGTTCCTGAGCGCGTCCAAGGAGCGCGTCAGCGCGGAGATGCTGGTGCGGCCGGAGCTCTGCACGGTGAATTCGGTCATCCATGGCGGCGCGATCATGGCCTTCGCCGACACGCTGGGCGCGGCCGGAACCGTGCTCAACCTGCCGGAGCGCGCCGGCACCACGACGATCGAGTCCAAGACAAACTTCCTGGCGGCCGCGCCCGCCGGGGCGAAGCTGCTCGGCGAAGCGCTCCCCGTGCACCGCGGCCGCCGCACCATGGTCTGGCAGACCCGGCTCACCCTCGAGAACGGCCGGGCCGTGGCCTTGGTCACCCAAACCCAGATGGTGCTGGAGCCGAAGTGACGGCCGAGGGGTAGAGCGAGCGTGCCCCCTCTCCCCAACGGGGAGAGGGTTGGGGTGAGGGGCGATTCCTGTGAGTCCGACGTTTCCACCTCGGCGGATCTTGCTTTAGGTTAGCGCCCCATGTTCACGGGGATCGCGGCCGGCGACACCGGCTATGAGATCGAGACGCGCTACGACACCCGCACGATGGCCATCGGTGCCTCGATCGCGTGCTCGGGTGTCTGCTTGACCGCGATCGAGCGGGGGCAGGGGTGGTTCCGCGTGCAGGCCTCGGCCGAGACGCGCGCGCGCTCGACGCTGGGGGGTTGGCGCGTCGGCACGCCCGTCAACCTCGAGCGCTCGCTCAAGCTCGGCGACGAGCTCGGCGGGCATTTGGTCGCAGGCCATGTCGATGGCGTGGGCCGGCTCATCTCTGAGCACGCGGAGGGAGACTCCGTTCGGCTGGTTTTCGAGGCCCCCGCGGCTCTGGCGCCGGGCATCGCCTCCAAGGGCTCGGTCGCCGTCGATGGCGTCTCGCTCACGGTTAACGAGGTGACGGGCGCCCGCTTCGGCGTCAATATCATCCCGCATACCCGCGCGGTGACCAGCCTGGGCTCCCTGAAGGTCGGCGACCCCGTCAATCTCGAGCTCGACCTCATCGTCCGCTATGTCGCCCGCCTGATGGGAAAGGACTTGGCATGAGCTTCATCGAGGTGACCTCGCCGATCGCCGAGATCATCGAGGAAGCGCGCAACGGCCGCATGTTCATCCTGGTGGACGACGAGACCCGGGAGAACGAGGGCGATCTGGTGATCCCCGCGCAGATGGCGACGCCCGACGCGATCAATTTCATGGCGAAGCACGGCCGCGGCTTGATCTGCCTCGCGCTCACGCGCGAGCGCGTGGAGCAGCTGAAGCTGCCGCTGATGCCGCAGCTGAATGCCTCGCGCCTCTCGACCGCCTTCACGGTCTCGATCGAGGCGCGTGACGGCGTTACCACCGGCATATCCGCGCCCGACCGCGCCCGCACCATCGCCGCCGCGATCGATCCCAGCAAGGGACCGGGCGACATCGTGACGCCCGGCCACGTGTTCCCGCTGCTGGCGCGCGACGGCGGCGTGCTCGTGCGTACCGGCCACACCGAGGCCGCCGTCGACGTGGCGCGTCTCGCGGGACTTTATCCCGCGGGCGTGATCTGCGAGATCATGAACGACGACGGCACCATGGCGCGACGCGACGATCTCATCGCCTTCGCCCAGTTCCATGGGCTCAAGATCGCCCCCATCGCCGATCTGATTGCCTATCGCCGGCGCCACGACCGCATCGTCGAGCGCAAGATCGAGACCGATCTCGACAGCGACTACGGCGGCGCATTCCGGATGATCGTCTACGCGAACAAGGTCGCCTACGCCGAGCATATCGCGCTCGTGAAAGGCGACGTCACGACGCCGGGGCCGGTGCTGGTGCGCATGCATGCGCTCAATGTCCTCGACGACGTCTTGGGCTCCAAGGCGAGGGGGCGCGGCGGCATCCTGCAGGCCTCGCTCGAGATGATCGGCCGTGCCGGCCGCGGCGTCGCGGTGCTGATCCGCGAGCCCACGCCGACCGCGCTCTCCGACCGCGTCCGCCGGCTCGTTTCGGAAGGCACCGAGCAGGTTCCGGAGCTGCGCGACTACGGGATCGGCGCGCAGATCCTGCTCGATCTGGGCGTGCGCGAGATGGTGCTGCTCTCCAACACCACCCGCACCATCGTCGGCCTCGAGGGTTACGGGCTCACCGTCGTCGAGCGCCGCCCGATCGAGGGCGTGGGCAGCGACTGATGCCGACAAGCCCGCGTATCCTGGTCGTGGAGGCGCGCTACTACGCGCATATCTCCGACGAGCTCCTGAAGGGTGCCTTGGCGGCGCTCGAGCAGGCGGGCGCCAGCCATGAGCGCGTCACGGTGCCCGGCGCCTTGGAGATCCCGGCCACGATCAAATTTGCCGTGGAGGCCCGCAAGCGAGCCGCCGAGGGCGCGCGCTTCGACGGCTTCATCGCCTTGGGCTGCGTGATCCGGGGCGAGACCACGCATTACGATTACGTCTGCCAGCAGAGCTCGCGCGGCCTGCAGGACCTGGCGCTCGCGCACGATCTCGCCATCGGCTTCGGCATCCTCACCGTGGAGAACGAGGCGCAAGCGCTGGCGCGGGCCCGGGTCGATCAGAAGAACAAGGGCGGCGAGGCGGCGCGCGCCTGCCTTGCTATGATCGCATTGAAGCGCCATTTCGGTATCCTATGACCGAGCCCGCCGCGCCACCGAAGCTGCCTCTGCTGAAAGACCCCTCCGTCGCGGGACGACGCGGATTGGCACGGCTCGCGGCGGTGCAAGCGCTCTACCAGATCGAGCTCACCTCCGCGGATCCCGGCGCGGTGGTGAGCGAGTTCCTCTCTCATCGCCTCGGACGCGAGATCGACGGTGACCAATACGCCGATGCCGATCGCAGCTTCTTCGCCGATCTCGTCAAAGGGTGCACCGAGCGGCGGACGGACGTGGACGCGATCGTCGCCTCCGCGCTGCCGTCGGATTGGCCGCTGGCCCGGCTCGAAAGCGTGCTGCGCGCGATCTTGCGCGCGGGGTGCTATGAGCTCTTGGCGCGCAGCGACGTGCCGGCGCGTGTCGTCATGAACGAATACGTCGAGATCGCGCATGCCTTCTTCTCGGGCAAAGAGCCCGGCATGGTGAACGGCGTGCTGGACCATGTCGCGCGCAGCCTGCGCGCGGCGGAGCTCTCGGGGACCGGCCGCGATGGCGGCGCCCAAGCTCGGTGAGTTCGAGCGCATCGCGCGTTTCTTCGCGCCGCTCGCCGCGCCGGAGGGGCTGGGTCTGCTGGATGACGTCGCGATCATTCCGGGGCCGCCCGGCGAGCAATACGTACTCAAGACCGACGCCATCGTCGAAGGCGTACATTTCCGCTCCGAGGATCCCGCCGATCAGGTCGCGCAAAAACTGCTGCGGGTGAATCTCTCGGACCTCGCGGGCAAGGGCGCGGTGCCCGTGGGCTATCTGCTCACCACCGCGTTGCCGCGCGAGTGCGACGAGGCGTGGCTCGAGCGCTTCGCCGAAGGCCTCGCGCGCGACCAGATGGAATTCGGCATCGGCCTGCTCGGTGGCGATTCTGTCGCGACCACGGGCCCGGTGACGCTCTCGGTCGCGGCGGTGGGCCGCGTGCGCGCCGGGGAGGCAGTGTTGCGCAAGGGCGCCCGGCCCGGCGATGCCGTGTTCGTCTCCGGCACGCTCGGCGACGGCGCGCTCGGTCTCAGCGCGCTGCGCGGCGAATTGCCGGCGCTCACCGAGACTCAGCGGGACTTTCTCGCCGACCGCTATCGCCTGCCGCGGCCGCGATTGCAGCTCGGACGGCGTCTCATCGGCACCGCGCGCGCGATGATGGATATTTCCGCCGGACTCATCGCGGACCTTGGGCATATCTGCGAGGCATCGGGCGTGGGCGCGGTGGTGGAAGCGGCGCGCCTGCCGCTTTCGCCCGCGGCGCGCGCCGCGATCGCCGCCGACGCCGCGCGCCTCGGGGCGGCGCTGGCGGGAGGCGATGACTATGAGCTCTTGTTCACCGCTTCCGCCGCCGCCGCCGCGGGGATCGCCGCGATCGCGCGCGAGACCGCCGTGCCCGTCACCGCGATCGGCCGCATCGAGCGGGGCAAGGGCGTTCGGGTGGTCGACGAGCAGGGCGCGCAGATCGGCATGACCGACGCCGGCTATCGCCATTTTTGATGCACGGAGCCGGAACGGGCGGCGGGCATATGCTCGACCCCGCTCAACCAAGAGCTTAAAAACCCGCTGCTATCAGCGATCAAGCGCGGGTCGTGCCGGGAACTGGGTCCACAGGTTGACACAGCTAAACCGCAGTGGGCGCAGTACCGTACTCCTGCCACCAGGGGCTTGGCCGCCGAAGATCCGCACTGAGAAGGCCCGCTGTGATGGCGAGCGTGTTGCCGACGGTAGCGCAGCGTGAACGGCCGGGATGTCGCGCTCACGATCTGAAAAAGCGGCGCGGCGCCTGAAAATCAGCATTGAAAAAAAACAGCGACGGGCGACGGGGAGCACAAGGAGCGCGAGCTCATGATGTCGAGGGTCGACTACCTCAGGGAGCAGGCTGCGCTGTTGCGCGGCGTCGCCGGCACGTTCGACGTTCGGAGCATCCGAGACCGCATCCTTGCCTTGGCCGACGAATGTGTGGAGCTGGCCAAGTTGGTCGAAAAATCGGCGAGCGTGGAAGCGCGGCGGAGCTCGTCGCCGCTCCGTCGCAGAATTCCGTAGGCGCGCCGCTGAGGAGTTGGATCGCCAGTCGATGCCGCAAATCGGCCTGAATTCGCCGCCGAATCCGGAGCGCCCCGATGGACTTTCGCGGCCCATTTTTTGTGCCTTCCTTGCCGACCGCAGGTGGAGGAACGAAAGGCAGAATTAGGGGTGCCTCGGGGGACAACATTGAGGGTTGCTTTGGAGGATGCGAAAGAAACCGGGAATCCACGGCACCGATGCGGAGCTGGCTGTCGACAGTTCCCAAGATCAAGCCGGAGCATCATCCCAGAGCGGTGGCGGTCGCGCAGTACTGATTTCCGTCATCATATCGACCCGCAATCGCGCGGCTCAGCTTTCGCGGTGCCTCCATCACGTCGGCCTGATCCGGACCGACACGCCATGGGAACTCGTCGTCGTAGACAACGGCTCGACGGACGGAACGGGTGATGTGCTCGGCGATTTTGCGCGCCGCGTGCGCTCTCCTTTGCGGATCGTGAGCGAGCCGGTCGAGGGCTTGACCCACGCGCGCAACGCGGGGCTGCGAGCGGCGCGGGGCGAGATCGTGGTCTTCACGGACGACGACTGCTACGTACGTCCCGATTTCATCGATCAGTATCGCAAGCTGTTCGAGGATCCAGCTCTTGGCTTCGCGGGCGGGCGCATCCTGCTGCACGACCGCACGGATTATCCCCTGACCATCATCGAGTCCGAGGAGGAGCGGATCTTTTCGCTGGGGAGGCCCGTCCCCTGCGGCATCGTCCAGGGCGCCAATATGGCGATCCGCCGCCGCGCGCTGGAGCAAGCCGGAGGCTTCGACGTGAGACTCGGACCGGGAACGCCCTTCCTCGCGGACGATTGGGACATGCAGACGCGAGTGGCGGCGCTCGGCTGGGCTGGCGGATATTTTCCGGGTCCCACGGTCTCGCATCATCATGGCCGAAAGCGCGAGCACGCGAAGGCGCTGATCCGCGTCTACAACATGGGTTCCGGCGCGGTGTGCCTCAAGCTGCTCGCCGATCCGCGCACGCGCTGGAATTACCTGCCTCACATCCTGCGGCGCATCCTCGGGGACATGAAAACGCATCCGCTCAAGATCGTGCAGCAGATCCATGGAGCGATGCTCTTTCTCAACAGGAACCGGCGACATCTCCTCGGGGAGAGCCCTGATAGCTTGGCTCAGGTCCTGAAGACTGTGCCGATTTCACTCGAGCGGGAGAAAGCCTCGGCTAAGGGCGGTCCCGCTTAGTTCATCTTCGAGAAGGATAGGGGACGCCGAGCCGCCGCCTCGCTTCGCACGGCAATCTTCTGGTAGCTCTCCGCGATGTCCAGCATCGCACGTCTGGAATCCGGGTCGCCCATTTCATTAACGAGAAGACGCACCTCTTCTAGCCCTTCTCGACGTTCCACATGAAGAGCACCGGCGCCACGATGACGCCCTTGAGGCTGTTGCGGAAGGCGGTGGGTATCACGAACTGGCCGGTGTGGATGTGCGGCACCGACTGGAACGCCTCCGCCTGGATCTCGGCCGCGATCTTCTGCTGCGCCGCGAGGCTCGGCGCCTCGAACCACTGATCGCGGAGCGCCTCGATCTTGGCGTTGGTGGGCCAGCCGAACCAGGCCTTGGCGCCGTTGCCGCGGAGCTGGGAGTGCACAGCGGGATTGAGCAGGTCGGGTGCGGCACTCCAGGTGAAGAAGATGTTCCAGCCGCCCTTGTCGACGGGCTCGTGAGAGGCGCGCCGGGTGATCAGCGTGCCCCAATCCATCGCCTGCAGATCGGCGTTGATGCCGAGCTGCTTCAGGATCTCCATGGTGACCAGCGCTTGCGCATAGACGATCGGCTGGTCGGTAGCGGCCATAACGACCACCGGCTCGCCGGCGTAGCCGGCCTCCTTGACCAGCGCCTTTGCCTTCTCAAGATCGCGCGGACCGGAAAGCGCCTCGGAGCCGGCATCGCCCGACATCGGCGTACCGCAGGGGAAGAACGAATAACAGGTCTTCCAGTATTTTTGATCGCCCGCGACCGCGGTCATGTAGTTCTTCTGGTCCACCAGCATCTGCACGGCCTGGCGCATCTTCACGTTGTTGAAGGGCGGCTGCTCGTGATTGAAGCGCAGCACGCCCATGTTGCCGAGCGGATCGGTGGTGGTGACGGTGACGTCCTTGTTCTTGGCCAGCAGCGGCGCCAAATCCTGCGGCACCNNNTCGACCTCGCCGGCGTTCAGCGCGTTGGCGGCGGTCTGCGAATCCGGGATGGTCTGCCACTCCACGCGGTCGACCTTCACCACCTTGCCGCCGGCGGCCCAGCTCGCGGGCTCCTTGCGCGGCACGTAGTCGGTGTTCTTGACGAAGACCGCCTTGGACCCCGGGACCCATTCCGAGGCCGCGAACTTGAAGGGCCCGGAGCCGATCGACTCCTTGATCTGCGTGTTGGCGTCGGTCTTGGCGACCCGCTCGGGCATCATGAAGGGCGTGTTGCTGGAGATCTTCGCGAGCGCATCGAGGAAGAGCGCGAACGGCTTCTTGAGCGTGATCGTGAAGTTCGTGGCGTCGACCGCCTTCATCTCGCCGATGACGCCGGGGAGCGCCTGGCCCAGCACGTCCCGCTTCATCCAGCGGTCGAGCGAGGCGATGCAGTCGGCCGCGGTCACGGGCGCGCCGTCGTGCCACTTGAGACCGGGCCGCAGGGCGAAGGTGTAGACGAGCCCGTCCTCGCTC
>WNFJ01130913.1_pt1 | contig 13499 bp, 10 predicted proteins | sample 5400461 | NCBI WGS metagenome assembly WNFJ01 (sample SAMN13153349, study PRJNA577476) | soil metagenome | isolation source: 115 cm saprolite on Douglas fir-dominated hillslope | place: USA:California | collected 2013-09-17 | reverse complement strand
GAGTCGTTCCGCGCGGAAGCCGACGCTGCGGTGGATTTCTGGGTCCGAGGCATTTTCGAAGTGCCCGTCGGATGGGAAGGGGTGCGGGCATACACCCCGAAGGTTGAGGTTCGAGGCACGCTCAAACCTCGCATCCGCATCCGCTCCAGCGGCCTGAATTGGTTCGAGCTGGACAGCGAGTTTTCGACAGACGACCAGAAAGTGGATCTCGGCGCGGTCCGACTCTGGCTGAACTCCGGCCGTCGATTCATTCCGCTGAAGGACGGAAGCTTCGCGGAGCCAGATCGAGAAGAGCTGTCGCGAATCGTGCCCTTGCTGGAGGAAGCCGGAGCACTGCCAGGAGCAGCCCGCAGTCGCTTGCCCTTGTACCAATTACACGAGCCAGCCCCGCCGCGACGATCGACGTCAAAGCCCGCCGGCTCCTCGATGAGCTCCAAGGGGATTCCAGAATTCCGACCGTGCGGGCTCCCTCGGGAATTCGAGGCCGCCTTCGCCACTATCAAGTCTCGGGATTGGCCTGGCTTTGGTTCTTGCACCGGCACGGCCTGTCGGGGATTTTGGCGGACGACATGGGCCTGGGCAAGACGCTGCAAGCCCTGGCACTGGTGCTGAAAACCAAAGACGAGGAAGGTCACCGCCCCTCGCTGGTGATCGCTCCCACCAGTGTGCTGCCCAACTGGGAACGGGAAGTGGAGCGCTTCACTCCGGATCTCCAACGCGCCGTCTGGCATGGACAGCTCCGGCACTCCAGACACGACGATCTTTCCAAGATGGATCTGGTGCTCACCTCGTACGCACTGGTTCGGCGAGACCTGGAAGCGCTCTCCAAGATCCACTGGCGCTACGTCATCCTCGACGAGGCTCAAAATATCAAGAACGCCGATTCGGCGACCGCCCAGGCGTGCAAGTCCCTCCCCTCCGAGCAACGCCTCGCGCTGACCGGAACCCCGCTGGAGAACCGACTGGGCGAGCTGTGGAGCATTTTCGATTTCTTGATGCCGGGATTTCTCGGCACCACCGAAGACTTCTCGGAGCGCTACGAGGCGCCGATCCAGGTGCGAGGTGAATCCGAAATACTGGATCGGCTTCGCCGCCGAATTCATCCGTTCATGCTGCGGCGCTTGAAGGACGAAGTCGCCAAGGAGCTGCCGCCGAAGACGGAAATCGTCGCCTACTGCGAAATGGAGCCAGGTCAGGCCGCGCTCTACCGCGAAGTTCTCGAGCAGAGCCGACGCACGGTCTTCGAAACAATCGAAAAGGTGGGCTTTGCCAGGAGCCGGATCTCGATCCTTGCCGCGCTCACCAGGCTTCGGCAGGTGTGCTGCGATCCCCGTCTCCTGAAGTTACCGCCCGGCACGCTGCTGCCTCCCAGCGCAAAACTGGCGCGCTACAGCGAGATTGTCGGCGACTTGGTCGCCGAGGGCCATCGCGCCCTGGTGTTCAGCCAATTCACCCAGATGCTTGCGCTTCTCACTCAGCAGGCGGAAGCGCAAAATCTAAACTATCTCTATCTTGATGGGCGCACGCGCGACCGCATGTCCCGCGTCGATCAGTTCAATGACCCCGCCGGCCCACCCCTGTTCTTCATCAGTCTCAAAGCCGGCGGAACTGGATTGAATCTCACCGCCGCGGATTACGTTCTCCACTACGATCCCTGGTGGAATCCTGCGGTTGAGAATCAGGCCACCGACCGAACGCACCGGATCGGACAGACCAAAGCGGTGTTCAGCTACAAACTGATCGTCCGCGGGACGGTCGAGGAGAAGGTGCTTGCACTCCAAAATCAAAAGAAGGAGCTCGCCAAAGGCATCCTCAGCGCCGACGCGGCCCTTGGCAAGGCCCTGACCGAGCGCGACGTGGAAGACCTTTTCCGCCCGGAAACCTCCTAGCAGAGCGATCCCCGTTCACCCTGAGCGGAGTCGAAGGGTCCAGAGTACTTCACGTGTGGCCGCTAGAGGCTAAACACTTGTACAGGTAGTCGATTCCTGTTACTCCGAGATCAAACCACCCTCGCGGAGGAAGAATCGATGTTGCTCGGGCTGAAGATCTCGAACATTGCCATCATCGACGAAGCGGAAGTGACCCTGGGACCCGGTCTGACCGTTTTGACCGGCGAGACCGGAGCAGGCAAGTCGATTCTGATCGACGCTTTGGGCCTTTTGTTGGGCTTGCGAGCGGACGCGGAAGTCATCCGGGGCGGTTGTGACGATGCGTTGGTGGAAGCAATTTTCGAAAAAACCTCGCTGCTCGCGTCCAGGCTGTCGGCGCTCGGACTTCCCGACCTCGGGGACGAGGTGAGCATTCGCCGCGTGGTCAGCCGTCGATCGCGCGGCAAAGTCTACGTCAACGGAGCAATGGTCACCGTCGGTGTTCTGGGAACGCTGATGCGCGGCCTTTTGGATATCAGTGGACAGCATGAGTCGATCTCGTTGTTCGATGCCTCGCTCCATCGCTCGATTCTGGACCGCCTGGGCAACCTCGAGCCGCTGGTGAGCGACTATCGCCTGGGGCTGAAGCAATTTGCGGACATCGAGCAACGCATCGCCGACCTGGGGGATGGCGAGCAGCGCATTCAACAGAGGATTGAGTTTCTAAAATTTCAAAAAGACGAGCTCGACCGAATTTGCCCGGTACCCGAGGAAGACGACACCCTGGAGGAGGAACGGCGCAAGCTCCTCGGCTGCGAGAAACTTCGGAACGCCACTCTCAAGGCCGAGCAATTCCTCTGTACCGACGAGGCCTCGGTTCTGGAAATGCTCGGGAAGGCGATTTCGGCAATAACCGAGGCATCCCGTATCGACCCCGCGCTGGATGCGATTGGCAGCTCGTTGAAAACCATCGCCATCGAGTTCGAGGATACCGCCCGCGGTCTTTCGCGCTATGGGAGCGCACTGGCGTCCGATCCCCGACGCCTCGCTGAGGTGGAGGATCGGCTGGATGCGATCAAGCGCCTGTGCCGAAAGCATTGCTGTGATCTGAACGCCCTGCTCCTGCGCCGGACCGAACTCGACGCAGAGCTGGCCACTCTGGAGAACCGCGAGCTGATCCTCGAAGATCTGCGGCATCAGCGGGTGCAAAAAGAGCTCGCCGCTCGCGAGGTGGGCAAGCGGCTGTCGGCCGCGCGCGCGGAGGTCGGGCGTCGGCTACGGGCGGCTGTCGAAGAGGGGCTGGTACGCCTGGCGATGGAAAAGTCTCGCTTCGAGGTGGAAATTCGCGAGTCGGGCCGGCTTGGCCCCGGGGGATGCGATGAAATCGAGTTTCTCTTCAGCGCCAACGAAGGCGAGCCGCTCCGGTCTCTCTCGCGGGTGGCCTCCGGAGGCGAGGGCTCGCGCGTGCTGTTGGCGATGAAGGGTGCGCTGGCGGAGGCGGACGAATGCCGCTGCTACGTGCTCGACGAGGCCGACGCTGGGGTGAACGGTGCGGCGGCGGAGGTGGTGGGTCGGATGATCAAGGAAATCAGCATTCACCGACAGGTGGTGTTCATCACCCACTTGCCACAGGTGGCAGCCTATGCCGACACCCACCTGGTGGTTGAGAAGAGGAATCGGGAGGGTCGAACGACATCGAGAGTGGTGCGACTTCAGACGCCCACCGCGCGGACCCAAGAGCTGGCTCGCATGCTGTCGGGCTTGCGGATTACCGCCGAAGCCCGCGGAGCTGCCGCCGCCCTGGTACGCTCTGCGCAACGTCTGCACCGCGCCCGTCCCTTCAAGGCGTTGGAGCCTGCCCGACCGCTCCTTCCGCCAGAAGGGTACAGATTGTGATGACGGGTTTGCTGGGATGCCTTGCTCTGAACCGGGGGCTCACATAGCATTTCAGCCGTGTCGATACTCGCGGGTCGCAACGGATGAGAGTGGTCTCCGCCGGTCTCACCGACATCGGTCGCAAACGAAACCACAATGAGGACAGCTACCTCATCGATGATGAGCTTCAGCTCTATGTGGTGGCCGATGGAATGGGAGGCCACGCGGGCGGAGGAACGGCTTCAAGGATGGCGGTGGATACCATCGACCGCGAATTGCGGAGCTCCCGGCTCGCCAAGGACGATCCATTTCTCAAATCGGCCATTTTGCAGGAATCGCCGCTTCCGGAGATCATTCGGCTGGCGGTAGAGCGAGCCTGCATCTCGATCTTCAACGCGGCGCAGGAAGACCCCCGCCTGGCCGGCATGGGCACCACCGTGATCGCGCTGTTGATCCAGGATAACCAAGCCTTTTTCGCTCACGTGGGAGACAGTCGTGCGTATCTGATCCGGGGCGAGCTGATCCAGCAGATCAGCGAAGACCACTCGTTGGTGAATGAGCAGATCAAGGCGGGGATGCTCACTCCCGAAGAGGCCAAGCACTCTCGTTACAAGAACATCATCACTCGCTCGGTTGGATTCGAAGAAGAGGTCCAGGTGGACGTGATGGGCCTGATCGCCCAACCCGACGACATCTTCGTGCTTTGCTCGGATGGCCTGGCCAATATGATCGAGGACGACGAGCTCCGCGATGTGGTTCAGCACTCCAGTTTCGAGGACGCGCCCAGAAAGCTGGTAGAGTTGGCCAATGAACGCGGCGGGGACGATAACGTCACCGTCATTTTGGTCACCACCCGGCCTCCCTAAGCGACTGTTTACTTGACACCTTTTTTTGACCGATGGTACGCCCCGCAGGTTCGCCCACATCCCCTGGCGGCGTGAAGTATGCAAGGCTTGCGATCCAGTACGGAAGGATGACTACCTTTCGGGCGGATCGTTGTCGCGCGAAAGGCTCGGAAACACGGTTGGCAACAAAGAACTACACGGTGATTGTCGTTCCTGACCACCAGGCGGCGGTCAGGCGCTACCGGGTTCCGCGCACCCTCGTCAGGCAGGCTTTGGGTGCGGCCGCACTGCTGAGCGTGCTCTTGGTGGCTACCGCCGTCCATTATTTCCAGATCGCCGGAGACGCCGCGGAGAATGGCATCCTTCGAGAGGAGAACTTGAGCCTGCGGCAGCAGCTGAAGACTATCCGCGAGCGGATCGACCACATCGGCACGACCCTGGACCGCGTGGAGCGATTTGACCAAAAGCTTCGCGCGCTCACGCTGCTCTCTGATCCACAGCGAAATCTGGCCATGGGGCCCACCGCTTCGGAAATGGCCGAGCAGCCGGGCCTCACTCCCAGCACCCATTCGCTGCTGGGCTCTTCGGAAAACCCGCGGGCGCTCAATTCTCGCCTCGACAAGCTAACTGCCGAGGCCACCCGCCAAGAGCAAAGCCTGCAAGAGCTTGCCGCCTATTTCCAGGATCAGAAATCGCTGCTGGCGTCGGTCCCGTCCACCTGGCCAGCCCGCGGGTGGGTCACTTCGGACTTCGGACAACGTCTTGACCCGTATACCGCGGACCGCGTGATGCACACAGGGCTGGATATTGCCGCTGAGCAGGGGAAAGCAGTTTATGCCCCTTCTGACGGAACGGTGGTCTTCGCCGGGCCCGAAGGCGGCTACGGAAACGTGCTGGTGGTCGACCATGGCTACGGGATCAAAACCCGCTATGGCCACCTGGCCCAGATGCTGGTCAAGGCAGGGGACCACGTCAAACGGGGCCAACAGGTCGCCTCGATCGGCAATACCGGCCGCTCGACCGGTCCGCACCTTCATTACGAAGTTCGGGTGAATGGAATCGCGCAGAATCCGCGCAAGTTCATTCTCGAAGATTAACTGCCTAGGCGGTTGCGCCAGGGCCCGGTTATTTAATATCTCACGAAAAACGATGGTTTCGCGGCGTCTCCCTGTACGCTGCGCCTGAGAACTGAACGCCCCGATGATTGAATGGACCCTGAAGAAGCTGATCGGCACGAAGAACGAGCGCGAGCTCAAGAAGGCGTGGCCGAGGATCGCCCGGATCAACGCTCTCGAGCCGCAGATGAAAGCGCTCAAGGACGAGGAGTTTCCCTCTGTCACCGCCCACCTGCGCGGCGAGGCCCAGAAGGGTCGCCCGCTGGACGACTTGCTCTTCGAAGCATTTGCCCTGGTCCGGGAGGCAGCACGCCGGACGCTGGGACAAAGGCATTTCGACGTCCAGCTGGTCGGAGGATTGTTTCTCCACCAGGGTTGCATCGCGGAAATGCGCACCGGAGAGGGAAAGACACTGACCGCCACCCTTCCCTCGTACCTCAACGCCTTGACCGGGAGGGGCGTGCACGTCGTCACCGTCAACGACTATCTGGCGCGCCGAGACGCGGACTGGATGGGCCGGATCCACCGCTTCGTGGGCATGAACGTTGGTTGCATCCTCCATGACTTGACCGACCAGGAGCGACAAGTCGCTTACGGAATGGACATCACTTACGGGCAGAACAACGAATTCGGCTTCGATTACCTGCGGGACAACATGAAGTTCCGGCTCCAGGATTACGTGCAACGCGAACTGAACTTCGCGATCGTCGACGAAGTCGATTCGATCCTGATCGACGAGGCGCGCACTCCGCTGATCATTTCCGGCCCGACCGAGGACACCACCGATAAGTACTACCGGGTCGACCAGGTCATCCCCGGCCTGGTTCCGGACCAGGATTACTCGCTCGACGAAAAAACGAAGTCGGTCAGCCTGACTGACGAAGGCGTTGAAAAGATTCAGAAGCGGCTGGCAATTTCAAATCTGTACGATCCGGCCGAGATCGAGACCCTCCATCACGTTGAACAGGGCCTCCGCGCCCATACGCTCTACAAGCGGGACCGCGATTACGTGGTCAAGGAAGGGGAGGTCTTGATCGTCGACGAGTTCACCGGGCGCTTGATGCCGGGCCGTCGTTGGTCGGATGGGCTCCACCAGGCGATCGAGGCCAAGGAGGGGGTCACGATCGAGAATGAGAACCAGACGCTGGCCACCATCTCGTTCCAGAACTACTTCCGGATGTACAGCAAGCTGTCCGGAATGACGGGCACCGCCGATACCGAGGCAGAGGAGTTCGCCAAGATCTACAACCTCGACGTGCGGGTGGTCCCCACCAACCGACCGATGGTTCGCACCGATCACGAAGACGTCGTCTACAAGACCGAGCGCGAAAAATTCGAGGCTGCCGCAAAGGAGCTCGAAGATCTCCACACCCACGGGCAGCCGGTGCTGGTGGGCACCGTTTCGATTGCCAAGAGTGAAATCCTCTCCAACTTCCTCAAGAAGCGCGGGGTGCCTCACAACGTTCTGAACGCCAAGCACCACCAGCGCGAAGCGGACATCATTGCTCAGGCTGGACGAAAAGGGGCCGTCACCATCTCCACCAACATGGCCGGACGAGGCACGGACATCCTGCTCGGCGGAAACCCCGAGGTCCTTGCTAAGAACGCCATCGGCGCCGAACCCACCCCGCCAACGCCCTTGGATGGCGAGCCGCCTGATCTAACCGCCTACCAGCAGGCCCTGGCCGAGCACGGCCGCCGCTATCAAACCGAGCTGGAAAACTTTCGCCAGCAGACCAGCTCTGAGCGAGCCGAAGTGGTCGCCAAGGGCGGACTCTACATTCTGGGGACCGAGCGACACGAGTCGCGCCGGATCGACAATCAGCTCCGCGGGAGGGCCGGCCGACAGGGGGACCCGGGGGTCTCGAAATTCTACCTCTCGCTCGAAGACGACCTGATGCGGATCTTCGGGTCGGAGCGAATCTCCGGCCTGATGGAGCGCCTGGGGATGGAGGAGGGCGAGGTCATCGAGCACAAGTGGCTCTCCAAGGCCATCGAAGGCGCCCAGAAGAGAGTGGAAGGCCACAATTTCGACATTCGCAAGAATCTTCTCGAATACGACGACGTGATGAATCAGCAGCGGCGCACGATTTACAAGTTGCGACGCCAGGTCTTGGCGGCGGGCTCGGGTATCCCGCTGGTGGAATACGACGAAGACAAGAAAACCAAGGCCAAAATCCGTTCGGAGCGGACGATCACCTGGGCGGATTTCCGCGAGATGGTTCTCGATTCCGTCGAGGACGTGATTGTCGCAATCACCGATACCTTCTGTCCCACCCGCAAGTCGAGCAGCTGGGATATCGAGGGACTCCAGCGCGCGGTCCGCGACGCCTTTAACGTGGAAATGACCTTCAACCCCGCCGACACCGCCTTGACCGTTCAGGAGCAAATCTACCAGGTGGTGGAGAAGATCTACGTGGCGCGGGAGCAGGACTTCGGCGATGACTTTCATCGCTTCGCGCAAGTACGCTTCCTTTCCACCATCGACCAGCTGTGGAAGGACCACCTTCTGGCAATGGACCACCTCCGCCAGGGGATTGGTCTGCGCGGCTACGGTCAGAAGGATCCCAAGCAGGAGTACAAAAAGGAGGGCTACGAGGGCTTCATCCAGATGCTGGCCACCATCAAGCACGGATTCGTCAGCCAATTGATGCGGGTGCAGCCTCGCAATACCGCCGAGGAAACCGCTCGCCTGCAGCGACAGATGAAGCAACGGCAACGGCAAATTTTCGAGGGACGAGGCGGGGGCGACGGGAAGGCGGAAAAGGCGGCTGCCCCCCGGCAGGCGGTCCGCCAGGGACCTCGGGTGGGTCGAAACGAGCCCTGTCCCTGCGGCAGCGGGAAGAAGTACAAGAAGTGCCACGGCTCGACCGAGCAGTTAGGTAGGTAGACCGCGCTCCGCTAGGCGGGCGAAAGGCTTGCGCGGATTACAACCTATCTGATAGTTACGACGACGCGCCGCGGTGCAAACCGTGGCGAAAGCAGTAAAAAAGTTATTCATTTCACACACGTTCCGTGCCAGGACCCGGTGCTCTCGGCAGTCACCGCAAGGTGACCCCCTAGAGAGGTCGCTGGCTAACAAGCGGGCGTGGCGGAGAGAACCGAAAAATGGAACCGGAAGTCGCAAATCAGCAGCAAGCAATGGCCGCCCCCGGCGGCATCACCATGAAGCAGCTCTTGGAGGCGGGAGTCCACTTCGGGCACCAGACCAAGCGCTGGAATCCGAAGATGAAGCCTTACATTTTCGGGGCGCGGAACGGCATCTACATCATCGATCTCCAGAAGACGGTGACGATGGCGCGGGCGGCATTCCGGTTCGTCGCGGACGTGACCTCGCGCGGCGGATCGATCCTGTTGGTAGGAACCAAGAAGCAGGCGCAGGACACCGTTCAAGACGAAGCGCGCCGCTCGAATCAGTTCTGCGTCACCAGTCGATGGTTGGGAGGAACGCTCACCAACTACAAGACGATCAAGCAGGGGATTGACCGCCTCAAGACGCTGGAAAAAATGGCCGAGGACGGCACTTTCGATCGGCTTCCCAAGAAAGAGGTCGCCACGCTCGAGCGCGAGCGGAGCAAGCTGGAGAGGAACCTGGGCGGGGTGAAGGACATGGCTCGCCTTCCGGGCTGCGTCTTCGTGATCGACCCGAAGAAGGAATACATCGCGGTGCATGAAGCCAACCGCTTGGGCATCCCGGTGATCGGCCTGGTGGATACCAACTGCGACCCCGAAGGGATCGACTTCGTGATTCCCGGCAACGATGACGCGATCAGGTCGATCAAGCTGTTTACCTCCAAAATCGCCGACTCGGCCCTGGAGGGCGTGGCTCGCTACCGCGCCTCCGGTGCTGCCGAACGCGATGCTCAGGAGAGCCAGGAACGCGGTGGGCGGGATCGCGACGAGCGAAGGCCCTCGCGGCGGGACCGGGGCGGCATGCGCGACCGCAGCGACCGGGGCGGAGAGCGGAAGGGGCCGCTGGTGGAGATCAAAGGCGGGGCGATCCCGTCGGCAGGCGATGCCGAGCCCGGCGCCGAATCAGCGGCTTTCGTCCCGCCGCCCGAAAACGATGAGGCGACCCCCGAGGTCGCAAAATCGGAGTAGGCGTACCCTTGAAATTCTTAGGAGAGAAGCATGGCTGACGTAAGTGCGGCGATGGTCAAAGAGCTCCGTGAAAAGACCGGAGCGGGAATGATGGACTGCAAGAAGGCGCTCGCCGAGAGCGCCGGCGATTTCGCCAAGGCCGAAGAGTACCTGCGGAAAAAGGGAATCAGCGGAGCCGCCAACAAACAGGGGCGGATCGCGGCCGAAGGACTGGTGGGAGCCTACATCCACGGCGGAAAGATCGGGGTCCTGGTGGAGGTGAATTGCGAGACCGATTTCGTGGCGCGCAATGACGACTTTCAGGTTCTGGTCAAGGACATCGCGATGCAGATCGCCGCGGCCAATCCCACCTACGTGCGCCGGGAGGAGGTCCCCTCCAGCCTGCTGGATCAGGAGAAGGAGATTGAGCGGCATCAATTGCGCGAGCAGAAAAAACCAGAGGCGATTTGGGAGAAAATCCTCGCCGGCAAGCTGGAGAAGTTCTACGAGGACAAGTGCCTGCTCGATCAATTCTGGATCAAGGACAACAAGAAGAGGATTCAGGAGCTGATCAACGAAAAAATCGCCAAGATCGGCGAGAACATCACCGTCCGACGGTTCGTCCGATACGAGGTGGGAGAAGGACTGGAGAAGCGGAAGGGCGACCTGGCCGCGGACGTGGCCAAGACCTTGGGAGCCGGCAACGGCACTCCTAAACCCTAGTAGCGCCCGGACTTCCTCTTCAGCTCTTTGCCGTTACGCGTTGAATCCGCCGTTCCTGGGGGGTAGAAGCAGGCCGGCATGTCCGACTCTTCCTTGAGTCCTCGATACAAGCGAATCCTCCTGAAACTCTCGGGCGAAGCTCTGATGGGGGGCGACGGCAAGTACGGAATTCATCCTCCGACCCTGATCCGGATCGCGCTCGAAGTGAAAGAGGTGGTGGACGCCGGTGTCCAGGTGGCGATCGTCATCGGGGGAGGCAACATTTTTCGGGGAGTGGCCGGTTCGACGGACGGCATGGATCGAGCCAGCGCCGATTACATGGGCATGCTCGCCACCGCGATCAACGCGATGGCGCTTCAAGACGCGCTCGAAAAGCAACAGGTCTGGACTCGGGTACAATCGGCGATCAAGATGGAGCAGATCGCCGAGCCTTACATTCGCCGCCGAGCGGTGCGCCATCTTGAGAAGGGGCGAGTGGTCATTTTTGCCGGCGGCACCGGAAATCCCTACTTCACCACCGACACCGCGGCATCCCTGCGGGCGATGGAGATCCACGCCGAGGTGATCTTGAAAGCCACCAAGGTCGACGGAGTGTACAACGCCGACCCGAAGCGAGATTCAACTGCACGGCGCTTCAAGACTTTGACTTACATGGACGTCCTGAAGCAAAACCTGAACGTGATGGACTCCACGGCCATTTCGCTCTGTATGGACAATAAGCTCCCGATCGTGGTTTTCGATCTGACCGCCAAGGGAAATATCCGCCGCGCCGTATTCGGAGCCGGAGAATTCGGGACATTGGTGGGAGCGGCCGAAACGGCCTGGGCTTAAAGGAGCGAGCGATGGACGAGAAGGTGGTTTCAGAGCTGAAGACGCGGATCGACAGGACGCTGGACGACCTGCGCAGGGAGGTGGGAAAAATCCGAACCGGGCGCGCCAATCTGAGCGTGCTGGACTCGGTGCGGGTGAATTACTACGGGACCCCTACCCCGTTGACCGGGGTCGCCTCGCTCTCCGTACCGGAGCCGCGCCTGATCACCATCAAGCCGTGGGACAAAGGCTTGATCAAGGAGATCGAGCGAGGCTTGAAGGAGGCCAATCTGGGGATCAACCCGATGAACGATGGCGAAATCATTCGACTTCCGATCCCTCCCTTGACGGAAGAACGCCGGAAGGAGATCGCCAAGCAGGTTCGCTCCAAGGGCGAAGAGCACAAAGTCGCTATTCGCAACGAGCGGCGCGACGCCAACGAAAAGTTGAAGGAGCTGCTGAAAAAGAAATCGATCAGCGAGGACGATCTGAAGCGCGCCAGTGACAAGGTCCAGAAGGAAACCGATCAGGGCATCGCTCGCGTCGATGAGGTGCTTCAGAAAAAGGAAAAGGAAGTGATGGAGGTCTAACCCTCCTCGATCAGCACCTGGCCCGGCGCAGCGTAGAAGAGCAGTGTCGCCGCAGCGGTTGGATCCGAGTGGTCGTCCTTGGTCAGGCTGATCACCGTTCCGGGCAGGACTGGCTTGGAAAGGTTTTGCAGACCCAACAGGTGTGCCGCCATTGCCCCCATCGAGGGCTGGTGCCCAACCAGGGCCACAGTCTGGCCGGCATGCCCGCTAAGGACCGAATCCAGAGCGCCGACCGGGGTTTCAGGAAGCAGGCCGCGGTGCGCCCGCAACAGTCCTTCGTGCTTCAGAGCCAGCGAGAGAATCTGGGCGGTTTGCACGGCACGCACCAGGGGGCTGGTCAAGATCAGATCCAACGGAGCCATTCGATTTGCCAGCGCGCTGAAATGCCCGAGCAGGACCTGGCGAGCTTTGGAGGTGAGCGCTCTGGCCTCGTCGGTCAACGCCTCGGGGATTTCGGCGTCGGCGTCTCCATGGCGAATCAAGAAAATCTTCAATCAACCCCCGACCAGGCCTGCGCGAAAGAGATTCGTAACGGCTCGCCGGTATACTGCAAGTCGATGGGCGATTGGGAGATACTCCAACCTGGCCGCGCCTTCGGGTTGGCGCTGGCGCTGACGGTCTTGGGGTCGGCCTGTCGGGGAGGTTCGGCGCCGGCCTCTTCGCTGGCCCCCAGCGCCCGATCGTCTTCAAAATCCGGCGAGGAGGCACCTGATTCTGCGGAGCCTTTCACCCTCAGCGGCGCGAAGTTGGACGCATTTCTGCGCTATCGGAGGGAACGACACAAGGCTTTGTCAGAACCGGTCACGACTCGAGGCCCCGCTGGTGATTCCAGGCTGCTGGATGACGCAATCGCAGAGGAAGCTGCCCGGCAGAGCGCCGGTCTCTCGTTGGCTGAGGTAGAGACCATTCAGGAAATCTTCCAGCGGGTGATCGGCAAAAGGGTGCTTGCCCGAGAGTTGCTTCAACCAGGCCCGGACCAGCCAGCCATCGGGGACGGTGGCTCGCGGCTGGTGGCACTCGAGGAGGAACGAGCGAGGTTTGGAGAGGCCAGCGTCAAGCGGGTGCTTGAGCGCGAGGAAGAGCTAACCGAGTTGTGGAATGCTGACCTGGCGCGGCTGGCTCGCTAAACGCGTTGAATCGATGGATCCTTCATCAACAAGAAATCCAGCCATTGATTGGAGAGTTTCTCCAACACGCTATTGGCTTTAAGCCGCGTGGACAGGTGGCTGAAGTCGACGTGATCGAGCTTCTGGTCCTGATTGAAGCAGGAGAATACAAAAGTCTCCTTCCGGGTCACCGGGTCCACGTGCCTCTGCAGACACTGGGCGCAGATTTCCTTCATCATGCATTGCATCGGCGAGTTGATTGAGCCAATCGCCTCGTGTTGAGGCTTCAAGTAGGCTCGCAGAACCCCGTGTCGAGCCTCTTTCACCGCCCGCATCATCCGGTCCGACCCGATCGCGATCACCCGACTCGCCTGCCCGAGCTCGAGCCTGGGTGAGACCGAAATCCTCCCCTGCGCGTAGGCCAGCATCGCTTCCACCACATTGCCTCGGAAGGTCGCGTCGCACGCGCGGCAGGGCTCGATCAGGT
>WNFJ01112948.1_pt1 | contig 13500 bp, 15 predicted proteins | sample 5400461 | NCBI WGS metagenome assembly WNFJ01 (sample SAMN13153349, study PRJNA577476) | soil metagenome | isolation source: 115 cm saprolite on Douglas fir-dominated hillslope | place: USA:California | collected 2013-09-17 | reverse complement strand
GATGGTGGAACAGGCTAAAAGGCAGATTTGGAGGAATGGCGGGCGCTTCTACGGCTATCGCATAAACTGCGAGCAGGTTCCCATGCTCGGGGCCTGTACTGTTCGCGCGATTCTGGACGACCCGCGAATGATTCCCTATTTGGTCGTCTGGAAGAGTCGGAAAGGCAACGAAGTTAAACAAACCGTCAGGCTGGCGCGTTCTGGGAGGATTCAGCGGAGACCTACGACAGGAGGGTGATTCAATCCGGTCCCTTTGCTACGATCCCAGAGCGCCACTTGGCAACGCCCCAACCTCCAACCGCCAGGACCACCAGCATTGCAACGGCCGCTGCTGGGACAAAACGCGCTGATGAAGACGTTGCAAAGATCTCTTTCACCGCGGCGGCGGCCATCCGCGGCTGACGCTCACCCGTCTCTACTCCATAGTACTCCTCAGGATCAAGGTCGTGCTGCTTCTCATCGTCGGGCGCCGGTTTGCGGTCCCACCAGTCCCCCGGACGCTTCGGGTTGTCGTAGTTCTTCCACCACTCGTCGGCAAACTCAAAGACCACACCACCACAAGCACCAGCCGACTGAAGGCTCTGCCATGAACTCCGCAGCAATCGGGCTTGTCCTTCTTCTCCAGCTTCGATCGTGTTCGCTCCAAATTCTGTGATGAGCAGGGGCTTGTCACCGGCAATCGGCTGCAACACCTTCTGGATGTAGTTGCCATAACCATTCGCCACGACCTCCGGTGGCCATAGAGGGTAGACATTGAAGCTGGTGACATCGAGGAACCGCAGGTCGATGTCTTTTGTAATCGGCCAGTTGGAGTGTGTGATAAAGTGCTGTCCGTCCTTCCCCTTGGTTGCGCCGTACAGATCCAGCAGTCCGTCGCGAACGAGTTTTTCTCCCCTTTGTTCCAGCACGACGTTTGGGATCTCGCTCCCAAGAACCCAGCCTAATAGAGCGGGTTTCTGGCGAAAGTCGTTGACCCGCTTCAAAATGTCCTCACGCGAGGCACTGAATTGAGGAGTCCCGAGAGTCCACCAGTTGATGTTGAAGCTGTACAAGACCTTCAAGCCATGCTTCTGAGCCAAGTCCAGCGCGTAGCTCGGAGGATCAACCATCAGGATGGTGTTGACGTTCAAGCCTTGAATCAGCTTCAAGTCAGCGTCAATGAGCTCAGGTGCCGGGTAGGGATAATTCTTGTTCGGTCCCGTGCCGGGACGCCACGGGCCGTAGTGGATGCCTTTCACCAAGAACGGTTTCCCGTCCACATAGAGTGACTTCCTCTCTATCTTCACACCGGGCACTTCTCCCGCGCTGGCGCGCGCGTGCACAAGCAGGGCGGCTGGAATTGCGAACAAGAGTAAAACTGTCGCAAACGGCACGATCGTCCTCGCTTGATTGGCGCCCGAAATCCGCGATTGTTGCTCGTTGTAGAGCACGGAAATGGCAGGGCCGAAAAGGAATTTTCCGGCAAACAAATAAAAGCACGGGAAATAAATCATGGGAAAGTTAGTGGCCAATGGCACGCACAGCAGCAGCAAGCCAAACAGCGCTTCTCCTAGGACGCCCCACGAATGATTGTTTTGAGACCGCGCATTTGTTGGGGTCCATTGACTCTTTCGGCCAATCAAGCAATCCCACACGCCGCGCGCCGTGGGAAAGTCGGTCGTTCCGTACACCAGGCCGCACATCACCACTGCGCCGGCCGATCCTTGACGAACCGGATCCTTCGCGAAGTACGCCAACACCGGTAAAAACGTTGTTAGGATGATTAAGCTCCCGGCGAAAAAGGCCGTGCCGGTGTTCACGGTATACCCAGTCAAGAGGAAAGGCGCGACTAGAAACGTGACGCACAGATACAAGAGCAGTGCGGTTTGTCCCACATAAAAGCCGCTAAACATTAAAAAGGACCACTTCTCCACCAGGCTTAACTGTTTGCTTTTCAGCACCGCCGGGCAGTGCGCTCGCAAGGTTTGCACGCAGCCGTAGGCCCATTTGTAACTCCGCCGCCGGTACGAGCTGTGGTTGCCAGGGTGCTTCTCTCCAAACTGAATTTCTGGAGCGTAAGCGACTTTGTATCCGCGCAAGTTGAGACGGACCGTTAAATCCAGATCGTCTGAGAAGAAGCCGGGCGTGAAGCTGCCCACCTCCATCACGGTGGCAGTCTTAAGAAGTGCATTGTGTCCAACAAACGGCTTCCAGCCAAAACGGGAGTAGGCCGTCAGGAATACATTGAAGGCGTCGATCGAACGCGACAATAACCGGTTGACAGAGCAGGTGTTTGGGTCCACAACCGCCACGTTACGGAATTGCACGATGGCAATTCTGGGATCTTCGAAGTGGGGCAAAGCCTTCTCTATCGCCCGGGGATCAAGTGCCTGTGAGTCGTTATCGCAAAGCAGGAAATACTCAAACAGGTGCGCGGTCTGCCCCAGCACGTGGTTCGTTACCCCGGCCTTCCCGCCCTCTTTGATTGGCCGGCGAAGGAGCAGAACGCTGTGGTCTGTTCTCCGTCGCAACTCCTGGACCGCCTGGTCCACTTCTTTGCGTTGCGCTGCGGAAACGGAGTCGTCGTGAATGACAAAGTAGAGCTTGCCGCGATAAGTCAAATTAGCCAGGCTAAAAAGCGCATCCCGGTCTAGGTCATTGCAGCACAGATAGATCAGCCCGACCGGAGGTGGATTCTCCACAAGCTTGAATTTGTTCGCTTCTTCTCTTCTGAAAATATAAGCTACCGCCATGAAGAGAAACGCGAAGCCATAGTAGCTCGAGGCCACCTCCACCAAAGTTTTGAACGCAAGAAGCCCAATGACAACAAACGTCAAGTGCGTTTGATGCGCCACGCGGTAAATATTCCAAGTGTAGCCGAGCGAAAAAAGCGTGGCCGTGCAAAGCACAAAGTAAACCATCCTCTGTGATGGCGAGCGCTCCCAAGTGTTCGCTGCGGGGCTCGACCGTTGTTTCCTGCTCGCAAATACATCCATCTTTTGCTGTCGACTCCGGAAGCACTGCCTAGAACGACGTGATCGATGACCTCGAAAGCGAGGACTTGCGAATACCAGAGCGCGATCTTCTGCTTCGCAGGTTGCAGCGCTCGCGGGGGACTGGCGGCCGGCAAATAAGCACCCTGACCAAACTTAACCAACGTGGCCCGGTGAAGCAGCGCTCCATGAGAATTTACCTGCGCACAACCCTGATTGCAAAACCCAAAAAAGTAATGCAGGCAATTGGTTTTCAGGCCTGCGCCAGGGCAGATACCCTCCCCGGCGATAACCTTACCCGTAGGCCGTGAAAAAGGGGCCTCAGGAACGACAAACGAGCCCCCAGACCTGCGCGAGGTCACTTCGTCGGCGGGCTGCACGCAGACTAGGGGGTGGGTCAGGCTTTACAATCAGGCGAAACCCGCAATGTGGGATGGGCAAGACACCGGAGTGAGATGGGCAGAACCCCGGAAAGGATGCCTTCGCGGGTGTTTGTGTAATACGGTCCGACCTGGACGCGAGCGAGTTCGTTCATTGCTTGCTCGGCTCCCTTCGAGCTATGCAGAAAGTGTGGACCTCCGTGAGCGTCGCTTCAAAAACATCGAGAAGATGCTGCAAGAGCTAAAAGCAAGCGGGATCGGATACCCCAATGTTACGGAGAAGTTTGGACGGACGAAGATACGAACATCATCCGAATGTCGGAGCGTTTGGAACTTTCTGACAAATTGAAGGCGTATCGAGGATGGGAGGACCTTGGAGCTGTCATTACGTACGGTTGGCTCAAGCGAGCGAGTGAACCTCCCCGGCTCGTTCCTCTGACCATTTTTACAGAGGCTCGCTACAAGAAGAAGGAAATCTACTGGTGTCGCGGCCAGTTTACGAATTATCAAAGATTTGGCAGTGAAGTGAAGATCATAGCGAATTAACTGACCCTGGATTCCGAAAGTGGCTCCAGAGGAAGTCGCAGGACCTCCGGCAGCGGAGCGGAAGCGACTCCTTCAGACTGATTAGAATCTCTGCTTGCGAAACACTCTCGCACTTAATTTCGAACAGCTGTCTCGCGAGGTCAGAAAATCTGCCACGACGGTTTGGGGTTTCCATTGGCTTCCTTTTTCGTTTCTGAGGAGTTCCGCAATCACCTCTTCCAGTCTAATAGGACGAGTTATATCGGAGGCAGTGTCCCACATGCTCCACTCGACAACTTCTCGGGCTTCATCGCAGAGCCGTGCCTTTCAATCTGATCGAGCAGGCCATGTCCAACGGGCAGACACTTCTGACACTCCACATAGCTCTGACACCTCGATTTCGCATAATTTCGCGCAACTAACTTATTGGCAATAAGACACTTGTACCGAACCTGCTTCCATCTAGGATTGGCAACTGTCGTGCCTCCCCATACACCCGAAATGGCTATCGCCTGTACGCTCGCCTTCGCGTTTTACTGCCGCCGCGACACATGTACCTTTACTTGAGACGCTAGTTCAGGCCAAGGCCTTGAAAGGCTGGGAAGGAGAGCTGGAGACGTGAATGTGAGTCCAGAACAATCCATTCATCTTGGTGGTTTCAACTTGGGCAAACACCGCCATGTGTGCGCCTTTTTTCACACTCAGGATCAGGAAGACAAGGTAATAATCCCTTTCTTGAAAGAGGGGATCAATCGTGGAGAAAAAGCATTTTGCGCGTTGGGCCCCGAATCGCGTGCGCATCTTTTACAAAAACTGAGTCGCGAGGGAATTGAAATTGCATCAGCGGAAAAGCGCGGGCAGTTGGAACTAAGAGGATTAGAGGAAATGTACATTGGACACGGGCGCTTCAAACAAGATGCCGTGCTGGCGCATGTTCGAGAGTTATTTAATCAAGGCAAAGAACAGGGCTTTGCCCTAACCCGTTTTGTGGCTGGCATGGAGTGGGCCATCAAATATCGAGTGGAAATCGATCAGCTCCTAGAATACGAGGCGCGGCTCAACGAGGTTTTGGCAGAAACCCGCGATCCCGTGGTCTGCGTTTATGACCTGGGCCAGTTTAGCGCAGGAGTCGTACTGGATATATTGCGTACGCACCCGGTAGTTATTATTGGTGAAGTGGCCGCTGAAAATCCATTCTTCGCTCCGCCGGCAGTGTTCTTGCAGGAGCTAAGAGAACGTGCTGCATACCGCGGCGAGGCCGCGCTCTAGAAGAGCATGAGTACTGAAATCCTCATCGAAGAAAATCGGCAACTGCGCGAAGTCATACGAGACCTGCTGGCCCTCGCCAATGTGCCCGCCGCGTGGATGGGGCGCGAACCGCAACAAATTGCAGAATCATTTGTGGATGTGCTGGTGAGCGCGCTCCGGCTTGACGGAGCGTACCTGCGGTTAAACCATGGAGATGAAGAATTTATTCAGGCTTCGCGTTCCCCGGAATGCCCTGCGTTCTTGGAGTGGCTGAAAAGTCAGGAAAGCCAGACTTGGGCAGCTAACGGCGAGCGCCACCAACGACGTGTGGAAATTCCTTCCGGTAACCGTACGCTTTGCGTTTTTGTGTCCCCGATAGGGATTCAAGCGGAAGCAGGATTTATCGCCACGGCTGTCTATCGCCCGGAATACCCGACGGACACAGAAGCACTCTTATTGTCAGTGGCCGCGAACCAGGGTTTGATTTGGTTCCGGACACTTGCCTTGCTCAGTGTGGGCGCGCGAAATGAGCAGGTCATGGCGGCGCTCTCCGAGGAAATTGACCAGGCCTCGATGTTCGAGGAGATTGTTGGTCATTCCCCGGCCATACAACAGGTGCTTTCGCGTGTAGCTAGAGTCGCGCCTACTGATACAACGGTGCTGATTCTAGGGGAGACAGGTACCGGAACGCCATTCATAGGAGGTCACAACGCTCTGGCAGTGCGATCGTCAGTCTCAACTGCGCCGCCACTCCGCCATCTTTGATAGCTTCGGAACTATTTGGCCATGAAAAAGGGGCGTTCACTGGGGCGCTTCAACGCCGGCTCGGTCGTTTCGAACTGGCGAAGGGTGGAACGATTTTTCTGGATGAAGTTGGCGAACTTTCACTGGAAACCCAAGTTGCACTACTGCGAGTGCTGCAGGAGCGAGAGTTTGAACGGCTCGGCGGCACGCATGTTCTGTCGGCCGACGTGCGAGTGATAGCTTCCACGAACCGCGATCTGGAGGCCACTGCAGCCGCGGGCACATTCCGGACGGACTTGTTCTATCGGCTGAATGTGTTTCCGATTGAGGTACCGCCTTTGCGGGGGCGGAGCGAGGACATCCCCACGCTGGTCGAATACTTCGTTCAGCGTTACGCCAGAAAACTAGGCAAGAAAATATCAAAGGTGAGCGAGCAGACTCTGAAGCTGTTGCAGACTTATCCGTGGCCCGGCAACATCCGTGAGCTACAAAACGTCGTCCAAAGATCGGTGATCCTGAGTGAAGGCGACGTCTTTCGAGTAGATGAGAGCTGGCTGTTGAGCCGAACGCTTCAAAATAGTGCCTCCTCCAAATCCTTGTCCAAGAGATTGCAGGAGCAGGGAAGAGAAATCATTGAGGAGGCGTTGAAGAAGAGTAAAGGTCGGATCGCCGGGCCATCCGGTGCTGCGGCCATCCTCGGAATATCTCCCACAACCCTGGATTCCAAAATAAAGAACCTCAAGATTAGGAAGAATCGGTTCAAAGCCGACCAGTAGCTCGCCTCCGCAAGTCACGAAAACTCGTGAAATCCCGATAAGAAGTGACTTACTTGATGTAGTTCTCCTTTATTTTCAATGTGATAGAGGTGGCGCCTGAGTTGCTATATTTAATTCGTCCGGTGCAGGTGGTTGGTTTGAAAGTTCCTCCGCAGCCCTCGGGAGGACGCATGACGCTTAGGATTCAGGAGCAATTGGACAAACCCGACTGTACGACGTTTGCGTTGAGCGGCCGGATTCGGTCGGAGCACATACTGCACCTTGCCAGCTTGCTGGAGCAAGAGCGAGGGAGAATCGTGCTGGACTTGAAGGAAGTAACGATTGTGGGTCGAGAGGCAATCAGATTCCTGGCTGCTTGCGAAACGAAAGGATATTGCCGAGGACAAATTGTTATTCAACGTGAGAGTGGAGAAAGCGCATTCTCTTCCGAAATCGAGGACAATTTGAGCAGACTAGCTTATAAAAGGCCGCAGATTGTGACATTGGATCAGGCTGTTTTCAAGATGACAGATGAGCATGTCGCAGTTCACGACAGGCTTGCGGTCTCCCAACTTAGATCTTGTTTTCTCGCCGGCACGCGAACCGAACTAAAACCCATGGCTGTCCGGTCTTTGTGAGACAGCTAGAAACGATGGGAGACCACGCGAACCTCTCGCGCGCGGCGTTGTCCAGCCAAGCTGGTGTTGGCGGGCTTATCGGTCAATCCGCTCCGATGCGTCTTCTCTACGACCTGATCGAAAAGGTCAGCCAGAGCACTTCCCCGGTTCTGGTCATTGGAGATACCGGAACAGGAAAAGAACTGGTGGCACGAGCCATACACTTCAGGGGATTGCGCCGTGAGAAGGTGCTTGTACCTGTTGATTGTTCGGCACTGACTCCCACTTTGGTGGAGTCCGAACTGTTCGGACATGTCAAAGGCGCCTTCACAGGTGCGGACCACTCGAAGCGGGGTCTGCTCCAAGCCGCTAACGAGGGAACGGTCTTTCTAGATGAGATCGGGGAGGCTCCCCATGTTCTTGCAGGCCAAATTGTTACGAGCTCTGCAAGAAAAGGAGATAAGGCCTGTGGGGTCCACGGAACAAATTCAAATTAACGTGCGGGTCATCGCCGCAACGAATCGAGACCTCGAAGCAGGAGTCCGGACGGGGACCTTTCGCCAGGACCTATATTTCCGATTGAACGTTGTGCAAATCAGGCTGCCGCCGCTATGCGAACGCAAGGTCGACATCCCCCTACTGGTCGCCCATTTCCTTGAAAAATTCTCCGACCCGCTGCAGCCCGTCCGTGCGATCTCAGATGACGCGTTACGGAGATTGATGGCCTACGATTGGCCAGGCAATGTCCGCGAATTGGAAAACGCTATCGAATGTGCTTTGGTCTTAAGCTCTGGCAGTGTTCTCACGGCAGATGACCTGCCTTCGGTCCCCTATCGTGCATCGGCCCCGAATGCTCCCCATAGCAACGAGCTCGTCCCTCTGGGAGAACTCGAGCGACGTGCCATCGCAAATACTCTGCGGGAAACCGGAGGAAATAAACTCAGCGCCGCACGCCTGTTAGGCATCGGCAAAACCACGCTCTACCGCAAGCTCAGAGGGTATACCACAGCTCCCAGCCGACAGATTGAGAGGCGAGGGGAGCCCTAATGTTAAGCAAACGTAGCAGAAGCAGCCCGGCCGAGGCTTTCGTTGACAAGGCAGAACTGGCAAGGCTCTTGCTGGACTCCACGGCAGGGGCAGTCTTTGCGTTAGACATGCTGGGTAATTGTACGTTTTGCAATCCTGAGTGTCTGCGATTGCTCGGGTACAAGGATTCACTCGAGCTCATCGGTAAGGAGATGCACAGCATAATGCATCATACTCGCCCAGATGGAACGCCTTACCCTAACGACGATTGCCATGTTTACTCGGCTTTTCGCCGGGGCGAGGGTACCCACGTGGACGACGAAGTCGTCTGGCGCGCCGACGGAACGAGCTTTCCTGTTGAGTATTGGTCCTATCCAATACGTGAGAACAACCTCTTGCTTGGTGCTGCAGTCGTTTTCATCGATATCACCGAGCGCAGAAGAGCAGAGCACGCCCTGCAGCAAAGGGAGGAAATGTTTCGCCAGTTGGCGGAGTACATCCCGGAAATCTTTTTTGTTGTAACGCCGGATCCGCCGAGAATGGCTTATGTCAGTCCGGCTTAGGAGGAAGTTTTTGGAAGGCCGTGTCAGGAACTTTACGACCAGGCTGATGCTTGGATCGACGCGGTTCATCCAGAAGATCGCTATCATGTGTTGAGCGTTTTTGAACAATCCATGCAAGGCGTCGTAATCGCCATGGAGTACCGGGTACCTCGGCTCGATGGATCGGTGCGTTGGATTCACGCACGCAGCTTTCCCGTTCAGGACTCACAGGGCAAGTTGGGCCGCATTGTCGGTATTGCTGAAGACATTACCGACCGCAAGAGAGCGCTCGATGAGATGGCAGCCGCCAGGGCGGCCGCAGAAGCTGCAAACCGTGCAAAGAGCGAATTCCTCGCCAACATGAGTCACGAAATCCGAACACCTATGAACGGCATTATTGGGATGACCGACCTCCTGCTTGACACGGAGTTGACCGCGGAGCAGGCCGAATACCTTCAAATAGTAAAAAACTCAGCTGATTCGCTACTGACGATTATCAACGACATTCTGGACTTCTCAAAGATCGAGGCCGGCAAACTGCAAATGGATGTCATGACTTTCGATTTACGAAAGAGCTTAGAAGACGTGATGAAAGTGCTTGCAATCAAGGCTCACGGCAAGGGGCTTGAGCTCCTCCTGAAAGTCCACCCCAGAGTGCCCACGTCGGTGGTAGGTGATCCCACTCGATTGCGACAGATTCTTATTAATTTGGCGGGAAACGCAGTCAAGTTTACAGAGAGCGGAGAAATTGTTGTGGAAGTGCGAAAAAAGGCGGAAAGCAATAACTGCGCCATTTTTCATTTTAGTGTCCAGGATACAGGGATCGGAATTCCCCTTGAAAAACAGAGACTGATTTTCGAGGCATTTTCTCAGGCAGACTCGTCAACCACACGCAAGTTTGGGGGCACGGGGCTCGGGCTAGCCATTTCAAAGCGTTTAGCTGGCATGATGGGCGGACACATTTGGGTCGAAAGCGAACTTGGACACGGTTCTACGTTCCACTTCACCGTTCGGCTAGAGATCGGACCGTAGGGTAACCTACAAGGTACGAGAATCCTGACGAGTAAATTTCTAGGTCCCAACTGGCGGGTAGACTTGGTCTTCCGATTGCAGTGACATCGTGCTTGTCTCGGAGGAATTGATCCGCAACTCCGAGGAAATGGTCTTTGAGTTGGCCCGTGGGAGAACGCTGTGTACCGGCCGCCTATGTTTTGGATCACGTTTCGCGGTCGATCCAAGGCAAGCGCCAATAAACGACGTTTTGCCCAGTAGACTCTTCGGCGATCTTGAAAATGTTTCGGACTCTTGCGGAATGCTGGTCTTTACCAAGATTGATCCTGCCTGCCTCACCCCTCACAGGCGCAAGAAGGAGAAGGCATGCTCACATCCGAGCACCGAGTCACGCCACGTTTCAAGCTGCACACTCCGCTATCTTTTCATCGCATGGGGATGCTAGCCGAGGGCGAGCATCAAGCTAAGGCCATTAACATCTCGACGAGAGGCGTTTACTTCGCCACGAATGTCGTGCTGTGTGTCGGTGAAGCCGTGGAAGTCCTGCTAGAAATGCCAAAGCGGGTCACCGGAGTAAAAGTGGGTCTTCGGCGATTCGCGGGCCGTGTGACTCACATCGAGTCAAAGAATATGCCTCAAGGGCTTTGGGGGATAGGCGTGCAATTGCTTTATTATGAGCGTGATTTGGTAGGGGCCACGAATGGGCAATGATAAGGGTAACCACGCTCACCCCACTTCGGTTCAACTCTCGATTTGCTCAAGGCTGACTGCAACCTGTTGACCGACTCCCAGCAAACTAGCATATTCAACGGGGAGGAGAGTTGTGAGCATCGTATTGCCTTCGAAAGTAGCTTAATGCCCCTTAGTGCCCGTTGAAGTTTTTGCTATCGGATTGAAAAGAATAAGTTGGTGGAGCCGATGGGTGCGAATCCACTACGTAACTCTGTTCGAGCAAGAACAGACCTGAACCCGTTCGCGTTTCAGATATAAAGGGTGCCAACCCGTCTTCCGCGTGGGAACAACTAGAGGAACATTAGCCGTTTCTGACTGCTCTAAACGCTACTGAATGCTCCCGAAGGTACCTCGTAAGTTGTTGACACGCCGTGCCCTGCAGAATTGCCAAGGTTCAGGTGTCTGTTCGACTCTCGTTTCTTGGGTAGGTTGAGTCATCGGCTTGCCATCCGCACCGCGAAATTTGACCCAAAGCCGACGTCGACTTTCATGCAGCGAGGAAGAAAACAACGACGGAAATTTGGCACCGAGAAAACGAGGGGCCATCGAGGGGCCAATAAGGATTCCTTTGCATTCCCCGTTGTTCCTTATCAGTGCCTTAGCGTTCCCCAGCATTCTTTCTAAGTCCTTGAAATTCCGGTCGGCATTGTTTTCGATCCCCACGCATTATGAAAGGGCGCATTATGAAAGGGCGCCCGCTTTTAAGGTTAGTTTTGAGCGTTGGCCCTCCAGGCGGAAGGAGCGATCACAATGGACAGTACGAAACACGTCGGCATGGATGTTCACACAGAGGCGATCTCAGTCGCGGTGAGGAATTCGGCTGGGAAGGTGGTGATGGAATCTCTGGAGTTTATCGAAGGGCTACGCGGCAACGTGCAGGTGACCTTCGAAGAAGGCACCTGGGCCGCGTGGTTGTACGACTTGCTTAAGCCCCACGTGACGACAGTTGTGGTGTGCAACCCGCGGAAGAATGCTTTGCTGAAAGATGGGAACAAAGGCGACAAGATTGACGCACGAAAGCTGGCTGAACTGCTGCGCCTCAACAATCTCAAGCCGGTCTACCACGGAGAGCACGGCATCCGAACCTTGAAGGAGCTGAGCCGCAGTTATCTGACGATCAGCAAAGATCTCGGGCGCGTCATGAATCGGCTCAAGGCACTGTATCGGAGTTGGGCTATCCCTTGTGCCGGGCAGCAAGTTTACGCGCCGCGCCACCGTTCGGAGTGGTTAAGCAAGATCACGGAAGCGGGTGTACGCCGTCGCGCCGAGTACTTCTATCAACAACTCGACGCCCTGCAAACTTTGCGACGCGAAGTGCGACGGGATCTATTGGCGGAAAGTCGGAAACAAACGGCGACAAAACTACTGCGCCAGATTCCATGTATTGGTCCGATTCGCGCGGCTCTATTGATCGCGCTGATCCAAACACCTCACCGGTTCCGCACCAAACGGCAATTGTGGAACTACAGCGTTCTCGGGATAGAAACACACGACAGTGCACAATACCGCTTCGTGGGAGGAGAGCTACAACGTTCCAAGAAACCGCAACAACTTCGCGGACTCAACAAGAATCACAACCACGATCGTAAGAATATTTTTAAGGGTGCAGCAACAATGGCCAGCATTTCTGCTGGACCATTCCGCGATTTTTACGAAGCTTTGCTTGCCAAGGGAAGGAAGCCAACCATGGCACGTCTGACCTTGGCGAGGAAGATTGCAGCGATCACGTTGATCGTCTGGAAGAAAGGAGCACGTTTCGACGCTGAATATTTGAAACAACAAGCAGCTTGAGCGTCTTTCGGTAGAGAGCCCGTTCCATCACTGCGGATCATCCCCCGGCGGTGGCCAATTGGGTTCTTGAGACGCTCGGGATCGAGGGAGAGTAGCAATAGGGGCTGTCAGGCCACTGTGTGATTCAAGAACAAGAGTCTCCGTCCCCACCCTATGCCCCCTCGCACGATCCAAGAAAGCTATAGGCGAAAAGTCTCAGATAGGACCATGGTTGGCAACTCTACAATCGTTACGCTTGTCAGTTTCAGGAAGCAATCGGCGCCGTCACGATAGTGAAATGGAACCACAGGGATGGAAGACAAGTCGCGCCGCTTCGCACAATGAAGCGAGAGGAAAGAATAGTCGTGAGGCGCGCCGCCGACAGTAAAACACTCACCGATCGAGCGCGCGCGTTCGAGCAGTTAGAGGCTGGATGCCGAGAAAAATCCTCCCGGCTCCGAGCCGAAGGGGAGATATTTCTCCCCTTTTATAGGACGCCCCTACCATCCATTTTTTTTCCCAGCAACAACTTAGCGATTTGTCGAGGCGGCAAAAGGCGGCAATAAGAGCCTCAAGGGTGGCACCAATGGCTCGAAAGTACGAACCTTGCGGCGTTGTGCGAAAATCGGTCACTGAACATCCGTTATAGGTCTGAGCGCCGCCAATGCATTGCTTCATTTCCCACAACGCCGTTTGAACTTTTCTGGATAGTGACGGGCATTCCTGCACCGGTACAAGCCTATCGCGCCTGCCTTCTGAAGCGCTTTTCAGTTCGCCGTTCGCGTCGGACTGCTGAGCCCGGCTACATACATCAGCCTATGTCGTGACGTTGCGACCGGTTTGGAGAATCTACACATGTGTGGGCGGTTTGGGACCCGCCAGGAACCTCAGTGGCGGCATATCACTCTCCAGCTAGGGTGTGTTCCAGGCTTTATAGAATTTGCCTCGTTGGGTTTGTATGCCCGATCAGGAACGTACTAAGCGCGGACCGATTTTTTCGGAGCACAGGAATCGAACAATAAGTAAGAGCCCGATTGCTTGATGAGCCAGGAGAAGGGGCCGGCCGCTGACTTTCAATCTTTGGGTGGTAATGCTGACATGGCAAGCGGCTTTTTCCGCAGCACATCAAGTTCGCTTTTCGCCTGCCGGAGGGCCTCTTGGAGGGTTTCCAGTTTCTC
>WNFJ01676269.1_pt1 | contig 13501 bp, 13 predicted proteins | sample 5400461 | NCBI WGS metagenome assembly WNFJ01 (sample SAMN13153349, study PRJNA577476) | soil metagenome | isolation source: 115 cm saprolite on Douglas fir-dominated hillslope | place: USA:California | collected 2013-09-17 | reverse complement strand
TCATTGAAATAAGGATTGTAAGACCCCGCGGGTACCGTGATGGTCCGGCGGATGGCTCCGGTCGCGGGGTCGATTCCCGCGAGAGTGCCTGACTTATCGACGATCAGCCAAACATTGCCCGCACCCGTCGTGACACCGCCCTCCGCGGCCGCGGGTCCGATGGCGAACACTGTCATCAAGCGCCCGGCGACGAGGTCGACCTTCGCCAGGGATGGAATTGTGGTACACATCGGTACCCACAGGCTGCCGAAGCCCGTCGCGAGCCCTGCGCACGGTTCGCCGGGAAGCGCCACGCTCGCGACGATCTTGTTGGTCATTGGATCGATCCGGTGTACGGCATAGGGGCCTGTGCTCCCGACCCAGACCGCGCCGGCGGTGATCGCAACCCAATCGGCGGTCTTGCCCACATGGATTGTCGCCGCGGGGGTGAGCTCGCCGATGGATCTGGTTGCGAGCGAAGTCACGTCTTCTGCCGGCCTGGCAACTAACACCGATGAACAATAAAAGATCAGAAGCGCAAGCCCGAAGTATCGTAACTGCCGTTGACCCACCTAAACCTCGTGCGAGAAATTGCGGTGACTTCAGAACTCCAGGTTATCGATGAGCCGCGTGCCGCTCAAGCGGGCGGCGGCCAGCACGACCAGCGGCTCGCCCGTCGATGCTTCGCCCAGGTCACTCTGCCGCCGAACCGCTACATAGTCCGGCTGCCAACCTCTTGCTGTCAGAAAACCTTGCGCCTCGCGCTCGAGGACGCTCCAGTCGGCGCGTCCGGACTTGGCTTCAGTGACCAGCTTGCTCAATGAGGCGTGCAGTTGCGCCGCCTGGGCGCGCTGCAAGTCGTTCAAGTAGCCGTTGCGGGATGACAATGCAAGCCCGCTCGGATCACGTACGGTTTCGGCGGAGACCACTTCGATCGGCAGCGCCAGCTGCCGCACCATGCTTCGGATCACCAGGAGCTGCTGATAATCCTTCTTTCCGAACACGGCTAAGGCGGGCTCGACCATGTTGAAGAGCTTCAGCACCACCGTGCACACACCGGTAAAGAACCCCGGCCGCACTTGTCCCTCTAGAATATCGGCAAGCTCCGGCGGCGGATGCACCTTGTAGCCTTGAGGCTCCGGGTAGACTTCGTTCTCGGCCGGCGCGAACACGATGTCGCAGCCGGCGGCGGCGAGAAGCTCGCAATCGCGCTCGAAGGTGCGCGGATATGTGGCGAAGTCCTCGTGCGGCGCGAACTGCAGGCGATTGACGAATATGCTGGCGACCACGAGGTCGCCGCGCTCTCGCGCTATGCGTACCAGCGACAAGTGACCCGCGTGCAAGTTGCCCATGGTCGGCACCAGCACCCGCCTGTGCCCGGGCTCGAGAGCCGCGCGCAATTCAGCGGCCGTCTTGATTATCTGCATGACCGCCATTCGTTCAGAAGCCGTGGAGCGCGTCGTCGGGAAATCGCCCGCTCTTTACGTCGGCTACATACTGGCGCACGGCGAGCTCGATACTGGCGCTGCCATCCATAAAGTTGCGCACGAACCGCAGCGGCTCGCCCCCCGTCAGTCCCAGCATGTCATGCAGCACCAGGACCTGGCCGCTGCAGCCGACGCCGGCGCCGATGCCGATGACGGGAATCGAGAGTGATTTCGTCAAATCTCGGGCGAGGGCGGCCGGCACCATTTCCAACACCAAGAGCTCCGCCCCCGCTCCGGCGAGTTCCTCGGCCTGGCAGCGCAAGACCCGGGCCGCCGCCTCGTCGCGCCCCTGCACCCGATAACCGCCCAACGCGTGCACCGACTGCGGAGTGAAGCCCAAGTGCGCGCAGACAGGGACGCCGCGATCCACGAGGAAGCGCACGATGGGCGCCGTCCAGCCCCCGCCCTCGAGTTTGACCATCTGTGCGCCCTGCTGCATCAACAGAGCAGCGTGGCGCATCGCTACGTCGGCAGATTCCTGATAGCTGCCAAAGGGCATGTCGGCAATGACCCAGGCCGTGCGATTGCCCCTCACCACGCATCCCGTGTGATAAACCATGTCGTCGATGGATACGGCAAGAGTGCTCGCGCGGCCCTGCAGCACCATGCCGAGCGAGTCCCCGACGAGGAGCGAGTCGACGCCGGCTTCATCCAAAACGCGCGCAAATGCGGCGTCGTAGCAAGTCAGCATCGCGATCTTTTCGCCCAAGGCGCGCATTTCGCGAAGGCGGTGCAGAGTAACTGGCTTTCGGTTGATCATCCCCTATTGTGAGGCACTCTGCGCCAGTCGGCTAGATCAGTTGGCTGCGGCGCCCGCCGGCGCTGGTAAGCTAGGAGCCTGTCTGACTATTGATGCGCCTGCTGCGGCCGGCGATCATTAGTCAGACAAGCTCCTGACTCGGACATTTGGAAGGTAGGCATGACATTCAAAACCTGGCTCCTGTTTTTGGTGATGGAGACGGCGCTGTCGCTGTCGCCCGGTCCGGCGGTGTTTTATGTCGTATCGCAGGGCGTACGCGGCGCCCTGCGGCGCTCGCTGCCGGCGGCCGCCGGCATCATCAGCGCGAACGCGATTTATTTCACGCTGTCGGCGACTAGTCTCGGTGCGATCATCGCCGCCAGCGCGCGTTTTTTTACGATTGCCAAATGGGTGGGTGCGGCGTACCTGATCTATCTTGGAGTCAAAGCGCTGCGCTCGGCTGGTTCGAGTCACGCGGTGGTTTTGGGTGAAACCGCGGCCGTCGAGCAGGGTGACCGACGGCGTGTCTACTTGGGTGCACTCACCCTGCAACTCGCGAATCCCAAAGCGCTGTTATTCTTTTTGGCGCTTTTGCCGCAGTTCATCGATCCGGTCCGGTCGGTCGCGCCGCAGATGGTGATCTTGGCGGCGACATCCATGTTGCCGGAATTTTGCATTCTACTGGGCTACGGCTGGCTCGCTCACCGTGCGCTGCATGCGTCGGCCAAGTTCGGGGTGTCGAGCGGCATGAACCGCTGGCTTGCTTGGATCGAGGGCGCGGGTTTGCTCGGGTGTGCGACTCTGGTGTTGAAGTTCAATCGAGCCGCCTGAGGTCGAGCCGCACCCTTGCCGCGGTAGGGTGACCGGTCGATCTGATCGAGGGCCGTGACGTAAATGGTTTTCTCGTCCGGGCTGAATGCCAGGTTTGGAACCTTTGGCGACGGCAGAGTGAGTGTTCGCTGATACCACACCGGTCCTTCGGGAAAGTGCGCATCGTCGTTGAGCACTTGGACGCCCGAGTGGGCGCCGCATGCGAGGGGAGTCGCTATCATCAATGCCCACAAGGATTTACGCATTGATTTCTCCTGCCGAAGGTGGATCAAAGAACCGCGGATGCCTGGTTTTCATCCGGTGATGGGTCCGGCGCGCTGCGCGATCAGGCCGTACTCCTCGGGCCGGCGATAGCGAGCGAAATCAAAATTCACGCGCCGGCACGTGGCGATCAAATCCAGATCGGCGCGATGAACCACGACTTCATCGTCGAGGGACATCGCCAATGCCGCGATCTCGCCGGTGGGGGCGATGATGCAGGACCCGCCGATCAACGCTTGTCCGTCCTCCAACCCTGCTTTAGCCGCGGCCGCTACCCACACGGTGTTTTGATAGGCGCCGGCCTGCATCGGCAGATGATTGTGGAACATGCGCAGGTGCGCCAGAGCCGGTGCCTCATCGAGAACGACAGGAGTGTTGTAGCCTATCAGCACCACCTGCGCACCGTTGAGGCACAGCATTCGATAGGTTTCCGGCCAGCGTCTATCGTTGCACAATGACAGACCGACACGCACGCCACGGTAGGCATACACGGGAAAACCGAGATTGCCGGGCTCGAAATAGCGCCGCTCCAGATGGGTCGTGACCCCCGCCTGCGCATCTTCGGAACCGGGTATGTGCATCTTGCGATAGCGTCCGATCGGCACGCCATCCGCACCCACGAGATCCATGCTGTTGAAGCGCCGTCGGTCGCCGTGCTCACGTCCGAACTCCGCGAAGCCCAGGGCAAAACCTATCTTGAGCCTGCGCGCCGCATCGTACAGCGGTTGTGTCTGCGGTCCCGGCATTTGCGTTTCATAGAACGAGTCGATCTCGCGCTGATCCTCGAGCGGCCAGCGAGGGAAGAACGTGGTCAACGCCAGTTCAGGGAAGACGGCGAGTTCCGCGCCCGCTTTCGCGGCGCTCTCGAGAAGATGCATCAGCCGGCTCACCGTCTCGGTGCGCGAGGCGCTGCGCTGGATGGGGCCGGTCTGGCAGACGGCCAGGGTCAGGTATCGATTCACTGTGTCACCTCCTCAAAGACGGGTTGCATCGCCAACAACTCCTCGCGCGGCAGATGACAGGCAATGCGGTGGCTCGCTGAGAATTCCTGGACGGGCGGCGGACGTCGATCACAGGTGCCCACGATCCGGTAGGGGCAGCGGGTCGAGAAGGGGCAGCCGGCGGGCGGATTCGCCGCCGACGGGATTTCGCCGGTCAGCAGCACCTTGCGCTTGGCATACCGCTGATCTGCAATCGGGACTGCCGACAGGAGTGCCTCCGTATACGGATGATAGGGCGGCGTAAATACCTCGTGCGTCCGCCCCTGCTCCATGATCTGGCCAAGGTACATGACGACGATGCGATCGGACAAATAGCGTACCACCGAGAGGTCGTGGCTGATGAACAGCAGGGCGGTGCCCTCCCGCCTCTGAATGTCGATCAGCAATTCCGTCACTGCTGCCTGCACCGACATGTCGAGTGCCGAGAGCGGTTCGTCGGCCACGACGACGCTCGGATTGCCCGCGAAGGCGCGCGCCACGCCGACGCGTTGTTTTTGCCCGCCGGACAACTGCCGCGGGCGGCGCTCGGCGAAGTCGCGCGGCAGCTTGACCAAGTCGAGCAGATCGAGGACCCGCTCCCGTACCCGGGACTCGTCCCGCAGCACGCCTAGTTTGCGGATGACGCGCGCAATCTGTGAGCCCACGGTATGGCTGGGATTGAGCGTGTCGAATGGATTTTGAAAGATCATCTGCAACGAGCGGATGGTATTCGCGTTCCTGCGCGTCACCGGCAGCTTGCTGAGTTCCAGTCCCGCAAGGTCGATCGATCCGGAATTCGCTTGTATCAGACCCATCAGGATGCGCGCGAATGTGGACTTGCCGCAACCGGACTCGCCGACGATGGCAACCGTCTCCCCGCGCCGCGCATCGAATGTCAGCCCGTCGTTTGCAGTCACGTGCCGAAAGCGCTTGGAGAGATCTTGGACCTTGAGTACGATGTCACCGACGGTTGCCGTGATATTGCCGGGTCCGGGCGCCGGCGCTGCATCCCAGGCGATTTCATCGACTCGCAGGCAGCGAGACGCATGGCCTTGCGACGCGTCAATGGATGACAGCGGAACGGGCCGCGCGTCGCAACGCCCCGCGACAAAGGACGCGCAGCGCGGTCCGAAGAAGCAGCCCGGCGGCCGGGCGCGGGGCGGCGGAGGCTGACCGGGGATGGATACCAGCGGGCGGCTGTTCTTGTCCGCGCTCGGCACCGGCATCGACGCGAATAGTCCGCGAGTGTAAGGGTGCCGCATGCCGCGGAATACGCTGGCGACGGACCCGACTTCCACCGCTTCTCCGGAATACATGACGGTGACGCGATCGCAGGTCTCCCGCACCAGCCCCAAATTGTGCGAGATGTACAGCATGGACGTGCCGAACTCCGTTGAGATGTTGCGAATCAGATCCACGATCCCCGCCTCCACGGTGACGTCGAGCGCAGTGGTGGGCTCATCGAGCAGGAGCAGGGCGGGATTCGACAGCAGCGCCATGGCGATGACGACGCGCTGCTGCTGGCCGCCGGAAATCTGATGCGGATAAGAGCGCATGATTCGTTCGCCGTCGGCCATGCGCACCCGATCCAGCATCATCTGTGCCCGCGCGGCGGCGGCGCGGCGTTCCATGCTCTCATGGTACATCGGCACTTCGATCAGCTGCGCACCGATGGTCATCGAGGGATTCAGCGATGCCATCGGTTCCTGGTAGACCATGGCGATCGCGCCGCCGCGTATGCTGCGCAATTCTTCGCCCTTCATGGCCAATAGGTCGCGTCCCCGGAACAGGATCCGTCCGCCCACGACGCGGCCCGCTCTGCCCAGATACTGCATGATGGCGAGCGCAATGGTCGACTTGCCGCAGCCTGATTCCCCGACGAGACCGTGCGCCTCGCCGGGCATCAGCGCGAGATTGAAGTCGATTACCGCGGGCACATCTCCCGTGCGGCCGGCGTAGGCAATCGACAGGTTCCGGCACTCCAGGATCGGTGTAGCGCGCGCCGCCGCGTTCGTTTGCGCACTCATGATTTGCGTCAGTCCCGCAGGCTCATTTCGCGCAAACCATCGGCGATCAGATTGAACCCCAAGATCAGGCTCGACACCGACAACGCCGGCACGATCATCATGTAGGAGTATTTCCACAATAGAGCGGCGGTGGCGGCCTCCTTGATCATCAGGCCCCAATCGGGATCCGGCGGCTGCAGACCCAACCCTAAGAACGTCAGCGTCGTGATGGCGACGGTGGTATAGCCGAGCCGCAGACTGGCGTCGACGATAATCGGTCCGCGCACGTTGGGCAGCAGCTCCACCAACATGATCCAGAGCGGATGTTCGCCGCGGGTTTGGGCTGCCTGTATGTAGTCGCGCGACTTCGCGTCCAAGGCCAAGCCGCGCACGATGCGCATGATGACGGGCGCCGATGAACAGGTGACCGCAATGATGATATTGAAGCCGCTCTGACCGAGTAGATTCAATACCAGGATGAACAACACCATCACGGGGAACGACAGGAGCACATTGGAGGCGAACGATACGAATTCATCCCACCAGCCGCCGAGATACCCGGCGATCAGGCCGCAGCCCGCGCCGACCGCGTAAGCCACCGAGGTGGCTGTGATTCCCCAGACCAACACGCGTTGACAGCCCCACACCGTGCGCGACAGGACGTCCCGGCCGCGCATGTCCGAGCCCAATAGAAACAGTATCCCGTGTCTGACGCCGCCCGGCGCCAAGAAGGGCACCAGCGGTTTGTTGGGATCGACCAGCGGCAGATAGGGCGCCGCCACCGCCATCAGCAGCCAGAAGGAGACCAAACTGACGCCGACGATTGCCACCCAGGACTCGCGCCAGCTGCGCAGCGCGAGGACGTAGAGCACGATGACGCTGGGAATGGCGGGCAGAAGCAGGTAGTTTGCGAGCGCGCCCAGCGCCGAGAAACCAGATCAGCGCGAGCAATATCACTACGCGAGAGTTCATATGCGTTCTAGGTGAAACGGACGCGCGGATTGAGGAAAACGTAGGCAGCGTCCGATAGCAATTGCGAGCCCACTGCGACGCATACCGCCACCAGCGTCGCCGCTTGCAATACCTGGAGATCGCCGAAATTGGCGGCATCGAACAGCATGCGGCCGAACCCCGCGTACTGAAAGAACACTTCGACCACGACGACCTGGGAGAGCAGCCCATTGAGCTCGAGAAAAATGAGCGTCACGGGGACGATCAATGCATTCCTGAGCGCATGTCTCAAAATGACGCGCCGATACGGCAAACCCTTCAATACCGCCGTCCGAATGTACTGGGACGCCATGACCTCGGTCATGGCGGCGCGTGTCATTCTCACCAGGTACCCGATATCGTAAAGCAATAGGGTCAGCAGCGGCAGCACCAGTCCGCGAAACGACCAACCGTCGGCCATTGCCGACTTGGTGGGCACCCAACCCAACCCCAACGCCAGGATCACCGTGAGCAGCACCGCCGTCGCAATCTGCGGGATCGACGTCGTCAAGACGGCAACGATGGAAATGACCCTGTCGAGGGGTGAGCCCGTATTCATCCCCGCGAGCACGCCGAGGGTAAGGGACACCGGAATCATGATCAAGAACACGAAGAAAGCCAGAATCCCGGTGTTGGTCAAGCTCTCTTTCAACAGGACCGACACCGCAATGTCTTTCTCGATCGACTGGCCCATATCGCCGTGCAGGACGGATTCGAGCCACCGTCCGTAGCGCGCCAAGAAGGGTTCGTTCAATCCTTTCTTCTCGAGCCACTCGTGGTAATCGTCGGCGGACAGAGTCGCCACGCCGAATCCGCCGAGCTCGGCGACGGCGGCCTTTTCGCGGAACTGATCGCTGTCGAAAATCGCGAACAGCAGCAGTGAGACCGTCAACATGATCAGCAACATCTGGGTCACGCGACGGACGATGAGATTCCCCATCTGGGTCAGCTCATCCAAACCTTCGTGAGCTGCATCTGCCTGGCCGGATGAGCCTTGTAGCCATGCACCCTGGCCGAAGCAAGAATGAATACCGGCCGCCACATCGGCTGAATCACGACGGCCGCGTCCCGCAGAATCGTCTCGACCTTCTGCATCCTGGCCTTACGGGTCGGGACATCAATGGTCGCCTCGGCCTCCGACAGAGCTTTGTCGAATTCCGGATCGGAAAAGTGGCTCTCGTTCCAGGACGCTCCGGTGCGGTACGCCTGGGAGAGTGCCATGGTGCCGAGCGGGCGGTGCGCCCACGAGGTGGCGCCGAAAGGCACCTTCGTCCAGATTTCCCAGAACTTTGTCGCCGGCACTACAGTGACGGCGAGATTGATCCCGGCCTCCTTGACCTGGTCGCGCAGCGCTTCGCAGGCCGCCTGCTGCCACGGGCCGTCGTTGTTGCCGACGACGATGTTGAGATCGATGCCGTTTTCGTAACCGGCCTCCTTCAACAGTTGTCTGGCGCCGGCGACGTCGCGTACCTGCAGGGGCAGCGGAAAATACTCCGGGTGAATGGGGGCGACATGAAAATTGGCGGCGACCGAACCGTGTTCTCCGAACACCAGCTTCTTAATGGCTCCATTGTCGGCTGCCTTGACGACGGCGCGCCGCACGCGGATGTCATTGAAGGGCTTTACGTCGACCTGCATGCGGCAGCACAGGGTCTGCGCCGTTTCAACGGAGAGGATCTGCGCGCCGGGAATCGATCGCGCGAGTTCGATCTGCTCGACGGGAAGCTCATAGATTGCATCGACGCTGCCGGAGGCCAGCGCCGCAGTCTGGTTTTCTTGTTCGTAATGATGGAAGTGGATCTCGTCCAGAAATACATCGCCGCCCCAGTAATGAAAATCCCTGCCGTCCGTGGTTTTCGTGATGCGCTTGAGAATGCAGCGATCGCCGACGCGCAACTCCACCAAGGTATAGGGTCCGGTGCCGATCGGATTGTGCGACAGCGGCGGCTTGAAGGAAGGATGCACCACCAAGGTACAAAATTCGCCGCAGTCCTCCGCGACCGACAGAACAGGTTTCGCAAGGTTGAGGCGTACGGTACGGCTGTCCTGCACTTCGACGCCGTTCTTCAGCGGCCTGCGCACCGCTCTACCTTTGGAGTCCTTGTCGCCCGTGTACTCCGTCAGTGCTGCAAAGGTTGATAGGCCAAGATTGGATGAGCCCAAGGCCGGATCCGACCAGCGGCGAATGTTCCAAGCCACGTGCTCGGCCGTCAGTTCCTCGCCGTTGTGCCACATGACGCCGCTGCGAACCTGCAGCGTCCAGGTCTTGAGATCCGCAGAGGGCTTCCACGATTCGATCAACATGGGCCGCACGACATTGTCGGGACCCACCAGCGTCAGGTATTCCAAGATCGGACGTGTCTGGTTGGCCATTTCGTTCCAGTTATAGGTTGCCGGGTCCTCCATCCGGGCCACCATTTCACCGACGCGTAGTTTTCCGCCGCGCTTTGCCCCCGGCTCGGCGGCGGGGAACGGCAGCGTGCTGCTCGCCATTGCCGGAGCGGACATCCCGGCCATGGCATAGGCCGTGCCGGCTGCCACGCCCAGTAGCGTCGCGAAGCGGATGAACTCACGGCGGTCCATCCGGCCGCTGTGCAACTGATCGCGCAGCCGCGGAAGCAGGGAATGTTCGTTCACAGCGCCGCCGTCACCATGATCTCCACGCGATAATTGTCGCCGGCCAAGCGTGCCTCCACCGTTGCGCGCACCGGCATGGCCGATCGGTCGATCCAGCCGTCCCACACGCCGTTCATGCGGTCGAAGTCGGCGATGTCGCGCAACCAGATCACGGCCGTCAGCAGCTTGCTCTTGTCGGACCCTGCCATGGCGAGATAGTGCTCGATCTTCGCCAGAGTGTCGCGCGTCTGCTGGACGACGTCCCCGGAGGTATCGTCGGCGGTCATGCCCGCCAGATACACGGTATCGCCGTGGCTCAACACCCGGCAGAAGCGGGATCCGTTATCGAAACGATGGATGGTCAAGTCGTTGTCCCCTTGGAATTGGAATTGAGATGGGCATCGCGTCCGCGCAGCCGCTCCGGCGACAATTGGGATGCCGTGACTCCGAGCCGCATCAGGTCGTCCGGTAACCGCCGGTCGCGAATCAAAGAAGCGCAGGCGCGCGACAGGGAAGGGGAGGTCTTGATGCCGTACCCCCCTTGTCCGGCCAGCCAGAAAAATCCCGGCGCGCTGCTGTCGAAGCCAACGACGGGCGACGCGTCGGAGGCGAAGGTTCGGAGGCCCGCCCAGGCTCGAGAGACGCGCTTAACGTTCAACGTGGTGGCGCGCTCCATGCGCTCGACCCCCGCCGCCACGTCGAGGTCCTCGGGATAGGCGTCCACGGCGGCACTGGGCGTTGCATCCGCCGGCGAAACGAACAGCTGGCCGGCGTCCGGTTTGAAATAGAACTCCTCCGCGACGTCACTGACCATGGGCCATCCCCTCACGTCCATCCCAAGAGGCGCGGGTATGTTGAACCCGGTACGCCGCTTCGGCACCAATCCCAGAGGGCGGACGCCGGCTCGCTCCGCGATGCCGTCGGCCCACGCTCCCGCGGCATTGATCAGCGTCGGCGCGCAAAATGTTCCCGCCCGCGTCGTCACGAACCAGCGCTCGAGTTTGCGCTCGATCGACTGCACTTCGGCGTTCACGGCGACGCGTGCACCCCTCGACTTCGCTGCCCGGAGGAAGCCCTGGTGCAGGCCGTGGACGTCCAATTCCTTGGAATGCGGTTCGATGAATGCCCCGGCAACATAATCCTGCCGCAGGATCGGCACCCGGGCGATCGCAGCCGCAACATCTATCTTGGTGATGGTCGGCACCAAGGCCCGCGCACGCTCGAATTGCTGCTGCAGCAGCTCAAGCTGATCCGGCCGTGCGATGGTGATCATGCCGCGCGGCGACAGCAGCGAATGATCGCAAAAGTCGGCGGGCGGACGCTCGAGGAATGCACGGCTTGCGATGGCGAGACGCCGCACCACGTCGCCGCCGTAGTTCTCGGTAAAGCTGGCCGCCGACCGTCCGGTTGAATGATAGCCGCACTGGCTCTCGCGCTCGAGTACGATCACCGAGGCGAACGCCGCAACCTCGAAGGCCGCCCCCGCACCGGCGATGCCCCCACCAATGATGAGAACGTCGGCCGCATTGGCAGGGTCGGCGCTCAGAATGCGCGCGCCCGCACCGGGATCCGACGATTCATGATCCGAGAATCAAGAGTTGGGGGCGCGTAAAACATTCGCGAATTTCTCTCGACCGGTGGACTCACGCAAAAGCTATCATAGCCGCATCCAACGCCGTGAGGAATGTTTGAACGTGGATGACGCCCTTTACGATCTGGCCATTACGGGTGGGGCGGTCGTGCTGCCCGAGGGTCCTGTGCAGACGAACATCGGCGTGCGCAAAGGTCTCATTGCACACATCGGTCCGCATGCCCTGGCGGCCCGGAAGACGGTCGATGCCGCCGGGCGGCTCGTGCTCCCGGGCGGAGTCGACAGTCACTGCCATATGGATCAACAGCCCTGGGAAGGCCGCAGCACTGCGGATGATTTCCGCAGCGGCACGCTGTCGGCGCTCTGCGGCGGCAACACCACCGTGTTGCCCTTTGCGATGCAAATGCGCGGACAATCCTTGCGCAGAATCGTCGATGATTACCACGAGCGTGCTCGTCCGAAGGCGCATATCGACTACGGCTTCCATTTGATCGTGGGCGATCCCACGCCGGAGGTGCTGTCGAAAGAATTGCCGGAGCTGATCGAACAAGGTTGCACCTCGATCAAGATCTACCTCACCTACGAGGGGCTCAAGCTCGACGATTACGAGGTACTGACCGTTCTCGAGCGGGCGCGTCAGGAAGGCGTCATGGTCATGGTTCACGCCGAGAATGACGCGTGCATCCGATGGTTGACCGACCGGCTGCTCGAAAACCGGAAAACCGCCCTCCGATACCACGTCACCGCCCATCCGTCGATCGGCGAGCGGGAGGCGGCCTTCAGAGTGATCAGTTTCGCTGAACTCGTCGAGACTCCCATCCTGATCGTGCACGTGTCTTCGGCCAGCGTGGTCGAGGAGGTTCGGCGTGCGCAGGCGCGCGGCCTGCCGATTTTTGCCGAGACCTGTCCGCAATATCTGTTCCTCTCGTCGGAGGACATCGATACGGTCGATATGAGCGGCGCCAAGTGCGTCTGCACACCGCCTCCGCGCGAGCGCGCCAATCAACCCGGGATGTGGCGTGGCGTCTTGGACGGAACGCTTGCCGTCTTCTCGTCGGACCACTCGCCCTGGAACTATGCCGACAAGATCGCCGGCGGTCCGAACACCCCCTTCAAGGATGTTCTCAATGGGATTCCGGGAATCGAGACTCGGCTCCCGCTCTTCTTCTCGGCGACTCAAACCGAGGGCCGGCTCACCCTGAATCAATTCGTGGACATCACCACGACCACGCCGGCAAAGCTCTATGGGCTTTACCCCAGGAAGGGGATCATCGCCGTCGGTTCGGACGCGGATTTGGCGATCTGGGATCCGGATAAAATCGTGACGATCCGCAATGCAATGCTGCACCATGCAGTCGATCACACTCCGTACGAAGGAATGCAAGTACGAGGATGGCCGGTCATCACAATCTCTCGTGGCGAAATCGTATACACGGACGGACAGGCGCATTCGACCGCCGGCCGCGGCCGCTTCCTGCGCTGTGGGCGCCCCTTCGCGCCCAAACGTGAGCCCGCCTTGGCGCAGGTCCGCTGACATCGCGGCATTGGAGGCAGGTCGTCTGGCACGTGGCTTGCTATTCCTAGTGATATGAATGCAACACTACCGGTATCGCAAACCCCCATCGCGTCCGACCCGGCGCAGCCCAGCGCCGCGGGGGCGGCCAATTCCGTGAATTCCGGCGGCAAAGGCCAGGACTTTGCCGCGGCGCTCAGCAGCGCGGGCCCCAAGCCGGTCCGCAAGGCGGCAGGGGCTAAAGCGGCCGATGCCGGCACCGTCGGCGGGCATTTGCCGGCGGCTGGCAATCTTTCGCCGCCTCCGACGCCGCCCCCGTCGATCTTAGGCGCGCAAGCGGTGGCTGCCGATCAGAGCTCCGGGACCGCGCCGGTCGACTCGCCGGTTGCGGCGCCCGGCGCCCAGGGCACAACCAGTCCGGGGGCGGGATTCGGCCTTGCTCTCGGGTTGCCGGTCGACCATGCCGGCGAGGCGGGCGCGCCCGGCGGAGACCGCGCAGCTGCTCCCA
>WNFJ01388143.1_pt1 | contig 13507 bp, 13 predicted proteins | sample 5400461 | NCBI WGS metagenome assembly WNFJ01 (sample SAMN13153349, study PRJNA577476) | soil metagenome | isolation source: 115 cm saprolite on Douglas fir-dominated hillslope | place: USA:California | collected 2013-09-17 | reverse complement strand
GTAATAGTTCTTACCAGGATTCAGAGGGATACAGCACACACTACAGGAAATACATGTTATATAATCGGAGCAGTATCGTTTCATAATAATGCTGTTCACTATTCATCAATCTTGTGCTATCTCTGATTGTCTGTAAAAACTGTTGCTGGATAGCAGAGGAGAAATATACGAATTTATGTTCTAGTGTAATATTTTGGAGTTGAAAGTCCAATATATAAGTGAACGGCAAAAATTTGTTGCTACTTTGATGAAGAGGTGCATATGGAGGAGAGAACCTCAATGCAGCAACGGCAAGCTGAGGGCCGCATAGACACAAAACCGCCCGATATTGCCAGATTGCTGTTGCAATATATTGAGCAAGATGCAAACGCCATCATTGGCATTTTTCGGAGTCGTGTGCGTAAAGCGGGACTGGCTTCAAAGCCTGAAGAGGTGCAGGAGGCGGCGCTAGAGCTACTCAACGAAGTCTATATTGAGGCTACGAAGACAGCACATTCCTTCGATCCTGCTCGCCCGCCACGCGCGTGGTTGCTCGGTATTGCAACGCATATCATTAGCAAGAAGAGAGCCGAGCAGGCAAAGCATAAGCCAGAAATTCCCCTCAGTGCTCTACAACATGACCAGCAGGAAGCAGAGGTTGTACTCGCTTCACTCACCCTAACCAGCACGCTGATAAGTGATGGGATGGAGCAGCAGATTGAGGCAAGAGCGCAGGCGGAATATATGCTCTCCCTTGTTTCAGCAAGCGACCGGGAGGTTTTGCACCTCTCCATTATCGAGGGGTTAGATGGTGAGGAATTGGCTCAGCGGTTGGGATGTGCTTATACGGCAGCCCAGGTACGGCTATGCAGAGCCAGAGCACGGCTACGTGTAGCGTTGGCGAGAGAGGGAGGTGTGCGCAATGAATGAGCAGAACGCACGAGAGCAGCATCTTGCACGCGAGAAGACATTGCACCGCTATATGGATGCTTTTGAGCGGAATGATTTCGAGGTAATGTCTCAAGTCCTCGCCCAAGCCGAGCAGGACGCGGATCTGGAAACGCTGATCTGGGAGGTACACGCCGCTTATGCTGCCGAGGAGGAATACGAGCAGCGAGAGCATGAAGTCGAACAGGTGCGGCAGCTTTTGCGCCAGCATTTGCCCTCTGGCCTGGAAACGCCGCTTACGCTTGAAGAGATGCCACCTTTGACGGTGAGCGATGTGATCGCACGAATGCAAGCTGATGAGGCGGTCCGTGGCTCCGTCAAGCAGGAACTACTGAGCGTTGCGCAACGGCTCCGCCAATCGAATCAGGCGCTACCAGAGCAGTTGGGCCTACACGGAGTACGGACACTCTTCGCGCTGCTTGGCGTGCAGGCAAGCAAGCAGCTACAAAAGCTCTTTAGCCAGACAGCGCTCTTTCTCACGTCGGGCAGACAGCAGGGCATGGCGCAGCTTGCGGCAACACGACGCCAGCATGAACAGCTCTATCAGAAGAAAGTGCCACCGACGCAAGAGGCGACAGGAGCAGAACAACAGCTGCCGACAGAAGAGGAGGAGGGATAAGCTATGCCACAAGCGATTACAGATGCAATCGCGGAACTGTATCGCATCTGTGCCATGACACCGCCAATACAAGAGGAGCGTGTGGTCCTACTCAATGAATTGCTAGGAGGCTACAACCTGACCTGCATCGAGCTAGTGGGGTTAACGAGTGAGAGGGCCTCACACTTTCTCATGCGAGGGGGAGCCATTTTTGAACCAATACGAAGTGCGAACCAGGAACCGCTGGCGGGGTATATCTACGTTGATAGCAGGAATGGATACATTTTCGTTGAACGTGATGACCTCTTTGTACGTCGCCGCTTCTCCGTTGCGCATGAACTTGGTCACTATGTGCTCCATTTTTATTCGCTCATTCGCTCGGAGACGCTGAGAGATCAGTACGAATCTATCGAGATTACAGAAGCACTAGCACCATTTTCCGCTGAGGAGGATGCAGATGATCTGCCTAACGGGCGAGTCGTCCATGCTCTGCATCTTCATCTTCCTCCTTATGAGCAAATGGAAGACGAGGCCAATCGGTTCGCCGCCGAGCTACTCATGCCCGCCGAGTCCGTTCAGTATCACTTAACGCGCTACGCCCCTAGTTGTCGAGGCGACGATTTGATCTGGCGGCTTGCGACTGAGATGCTGGTAAGCCGTGCGGCGATGCGTCGGCGATTACGTGATCTTCACTTGTTGCCGTTGGTATCGGCACAATGGAACTGAGAGCAGTGAGGAGAAGTGGATGTATGGGGCTTGAATTTTTACGGAATAATGGTGCACACAGAATGCGGGATGATGCGATACGCCCGTTGTTGCTTGATGACAGTACAGAGAGTGGAGAAATGCAAGAACAGGAGCGGACTGAGATGGGCTATGAAAGGGACATAGGGAAATGGGGGCCGATTGATACCTGGAATGTCGCCCTCTCTGCCACTTGGGCGCACTGTCCAAAGCTCTTCATAGATGGCAAGGATGTCGGGCGGACGGTTGCTTGGCTTCAGACGGCAGAGGGCTTTCCAATACCAGTGCGTCTCTCCGAAATTGGGGCGGTGATGATATGTAACTCGAATCGCCGTTTGCAGCGCGAGTGGCACATCGTTGAGCAGGTGGTGGCGATGGTCGTTGAGCCGTTTCCCTGGGAAGAAGTGGAAAGCTTTGCAGCTGCTTTGCAAAGGGAAGGCTTCCGCTTGCTGCCTTGTCCAAAGCCAAAGGGACGCCTGACCTACGACTTCCAGGAGATGCGCAAAGTCACACAAAATCGCTCTCTGGATGAGATGATACGGCTGGAGAAACAAGCCCTGGTGCAGGCAGGACAAGTACCTGTCCTGGTCGATGGGCGATTGGACCCGCGCAAGGGTGGTTTCGACGAAGCGAGTACGCCAGTCGTAGGCATGATTAAGGGACACCACCGCAACTACCTGCATGATGAAGGATGGCGCATCTACTACGACCTGCAATTGGGCCAGCGTACGCCAGCATTCTTGCTTGAACAGGAACATATCAAGGTTGTTTCCTGGTACTTGCGCCTGGATGGCACAGCAGGCGATATGCCAGGTTGGGGCATTGTCAGGTTAGAAATACCAGAGAAGTTCTTTCGCCTACAACTACAGCACGATTGGTCCTATATTAATCACCTGTCCAGTATGATTTGTGAGTATCGCTGCAAAGACAAGAGTTATGAGCGGGCCTCAGTCTCTCTCTACCCTGTTCAGCGAGCCGAGGAAATTCTAGGGTCAACTATGACGGGTGGCGACCGTATCGTTTCACGTTTCTATAATCTCACTCAGTTGTAAACAAGGAGATCACTATGAATGATTCTTACCAGAATGCTACTTCTATCCCTATGGATGATGCATCTGCACATACAAACAGCAATGGAGGTGCGACCTCTTCAACGGCCGAGGGCCCGCTGTGCATTGGGCGTGTCGGTGCTCCGCCACAGAAGGAGGCCACCAGCACAAACTTCTTCTTCTGGCTTCCGCCTGATACCCTGGTTGAGACGACGCAGCTTATTACCTGCCTGAGTACGCTCGCGGGCGTTCCATATACCTACCATGCCATTGTGAGTGAGGTGTATCGACAGAGCCGCAGGCGTTCGATGGGTGCGGAAATAGATGAAGCTGACGGCGACCTCAATTATCGGCCGCCCTTCGAGAACGACGGCTTTACCTATGCCTCAGCCAGCATACTGCGCTCAGAGGTCTTCACGCCGCCACAAGAGCGCAGCCCTGTCTACCTTGCCTCCGCTGACAATGCGCGTACGGCCTACGGGGCAGAGGACATCACAAACGGCCTGGATATAGGGCTTATCAAGAATGGGGCCAACCAGATTGCTGGACCGGGCTGCATCGACCTGGATTACCTGCTCGGGACCAACGGCGGCCATATGAACGTCAATGGTTCGGGGGGGCAGCTTTCTGCTCTTCGTCATCTGGCTCCTGCTCTACAAAGCGAGGCTAGAGGCGAGGAATCGCCCTTCCGATAAGAACCGTTTACGCATTGTGCCGATTATTCTGAACGTCAAGGGACTCGACCTGTTTTATATTGATCGCAAGAGCGCGCAGTATGACGAACAGAAACATTTGTCAGATTGGCAAGCGTTAGGCATTGAGTACCCTAAACCGTTCGAGAACGCTGCATTTTATGCGCCACAGGCGCCTGGGGTTGACATCGCGGTTCCGACCGGGCGGACAGGTGAGGTGAAGCCATATAGTTGGAGTTTGAGCGACATCATCACCCAGGGCCTCTTCTCCTACCTGTTCGCCGAGGTTGACGCGAACGATAGTAACTTTAGCGCGCTTGTGATGGATATAGAAAGCTGGCTCACCACCGAGAGCACTGCTAATGATGGTACTGTCACGCGCTCACTACGCGAGGTTGAAAACATTACCACATTCCGCACACTTTTGGACTGGGTAGATAACGGAGCAGAGAGCAAAGAGGCGAGGTGGCGCAACCATCATCCTTCCACCTGGAAGAAGCTCTATCGCCGTTTATTAAAGCTTGTCTATGAGTGCAGGGGCGTGCTGCGTATTGACGACCAGGTGGGCAATCCGTTGCAGGTGACGCGCAGCGATACCATCGACCCGCTTGTGATCGACCTGTCATCGCTGGCCGGAAAGCCGGAGATACAGCGTTTCGTCGTGGCCACCATTCTGCGCCAGCTCGTAGAGGCGCGCACAGGAGCCAAAGCACAGCCGGGCTTAATCTACCTCGTCGCGCTTGATGAGCTGAATCGCTTTGCACCGCGCGGAGCCACTGATGCAATCACCAGACTGATCGAGAACGTGGCAGCCGAAATGCGCTCACAGGGCATTATCCTGCTTGGAGCGCAGCAGCAAGCCTCGAAGGTCTCGGAAAAAGTGATCGAAAATGCGGCATTACGTGTGTTAGGCCGCACTGGTACGCTTGAACTGGATGCAACAGTGTGGCGATTTCTAAGCGCGAGTGCGAAGAGCAAGGCCACAGTCCTTCCCCTAGAGGAGAAATTGGTCATTCAGGATAATTTCCGCGAGCCAATGCATATCCGTGTACCCTTCCCCGTGTGGGCAATGAATCCAAAGGAAGCTGCACCATCTGAGGAGAGAGCAACATCTACGATATCGACAACGCCGGATGACGAGATAGCGACGTATTAGACCGAGCGAAAGAGAGCAAACACGATGCGAATTCTACATACTGCCGACTGGCATTTACACGAGCGGCTCAAAGGCGTTGCGCGCCGTCCTCATCTTGTGAAGCGACTGGAAGAGATTGCGGGCTACCTAGATGAGCGACAGGTTGATGTGATGGTCGTTGCGGGCGATCTGTTCAGCCAGGGACAACGAATGGAGGAACTGAGCCAGGCGGTGAGCGATATACAGCGCATCTTCAAGCCGTTTCTGCTCAAGGGTGGCACGATTGTAGCGATTAGCGGCAATCACGACAATGAGCACGTCTTCAACTTCATGCGTAATATGCTTGACCTGGCGGTGCCCATTGATGCCCGCGTTACTGGCCCACGCCCGCCTGGTCGTCTCTATCTAGCCGCGCGGCCAACGGTGCTGGAACTGGCTGATCCAGCAAGACAAAGCGTGCAGTTTGTGTTACTGCCCTATCCGACACCTGCCCGCTACCTCAGTGAGGATAACATGTCCTATGAGAGCTTGGCAAAGCGCAATGAATTGTTGCATCGCAAATTTGAAGAGACGAGGGACCGGATACTGAATACCGTCATTAAAAAGTATATACGCAGTGTGCTGGTCAGCCATGTTCATGTGCGCGGCACACAGGTCTATACACGTCATCACGTCTCGGAAAGCGATGATGTGGTCATCGACCAGGGGGAGATTCCGGCGTACCTGGATTATGTTGCGTACGGGCACATTCACGAGCCGGGCGAAGTGTTGCGCAACACACCGCATGTGCGTTATGCCGGCAGCATCGAGCGCATGAATTATGGTGAATGGAAAGATGATAAGAGCGTTGTCCTGGTTGATATTGGTCCAGATGGAAGGCGCGGCGATCCCGTCTGCCTGCCCCTAAACGCAACTCCCATCTACCGCATCGAGATTCTTCACCCAGAGACTGACATGCAGGGCTTACGCGAGCGCCATCCCGACCACGCGGACGCCCTCGTCTCGTATCGACTGGTCTATAAGCCAGGCGAGCACAACCTTGACAGCCTGACCAGCGAACTAGAAAGCATTTTTCCCAATTATTACGAAGCGCAGATTGAGGCCGAGGGAGCAAGCATTACCTCCAGTGCCTTTGACGTCACAGCTCCTGATGATATGGCATCGACCGTTGAGCACTACCTTCAGGAAAACCTGTCCGATGACCCGCAACGGGATGAGATACTCAAGCTGGCACGTGCGCTGCTGGCAACGATGGAGTAATGTAAAGGAGGAGAGGAACATGATTCCGCTACAGGTAACGCTTGAGGGCTTCTTGAGCTATGAGAAGAAGCAGGCCATCAATTTTGTCGGCGCGTCGATATGGGCGCTTTCTGGTCCAAATAGCGTAGGGAAATCTGCTGTTTTTGATGCCATGACATTTGCTCTCTATCATCGTGCCCGTTGTGGCCCAAAGGATTTGATTCATCACCGGGCTGATAGGCTCATTGTCACATTCGACTTCATGGTGGATGACACCATCTATCGTATCAAACGGATTCATCCGAGCAAAGGTCGCTCGACGCGTGAAGCCTTTATAGTAGACTGTGCAGATGGCAGCAACCTCGATAGCGCACCAACAAAACGCATCGCCAATACGGATAGTGAGGATGAGCTTCATGAGTGGGTGAAGCAAACGATTGGTATGGACTATGCGGCCTTCACCTCCTCCTGCCTGCTGTTGCAAGGAAAAAGTGAGCAATTGCTCGATGTCGATCCCAGAATTCGCCGTGACATTCTTGCGGAACTGATGGACCTGTCGCGCTATGAGAAACTCCACGTTGCGGCAGAGGAGCAACGCAAGGCATTCAGGAGCGCTGTAGAGACGCTCGAAAAACAACTGCTCGCTCCCAGTGTGCGCGTCGTTCGCGATGAGGAGCTAGAGGGGGCGCGTACGCTGCTGCACGATGCGGAAGAAGCATGGGAAGACGCGCAGGAGAACGTTGAGCGATTCAGCGTCTACCTCGAACAGGCACGGCATTGGGAGGCGGATAGAGCAGAGCTGCAAAAGCAGCACAAAGAGCTTCAAAGCGTGCAAGGGCTAGTGGACAGAGAGACAGAAATCGCGAGCGGTTTCTCTGAGTTGCAAGAGTTGGATACTGTGCTGCTTCCACTCAAACAGATTGTCGAGGAGCGGATAGCTTTGCTCGCCTTGCGGGCTCGTCTCGATGAGTTGCAATGCCAGGCGCGCCGCATTGAAGAGGATGTACGTATTGCTAAAATCAAAAAGAAGGCCGAGCAACAGACAGTTACAGACTTAGAAGCCACAGTCAATGACATTGAGCAAAAGTCCAAGCAACTCCTGGGTCGCCTTACTGTGCTCATTCCATTAGTGAGCAAGCTGGAAGCCATAGAGCAATTGCAGATCAAAAGAGAGGCAGTAGATAAGAACATAGCAGCGCTGCCGATAGATATTACGCAGCAGATGACACGAGCGGAACAGCGATTGCATGAGCTTGAAGACATGGAGCGTACGCTGCCCTGGCTCAGCAATGTTGTGCAAGAACGAGAGCAATTAAAAGCCATATCGGAGCGTGAGCGAGCGGCAAGCGAACAATTACCTGCGTTGCGTGCTCGCTATGATGAATTGCAAAAGAGCCGAACAGCACTGGAATCGGCATGTACCATCGCACGAGATAACGAGCGTCGTCTGGACGATGAAAAGCGGGACAGCAATAGACGACTGCGAGAAGCTCAAAATCGTCTGCAAAAATTTGCGGGTGTCGCAACGAAACCTGTGTGCGATCTCTGTGGGCAAGAAATAACTGGTGAACATGCTAAGCAAGAACAGATACGCCTCCAACAACTCGTAGAGGAGTGCCAGCGTGAGGTGACGGCGGTAACACAGCAACATCAGGATGCGGTTGATCTGAAGAATGCCAAAGAGCGGGAGCTTAAAGAACTGGATGACCAGATAGGAGAGGTAAGAGATAGCTATGGGCAAGCTATGCATGAGCAACAAACAGCGTGTGAGCAGGCTAAAGATCATAAGAAGCGATTGCATGCAGCGTTCGAGGCAATGAGCGAGCACTATCGAGAGCGTATCAGCGGCGCTCTGCCTGAAGATAGGGCGGCATGGCTGGCAACGAGCTATCCGTTACCGAGCGACATAGAGATGATGCAGCAAGAGGTGAAGGGCAAGACACATCAGGCACGTGAAGTGAAGCGGATTCGTGACCTTCACGAGACGTGGCAGGGATTAGATCAACAGAGGGCGGTGTTTGCGCAGCAGATCAGCGAACAGGAGCAGGATCTAGACCTCGATGCTGCCAGAAATGCTAGCATTGAAAAGAATGGCATCGAAGAGCGGCAGAACAAGCTTACTGCTGAGAGCGAGGAGCAGCAGCGTAAGCTTGAGCAGGCAAAGAAGGTTGCTCAGGAAACTGAAGATGCCCTTACTAGCCTTCATGAGCAGGCACAGCGTTGCGAGAACGAGTTACGTGCGGAAACAGCGCGCCAAGAGGAAAAGGAGCGTGTGCAGCGGGAGCGAGAGAGCAGCTTACCGATACAATGGCGGAGCCAGGCCAACACGCTTGAGAAGAGTGGTTTGACAGCGTTAGAGCAGAGACGTACTGATCTTGCGTGCTATCGTTCACTACATGAGCAATTAACCAGTGCACGCGAACGTATTGAGAGGTATCAGAAGAGAATTGATGAATTAGACGTACAGATTTCGGCCTATCCAGCCGAGGCGAAGCGACCAGCGCAGGAGGTTGAGGGTGAGCTTTTGGGAAGAAAAGAGGCACACAGGCGGGCAAGTGCTGAGCGAGATAAGGCGAAGGATAGCCTTGGAGATTTGGAAGGGATGCGAAAGCGGCGTCAAGCGTTAGAACAGCAGAAGCTTGAGGATGAGAGGATGCAGCATCTCTATGCCATACTGGCGAAGCACCTGGGAAAAACCGGCCTGCAACTATTCCTGCTCGATCGGGCTGAGCATGCCATTGTAGAGTTTGCGAATCAGACGCTGAGCGGCCTCTCGCATGGGCGCATGCGCCTCGAATGGCGTCCTGAAAGTGACGCACAGGTGCAGACGGACAAAGCGTTAGATGTATTGGTGCGTGACCGAGAGATCGGCAATTGCACCGTCCCGATTGGTTCAGTGAGTGGCAGCCAGAAGTTTCGTATTGCCGTCAGCTTGGCACTGGCGATAGGGCGTTACATGAGTCGAGATGGTCGTCACCTTGAATCGGTCATCATTGATGAGGGCTTCGGCGGCCTGGACAAAGCTGGACGCGACGACATGATACAGGAGCTGCGCATGCTAGGGGAGCACGTGGCGTGCATCATTCTCGTCTCTCACCAGGAAGAGTTCGCCTACGCCTTTCCCAATCGTTATCGCTTCAAGCTGGTCGATGGCTCATCACGTGTGACGCTCATGGACGAGGAGTAAGGTATGAACGAGCAAGACGATACAACTTCCAACACATTCGATGCCGAGTTCTTTAGCGAGCCTGCCAATGTGCTGTGGGACCTGCAATTAACGCAACAATTGCGCGTCTTGCTCCACGCAGACCGCTTACTCAGCTTGCAATCTCGCGATGAGCATCGCTCGCCCGAATTTCAGCACTATGCCTCGCTCTCCCTGGCGCTCAAGCTGTTTGATCTCATCATCACGCACACGGGGCTTGGGCAGGACATTGAGCATAGCCAGGCGATAGAGGAACTGCTGCCTCTGCTTGAGGCCATGGATCGAGGGGCAGGCATAGAGCCAGAGCGAGCGCGAGCGGTGCGCATGGCGGAACGGGTACTGGCGACATTGTACAACGAAGAGGAGCGACGAGGACCTTTCAAGCTTGACTACACCACATTCGAGCAGGGCGAGGCCGTCAAGCGCACGCTTTCAGTTCGGCTGCTTGAAGAGAGACATCATGTCGATGGGCGCACCGTGTTACGCCTCTCCAACGAATGCGCTAATCTCTTGCTCAACGCCTTAACCGTCAATCTGGAGGATGCCCAGGTGGCAGCGGAAGCTATTATCGAGTGGCAGCTCAAGCGGGGGCGTATTCAGGAGGCGCGGGGCTCGGCTCAATGGGCCTTGCAGCATTCCATGCGCTTACGCGAGCATGTTGAACGCCGCTTACTCGACACCCGCCGCGACCTGCACAGTGTGGATTGGAGGGAGGAGATGCGCCACACGCTCGATGATGCGCTGCTGCATGTGAAAACCCGCTGCACAGTGGAGCATAGCATTGTGGCGACGGCCCGCGAGCAGCTTGAGCAGCTTGAGCCTGGAAGTCGACAAGTCTATCAATTGGCAGAGATTATCGAGCTCATTGAAACCTGTCGTCAACAACATCTGATTCTTGAACGGCGGCTGATGGAGGCCCCGCGTATCTTCTTCGAAGAGCAAGAGCGACAGATTTTTACCTTGCGCCCTTCGCTACTCTTTCCCCACCCGCAAAACGATCTCCTAGCCCCTCTTATCAGTCTGCCACGTGCGCATGTCGTACAGACATTGGACACCATCGTCAGCGCTTGCTTCCCCGCTAGCGCTCCTGGCATGTTCTCACTCGCTGTTGTCTGTCGAATAAAATTTCGTTTTTCTGACTCGATATGGCTCTTGGACACATTCGGTGTGCCTGCTTGCTGAGCAGAGGAGCCAAACGTGTGCTTTACTTCTGAGTTGTTCCTCATCAAAAGATGAAAGAGGCACAAAGGAAGAAGGAGAGCCGGGAGGATCTTACCCAGCTCAGAGACGGGATCAACGGGACATCATGCTCCATGATTGGCTGTGCATCTGGACAAAGAACACATTTGCGCCTACACTGTTAGGCAGTAGCGAAGGAAAGGCGCTGGATGCAGGGGTTGCAAGACGACAGACAAGAAGGAAAGAGAGCACATGCCTTCTCAACCGTCCCACAAAGATACGTTGATCTCGACCGCTTGCTGGATCGCGGTGGTACGAGCACGCGAGAGCGAGCGTGTCGATCGCCTCTTCAATGATCCCTGGGCCGCCGGGCTTGCAGGAGAAGAAGGCCCGGCCTGGCGGCAGCGTACCACAGGAGGCAAGGAGGAAAACGAGGTCGGCCTTGCCATCAGGACACGCTTTTTTGATGACTTCCTGTTGGAGGTGACCAGGGAACATGCGGTGCGCCAGGTTGTGATTGCTGCTGCCGGGATGGATACGCGTGCCTTTCGTCTGACTTGGCCGCCGCAAACGCATCTGTTTGAACTGGACCTGTCCCCAATTTTTGTGCGCAAAGAGCCGCTGCTCTCCACCGCCGGGGCGGTACCCACTTGTCAACGCCACGTGGTGCCTGTTGATCTCTCTGATGCCTCCTGGGTCGATGCGGTGCTACAGGCTGGCTTTGACCCGGGCCAGCGCGTGGTTTTGCTCCTGGAAGGGCTCCTCTTCTATCTTCCTGCCGAGGTGGTCACCTCTCTCTTTGAGAGGATAACATCCCTGTCGGTCCTGGGCAGTTGGCTGGGATGCGAACTCAAGAATACGGCGATGCTGACCTCGCCTCAAACGCGCCCCTGGATCGAACTGCTCGCCAGGGAAGGGGCTGCTTGGATCTCCAGCATCGACGAGCCCGAAACCTTCTTGGTAGAGCGTGGCTGGCGCGCGAGGGTGGTCGAGCCGGGTGAAGATGGGGCGCATTTTGGACGCTGGCCGTTCCCTCTCATCCCACGCTCGGTGCCAGGAGTGCCACGCACCTTTTTCGTCACCGCTCTCCGTAGCCAGCCATGAGAGCCTGTGCTCAGGCAATCAGCTGTGCTGTGGTAGAAGCCTCCTCGGCTCTGGAAAGTGAGCATGCAGACGTGTCTTGCTTGTCCTCTGGATGACGTCCGGTTGGAGCTTTTTGAGCCGGATGCAGCAGCGCACGGCGTTGGAGCAGCGGGAAGCCTGCTTGTCCATACGAACTGCGTTTGATCCATTTCGCTTTATTGATGAATCCCTCCACCATGCCGTTGCTCCAGGTCATGCTGCATCCATTGACAACAGCCTCCGCATCGTCAGCCAACCCATCGACAAAAGCGATCAGCTCGGCAATCCCGACTTTCCCGGACAGCGGCTTTCCATTGCTCCAAGCGCCCCTGCCCATCGTGCTTTCGTAGTAGATGACCAAAATCCTGCGCAAGCGTGAATACTACTGCAATGGTCGCGTCACTTTGGACGAGTTGCTCCAGATAGGCTGTTTGCTCCCGCGCGCGACTTTGTGGGGGTCTTACCATCATAAGTGCAACACCTCTGGGCGTAGGAGGCTTGTCCCAGATGATGGTCTGTTTCGAGACGGAGCGTGCTCCTTTGGGACGAAAGGGGCGCAACCGCATCTCAAGCGTACGCCGCGTCCCCGTATATCGCCTCCGCGACAATTTCCTCGTACAACCTAGCTACGTTATGGCACCCCTGGTTCCATCGCGAAGCCAGGTAGGAAAGGTAAGGATCAATGATGGAAGAAGAGCGAGATCGTCGTCGCGGAGGTGGAGGTGTTTCTTGTTCGAGGACACGATAGACACTACGCGAACTGACTCCGACGAGCCTCCGCAATCTGCTCTTTGTGATAGCCTTCTCGATACAGTTTCCAGATCTGCTTATGAAGACGCACGCGTTGGCGATGACGAGCACGGCGCTCTTGTGAGACTTTTTCCGGCATCGCTAACTTCTCAGCAGGACGTGCCTTTCCTGTACTGCGTTGCGTCGCCTTTTTGAGCACACGCTCCTGCTTGCGAAAGAACTTCTCCAAGGCTTCGGCAAAGTTCTTCTGTAAGTGATAACGATCGACCACTTGTTTAGCCTGGGGCGCGCCCTCGGTGGTAGCTTCATGGAAGATTTTGCCACGATCGCGTGAGACCAGATCAATTTCGGGATGCGTGCGCAACCACGCTTTACTCGTTTCCACCGAACGGTCTGCTCACAACTGCACGACTCGTCGCTTTTCCAGGTCCACCAGGATCGTTCCATAGTGGTGGCCTTTCTTCCACGCCCACTCGTCTATGCCTACCTTGTGCACCGAGCCCTCGCTGGGTAAGGGAAGCTGTAAGACGCGACGGATGATGGTTTTGGCCGTGGTGGGCACGCCAAAGGACTTGGCAAGCTGCGCGGCATCGGCTCCGTTGGTGATCACTCCGGCTGATTGGAGAGCTTTAATGAGTCGGTCAGTCATCCGGGCGTAGCGCTGGACCAAGTCGGGGAAGCGTTCATATAATAGTTTGGGAGCGTCAGAGCGGAGGGATGACCTCGTAGGGGGTACACTGATGGAAGCAGCGGGAGAGCCGGAAGAATCGTTTGAGACCTGTTTAACAACAGTGATCTCCTTGCCGAGACAGCTCCCCGTCCACCAGGGTCAAAAGGGTCTATGAGGCTTGTTGCAACGGCCTGCGG
>WNFJ01148289.1_pt1 | contig 13507 bp, 13 predicted proteins | sample 5400461 | NCBI WGS metagenome assembly WNFJ01 (sample SAMN13153349, study PRJNA577476) | soil metagenome | isolation source: 115 cm saprolite on Douglas fir-dominated hillslope | place: USA:California | collected 2013-09-17 | reverse complement strand
CAGCTGGGGAATTTTCTCCAGCTCAGCGGCAAGTTTGAAGAATTCGCGCGTATTTTTGGCAGGTCCTCGCAAGGTTGGCTGGACCGTGTACGTCCAGCTGCGAAGTAGCGAACGAAACCGCTCGCGCAGCGGTTGGTCGCGTAACGTTTTGCCCTGAACCTGCTCTAGAGCATTTGCAAGGGCAGGTAGTTCCGTCCGGAAGGAATCGAACTCAGGGAAGGGCACATTTACGGCTTAGACTCGGCGACCATCTCTTCAACTGCAGCTTCCCCATCCGAAGTGAGAACGAAAACCATTTTGTTTTCGCGATCCCCTGCGGTCATGACGAAGCCCTTGCGAATGTTTCCGTTGACGGAATCATTGATATTGGTGGGCGGCGGCCTTTTCGCCTCTTTGATGACATCGCGAATTTCCGCTGCGGAAGCATTTTGGGCATTCCTGAATTTTTCGAGGAAGTACGCGGCAACTAATGTGCGATCGACGTCTGTTTTGGGATTGGACATTTTAAAAAACTCAGCGGGAGATTTGGGTTTTACGGTCGGCTGGGATGGGGTCGTCGGGGGAACGGTCTTGGTTGGCTCGGCAATGCTCGGCGATCGTTTCAAGAAGTCGTTGATTTCGGCCTTCGCGAACTCAGGTGGTCCCGTGATTTCGATCTCAGTATCACCAACGCGAACGCGCATAGTGACCGATATCGGTTCAGCTGGTTGCTTGTTCTTGGGCATAAGAGGGGGTTACGTGGGTGGCGGGGAATACGTATGGGGTATAAAAGGGACGCGGTCGAGCAAAAACTTGTGTCATCCGTTGTTAGAAGCGATTGCGAGCCAAGGACGGCAGAAGAGGCGGAAAAAAGCATTGACACAGATGAGGGTCCTTAACCAGTATCGGACTCAGGATAGATTGTTATTCATAGCAAGCGCGGGCACGGGCAAAAACTCGGCCCGCGCCTTTTTTGTTAAATTCACCAATCGGAACCGACACCAAAATCAGGACACCTAACCAGACGATTCGCAGCAAGAGCGGGCGCGAAAAAGGTAAGTCAAAAAAGTAAGTCTGCGGTATGAAATAAGATGACGTAAGACAACGCGGGAGGAAAAGCGATTGGGTGTAATTGCCTCACAGGTTTGGAATTGAAGAGCGAGGATAGGATGGGATGATTGGGGACGAAATGCCGTTTTAGATTTAGCAAAGCGCTGCTTTCGACCACTCAGCCACCTCACCAAAATTTGTAGCCACCGCACACACCATACGCGCGTGGCTACAGACGCGAGTCGAGAATATCGCGAAGAATCAGGCTTTTCCAATTTGCAATTTGCACTTGCCGACACCGACGTCGTCGCGTGCTCACGATTTCATGGGAGTTGCCAATCGCCGATTGCCAACTGATTAGGTTTGACGTGATCAGCGAAGAAGAAGCGCGCAAACGGATCTTGGAGAAGGTCAGTACGCTGGAGGAACGAGCAGTTCCACTCGCAGTCGCGCTCGATTGTTTTGCAGCCCGGGATTATTTCGCCCGGTTACCCCTCCCGGCGTTCGATAATTCGGCGATGGACGGTTATGCGGTCGTGGGGAGCTCCTGCGAAAAAGGCGGGCGGCTACGCGTAATTGGAGAGCAACCTGCCGGCCCTGATCGGAACCTGCACGTTGGTGATGGCGAAGCAGTCCGGATTTTTACCGGCGCGCCGCTTCCGCGAGGGACAGATGCGATCGTGATGCAGGAGGATGTGACGCGTGACGGCGGCGATATCAGCCTGAACGTGAATGTCGGAGCTGGCGAATTCGTGCGTCGTCGCGGATGCGATTTGGCGGAAGGACAGATGATTCTAGCCAGAGGCGAAAGAATTCGCCCAGCGACGGTTGCTTTACTGGCGTCACAGGGTTTTGACGATGTGATCGTTGGCGGCAAAACAAATGCGGCGGTCATTTCCACCGGCGACGAGCTGGTGAAACCGGGTGAAGAACTTCAGGCAGGCCAAATTTACGACAGCAATTCCGCGTTACTCAGTGCGCTCCTGCAGCGGTGCGGTGTGAGCGCCACAGCTGTGGAACATTGTCGCGATGATCGGCAATCGTTAGACGACGCGATCAAACGCGGAATCAAAAATCACGTCCTGATCATTAGCGGTGGCGTTTCGGTCGGGGAACATGATTTAGTGAAGGAAGCGTTGCGCGAGCTCGGCGCGAAGATCGAAATCTGGCGCGTGGCGGTCAAACCGGGAAAACCATTCTTATTTGGATGGTTTGAGAGCGAAACAGTTGACTCGGCAGGCGAGACGCCGGCCGGTTCCACAGGCACGATTCCGGCGCTACACAAGTGCTTCGTGTTTGGGCTGCCCGGAAATCCCGTGTCGGCGTTCGTGACGTTTTTGCAGTTCGTCCGGCCGGCGGTTCTAAGAATGATGGGCGCAACAAACCTCGATCTGCCGCAGGTTCCGGCGAAGTTGGCAGTCGGCCTAACGAACGACGGCGATCGACCTCATTACATCCGCGGGAGGCTGGAACACGAAAAGTTCACGCCGATCGGTCGCCAGGAATCGCACGCGCTTTTTGGTTTGAGCCAGGCAAATGCGTTGCTGCGGATTGACGTGGGTGAGTCGCTGAAAGCAGATGAAATTGTGGATGTTCAAATCTGGGATTGATGAGGGGCTCGCCTCGCATTTGGAGTGCGCAGACATGTCTGCGCTTTGAAAGCGACGACGCGTCGCCGCACTCAAAACCCGCCGAGCGGGTTTGACAGCCGTTGTACACGTTTCTAGTTTTATCGCCTTGAACACGGGGCCGATTACCGCGTTTGCACGAACTCCGACGGATCAAATTCGTGCGGATGCTGAACGGCTTTCCCACATCATTCTGGAAATGCAGCGCTGTTTCGTGCTGCGCCTGTGCAAGGAGCTTGCGCCGGGCAACGTTTCGTTCCCGCAATTTTTTCTTCTCGCGTATCTCGATCGCAAGGAAGTGCTCAGCATGTCAGAGATCGCGAAGAAAATGGGGCACACTACGGCTGCGGCGAGCGGTCTCGTCGCGCGTCTCGAAAATCTTCGGTACGTGATGCGCTCGGCCGCGCGAGATGACCGCCGTAAAGTGATGGTCTGCATCACGCCGAAAGGCTCGGCTCTCGTACGCCGAATTCGTGAGGAAATGGTTGGTAACGTTATGAAAATATTGAATCACCTCACGCCGGACGAGCAAAAGGCGTGGCTGCAGATTTACAGCAAAATTTACGATTACTGTCAGTCGAAATGATTTTGCTTTGGCTGGCGGGAATGCTATCAGACTGCGTTGAATCCATGCGCCGGCCTTTGTGCGTCTAACTGCTAACGTTGTATGAGACGATTTTTTCTTTGCATCGGGATTGTTGCAATCTTTGGCGTTCCTGGTCCGCCGACCTTTGGCGGCACGGCGGGCAGATCGTCCAGCGAAACAAGGTCCGCCAGGGGAGCCAGATCAGCTTCAAAAGTTCCCACCTTTACTCTGGATCAGGCGATCATCACCTCACTGCAACAAAATCCCACTCTTCTGAACGCGGAACAGGAGATCAAGCGCAGCAGAGGCGTAATTATTCAGGTCCGTGCGCAGGCGCTGCCACAAATTAACGCGAATGCCAATTTCCAATGGACCGATCCGAACCTGATCGGCGCGCGCATCTTTGGAAATAACAATAACACAACGGGAACTACGCCTGCCGCGAGCGCCGCATCCCTGATGGAGGGGTTGCCGTCGCAGGTCAGGGATTTTCAGGCGCCGTTGGCCAGGGCGACGGCCACGCCAGGTGTCACCAATGTTGGGGAGAGCGATGTCTCCTACGCGATCAGTGTTACCGGGACCCAGCTCATTTTTAACGGCACAACTTTCAATCAGATCCGGGGCACGTTTTTTCAACGCGACAGCGCCTACTTCTCTTTCCGGAGCGTTTTGGATCAACTGATCGCCACGGTGAAAACGCAGTTTTACCAGATCATTGTGAATCGTGAGCTCGTCGGCGTGAACGAGGAAAATGCGCGTCTTCTAAAAGCGCAATGGAACGACCAGCAGAATCGTTTTGAAGCTGGAACGGTTCCGCGGTTTAACGTCTTGCAAGCGGAGGTGCAGTATTACAATCAACTTCCACAAGTCATTACCACTCAGAACAACTTGCGCATAGCAAAATTACAATTGGCTAAGACCCTTGGTATCTACTTCCAACCGCGACAGGGTGAAATCGCGCCGCTGGAAGTTATCGGCGAAATGCCATACAACCCCCGCACCATCAAACTCGCGGAAGCGGTAGAAATGGGGAAGGAGCGGCGACCGTTCCTGAAACAAGCGCGGGCGAACGCATTGAATCAGCTCCAACAAGTGCGCGCTGCAGCAGGTCAATATCTTCCCAGTATTACCACCACCGGTGGTGGCGAATGGGTTAGTTCACCGACCAACTCGAGCTTCCATGATATTTCAAAGGGTTGGACCGCATTGGTCCAGGGCAGCCTGCCAATCTGGGACAGTGGCGCGATCGCCGGTCAGGTTATCCAGCAGCGCGCTCTGCTTTCCGAAGCGAAAATCACGTACGACGATGACGTCCGACAGGTGGAACTCGAGATACAACAGGCTTATTCAACTTTGCAGCAGAACCAGGAGTTGGTTACAAGCCAGGAGAAAAACGTCGAGCTAGCTGAGGAAGCGGTACGTCTGGCAAAGGCGCGCCTCGACGCGGGCGCGGGAGTTCAGTTGGATGTGCTGAACGCGACGGTCCAACTGCTCACAGCGCAATCGCCGCGTTTATCAGCGCTATTTGGATACAACTCGTCGCTGGCTGAATTCGACAGGGCAACCGGAGCACAGAGCACCTACTCGGAGATGTTCGCGAACCTCAAACCGCGCGCCACGACAACCAAAACCTACTACCCCGGCAGCGACGTAGATGCCATGGGCAAGCCGAAGGAAGCCTCGGAAGAACGCGTTTCTACGACGACTCGAAGGACAGGCTCGAAGTAAGCGCGGTTCAGCCTTCCGGGAGAGCGTTTGGCAACGGCGAGGAACTCAGGATTCCTGTCATGTTGAGCAGGGCGCTACAACGAAATGCGGAGCATGAGGCCAGGCGTTCAAACATCTCTGATTGCTCTCTTCGCATTCAGCACGCATTCAGCAGAAATTATCTAAGATCCTTCGCTGCGTTCAGGATGACAGTAGCGAGGCGGATATTGGACCCTAGAATTGAAGTTCAAAAATGGATTTGCCCGTCGAACAATTTCCCGCGCTGAACGCGATCGAAATCGGTCGCCATGCTTTCATCCAAAGAATTCCCGGCATCGACGTCTCCCACGATAAAGCCGAAGTGCTGGAGCGGCTCGATGCCGCACATCGGGAAATTCTGGCGATTGGGCGCTGTTGTCCGCCGAACAGATCCACGGAAACAACATTGCCCTTGTCGACCGCGCTGTAGTGTCCGCTGTCCTCAGCGGAGTTGATGGCCGTGAATTCCCCGCGTGCGATGGCATCATTACTAATCAACGCGGTGTTGCCCTCGGCATTTACGTCGCTGACTGTTGCGCGGTTTACGTTGTTGATCCAAAAACACCTGCGATTGGCCTTGTGCATTCAGGACGCAAAGGCACCGAGCTTGGTGTCGTAACAAACGCGATAAGACGAATGATTGAACGGTTCGGCTCCGATCCAGCGAGCATGATTGTGCAACTCAGCCCTTGTATTCGCCCACCCCATTACGAAGTCGATTTTGCCGCCGAAATCATTCGGCAATGTCGCGCGCTCGGCGTTCAACACATCCACGACTCCGGCACGTGCACTGCCTGCGACCTGGGTCGCTATTACTCCTATCGCGCCGAAGAAGGAAAAACTGGGCGCATGCTGGCCATGATCGGACTGAATCCAACGAATGCGAATTAGACGAAAAAATAATTCGGGGTGTTTTACGAACTTTTATCTAATCATAGTTAGGTGGACTCAAGTGGCGGCACCGGCAATGCTACGAGCCGTGGCACTCGGTGACAGGGAGACATGATACCAAACACTGATTCTCGCGTAACGATTCACATGGCCGCGAGCCTCGACGGCTTCGTCGCTCGAAAGGACGGACGCGTCGACTGGCTCGAAACGTCAGACGAATTCCCAGACGGGGACACCCTTGACCCAGAATTCGTCGAGACCTTCCTCAAGACGATTGATTGCTACGTCATGGGGTCGCGAACCTATGAGACCGCGTTGAGTTTTGAAGCCAAAGGATTGGGGTGGTCGTACGGCGACAAACCCACCTTCGTCCTCACTAGTCGCGATCTGCTGCGAATCCGTGATACCGTCGAGTTCTACTCAGGCGACCTTGCACAGTTTGTGAATGGGCACTTGCGGCCCACGTTCCGTACAATCTGGTTTGTTGGAGGCGGTGTAGTTTCCGGCGAATGCCTTCGTCTCGGGCTGGCCGACGAGGTTCGTTATTCGATCCTGCCGATCTTGATTGGCGACGGCATACCGTTCTTCGACAAGCTCGACAGAGACATCGCCCTCCATCTGGCGGAGGTCAAAGCCTATAAGAGCGGAATGGTGGAGCTGTGTTACCAGGTGAGAGGACATCGTGGTGAACCACGGAACGCTACCTAATCAGGCGCTGCAGCCAACCGCTGACTGTTGCGTCATTTCACCTCATCTTATGAAACAGTCGTCGATCTTAGCAAGTTCGCTCTCGCCAGCGATAACTGAGCTTGTTCTCGTTAGGCCGATAATGTAACCCTTACAAGCCAATACAAATGAAAGAAGCAATTCAATCCTCGCGCGACGTGATTATCCAAACCGACAACTGGGCCGAAGCAATTGAATTCTATGAGACGACTTTAGGATTTCCCGTCACTCACCGAAGTCCGACTCTCATGGGCTTTGAGACCGGAGCATTTTGCCTTTATGTCGAAAAAGGGGATCGACGTGGTCCGGTCTTCGACTTTCTTGTGCCGGACCTGCATGCCACAAAGAGCCGACTGATCGCCGCCGGTTGTACGGTCGTAGACGAGAATCCTGCTGTTCCGCGCTGCTATATTCAGGATCCGTTCGGTCTTGTTTTTAACATCGAGCAAACAGGGAAATGAAGCCTAACCAGACGATGCAGCGAACCGCTGGCAGCCGTCCAGCTTCATTTCACTATGACTAACACCCGTTCGGTCCAAACAAAGCTCGGTTCTGCCAGCGGTGGCGGATCTTGTTCTCGTCACACGTCGCCCGTGGTGTTCAGTCTCTGAAATTTTTAAAATTTGTGGCAACGCCGAAGTCGCGACTGCGCACGAACTGAATTACGGCTTGCAGGTCGTCTCTCTTCTTTCCGGTGACGCGAATTTGCTGATCCTGTAACTGGCTCTGCACTTTGAACCCCTGGGACTTGATCGCCTGGATAATTTCTTTGGCTTTGTTCCCTTCGAGGCCTTGCTTGATCTTCAATTCCTGCCGGGCATGGCCGACGGATGAGATCGCGGGTTCTTCCTGCTCGACATTCCGCAAATCCACGCCGCGCTTTGACAGCTTGCCGATAATGATTTCCCGCAGCGCTTTCAAATGCGCGCCATCATCGGCGATCAAAATAATTTTGTCCTGTTCAGGAATGATTTCAGTTTTTGCGTCTTTTAAATCGAAACGGGTAGCAAGTTCTTTGCGCGCCTGATTGAGCGCATTGTCAATCTCCTGCTTGTCCACTTCTGAGACGATGTCGAACGATGGCATGGCGTTGAGTTTCGGATTTCAGATTCCAAATTTCAAATCTGCTGAGCAAGAAATCCCCATCACGGATTGGCTTCCGCGATTTTGATGTCTCCTTTCTCAACTCGGACGTTAATTGTCGCCGCTCCCCCGCCGTTGATTATCTGATCGATGTTCATCTCCCGTGCAGAGGTATTCGCGGTCAACGGGATATTATTGAAATCATTGGCGATTTTTCCATGCACAGCGCGGGCGAGGAGGTGGAAGCGGGCGTCGCTTGGCAAAAAAAACCAGGCATTTCCCTGTCCGACGTTTACATGCGTTGAGAACTCTTCCTGTTCCCACCAATCGTACCCGACCGTGAGTGTGCCGCGGTTCATTGTAAGATCCAGGTTCGTGAAACAGTTCCGAGCAAAAATCCGGCCGTCGCCCAGTCGCACGTGCACCTCTCGTCCGTGCATACTGTCCAGGAGAACTTCGCCCGCATTCAGGTCAAGTGCGGAGATGCTGGCTGTTGCGGGGACAACAATGGTGCACTCAACCGTGCCCGAATGATCCGAGAACACCCACTTTGGCTGGGGAGGAGCTTTCGCGGTGATTGAAACGGCGCCCGGTTTTGTGGAGACATCAATCGCGATCTGGTTCAATCGCTCGTGGCTGTACGCTTTTTTCAGTGATCGCACCCGTACCTCGTTAACATCTGAGCCATAAACGCCGTCATAATTGTGAATGCTTATGTTCGCGCCGGGGTCGATCGGGTAAACCTGTTCGACAATCTCTTCGAGCAGGCGGTTGTCCGCACCGCCGCAGCCGCCGAGCAACGTCAACAGAGCGGCAATGACTGGCCAAAGCTTTTCGCATTTAGCAACCGATCGCACGGACAGATTCTATAAGGGTTACTTGCAGCCGCGAATCACACCCAAAGTGTGCGATCAAATGTGCGATATTGAATGGCTTCACTTACGTGCTCGGGCGCGATTTCGGTTTTTCCGTCGAGATCGGCGATGTGCGCGAGACTTTCAGGATTCGATCGTAGGCGCGGGCGCTGAGGTTTAACTCGCTCATGGCCACACGAATCAATTCCTGGGAGTCCTGGCTCAGCTTGCAGTGCTGTTTCAACTGGCGCGTAGCCATGCGGGCATTGCAACTTACTTTGCCATCGTTGCGAAATCGTTCCTGCTGGTGTTCCCGGGCTCGCAAGATGCGATCGCGAATTGCAGCGGAAGGTTCCTCAGCGCGTTCGCTGGCGACATCGCGGTATTCAACGGCAGGGACTTCGATATGCAGATCGATGCGATCGAGCAGCGGGCCGGAGATGCGTTGACGGTACCGCTGCACCTGGACGGGGCCGCAGCGGCATTCGCGCTTCAGATCGCCGAAGTAACCGCACGGGCACGGATTCATTGCGGCCACGAGCATGAACTCGGAGGGAAACGTGACACTGCCAGCCGCGCGCGACACGGTGACTTTCCCGTCCTCGAGCGGCTGACGCATCACTTCCAATGCCGATCGTTTAAACTCCGGTAATTCATCCAGAAAAAGCACGCCGTTGTGCGCGATGCTTACTTCACCTGGATTTGGAAACGCGCCGCCGCCAAGAAGACCGATGTCGCTGATGGTGTGATGTGGGGGCCGGAAAGGTCGCGTCGCGACAAAGGATTGTTCGGCGTCGAGCATACCGGCGATGCTATGGATCTTGGTCGTTTCGATCGCTTCATCGAGCGTAAGCGGCGGGATAATAGTCGGGATCCGCTTGGCGAGCATTGATTTGCCCGAGCCGGGCGGCCCGATCATCAGGACGTTGTGACCGCCGGCGACAGCCACCTCGATCGCGCGCTTTACGTGGCCCTGGCCTTTCACGTCGCTGAAATCAACGTCGTAACTTTGGTGCGCGGAGAAGAATTTGCTCAAATCAGCGCGTGTGGGCAGAAGCGCAATTTCGCCGCGCAAGAATGCGAACGTCTGCCGCAAATTCTGCACACCGTATATGTCGATCTTGTCGACCATCGCGGCTTCAAGCGCATTTGCTTCGGGGACGAACAACGCGCGTTTGCCGCGGCGTCGCGCCTCAAGCGCGACTGGCAGCACCCCTTTCACTGGGCGAACGGTTCCATCGAGAGCGAGCTCACCAACGAAGCTGAAATTTTCGAATGGCGAACTATTGAGTTCCTCCGTAACCGCGATCATTCCAAGCGCAATCGGTAAATCGAAGCTCGGCCCTTCCTTCTTAATATCTGCAGGAGCGAGATTTATTGTGGTCCGCCCCCGCGGCCAGTAGTAGCCGCTATTCGAAATTGCGGTGGTGACCCGGTCGCGGCTCTCTTTCACCGCCGCGTCTGGAAGCCCGACAATAACAATGACCGGATCGCCGCCGGCGCCGTTTACCTCGATTTCCACCTCGTAAGCGTCCACGCCGTAAACCGCGGCGGAGTAAATTTTCGCCAGCATGTAGCGGCAGAGTTGCAGAAAATCGCTGCGCCGAAAAGCGCCAAATATCCCTCGAAAGGGGGATGCAACGAATGCATTAAAGTGTTGTCAAATATCAAAGAAATGCGTCGGACAGCCTCGTATGTATAGGCCAGTAAAACCCCTACAAAAAAAATTGAACGACAGACATCCACTCGATGTCACAAATTCGAATATTTAACCTTGTTAAATACTTCCTCGGATGCTACAACGCGTGATCGATAAGGGGTCGACGAATACAGTATACGGGAAGTTGTCGATGCTATCCCCCCAAATGAACGATGAAAAAGAGTTATATGGCTGCTGAAGATAGCGATACAGGAATTAAGATTTACCTGCGCGAGATCGGGCAAATCCCGCTATTGACTCCGGAGCAGGAGATCGAGCTGGCCGCTAAGATCAAAAAGGGGGATCGCGAGGCGCGCGCGCTGATGATCCGGTCCAACTTGCGTCTGGTGGTCAAGATCGCACATGACTACGCAAACCTTGGTCTGCCGCTGCTGGATTTGATCTCCGAAGGCAACATCGGGCTCATGAAGGCGGTTGAGCGGTTTGACCCGGCGAAGGGCGGGAAACTGAGCACTTACGCCGCATGGTGGATCAAACAGTCAATCAAGCGCGCGCTGGCAAACCAGAGCAAAACCATCCGGTTGCCTGTGCACCTTGTGGACAAAATCTCCAAGATGCGCCGCGTGTCGCTGCAGATGAGCGAAGAGCTCGGCCGCGAACCGACCGATGACGAGCTCGGCGACGAGATCGGCATTGCAAGCGGGAAAGTTTCTCAGCTGAAGACGGTTTCGATCCGACCGGCTTCACTCGACGCGCCGATCAGCGACGACGATTCGACCGAGTTCGGCGAAATCGTTGGCGACGAGGAGGCGCAGACGCCGTTTGAGCTGTTGCGTGACAAAAATCTTCGTAACGAGGTCGGCGGGCTGTTGGACGTTCTGGACGATCGCGAAAAGAAGATCATCTTCCAGCGTTTCGGCCTGGACGGCGGAAAGCCCAAGACGCTCGAGGAGGTAGGCAAGAAATTTGGTGTCACCAGAGAGCGCATTCGGCAGTTGCAAAATATTGCGCTTTCCAAGCTGCGCCGTGCGCTCGCTAAGAAAGAGCGCCCGGTGGATGTGGAATTGCCCGTCGAAGCTTGATGCTGTAGCCGCTTCCCTGTGGGAAGCGTGACCACTGACCTGCTAAATCCGCACCAATTGCGCCGCTCACAGAGCGGCTGCTACAATTATTTCAAAACGTACGGTTGAATCGAATCCGCGATGGGCACGTCACGTCGTTGACGATTCCCTGAAACAAGAAACGTGACACACCACTGTGAGCGTGGCCGCGTCCGCGCGTCAGTTATTTCAGCTTGCCTTGGGTTTCTTTCGCAAGGTCCAGATGCTCCTGAACCATTCTTGCTGTATCATCCGCAAACTTCTTCAAGTCGGGATCGCTCCCACTGCTTGCTTCCTCTTTGAATTCAGCCAGGTCTTTTTCGTGGTCCTTGACCATCATGTCCATGTAGGCCTTGTCTGAAGTCCATTTACCGCTGTGCTCTTTGCTCGGGAGTTCGACCCCTTTTTTAGAAGCAATCGATTTGAGTTCATCGTTGGCCTTGCTGTGATCGGTGACCATCCGTTTCCCGAATGATTTTACGTCGTCACTTTGGGCGTTCTGTTCAGCCATCTTTCCCATTGTGACCTCCATCGTCCCGCCTTTCGCGGCTTTTTTCATGAAGGTCTTGTCCTTTGCGCTTAATGACGAACCCTCACCGGTTGGCGTGGTTTCCGCTGTGGCCGCTCCGGCCAGGCTCATCGCCCCGATTACCAGGGCAAGAATACACAACTGCGAAATAATTCGGATTTTGGTTTTCATGGTTTTATTTGGTTGAAGGGGCCGGAGACACCCCAGCTTCAATTAACAATCGAAAGCTCGGCGCTGGTTGGACGCGAAAGAATTACGCTTGCTGTCTGTGGTTTGCTGCCCCTGCTGCCCTATGACCCGGAGATATTCCGTTCGTACGAGCTTTCAACGCGCTGGGCAACGTCACGGTAGCCATAATCCACTTCGTAAATCTGCTTCATACAGGCGAGGGCTTTTCCCGTATCCCCCATTCGCTCGTAAATCTGGCCGAGATTGTACACGATCTCCTTCTTCATCGCGTCCATCGATGAGATTTCCTGCGATGCTTCCTCCAGTTGCTTCATTGCCAGATCGAGCATACCGAGCTCGCCATAGCAGCAACCCAGCACGTTCATCGCTTTCAAACGGGCGTGCGGATTTTGTCGGGCGCGCTGCAGTTCCGGCACAGCCTCACGAAATCGTCCCGCATTAAAAAAGTTTTCACCGAGTTCAAATCGGAGTTGCAGATCGGTCGGATTCCGTGCTGCCCGCTCTTGCGCATCTGCGATGAGGATTTCTGCGCGGCTGACTTTGGCGGCGTGCAGTTGCCCAGACTTTTCCGCGTACATTTCGTCTCGGGCACTGTATGTGGAGAGAAATTCCTCGAGCGCAGCGATCTCGCGTTCGAGACATTTGATTTTCAAATCGGAAATCTTTCGAGCCAATCCTGTGTCGGCGCCCTGAGAGAGATCAGTAGCATACTGATACCAGCGAATGGCTGACTCGAAGTCGTCCTTTTGTTCGCTTAACGCGCCTAGCCGACGTGCAAAATCCAGGTTTTCCGGTTCCGTCTGGTGACGCGCGTAAGTTTCGGCAATTTGTTGATCGAGCGCTTCGCCGGTGAGCCGGATTCGGCTCTGTTGTTCGAGTGAAACGGCTTCGTCCTTATCCTTTATCAGGTCGCGATAAGTTTCAGCCTGCGTCCAACCGCCTCTTTTCATGGATCCATCGGCCGAGGCGTCTTTGCCCATACGGAGCGCTTGAGCATCGAGCGGATTTATCGCAGTGATTTGATTATAGATCTCCACCTCCTGATCATGGTCTCCAAGCTGGCGATACAAGCGCCCAAGCTCGTGCAGCACCTTGACGTCGCGGGTGTTTTCCTCGAGCAGCGTCCGCAGCGCGAAGACGCCGATCTCCAGCCAGCCTGCGGCTACGGCCGCGTCTTTCAAAACCAGATTTGCCTGCCGATTGTAAGGCTCCTTTTCGAGAATTTTTTCCAGCATTTCGACCGCGCGCTTCGGATCTTTTTTCACTTCTCGCTGTACCCTCATGAGAGCGATCGGTGCCATTGAGATATTGAAAAAGCTTTTCTTTACCGACTTAGTTTTTGTCACCTCCGCACGTCGCAGCAGTTGGCGGCCCGTGAGAAACTCAGGCTGCTGCTTAAGAATTTCCTGGAGGAGCGAAATCGCGTAACCGAAATTGCGCAGCGCTATGGCGGCCACCACCTTAAGCCAGAGCGCGCGCAGCGATT
>WNFJ01519319.1_pt1 | contig 13509 bp, 16 predicted proteins | sample 5400461 | NCBI WGS metagenome assembly WNFJ01 (sample SAMN13153349, study PRJNA577476) | soil metagenome | isolation source: 115 cm saprolite on Douglas fir-dominated hillslope | place: USA:California | collected 2013-09-17 | reverse complement strand
AAAAATATTGGCCCACAGCCGGACGGTAAGGGACATCAAGCGGGCCGTGGTGCTCAGAAGTTCAACGGGGACGATGAGAATCCAAAGCGACCAGTGCACGCCGCCCGTAAATGTCCCAAGATAGCGCAGCGGTCCATGATGCCTGAGGCCCTGCCAATTGAAATAAACGAAGGTAATAATGGCACACGCAAATGGCACTGAGACGTTTCCAGTTGGAGATGAAAACAGCGGAAATACGCCGAGCAGATTGGACAAGAGGATGAAAACTGATACGGACCCCACCATAGGAACGTACTTGATCCAGTGATGACCCGAGTTCTCTTTCAGAATGTCATTCAGTCCGAATCCCATAGGATTGGTCAGGAGTAGTTCCGCGACTTGCTGCATGCCACCGGGCCGCTCCACGGAAAGCCGGGAACGAAGGAGGAAGGCCAGTCCAGAGCCCAAGAGCAAAACGCAGAAAGCCATCACGACATGTTCAGGAATAGGCAATTCGGGATTGTTCGGCTTGATGTGCAGCGCCGAGAGCATGACCAGGGCAAAATGGCCGAAAACCTGGTTCACGAGCTGCGCAATCCAACTGACATGGTTTTCCATTCGTTAGTCCGCTGGGTTCAAGATTTCGTACACACTTGCCCCAATTACCGCTACTGTCAGAGCAAACAAACCCACAACCATGCTCAAAAGGGGAACCTTCAGATATTCAAAAATAACATACACCGCGAGGGCTATCAAGCCGTAGCGAAAGAGCATCAAAAAATACGTTCCGGTAGGAACTCGTGGCTCTTCCGATCCAGCTTGAGCCTTTGATGCGAGCGCGAACGTGTTTGCACCGCGACGGAGCCAGCGGAAGTTTAGCCAAGCGAGCACAGTACCAATCGCGAGCCCCGCTCCCCACTTGGTATGACCTATCAGAGCGACGATTGCACCTGACGTGAGACCGAGGAAAAGCGTGAGCCACGCGATCCGTCGCTCCGTCTCCCGCCCGCGTGTGGCTTCAACTTCGGCTAGAACCATCCTTGCTTCCCGGAAACCGCCGTAAGATGTCCCGGATTCCCGCAAAAAATCCTACGCCACCCAGCAGGAGGGTGAACACCATCCTTGTATGCAGCCAGTGATCAAGCAAATATCCCATTAGTCCGCCGACAATGACAGCGGCCACGAGAACGAAAGGGAGCTCCATGGCAAGCGCGAACTGGTTGGAGAAGCTCTTCGTTTTTTCCCTGGCCGGTTCCTGAGGGTTGGTGGTGTCGGGCTTATTGTCCGAAGGCATATTGGGCGAGCCGCGTGAACGGCTCAGGATACAACCCGGCGGCGAGGGTGACAAACACGGCGATGCCCAGGGCGATGGCCTGGGCGCTGGTCATCACCGGACGCGGGGCTTCGCCGGGCTGCTTGAGCCAGGCGTGCACCACGATGCGGAAGTAGTAGTACAGCGCGGGGACGATGTAGAGCACAGCGAAGACGGCGAGCACGGGATGGTGCGATTCGATGAGCGAAAGGAAAATGAAATACTTGCCCATGAAGCCGGCGGTGGGCGGGATGCCCGCGAGAGAAAGCATGAAGACCAGGAGAAGAACAGCGGCAGCCGGACTGCGCTGGTAGAGACCGTTCAGGTCCTCGAGTTCTTCGCCCATGATGCCCTTTTGGCGGAGCACGATGATGACCGCGAAGGCGCCAGCGGTCATGAAGACGTAGGAGAGCAAGTAGTAGGCAATTCCAGTGAAGGCGGTTGTGTTCCAGGCAACGAGGGCGAGAAGGATGTAACCGACGTGCGAGATGGAGGAATAGGCGAGGAGGCGTTTCACGTTGGTCTGGGTCAGAGCGGCGAGATTGCCCCAGGTGAGCGACGCAACGGCGATGCCGGCAATGAGATAAATCCACGTTTCGTGGGACGGGGCAAAAACCGAAGTGAACAATCGCAGCAACAGCGCGAAACTTGCCGTCTTTGAGGCCACGCTGACATAGGCGGTGACGGGCGTCGGCGCGCCTTCGTAAACGTCGGGCGCCCATTGGTGAAAAGGCACGGCGGCGATTTTGAAGAACAGACCCACGGCAACCAGCACGAATGCGGCAACAAGAAAAACGGGCGCTTGGTGAAGCAGAGACGGATCGATCTGAAGAGCGGCCGGATACCGGTCCGCTAGCATCTGACGTGCTTGATCACCCATTGCGCCAGGTAGATGGCTAACCTGGATGATTCTTGCAAGGTTGGTTCGCGGATCGAACGCGAACTGAATATTTCGGATATTGGTCGCGCCGCTCAAACCGTAGATTATGGAGAAACCGTACGCGAGAATTCCGGAGCTGAAGGCGCCGAGGAGGACGTATTTTAGCGCGGCCTCGTTGGAACGCTTTTCGCGTCGCAGGAAACCTGTCAGGACGTAAAAGCTGAGAGCCATGGTTTCCAGGCCGAGGAAGAGGACGATCAAGTCCACGCCGGAGGCCATGAACATCATGCCAATGCAGGCAAACAGCAGCAGGGCGTAGTATTCGCCTTCCTGTTCTTCTTCGATTTCGAGGTACTTCACGGAGAGGAGAATCACCAGCGCAGTGGCCGCCAGGAAAAGAGCGCCGAAAAAGACAAAGAACGAATCGACGACGGCGGTTTGATGGAATCCGAAAACATCACCCCGGGCAGCGGCCGCTCCGCGGAGCCTCCACAGCGTGAAGCCGCTGAAGACTGTGCCTGCCAGCGCCATCCCGGCGTTCCAATATTTTTCTTTCCGATCGAGCCAGAAATCGATCAAAAGAATCCCTAGCCCAAAGAGAAGAAGCTCCATCTCCGGGAGGATGACAAGGCCGTCGCCCCGGAGGTAGCTAAAAATCGCGTTGATGAGAGGGATGTTCATGCGGGCGGGCTATTTCGTCTCCGGAGCGGCGGCGCGAAGTTCCGCGGGAGGCAATTTTGCGTGTTCCACTGGATAGAAATTGGGATTCACCTGCCTCACGATATTTTCCACGGGCTTTTCGATCAGAGCGAAGAAGGGCTTGGGGTAGATACCGATCCAGAAGGCCAGAACGACAAGCGGCACGAGCGTGGCGTATTCGCGCAGATTCAAGTCCGGCAAATGTTCGTTGGCAGAGTTGGTGACCGAGCCGAACATCACGCGCTGGTAGAGCCACAGCAGGTATGCTGCGCCCAGCACCACGCCGAGCGAGCCCCATGCCGCCCAGGCTTTGCTGACCTGAAATGCGCCCTGCAGGATAGTGAACTCTCCAATGAAGCCGTTGAGGAGCGGCATGCCCAGCGAACTAAGGCTAATGATCAGGTAGACCGCGGCGAAATTGGGCATGGGGGTGGCGAGGCCGCCGAATTCGGATATCAAGCGCGTGTGGCGCCGCTCGTAGAGCACGCCCACGATCAAGAAGAGTGCGCCGGTGGAGATGCCGTGGTTGATCTGCTGGAGCACGCTGCCGGCCAGGCCGTTGGGCGTGAGCGCAAAAATTCCCAGCGTACAGAAGCCGAGGTGGCTTACCGAGCTGTAGGCGATGAGGCGTTTCATGTCTTTTTGCATGAGGCAGACGAGGGCGCCGTAGATGATGCCGATTAGGGAGAGGACGATGACGACTTGAATGATCTTGTGGCGCAAGAGGGGATCGCTTGGCAGCAATGGGAGCGAGAAACGTATGAAGCCATACGTGCCCATTTTCAGCAAAACGCCCGCGAGGATGACGGAACCAGCGGTGGGCGCCTCGGTGTGCGCGTCGGGGAGCCAGGTGTGGAATGGGAACATGGGGACCTTGATGGCAAATGCGAAGAAGAAGCCCCAGAAGAGCCACACTTTCAGGGGATCAGAGAAATGCTGCGCCGCAGCAAGCAGGGTCGGTACATCGAAGGTGCGAGTCCCGCCCGCGGCGACCGGCGCGTAGAAGTAGAGCGCTAGGATTCCCAGGAGCATGACGACGGAGCCGGCAAGCGTGTACAGGAAAAATTTGATGGCGGCGTAGAGGCGGCGGTCGCTGCCCCAAACGCCGATCAAGAAGTACATGGGGACGAGCATCACTTCCCAGAAAACGTAGAAGAGGAAGAAGTCGAGAGAAACGAAAACACCGATCATCCCGGTCTGCAGCAAGAGAAGCAGAATGTAATATTCCTTGGTGCGCAGGTGAATGGCGCTCCAGGACGAAAGGATGGCAATCATTCCGAGAAAGGTGGTGAGCATGACGAGCAGGAGGCTGATGCCGTCGATGCCGAGATGATATTTCGCGCCGATGGAGGGAATCCAATCCGCAGTTTCCTCGAAGGCGAAGCCGGCCCATCCGGGTTTGAACCAGCGAAGCAGTGGAAGCGAGACCAGGAAACCGAGCACACCAAAGACGTTGCCGGCGATCTTGTGGGCTTGCTCGTTTTCGCGCGGGATGAACAGGAGCAGTAAAGCGCCGACGAGCGGCGTGAACAAGACCACGCTCAAGATGTGATGTGCAAAAAAGTCCATTCTCATCGCCTCTCAGCGCACGGCGCGCGACAAAACCTGCATATGATGACCGTAATAAGCAAGAAGGATCACTAGCCCGACGACAATCAACATTGCGTAGCTGGAAAACATTCCGGTTTGCAGTAGCCGCACCGGAAAACTGAAAAGCTGCATCAGCTTGGCGCTGAGGTTCAGCAGGCCGTCGATAATCCACTTATCCCACCACATAGACAATTTCGAAATGAAACGCGCAAGCCAGCCGGCGCCGTCAACTCCCACCCCATCGATCACGTTGGCATCGAAACGGCCGAGCAGAGTGCCGAGGTCTTTGGTGCGATCCACGACCGCGGCGTCGTAGATTTCGTCGACGTAATACTTGTGCAAGAGCAATTGATAGAGTTTCGGCCACTTTGCGGCGACCACCTCGGGCGCAAATCGTTTGGTTCGGTAAAACTCGTAGGCGAGGTAGATTCCAGCACCAGCAATGGCCACAGACAACAGCATCAAGAAGTATTCCTTTGCCAAAGCGTGGTGGGCGATCTTGACCGCGCCCTCTTCAGGCACCACGCCAGCCAGGACCGGCTCAAGGAAGCGCTCGAAGCGGTTCTCGCCTCCTAGCGAGCCCGGCCATCCAATCCATCCGCCAATAAAAGAGAGTCCGGCAAGAATCATGAGCGGAACGGTCATGGCTGGCGGCGATTCGTGAATGTGCTTCTCAGTGTGCTCATCGGCACGGGAGTAGCCAAAGAAGGTAAGGAAAAGGAGGCGAAACATGTAAAAAGCAGTCAGCCCTGCGGTGACGAAGCCGACGAGCCACAAAGAAAAATAGCGGTCGAAGGCCCGGCCAAGGATTTCGTCCTTGCTGAAAAATCCGGCAAGCGGAGGAATTCCTGCGATTGCCAGTGTCGCAACAGCGAAGGTCTTCGCAGTAGCGGGAATCCTGTCCCACAAACCGCCCATTTTTTGGATGTCCTGCTCGCCAGACATGGCGTGAATCACGCTGCCTGCGCCGAGGAACAAGAGCGCTTTGAAGAAGGCATGGGTCATCAGGTGAAAAATTCCGGCCGCGAAGGCGCCGACGCCGAGAGCGAGAAACATGTAGCCGAGCTGGCTGATCGTTGAATACGCCAGAACCTTCTTGATGTCGTTTTGCACCAGCGCCATGGAAGCTGCAAAAATCGCGGTTACGGCTCCCACCACCGCCACGACATCCATTGCGAAAGGCGCAAGCTGGTAGACGGCATTCATGCGGGCGACCATGTATACGCCCGCGGTCACCATGGTGGCCGCGTGAATGAGAGCGCTCACCGGCGTGGGTCCTTCCATGGCGTCGGGGAGCCAAACGTAAAGAGGTATTTGCGCCGATTTGCCCATCGCTCCGATAAAGAGCAAGAGCGCGATGGCGGTCAGCACCGGCGCGCCAAAGGCCAATGCATGCGAGTCCACGGCGGCCTTCAGCGCCTGAAGGATTCCTGAAGCGCCATCCGCGTCCGGCAAGCCTTGGGATGTAAACCGGATGGTGCCGAGCGTGACCGCAGTCAGAAGGATGCCGAGAATAAAGCCGGCATCCCCGATGCGATTCACGATGAAAGCTTTTTTCCCTGCATCGGAGGCCGACTTTTTCAGGAAATAGAAACCTATGAGCAGGTAACTGCACAGGCCGACGCCTTCCCAGCCCACGAACATGAGGAGCATGTTATTCGCCAGCACGAGCGTGAGCATGGCGAACATGAACAGATTCATATAACCGAAGAAGCGGTAGTAGCCGCCCTCGTGCGCCATATAGCCGACGGAGTAGACGTGAATCAGGAAGCCGACACCGGTGACGACCAGAACCATAACGCAGGAAAGCGGATCGAGAAGGAATCCCCAATCGGCGACAAACGGGATGGTGTGGCCGCCGGTCATTTGCATCGGCCCGGGCGTCAGCCATTCGAACATAATTTGTTGAGCGACGCGATGCTCGGGCGCGACGGCCAGTAGTTGAAAGACTGCCCCAAGCGCGAATACGAACGACACGCCCACGCTGCCGACACAAAACGCGCTTACGGCGTTATTCGGAAGCCGTTTGCCAAAAAAAAGCATGAGCGCCGCCGTGGCCAGCGGAAACAGCGGGATAATCCAGAGGTGATCGAGAAAATAGCCCGTGGGCGTCATGCGAGTTTGATTTCTCTTTTCATAACTTCGTCCGTCACGCTACCACTTCAGCAAATCCATTTCGTCTTCCAACACCGTTTCGCGGTTGCGGAAAAACGCGATGATGATTCCAAGCGCCACGGCGGCCTCCGCGGCGGCGTCGGCAATGATGAAAAGTGCAAAGACTTGGCCGGCCACATCACCATACAAACGGGAAAAAGCCACCAGATTAATGTTCACGGCGTTGAGGATCAGCTCGATGGACATGAGCACGACGATTACATTGCGCCTGGTGACGACGCCAATCACGCCGATGATGAACAGCGCGAGACTCAGGAACAGATAATTTTCTATCGGGAGCATCTCCGCGCTAGGTCCCTTTCTTGGCCATTACCACAGCGCCGATCATGGCCACAAGCAACAATACGGAAGCAATCTCAAACGGCAGCAGATACGATTCGAACAGGCTGTGCGCCACTGTTTCGGAATTGGGAGGCAAACTCACCGCTGCGGCTGCCGTCTGCACCGGCAAGCCCTGCCCGGGCATCTTCCCGGAAGACCAGAACATCAGGCCGACCTGGCCGGCCAATGCCAGGGCAACGACCAGCGCGACCCACTTCTGCCGTGCAAACTGGATCTGCTGCAGCGCCACGTCCAAATTGACGAGCATGATCACGAAGACAAACAGCACCATGATGCCGCCAACGTAAAGAATGATCTGGACGATGAACAAAAACTCCGCGCGCAACTGCAAGAAAATGCCGGCGGTCGCGAGCAGCGCGGTAATCAAGAATATGGCACTGTGAACGACGTTTCGCCGGGTCACCATCAGCGCGGCGCTGGCGACGGCGATGGCCGCGAGGAAATAGAATAGAGCTTTATCCAGCATAAAAATCCGAAGCGGCATTGGGATCATGCTGCGCGTCGCGTTCTTTATCGACGGCCAAAATCAAGAGTGCGGCCACAAGTGCCAGCACCGCCGCGGGAGTCGTCACCAGGAGCAGTCCCCATCCGTGTAAGTGAAAGACGTCTCCGGCGATCAACGCCACGCCAACCAGCAAGACGTTGATGATGGACAAGGGAATCAGGAAATGCCAGCCGAGGCGCATCAACTGGTCAAAGCGGTACCGCGGGATCGTGAATCGCAGCCACATAAAAAAATAGATGTACAGGCTCACTTTGAAAATAAACCAGAAGCCGCCGTGAATTCCGGCATAAAACGGTTTGGCAATCGGCACAACCACGGGCGCTAATAGTGCAAGTCCCACAACAAAGCACAAGCCCGCCACCGCCAGCATAAACAACTGCTGGACGCGCGTGGGCTGCTTTGGCGCGCGGACAAGAGAATAGGCGCCGACGGCGACCATCAGAAGCGTCGGAACAAAATCCAGAAAATTCAGCAAGTGAGGGCGCCCATGAACGCTGGCGAAAGGTCTGAGCCAGCCTCCGAGGAACAAAGTGGTAGCCACGGAAGCCACCACGATCATGTTCGTGTATTCCGCGAGAAAATAGAGCGACCAACGGAACCCGCTGAATTCCGTCATGTAGCCGGCAACGAGCTCGGACTCGGCTTCCGGCAGATCGAACGGCGCGCGGTTAGTCTCCGCGATAGAAGCGACCAGATAGGTAAAGAAGGCTACCGGCGCCAGCATCACGAACCAGATGCCCTCTTTGCTCTGTGCTTCCACGATCGATTTGATATTCAGCGTGCCAGTGAACAAGAGCGCGCTCACCAGCGCCATCCCGGCGGCGGTTTCATAACTCACCAACTGGGCCGAACTACGCAGCGCTCCCATCAGCGAATAGTGGCTGTTGGAAGCCCAGCCGCCCAGCACGATGCCGAAAATTCCCATGGCGCTGATGCCCACAACAAAGAGAATGCCGATGTTGATGTCCTGAGCAATCTGAAATGCCGGTCCGATCGCCAGGCCAGCCAGCGAAAGCAGCGCCGCACCAACGGAAAGGACGGGCGCGAGCCAGAAGACGAGCTTGTCCGCGTTGTCCGGGATAATGTCTTCCTTGATGAGCAATTTCACGGCATCGGCGATGGGCTGCAGCAAACCGTGCGGCCCTACACGCATGGGCCCGAGGCGCGCTTGCATGTCCGCCATGATTTTGCGTTCCACAAGTACGATGTAGCCTGCGACCAACGGCAGGATAGCGACAATGGCTACGCCGCAGAGCAGTGGCGCCCAGTAGAGCTTTAAGAAGTCGAGCGTTGCCTGTGAAAGGGCGTGCATCAACGATCTTTTTCTCCAACGACGTTACCGGTCGACTTCCCCAAGCACAATGTCAATCGTTCCAATGATGGCCACCACATCCGCGACGAGGTGCCCCCTCACCATACGGTCGAAAGCCTGCAAATTTACAAACGAAGGCGGCCGTATGCGCACTCGATAGGGTTGCACCGTACCGTCGCTCACGATGTAATAGCCGATTTCTCCCTTGGGCGCTTCAATTGCGTGGTAGACCTCACCCGGCGGTGGCTTCAGCACTTTCCCCACCTTGGCGAGGATCGGGCCCGTGGGAATATTCTCGATGGCTTGCAGGCAAATCAGCCGCGATTGGCGCATCTCTTCCATGCGAACCAGATAGCGGTCGTAGGTATCGCCGGTCGTGCCAACTGGAATTTCAAATTTGTATTGATCGTAGGCAGCATAAGGCGCAGCTTTGCGAATGTCCCATTTCACGCCGCTTGCGCGGAGAACCGGCCCGGTCACGCCAAAAGCGATGGCGTCGGCGGCGGTCAGAATCCCGATGCCTTTGGTGCGGCCGATCCAGATGCGGTTTTGCGTGAGCAAAGTCTCGTATTCGACGATGCGCGATTCAAAATCCTTGCAGAAACGTTCGACTTCCCTTTCGAAAGTGTCGTAGGCCTCGTATTGCAGGCCGCCGATGCGGAACGCGTGCGTGGTCAGGCGCGCGCCGCAGTACTTTTCAAAAATCTTCAGAATTTCTTCGCGCTCGCGGAAGCAATAAAAGAGAGGCGTGAGCGCGCCAATATCCAAAGCATGCGTGCCGAGCCACAAAAGGTGGCTGGCGATTCTCTGCAGCTCCGTCAGGATGGTTCGAATGACGCGCGCCCGGGGCGGAGCTTCCACGATCAGCAATTTTTCTACGGCCTCGCAATATCCCAGGCCGCTGCTGACGGCGGCGACGTAGTCCATGCGATCAACATAGGGCGCAAACTGTTGATAGGTACGGTTCTCCGCGATTTTCTCGACGCCCCGGTGCAGATAGCCGATGACGCACTCGGAGCCGATCACGCGCTCGCCATCGAGCTTGAGCTTGACCCGCAACACGCCGTGGGTGGACGGATGCTGCGGCCCCATGTTGATGACCAGCTCGTCCGCGCCCAGCAGCGTCTTGTGGTCGTTTGTGGTATGGACGCTCAGAGTCGTTTTCTCCTTGCGGCTAAAATCCCCTCACTGACCGCTTTCAATTCCAAGATTTTCGCGTACCCAGGCGGTGTCCTGCTGCAAGATGTCATAGTCTTTCCGCAGTGGATAGCCTTGCCATTCGTCGGGCAACAAAATGCGTTTCAAATCCGGGTGTCCTGAAAAAATAATTCCAAACATGTCAAACACTTCGCGTTCCAGCCAATTTGCCGTTGGCCAAACACTAACAACGCTGGGCACTTCTTCAGCGTCCGCCGCGTGCACCTTCACCCTCAATCGCTCATTTTTCGGGAAGGAGTACAGATTCAGAACCACGTCAAAGCGCTTCTCGCGCTTGGGCCAATCGACCGCAGTCAAGTCGGCGAGCATATCGAATTTTTCTTCGTCGCGTAGGTGCAAAGCAATCTCCGCCAGCCGGGCGCGGTCGACCGTAAGAATGGCCTGCTTGCGGTCCTCGATCGCCTCCAGGAGAGCTGCGCCGAACTTGGCACGAAGCCGCTTGACCAATTCATTGTCGAGCGGAGTTTGCAACACCCGGCCGCTTTCGGCGGAGCGGCAGGCGCGCCTGCACCAGCGGGCTTTGCCGCAGGAGGAGAGACGGCGGATGCGCCGCCTCCGGGCTTATCGCCCGTAGGCACTTGAGGCGGATTTGGTTCCTTAGGCTCGTCAGCCATGGACCGTGGGAACGATGGGCTGCACCGAACAGCTTGCCGTTCACAACCGGCGTCAAGAAGCAGCCGAAAATTGGACCGCCGCGTTTCTAACACACGATGGGAAGCTAGTCAATCAGAACAACTTGCGAACGCAATAGCGGAACTAGGGGTGCAATAGATTTACGCTCAAGCCCACTCAAGAGCACCCTTTTTGTACAGCCATAAGTACCCGACGAGCAGAATGCCAAGGAATACGATCATCGAGACCAGGGCAAACAACCCCAGGTGCGCCGCCACCCACCCTTTGTACAGAATCGCCCAGGGAATGAGGAACATCGTCTCTACATCAAAAATCACGAACAGCATGGCCAAGATGTAAAAGCGCACCGAATAGCGCCCGCGCGAGTCGCTCTCCGGAGGAATCCCGCACTCGTAAGGCTTGAGCTTGGCGCCGAAGGACGTCGATGCCGGCCGAATGAACTTTGCATCAGATTCTGGTTTACCGGATATATCGCGAGAACATCATCGCGGCGTAATGCTGAACAAGCTCATACCCACCTCAACTCCCGATTAACGCTTATCGGAAAATGACCCCGCAGGCCTATTTCTCGAACAACAATTCTCCGGCGCGGCTGGTGGCCTTCACCACCGCTTTAATCAGCGTCACGCGGAGCTTGCCTTCTTCCAACTCCATGATCCCGTCGATCGTGCATCCTGCCGGCGTCGTCACAGCGTCTTTCAGAAGAGCGGGATGATCGCCTGTTTCTAGAACAACGCTTGCCGCGCCTTTCATGGTTTGTGCCGCGAGCAGCGTCGCCACATCGCGCGGGAGACCCACCTTGACTCCTGCTTCCGCGAGCGACTCGAGAATGATGTAGGCAAACGCCGGGCCGCTGGCCGAGAGCCCGGTCACGGCGTCCATATTTTTTTCGTCAACGACCACCGTGCGCCCGACGGCATTGAACATCGTGCGCGCCATCTCCAAGTGTTCGGCCCCGGCATGTGCGCCGCGGCAGATGCCCGTCATTCCGCAACCGACCGCCGAAGGCGTATTGGGCATCGCGCGCACCACGGGTACTTTTTCACTAAGACGCTGCTCGATGTAACTCGTAGGAACGGATGCCGCAACGGAAATGACCAGCGTCTTCTCATTTAGCTCCGGAGCGATTTCCTTCAACACATCGCCGACGACTTGCGGCTTCACGCCGAGAAGCACGATGTCCGCGCCGCTCACCGCCTTCCGGTTTTCGGTGGTGACGGACACGCCGAGTTCCTTGCCCAGCGCGGTGGCCTTTTCACTGTGCTTCACAGTGGCGGTAACGCGCTTCGGCGAGAAAAGCTCCTGCTTGAGGTAAGCGCGGAGCAAGATACCGCCGAGTTTTCCTGTACCCAGGACGGCCAGCTTTTTGTCAGATAGTTTGTGTGGCATAGCAAGCATTCTTGACTTGAATCAACTATCGGTCAACCCAAGAATGCCTCTGCTATCGGGTCGAATGCGAATCTGCCGGGAACACCCCGGATTGTTCATCCCCAAGGCCCTTTGGATCAGACAAAAAAACTCTTGACACCTCGGAATGCGCGTAGTATTTAACAGGTCTGTTATTTAACGGGAGTCTTTAATGCTTTCGGCCCCTGACCACTTGAGCGCCACTCTCTCGGCGCTCTCCGACCCCACTCGCCGCGCTATTCTCGCACGACTGGCCGATGGCCAGGCCACGGTCACCGAGTTGGCCGCACCCTTTGCAATGAGCCTGCCCGCCGTTTCCCGGCACCTCAAAGTGCTGGAGCAGGCCGGTTTGATTACGCGCGGGCGCGAGGCGCAGTGGCGTCCCTGCCGCATCACGGCCGCTCCTCTCAAGGATGTCGCCGATTGGTTGGCGCATTATCAGCGGTTCTGGACGGAAAGCCTTGACCGTCTGGATGACTATTTGCGGGACATGCAGGAAAAGGAGAAAAACCATGGCCACAAGAGGCATCATGGCAAATGAAGAGCAGGAGTTGGTGCTGACTCGTGTGTTTGACACGCCGCGGGAACTGGTGTTCAAGGTGTGGACCGATCCAAAGCACGTCGCGCTGTGGTGGGGCCCCCACAGATTTTACTAACCCGGTCTGCGAGTTGGACTTACGACCCGGCGGAGCAATTCTCATTCACATGCGCGGCCCTGACGGTGTCGTGTATCGCATGACGGGGGTCTACCGGGAGGTCGTCGAGCCCGAGCGGCTCGTCTTTACTAGCGCGGCTTTGGATGCGGCTGGGAACCCCATGTTTGAGCTGCTGACCACAGTGACTTTCGCTGAAGAAGGCGGCAAGACGAAACAAATTTTGCGCGCGCGCGTCATAAAAAGAACGGCCCAAGCCGCCCCGTACCTCGCGGGGATGGAAGCGGGGTGGACACAGAGCCTGGAACGTCTTGCAGCCTACGTGGCAACCGAATCAAAGGAGTGACTTCATGAGCGAGAGCCAGAAAGATTCGCAACTGTTCGAGTCCATCATGACGTTCTTGCGTGACGTGAAATTCGCGGCCCGCTCGCTGGGGCGCACCAAAGGGCTGGCGTTCACCGTGGTACTCACTCTGGCGCTGGGCATAGGCGCCAACGCCGCTATCTTCAGCCTGGTTCGCGGGGTTCTGCTGCGGCCGCTGGTCAACCGTGATGAGGACCGCCTCATTTATATCCAGCAAAGCGCGCCCGGTATCAGCCCGGGGGAGGTCCCGTTCTCCGTGCCGGAAATTCAGGACCTGCGCGCAGGCGTCAAAACACTCAGCTCCTTCGGCGAGTTCTCCACTGTGGGTTTCACGATGATCGGCCTCGGCGAGCCCCGGGAAGTTCGCGCCGGCGTCGTGGACGGCTCCTATTTTGACGTGGTGGGCCTCCATCCCGTCCTCGGCCGTCTCATCGGCCCGC
>WNFJ01662874.1_pt1 | contig 13510 bp, 13 predicted proteins | sample 5400461 | NCBI WGS metagenome assembly WNFJ01 (sample SAMN13153349, study PRJNA577476) | soil metagenome | isolation source: 115 cm saprolite on Douglas fir-dominated hillslope | place: USA:California | collected 2013-09-17 | reverse complement strand
CTTGATGGGCGACCCACGTTCGCCGTTGGTTACGACCGATCGTTCAGCTCAACGGAAGAGGTCGACGATTTTCTCGCCAACAGCGAGGAACGCGAAGTGGTCGAAACGGTCTATCCGTTTTTGTGATGCTTGCTCGGCGGCGCCGTCTACAAGCGCAAAACTGGTCTTGCGTCAGGGCGATCTTCAAAGAGCCGCGCGTCCGGCAACGGCTTCGATGCGATCGGCCATCGTATCGTTCCTGATCACGCCGCCGCAATCGCATGAGAATTCGTGCAGATCGTTCTTGCTCAGTTCGAAGAATCGTTGTGCCTCGCCGACTCTATCGCTGGCAAGGCCAGCGTCGCTCAGGATCGGATCGGCGGCGGCGGCAGCAAACGCAGATTCCGGATGATAGGCGTCGCGGAGCTGCGGTTCGGTCATGTATTCGAGATGGTGGAAGATCACGAAGTTTCTTTGTGACGTGCGCACGATCATGGCGAAACGCAGGAGCTTCTCGCGCCTGGTCATGACATGCGGAGCGACCGATGATAGCAGGCCGAGTTCGGTGGCTGAGAGTTGTTTGTTCATGGTGAGCTCCTGCTTTTTTGAGGTTTGCCCCATGCAGTTAATCAAATGCCTGGCTGCGTAAAGTGTCAAGCATTGCTGTATTAATTAAAGAATGACAGTCAGTCAGTCGACCTTTCGCCGCAGTTCCTCATAAAACAACTCCCCCGCGAATACACAGCATCGCGGTACGAATGGTAGAGCCCACTTCCGATATTGGCACAAAGCGGACATTCAGATGCTGCGACGCAGAGTCCGCTTCTGAGGGCAAAGCAGACATCCAGCCGAAACGAGGGAATGTCCGTTTCTGTCCTCTAAAGCGGACATGGCTGGCTGAAGGGATTTCGACGCACGGGCATACCCCTTGTAGAGTCGAGCTCCTACAGAGTGGAGCCTTGCAGCAAGTTCGTCATTAACACCGCGCTGGACGTTAGGGGAGCCAAGGCGGAACAGCGCATTGCGTCTTGGCAATCGCCACCAGATCAGGTTTCTGGCCTTTTCGCCTGCTTCAACTCGCCTCTTTCTTGCCGGTCCACGGCCTTCCGCAGCGCGAGGGAACACGTCGGCGCTCGGCCGAGCCCGATTGGTTAAGTTTCAAAGCGTTGTCGAACGATGCTCGTTTCCGTTCAGCCGACCGCCGCACGAAAGATGCGCATATAATTGCCGCCCGCGATCTTTCCGGCCTCTTCGGGCGAGAAGCCGCCGCGCAGCATCGCCGCGACCAGCTGCACCCACTGCGAATAGTCCTGCAGGGTGCCGGGGGCGACCTGCTGGTCTGTGCCGATGCAAACATGATCTGCGTCGACGACGTCAACCATTTCCTTCAGGCCGTCGACATATTTTTCGAGGCTCGGGAAGAAGTGCCAGATGCCGATTGCGCCGCCGGTTTCCGCAATCGCCTGCGCGTGGTCGCGGCTGATCTGCCGGCCAGCGAGCGGCGTCGGACCCATCGCCGGGGATCCGGAAAGCGCGCTGTGCGACAACAGCAGGGGTCTGGTCGCGACTTTGACCGCCTGCTTCACCATGTCTTCGGTCGCATGGGCGACGTCGCAGACAAATCCGAGCCGGTGGCAGGCGCGGATCACCTCGGCGCCGAACGAGGTCAGTCCCTGATGGGTGATGATGCCAGTCTGGAAGTCGCCGATGTCGTTGGGCGTGTAGTGCACGAGCTGAACGTGCCTGACGCCGCGCTGATGCGCCTGCTCGAGCCGCTCGAGCTTTCCCTCCAGGAAATCGAGCCCTTCCACGTCACCCACGATCGCGGGTTGCCCCGCTGCATGTGCGGCCTCGAGATCGGCTGCCGAAAGGGCGCGACGCAGGCCATGGTGGGCGACCATCTCATCCACCCAATCGAGGCGCCCAAGATGGTACTTGTAGAGCTGGCCCGGCTCCGGAGTGCGCAGCGCGACGAGAACCCCGGCCGTATTCCTGCCTAGAATGGGACCATCCGGCACGTCTGCGAGGCACGCGACCGCCAGCGATCCCGCCCGCATGCCGTTTGCGAGACTGTCATTGGGCGGCGCCTGAGACGTTATTCCGGTTGTTCCGCCATGGGTATGGACATCGACCGAGATGGATTTGCGCAGCACGTCGAGCGCGGCGGAGGCGGTTTCGGCCGTCTGGGCGGCGGCGGTCGAACCGCGCGGTCCCACGCCGCCGCCGAGCATCGCGCCAACCGAGGATAGCACCGTACTCCACATCCACTGTCGGCGCGTAAACGCGTGGCCGTGACAGTGACCGTGACCGCAGCAATCCATAGCGTCCTCCCGAGGTTGGGCCGGCGCCATGGCCGCCACGCTTCAATGGCCGAGTGAACCTCAGGGCGCCGTCCGGTTCAAGCCTATGAACCAGCTCGCTCGGGCCGAAGAAGCAACTGACGATGGCGAGACGAGAAGAACCTCGCGGCGTTCGGCGCCGCGCTTGCTCTAGCAGCGAAATAGCCGAAGGGCGGTTAGCCCAATGCGTCCGCCAGGGCGCGGCCCGGCGACAGGCGCCGGCGTAACCCGCCGCGTTCGGCGGATAACAGGCCGCTCACTTTTCGCGGCCAGACGGTGCCATTTCTCGGACGCCGATGGCCGCAAAGTGTTAGCCTTCGGCCTTACATAGGCATGTTCTCGGGGGGACCCATGCGGCGGCGCGAATTCATCACGCTTCTTGGCGGCGCGGCGGTTACGTGGCCGATTGCCGCGCCCGCCCAGCAAGCGGCGCGCATGCCGCGCGTCGTGTACCTCTCACCCGTTGACATTCCCTCGCAGGTGAGTTCCTACCGCAACCAATTGCGCGAGCTTGGCTATGTCGAGGGGCGCAATATCCGTCTCGAGTTCGTAAATGCCGCCGGCGACGTCGATCGGCTGTCGGCGCTGGCGGAGGAGTTGGTGCGGGCGGGTGACGTCGACGTCATTCTCGCGATCAGTACCCCTGCCGCGCTGGCGGCCTACAAGGCAACGCAAACCATCCCGATCGTCGCCTTTACTGCCGTTGACCCCGTCGGCTCAGGTCTGGCCAGGAGCCTGGCGAGCCCCGGCGGCAACGTGACCGGCATCTCGGTTTTTGCCGAGGAAACTACCGTCAAGCGCGTGGAATTAATGCGCGAGATTGCGCCGCGCGCGGTTCGGCTTGCGACGGTAACGAACAAAGTAAGCAAGGGTGCGCAAAGTTTTGGACCGGTTTTGGAAGCTGGCGGCAAGCTCGGCTTTGCCGTTGAAAACCTCAGTGTTGACGACCCGTCCGATCTCGCAAAGGCACTCAGCCCGGAAGTTCTCGCCGGTTTCGACGCATTCGTTTTCATCTCGGACGTGGTGCTGACTGCTCACATGGCCGAAATCATCAAGCTCGTTGCCACGACCAACAAGCCTGCCATCTTTCCTTCGCCCGATTGGGTGAGCCACGGCGGTTTTATGTCTTTCGGGCCGGATTATGCCGACGCTTCCCGGCATTTGGTCGCCCAGCTCGCCCGCGTGCTCAAAGGCGCAAAGCCAGGCGACCTGCCGTTCGAGCGTCCCACCAAGTTCGATCTGCGGATAAATCTTCGTACCGCCCGAGCCATGGGCATCGAGCTGTCACCGATGGTGCTCGCGCGCGCCGACGAGGTGATCGAATGAGGCGGCGCGAGTTCGTCACGGGAATTGGTCTGACGGCCGCTTGGTCGCTTGGCGCGCGCGCCCAGTCGTCGATACCGGTGATCGGCTTCATGAACAACGGCATGCCCCGAGAGAGCGAGGACCTCCAAGCCGCATTTCGGCGGGGCGTAAGCGAAACTGGCTACATCGAGGGCCAGAATGTCATGATCGAATACCGTTGGGCGGAGGGTCACCCCGATCGCCTTCCGGCATTGGCAGGCGATCTGGTGCGTCGACGGGTAAGCGTGATCGCGGCGACCGGCACGCCCGCAGCCCTCGCCGCTAAAGGTGCGACCGCGATCATTCCGATCGTCTTCGAGACGGCCGGTGATCCGGTCAAGCTTGATCTGGTGACCAGCCTGAATCGGCCCAGTCGCAACATCACCGGCGTGACCCAGTTGAGTTCCGAGTTGGTGTCGAAGCGGATGGGGCTGCTGCACGATTTAATACCCGCAGCCAGGATTGTCGGTTTCCTTATGAACCCGGCCGATCCGAGAGCCCAGACTCAAACGAGAGAAATGCAGGAGGCTGCGCAGGCGCTCGGACTGCAAATCCATGTCCTGAATGCCGGCACCCAAGCTGAAATTGAGACAGCATTTGCGACTTTGCCTGAACTCCGACTAGGAGCGCTGTTGGTCGGCACTGGCGATTTGTTCAGTAGGCCGCCCGAACGAATCCCGGCGTTGGTAGCACGACAGGGGATGCCTGCGATCTATCAGTATCGCGAATATGTCGCGGCCGGCGGTCTGATCAGCTATGGAGCGAGCCTTACCGACTCGTATCGCCAAGTCGGCATCTACGCCGGCCGTATTCTCAAGGGTGAGAAACCCGCTGACCTGCCGGTCATGCGACCGACCAAGTTCGAACTGGTGATCAACCTCAAGACCGCCAAGACCCTCGGCCTGGCCATCCCGCCGGGCGTGCTTGCGATCTCCGACGAGGTGATTGAATAGAGACGTCATTTGCTGCGTTGCCAATCATGTACATGCGCAATCCCCACACCGTTGGAATCGCCACATGAGCAGAAAGATCGCCTGGATCATCCTGGTCGCTGCAGTTGCCTTTTTCGCCACCCTGCGCGGCGGCTCGGCACAAATTGTGGCGCTGGGCGCGAGCGCTACCGCCGGATACGGATTGGCTCCATCGGAATCGTTTCCGTCGCAGCTCCAGGCCATGCTGCAGGCCAAGGGCTCACCGACGCGGGTGATCAACGCCGGCGTAAGCGGCGAAACGACCAGTCAGATCCTCGCGCGCGTCAACAGCTCGGTGCCTGAAGGCACGAGAATCGTCATTTTGAGTATCTTCATGTTGAATGACCGCAATCGCGGCGTTTCGCCCGCGGTGCACCAGTCCAATGTCGCCAGCATTCGTCAGCAGCTTGGCGCGCGTCACATCCGGATCATCGATGCGACCGGCCTGATCATATCGGCGGCAAGGGCTGGGATGTTGCAACGCGACCGCATTCACCTGACGGCCGAGGGGAATCGACGCGTAGCCGCCGGATTGATGGCGTCGCTGCGCTAGGTTTGTGAAGTCGGCAGGGCAAATAGCCAACAGGCAAGCCGGTTTCAGCCCTATCAAAATGCCCTTTTGAGCCGATACGATGCAGCGTCTTGAACATAGGGGCCGGACATGAGGCGGCGGGAATTTCTCGGTGTTCTCGGCAGTGCGGTAGCCGCTTGGTCGGTCGCCGCGCGCGCGCAGGAACGGGTTCGTGTGCGCAGGATCGGCGTGATTATGATTTACGCCGAGGCCGACCCTGAGGGTCAAGCTCGGCTTTCCGCGCTCCGGGACAGACTCCTCAAGCTCGGATGGACGGAGGGAAGCAACATCCGGATCAACGTTCGCTGGGCCGCCGGCCAATCCGATCGAATGCGCGCGGACGCGCTCGAGTTTGTCAACATGCCGGTAGACGTCATCGTTGCGAACAGCACCCCGCTGATCGGGCTGCTCAAGTCTCTCACGCAGACAATTCCGATCGTATTCGCCCAGGTCGCCGATCCAGTCGGCAGCGGCTTCGTCACCAGCTACGCGCGGCCGACGGGAAATATCACCGGCTTCACCGATTTTGATACGTCCATCGCTGGAAAATGGCTGGAAATTCTCAAGGAAGCTGCGCCTTTTGTTAGTCAAGTCACGGTTCTTGCGGACCCAAAACAGTCGAATCACCAGGCATTCTTGAACGTTATCGAAACCACCGCTCGTTCGCTCAAAATACAAATATTGGCATCCGGGGTGAGCGATCAGGTCGAGATCGAGCAAGCCATCACTGCGCTGGCTAGCCAGACGGATCGTGGCTTGATCGTTCTGCCGGGCCCCGTCAACAACACGCTGCGCGATTCAATTATCCAATTGGTCGCCCGATATCGGTTGCCGGCGATTTATCCGTTCAAATATTACGTCCAGGAGGGCGGATTGCTTTGCTATGGCATTGATCAGATCGACCAATGGTCCAATGCGGCCAGCTACGTCGACCGCATTCTCAAAGGCGAAAAGCCCGCCGACCTTCCAGTACAAGCGCCGAGCAAGTACGAGTTGGCGATCAACCTCAAAACCGCCAAGGCGCTTGGCATCACGGTTCCTCCGCCTCTCCTGCTGCGTGCCGACGAGGTGATCGAATAACGCTGCTATTTGTTTTCGGTCATGAGTTTCGGAGGTGGCACTTTTCGAACCTCGCGCGATGTCCGACTTGCGTCCGCAATGCGCGGCAAAGCGGACGTCCGCCAACGCCAACGCCGTCTCAACCCTGGCTGCTCAACCTGAATCACGCGCGCCAAGGCCAGAAGAGGTGGATGCCCGCCATCACAGCCAAGTTTAAGGCGTCGGCGCAAGGCAGACTGCTTTACCGGGCATGACGCCGGGTGCTGAATGGTGCTACGACAGGCCCACGATTTGACCCCCATCGGTAACCGCATGCGAACTTTTTCAACAGCCGGATTTCTTCCTGGCACAGTTTTGGTGGCGATCCTGTGCGGACCGCAGCAGGCATCCGCCCAACCGATTGCAGCCCCGGCTAAATCAACCACCGCGGCAGCCCCGCGCGGCGCATCCTGTCACGGCGGCATGAGCTTCGACGGCTTCCTCGCCGATTTGAAGCAGCAGGCCGCCGCGGCCGGCGTGTCGCAGCACACCATCGCAGAAGCGTCGCCCTATCTCGTTTACGATCAGGGCATCGTCAACCGCGATCGCGGCCAGCGCGTGTTCGGCCAGGTGTTCACCGAATTCGCCGGGCGCATGGCCGCGGTTTACCGGATGCAGCAGGGCCAGGCCAAAATCAAAACCTATGCCGCGGCTTTTGCGCGCGCCGAGAAGGAATATGGCGTTCCGCCGGCGGTCATCGCCGCGTTCTGGGGCCTCGAGAGCGATTTCGGCGCCAACATGGGCAACCTGCCGACGCTGCGCTCGCTGGTTTCATTGGCCTATGACTGCCGCCGCTCGCAAATGTTTGCGAACGAAACCATCGCCGCGCTCAAGATCATCGACCGCGGCGATCTCACGCCGACGGAAATGGTGGGGTCGTGGGCGGGCGAACTCGGCCAGACGCAATTTTTGCCGACGCATTATTTCAATTACGCCGTCGACTATGACGGCGACGGCCATCGCAATCTCCTGCGCAGCCCGGCCGACGTGATCGGCTCGACCGCGAACTACATCGCCAACGGTCTCAAATGGCGGCGCGGCGAGCCCTGGCTGCAGGAAGTACGCGTGCCGCAGAATTTTCCCTGGGATGAGGCCGATCTCACGATCCAGCTGCCGCGCTCGAAATGGGCGCAACTCGGTGTGAGCTACGCGGACGGCCGCGCATTGCCGAACGACAATCTGCCGGCGTCGCTGCTATTGCCAATGGGGCGCATGGGACCAGCATTTTTGGCCTATGCCAATTTCGCGGCCTATACCGAGTGGAACAACTCGCTGATCTATTCGACCACCGCCGGCTATCTTGCCAACCGCATCGCCGGCGCGCCGCCGATGCTTCGACCGGTCGCGCCCGTTGTGCAATTGCCGTTCAACGAAATTCGCGAATTACAACAGCTATTGGTGCGCGCGGGCTTCAATGTCGGCAAGGCCGACGGCGTGCTGGGCCAGCAAAGCCGCAGCGCAGTCAAGGCGATGCAGATCAAATACGGCCTGCCCGCCGACTCCTGGCCCACGGCCGAATTGCTGGCCCGGATGCGCGGCGTGCCGCGCGCACAAACTCTTGCACCCCAGTCTTCCGCTGTCCGCTAAGGCAACGCACTTCCAACCCTCACAAATCCAAAACTCTCCCAACCGAAAGAGCCCCACATGTCCTTCTACGACGCTACTGTACCGGCATTCCTGCAGATTCTCGGCAGCCTCACTGGCATCCTCACCAAAGCCGAGGCGCACTGCAAGGCGAAGAATATCCAGCCCGAGGTGCTGCTCGGCGCGCGGCTCTATCCGGACATGCTGCCGCTGACGCGCCAGATCCAGTTTGTCTGCGACTTCGCTGGAAAAAGCTGCGCGCGCCTCACAGGCAGCGAGGTGCCGACCACGCCCGATACTGAAAAGACCTTCGATGAGCTCAAGGCGCGCCTCGCAAAAACCATCGACTATGTCAAGACGTTCAAGCCTGAAGCGTTCGAGGGCGCCGACGCGAGAGACGTCAGCTTCCCGATCGGCCCCAGCAACACCATGACGCTGAAGGGACAGCAGTTCCTCAATAATTTTGCGTTCCCGAATTTCTACTTTCACGCCGCCACCGCCCACGGCATCCTGCGCCACAACGGCGTCGAAATCGGGAAACGCGATTTTCTGGGTGTGAATTGATTTCCCCGTCATTGCGAGGAGCGAAGCGACGAAGCAATCCATTCTTTTGGACATCCATGGATTGCTTCGCGGAGCTTGTCATCGGGCACGCATTCGCGCGACCTGTTGGCTCGCAATGACGTAAATGAGGCGCGTCCGTTCTGTTGAACTGTTACAATGTTAAAAGACAAATTCTGAGGAAACCGCAGATGTCCGCCACCACCCACGCACCAAAGCATCTCGATCCCTCCGCGTCGCTGCACGCCGAAGCGCTGGGACAGGCCAAAAGCCATGGGCGGCTCGTGGGCCGCCGCATCATCGTGGTCGGTGCCGGCCAGCGCCAAATCGTCGACCAGGATCCGCCCATCGGTAACGGCCGCGCGATGTCGGTGCTGTTCGCGCGCGAGGGCGCTTCGGTGGCTTGCATCGATGTCAACAGGGAAGCGGCCGACAACACGGTGGCGCAAATCACCTCCGAAGGCGGCAAGGCCTTTGCCGACATCTTCGACGTCTCCGATGTCACGGCGATTGCCCCGGGCGTGGAGCGCTGCGCCAGGCAGCTCGGCGGGCTCGACGGGCTGGCGCTCAATGTCGGGATTTCATCGGGATTGTCGCTGCCCAGGATGACCACGGAAGCCTGGGACAGGGATTACGCCGTCAATGTCCGCAGCCACATGCTGTTCGCGCAAAAGGCGCTGGAAGTGATGTCGCCCGGCGGGGCGATCATCCTGATGTCCTCGATGGCCAGCCAGCGCGCCAATGGCCGCAACCCGGCCTACGAATCCTCGAAAGCAGCGCAGATCGCGCTCGGCCGCGCCATCGCGCGGGCCGGCGAGGAAAAGGGCATTCGCTGCAATGTGATCGCGCCGGGATTCATGGACACGCCGATGGGGCGCGATGCCAGCCGCCGCCGTGCCGACCGCGCCGTCACAGTGCCGTTCGGCCGTCAGGGCACCGGCTGGGAGGTCGCCTATGCTGCGCTGTTTCTGATTTCGAATGAATCATCCTACGTCAACGCGCATACGTTGTTCCTCGACGGCGGCCACCTCGGCGGCATCGTGCGCAGCTAGAATGCGCTATCCGAATAGCTCGCGGCATTGCCGGGGGTGATAAAAATACCCACTTGCTTCTTACCGCAATTTTCCGGAACCCGATAGAATGAGCAAGCCGACCAAACTCTTCGAGCCCTACAAGCTTGGCCCCCTTACGCTGCCCAATCGACTGGTGATGGCGCCGCTTACCCGCAACCGGGCGGTTGCAGGCCTGGTGTCCAATCCATTGGCAATCGAATATTACGGGCAGCGCGCCTCCGCCGGCCTGCTCATCACCGAGGCCAGCCAGGTCTCGCAACAGGGTCAGGGTTATCAGGATACGCCCGGCATCTACTCGAAAGAACAGGTGGCGGGTTGGCGCAAGGTGACGGATCGCGTACACGCGCGCGGCGGCCGTATCTACATCCAGATCTGGCATGTCGGCCGCGTCTCGCACACCTCGCTGCAGCCCAATAACGGCGCGCCGGTCGCGCCTTCCGCGATCCGCGCCAAGGGCAAGACTTTTGTCGGCGGAACATTCACCGAGATCTCCGAGCCGCGCGCGCTGGCGCTGGAGGAAATCCCCGGGATTATCGAGAGTTTTAAGCGCGGCACCGCAAACGCGCTTCAAGCCGGGTTCGACGGCGTCGAAATCCATGGTGCCAACGGCTATCTGCTGGATCAGTTCGCCAAGGACGGCACCAACAAGCGTACCGACGCCTATGGCGGATCGATCGAGAACCGCGCCAGGCTGATGCTCGAAGTCGCCAAGGTGGTGGCCGCGGAAGCCGGGCCTGAGCGGACCGGCATCCGCATTTCGCCGGTGACGCCGGCCAACGACGTCTCCGACTCTAATCCGCAACCGCTGTTCGATTATATCGTCGATCATCTCAATGCGTTGAAACTTACCTACATCCACGTCATCGAAGGCGCCACCGGTGGCCCGCGCGACATCGCGCCGTTCGACTACGGCTCCCTGCGCAACCGCTTCAAAGGGGCCTACATCGCCAACAACGGTTATGACTTCTACCTCGCCAACCAGGTGCTCGCGGCCAACGCGGCCGATCTGATCGCGTTCGGAAAGCCGTTCATCGCCAATCCCGACCTGGTCGAGCGGCTCAAGAGCGGCGCGCCGCTCAACGTGCCGGACAAGGCGACGTTCTACGGCGGCGACGCCAAGGGCTACACCGATTATCCCGCGCTCGGCGAAGCGCTGGATGCGGCGCAGTAGGGTCGTCATAGCCAACCGTCATACCCGCGAAAGCGGGTATCCAGTAATCGCCGGCGCCAGAGATAGAATCGAGAGCGCGCGGCGTACTGGATCGTCCGCCTTCGCGGACGATGACGGCGGAGCGGACGATGACGACGCGCCTCTACCACATCGCTCTTCCTTGCAGACCGGTTCCTTTGTTCTAATGTGCTCGATATGAGCAAGACCACCGCCGAGGACATCGTTCGTCGTGCCACCGCAGCCTTCAATTCCGGCCAGCCCGACGAAGCGCGCCGACTCTGTGAAGACGGTTTGACCCGCCAGCCCGGCGATCCCATGCTCAATCATCTTCTTGCCGCCGTGCTGTTTTCCCAAGTTGAAATTCAACCGGCCCGCACCCACGTCGAGACAAGCCTTGCAAAACGTCCAGGGAATGCCGCTGCACACCTTCTCGCTGCCCGCATAGCCCGCGCCGCCAAGGATTTTGATGGCGCACTGTCTCATCTGGACGGGGCAATCGCGATTGCACCGCAACGCGAAGTATTTCTCGAGAAGGCTCGAACGCTCGATCAGGCCGGCCTCCGACTCCAGGCGCGCGAGGCGTGGCGGGCCATTCTGGAAGTCGTTCCAGAGAGCCTGGAGGCCGCGGCGAGGTTGGGACGGTTGGTGTGGGAAGATGGAGACTATGCCATCGCCGTGACGTTGCTTGAACGCGCCGTGGCAGGCGACGCCCCCGCGTCGGTCTGGTTCGATCTCGGCCTCGTCCGCCAGGATTTGCGTGACTACGACGGCGCCGCCGCTGCCTACCGCAAGGCACTTGAGAAAAAACCGGACTATGCCGAAGCCGCGCTCAATCTCGGCGTCGCGCTTCAGGAATTGGCCGATCTGGATAGCGCCATGCGCGCCTATTCCGAAGCCTACCGGCTACGTCCGCAAATGTTCGGCACCATCGCGATGGCGCTGACGTCGGCGTCGCACGGCCGCTTGTGGTTAGATAAGGCAGCACTGCGCCGCTCACTCGGCGGCTGAGTGACCACGTCGCGCGCGAAAACGCTTGCGATAGACGCCGGGACTGGACAACACCTCAGCGACGGTCTTGGCATAAGCCGCCTTGTGAGCCTCGTCGAAGCCCTCGAATTCGAACTGCGGTGCGGCGCGCGGGACCGCGAAACACTGCGCCACCGGCGTGCCCTTCGGCAGCACTCCGGAAAAATCAGGCTGCAGCCAGATCGCCGGGAAATTGATGCCGCCGTCATGAAAACGATCGGCATCCACCAGTCCCGAAATCAAACGAAACGGCAGGTCGTCGCGGTTCACCGGATGGGTGGCAAACAGCGACCAGCCGGGCTCAAGCTCGATGGTCCAGAAGCTATTGAATTTGAGCGCGGACTGCCCCTCCCTGGCAAAGGGAGCGTCCGGGAACTGGGCCGCGACGTGAAAGCTTAAGGGCGCTCGCGGATGCGCTGACGTCGATGGCTCGGGGATGTTCCAGTCCCACGAAAACGAACACCGATCGACCGCAACGTCGCAGGGAAGCAGGATCAAGACGCCATAGGCCATCGCGTCGACAAAGGGCGGGCATTGCTTCACGGTGCGAATCTCGCGTCTGTGGATTTCCGAAGGAGCTTTCGCAGGCATGGCCCGGAGCCAATCGGGCAACGCGCTACGCGCGGGAACCGGCCGCAGCAAATAATCCGATAGTGCCGGATCGCAACGAAAGATCATCCGCATGGCAAAGCTCCTGTCTCGTCATGCCCGCCAACGGGCTACCATTCGGCCGACCCGTTGGCGAATGATAACTGCTCGCGGATGCTTGTCGAAGCGCTGGATATGGCGCGGTAGGGAGCGAACAACCTCCACAACGTCATTCCTCAGATGTGCAATTGCACATCTGAGGATGCGCCCTCTTGGGCAGGCCCGGAAATCCATACTCCCGACCGTGATTATGGATTCAGGGCTCGCGCTTCGCGCGCCCCGGAATGTCAAAAATAGAAAAAGGCCGGCATCGCACTCTCCCGTCATGCCCGCGAAGGCGGGCATCTGGTAATCGCCGACATCAGCGATAAAATCGAGAAGCCGCGGAGTACTGGATCGTCCGCCTTCGCGGACGATGACGCGTAAAATAAAAAGGCCGGGATCGCTCCCGGCCTTCGTTTTTTGTCGCTGCTCTCTCAGTTCAACGAAGCGCGCTTCGGCGGCGATGCCGGCCACGACTTGATCAGCGTATCGTAGTCGACGGTTTCGCCCTTCGGCTTCTCGTTCGCCAGCTTGCGCTGCGGCGCGATGTTGCCGTCCTTGGCCGACTTCGCGAACCAGTACTCAGCCGTTTCCTTTTTGTTCATCTTCGGTCCGCAAGCGCCCTGGACGCCGGATTTCTCAAGACGTTCCATCACCGAGTCCTGCGCTGCGGCCAGCGAGTCCATCGCCGCCTGCGGCGTCTCCACCACAATTGCGCAAGCTTCGGATAATCCGGCACGTTGTTGCCGGTCGGGGTCCACTGCACGCGCGCCGGCGAGCGGTAGAACTCGATCAGCCCGCCAAGCTTCGGCGCGCGCTCGGTGAACGACTTGTCCCAGATGTCGGACTCACGGATGAAGGTGAGACCGACATGGCTCTTCTTTAAGGACACCGTCTTGGAAACGATGAATTGCAGATAGAGCCAGGCCGCCTTGCGACGGTCGGCGGGTGTCGACTTGAGCAAGGTCGCCGAACCCACGTCCTGGTAGCCGAGCTTCATGCCATCTTTCCAGTAGGAGCCGTGCGGCGACGGAGCCATGCGCCACTTCGGCGTACCGTCCGCATTCATGACCGGCAGACCGGGCTTCACCATGTCGGCGGTG
>WNFJ01113737.1_pt1 | contig 13516 bp, 13 predicted proteins | sample 5400461 | NCBI WGS metagenome assembly WNFJ01 (sample SAMN13153349, study PRJNA577476) | soil metagenome | isolation source: 115 cm saprolite on Douglas fir-dominated hillslope | place: USA:California | collected 2013-09-17 | reverse complement strand
TCGCCGATCTCGTCGAGAAACAGCGTGCCCCCGGCGGCGAGCTCGAAGCGGCCCGGCTTCTGCTTGTCCGCTCCGGTGAAAGCGCCCCGTTCATGGCCGAAGAGCTCCGACTCGATGAGCGTTTCTGGCAGCGCCGCGCAGTTGATGGCGACGCAGGGGCCGTCGGCACGACGGCTGGCATAGTGGATCGCCTGGGCCACCAGTTCCTTGCCCGTGCCGCTCTCACCGGTCAGGAGCACGGGAGTCTCCTCCGGCGCGACCCGCGCGGCCCGCTCGAGCGCCTCGCGCAAGCTGCGCGCTTGGCCGAGGATCCGGCCGAACCCGTACGGCTCGCTGAGTGCGCCGCGCAGCCGCTGGACTCGCCGCTCGAGCTCCTGCGCCCGCCCTTCGGCCATCGCGAGCCGGCGCTGCTCTTCGGCCAGTCGCTGGTGCTGAATCGCCACGACCACGTGCTGGGCGATCTCCTCGACGACCTCGAGATCGCTCAAGTCGAACCAGTCGGGCTGCCGCTTGGCGAAGCCCAGGAGTCCACCTACCTCGTCGCCGAAGATCAAGGGCACGGCGACGAACGAGCGGATCCCGCCCTCGAGGATTGTCTGGTCGGCCGGCGACGCGGGGTCGAGCTCGCTCTCGCAGTCCCGCATCAGCACCGGCTCGCGGGCCAGCAGGCGGGCCGCGAACGAGAAGTCATCGAACCGGTCGGCGTCTCGCACCGGCCGGCCCTCGGCGACGAGCAGCCATCGCTTCATGCCGTCGGAGTCGCGGAGGGACGTGGCCATGATGTCGAAGTCGAGGACGGGTCGGACCGCGGCAGCGAGCCGGTCGAAGATCTCTGGCACGTACAGGCACGTGCCGAGGACGCGCGCCACCTCCGGCACGACCCGCAGCCGCTGCCGCCGCCGGCGCTCCGTGTGCACGAGCACGAGGTTCTCGATGACGGGTCCGATGGCGTCCGCGATCTGGCGGCCGGTCGCGAGGTGAGCCTCGGTGTAGGCATCCGGGACCGTGCTGCCGACGATGAGTGCCCCGATGACCCGCTCGACGCCCATCAGCGGCAGGGCCATCCAGGCGCGCAGCCCCGCCTGGGGGACGCCGCGGACGGCCCTCCCCGCCATGAAGCGGGCATCGCTCTGTGCGTCCCGGACGAACTCGGCTTGCCCCGCAAAGACACAGGACGAAACGGCCTCGGCGATGGGATACCGGCTGGCTCGAGCCAGAGAGAGGGTGTAGCGGCCATCGCCGCGCGGCGCATCGCCGGCAGCATGCTCCGCGAAGACCGAGAAAGTACGTCCTCCCTCATCAAGGTAGAGGACCGTCACCCGGTCGTGGGGGATCGATCCCTGGAGCTGCCCAGAGAGACCCTCGAGGAACCCGCCGGGGTCGAACTCGGGCGTCATCGCGCGAGCCCGCGCCGCGACGGCGCCGACGATGCCGCTCAGATCGACCTCAGATTCCGCCACGACGTAAGTGTACGACCGCATTCAAAGAGGTGCCGCTGTACCATCAGGGAGGCGACATGCCGACGACCCAGATCACGCCAGCGGCGTTCGTTCAGTCCCTCCGGGAGGAGGTGTTGCGCCACCCGGCCGTGACGCATCCGTTCCTCCAGCGCTTCGCCCAGGGCGGACTCGCGCCGTGGCAGCTGTGGGGGTACGCGTCCCAGCACTATCGCCTGGTGTGCTTCTTCACGGCGTATCTCGAGGCCCTCACCAAGCGCACCCCCGACCAGGAGGTCCAGCGGCTGGTGCAGGAGATTCTCGAGGAGGAGTACATGCGCCCGCAGCATTTCGAGCGCTCTCACCCGGCGCTGTACCGGCGCTTCATGCGCGCCGTGGGGTTCCAAGAAGCCGAGTGGGATCGGGTCCCCGCGCTGCCCGCCACGGACGCCTTCGTCGTGATGCACCTCGACATGACCCTGCGGTCGTGGCTCGAGACGTTGGGCGCTGTGGGGCCCGGTCACGAGTGGGCCATTCCGCACATGTTCCCCCCACTCGTGCAGGGCATCGAACGGAGCGTGGCGCTCGATCCGCGCGCCCTCGAATACTTCCACCTCCACATCGACCTCGATGTCGCGCATGGCCAAGTGTTGGAGACGTGCCTGATCCGCTGGGCGACGAGCGAAGCGAACCGCAACGAGATTCGGCAAGGCGCCCTGCGCTCGCTGGAGGCGCGCGCTGCGTTCTGGAGCACGCTGGCCGAGCAGTTGTTCCCGGACGCCCGGCGCTAGAAGGCCAGCGCCGCCGGTCGCGATTGCGTGTGACCATCGCCCGATGCATAATCGGCCTGATCGATCCGACGAAATCACGTATGAACCAACGTGTATTGCGGTGCCTCGGAATCGTGGCGGTGACCGTCGCGGTGAGCGCCGCCCCGGTGAAAGCGGGGGCCGGCGCGTCGAGCGATAACCTTCTCGAGCTCGCCGCCAAGGGCGGTCTTTCCGTCGGCCTCGGGTTCGGCGTCTCATCGCTTCATTGGGAGCTCCTCGCTCCGCCCGACGCCATTGCCGCTTCGAAGACGGCCGAGAGCAGAATGCTGGCGGACCGCGAGCCGCGCGGTAGGGCGATGTCATTCGATATCAAGCTCAAATGGCCGATGGTGGAGCTGCCGATCGAGCCCTACCTCGTTCTTGGTCCGGCACTCTTCGTCGATCAATCGCAGGAGCTGTCGAGCCTGATCGGAATTCCAGCTGATCCCGTCCTTCGCCTCGGCGCAAAAGCGGGAGCAGGTTTCAACTGGCGGCTGAGCAAGGATGCGACGTTGTTCGGGTCGTACGACGTCACGACGACCACGGTCGACGGTTTCACGTCTCCAGGCGCGAAAGCGCCCGCGGCAAGTGGACCCACCGGTTACGACCTGCTGTACGGCGTTCGCTTCCGCTATTAGATTCTTCGTCGCCTCCCGGACTACCCGCTCACCACTATCCGAGGAGGATCGCCATGACCGTGTATGAGATGCGGACCTACACGCTTCACGTCGGCAAGATGGCCGAGGCCGTCAAGCTGTATACCGAGTTCGGCTACCCCGCGCTCCAGAAAGGCGGTCAGGACAAGAAGTTGATCGGCTACTTCCAGGCCGACACGGGCATGATCAATCAACTCGTCCATCGGTGGAAGTTCAACGACGATGCCGATCGCCGCGCGCACTGGGCGTCGGGATTCGCCAACAAGGATTTCGTCGACCGCGGCTCCGTGGGGACCTCATCCCTGAGAGGGCCAGACAAGCTACTCGGCTTAGCCGCGGCGGGCGGCGAGCGGCGGCGGGCCGAACGCGCCGCCCGCGGTGATCGGCATGTCCAGCAGCGCGTTGACGAGATCGGCCAGCGCCGCGCGCGACGGCTGATCGGTGAGCGCGCCGTCGCGGAAGTGCGCGGACTCTAGATACACGCTGGTCGGCACCACGCGCGCTCCGAACCACGCCAGCACCGCGCGGAGCTGCCAGTCCACGCCCAGGTAGTGATGCGGCGTCGCCCCCATGGCGACGATGCCCACGGGCTTGGCGCGCAGCGCCTCGATGGGCGTCAGGTCGAGCAGATTCTTGAGCGCGCCCGTGAAGGTGCCGCGATAGACGGGGCTGGCCAGCAGCACGCAGTCGGCACCGGCCACTCGCGCCACGACCGTGCCGGTGTCGTCGTCGAACTTCTCGGGTGGGCGGCCGTCGGCGAACGAGACGCGGTGATCGGCCAAATTCAGCAGCGACGCCGACACCCCGGGCCGCGCCGCCGCTACCTCCACCGCCGTGGCGATCGCCGCGTTCAAGCGGCCGGGTGGCGTGACGCTGCCGACGACGGCGAGCAGTCTGGTCACGCCCCCACCATGGCCGCGCGATCGCGGCGGGCCACCTCGGCGCGCACCTGTGGAATAAGCTCGCGGCCGTACTCGAGCGCGTCGTTCAGTGGATCGAAGCCGCGGATCAGCAGGGTCGTGCAGCCGATGTCGTAGTAATCGAGCAGTGACTCGGCCACCTGCTCCGGGGTGCCCACCAGCGCGGTGGTGTTGCCGGCGCCGCCCATCGCCGCGGCGATCGGTGTCCACAGGCGCTTGTCGTGCACCTCGGCCTCGCGCGCGAACTCCACGAGCCGGCGCGCGCCCACGGCCCGTGGGCGCATGCCCGCGCCCTCGCCCACCACGCTCGGTCGAGCCTCCGTCACCTTGGCGAGAATGCGCCGCGCGCGCTCCCACGCCTGTGTCTCCGTGGGCGCGATGATCGGGCGCAGCGACACGCTGATGCGTGGGCGGCGCCCGAAGGCCGCGGCCTTCTCGTGGATGTCGGCGATGCGCTGCTTGACGGCGGCGAGCGGCTCACCCCAGAGTGCGTACACGTCGCAGTACTTGGCCGCCACCCCGGCGGCCGCGCCCGAGGCGCCGCCGAAGTAGAGCGGGATGGCGCCCGGCCGGAGCGGCTTGACCTCCGAGAACGCCTTGGCGAACCGATAGAACTCGCCCTCGTGATCGAACGGCTCGGGCGCCGTCCACATCCGGCGCAACACGTCCAGATATTCGTCGGTGCGGCGATAGCGCGTGTCGTGGTCGAGCCAGTCGCCGTCACGCGTCTGCTCGGCATCGCTGCCGCCGGTGATGATGTGCAGAGCGACGCGGCCGTTCGTCACGTGGTCCAGCGTGGCCGCGGCGCGGGCGGTCAGCGTGGGCGCCACGAAGCCGGGCCGGTGCGCGATGAGGTAGCCCAGGCGCGCGGTGTGCGCGGCCGCGTAGCCCGTCACCGCGAACCCCTCGGCCGACGTCGAGGTGTACCCCACGAGCACGCGGTCGAAGCCGGCCTGCTCGTGAGCCTGGGCGAAGGCGCGCAACCACTGCGTGTCGACGGCGCCGCCGATCACGTGCACGGCCGCGCCGTCCGCACCCTCCGGCTTCACCCCGATCATCCCGATGATCTCGACGGGCACGGTGGCGATGCTATACCCCGGGCAGCCGTCCGTTCAACGGCCGGCGGCCCGCGACGGCGAGGCACCTTGAATTCCGGACCGGTCTGCTGAATAGTGTCCGGCGGTGCCGACGTGACGAGCTCTCACGACGTGCTGCTGCTCGTGCCACTCGTGATCTTCGCCGCGTACCTCGTATTCGGCATCACGGGGTTCGGTGCATCCCCGATCACGATTCCCGTTCTCGTCCACCTCCTCCCTCTGGCCTTTGTGCTCTCCCTGGCCGCGCTGCTCGATCTCGGCTCTGCGCTGGCCCTCGGCTTCCACACGCGCCGGCAAGCCGACACTTCACGCTCCTCGGGCTCATCCTGGGCGTCACGCTGCTCCTCCGGCTGCCGCGCGACGCGACCCAGCTGGCGCTCGGCCTGTTCGTGTGCGCCTATGCCGTCAACCTGATGCTCCGTCGCGAAACCCGACGACGATTGAGTCGGCTCTGGGCGGCCCCCGCCGGTATCGTGGGCGGGCTCGTCGGAGCACTCTTCGGCATGGGCGGGCCGCCGTACGTCATGTACCTTGCCGGCCGGATTGCCGATCCGGATGCGCAACGCGCCACCATCTCGCAGATGGTGATCCTCAACGTGGGATTGCGGGTTGTCGCATTCGCTGTCGCGGGACTCCTCGTCTCCCCCGCGCTCTGGCTCGCGGTCGCGATCTTGCTGCCCGTGGCCTGGGCCGGGGTGTGGGTCGGTCATCGCGCCCACCTTCGCCTGGCGCCTGCCACAGCAGCGCGAATCATCGCCGCCACACTCTTCATGGCCGGCGCGGCGCTGGTTGCGCGGACGCTCTGGGAGGCGGCCGCCGATGGGCGCCGAGGCATCGCGTCTTCGGCGCTTGTCCTCGCCGCGGCTTGGGCAAGCAGCGTGTACTTGGCGAGCGTGCGCTCGGCGAGCGCGCTGGGCCAGCGGTGAGCGTCCACGATTCTCAGGAACTCGTCGAGGACTCGGGCGAAGTGTGTCTCGTGGCCTCCGTCGAGCGGGGGCGGCACGGTCACCTCGAACGTTTCCGGGCCGGCAGGCACGACCTCGACGCCGGGGAGCTCCGCCTGCCACGCCGTGAGCGTCTCGCGCAGCGCGCGCGCGACACCGCCGGCATCGGTGCGAGGCTCGAGGAAGACTCTGCGGCGGTGGTCCGTGCGGGCGCTCTGCTCCAGGCGGACGTCCGCGCGAGTCCCGTGAGCGACGCTGTGAGAGGCGTCTCCGCCACCCGGCGACGGCGAGAGGTTCCAGCGCGTCGCGGCGCTCGCGGTGACGCGACCGATCCGGTACACGAGCTCGGCGTTGCATCGATAGCTCAGCGCGTCGCCGTCGACGAAGGGCTGGAGCTCCCTCGGAAACCCTTCCTCTCCGGTGATCCGCCGAAACGCCTCCACGGGCACTTGCGTCGACCACGCACGGGCCGAGAGGAGCGCCGGTGTCGCCGTGTCGCCGTCCACGAGCCACTGCGCTTGGTCCACGAGGTGCGTCGGAATGTCGACCGGACCGCTCCCCTGCACCCGCACGTCGAAGTACCACCACGGACGTCTGAGGGGGGCGCCATCGACGAGCTTCTCCAGGTGGTGCACGCTCTCTTGCTCGATGGCAGGCCCGTCGTCGCGGAAAGCGCCGAAGAGCGCGGGAACACCGACGAGCCTCTTGAGCAGTCCGGCCGCCACGTCGTGACGCCCGGTCATGATCTCCGCCGCCAGCGGCCAGCCCTCGAGGCTCGCCCGCACGTGCTCGAGGTCGGCCGGCTCCACGAGCCACGGCTTGTCGGCGAGCACATGGAAGCCTGATTCATGCAACCGTCGGATGGTGCGCGCCTTGCCCCCGTTCCTGCCCGCGAGGACCACCACGTCTCCACGTCGCTCTTCGACGAGCCGCCCGAGCGGGTCATCGGCCGTCGTCACGACGGGACGCCAGCGCGTCGGGTTCGGGGAACGGCGGTTGAAGCGCTCAACGAGGGCGAGGAAGTCACGCAGCTCGGCGCCCTCGTGCGCGTAGACGAAGACCTCGTCGGCCGCGCGCGCCTGCGGCACGCGCAGGGTCAGGGCGGCGTGGAAGTGGCCCGGGTCGAGGAAGAGCAGCGAGTGCATGGCAGCGTTCCTAGACGCCGTCGAGCGCCGGCTTCACCTTCAAGATTGCGTCGATGTGGCCGCGTGGAGTGAGACCTGCGCCCATCGTGTTCACCGAGAGGTGGGTGGCGCCGAGATCGCGCCACTCCCGGGCCCGCTTCGCCCACTCGGTCGGGCCGCCAATCCCATAGGAGAAGCGCCCCTCGATCCCCAGGGCAGAGAGCGGGCGACCCGACTCCTTCATGTACGCGCGCACGCGATCGAGGGTGTGGCTCGCCTCGTCACCGGGCTGAAACTGGGGGAACCAGCCGTCGGAGATCTGGGCGACCCGCTTGAGCACGGGCTCGGCCATGCCGCCCATCCATACCGGAATGGGGCGCTGGACGGGCAGAGGGTTGATGCCAGCTCGGTCGAGGTGATGATACGAGCCTTGGAAAGTCACCACCGGCTCGGTCCAGAGCTTGCGCATGACGGCGATCTGCTCGCTGACGCGGCGGCCTCGCGTGTGAAAGTCCTCGTTCAGGGCCTCGTACTCGACATGGTTCCAGCCGATGCCCACGCCGAGGCGCAGGCGCCCGCCGGTGAGAACGTCCACCGCAGCAGCCTGCTTGGCCACGAGGGCAGTCTGCCGCTGGGGCAGGATGACAATGCCGGTGACGAGCTCGAGGCGCCGCGTGCAGGCTCCCAGGTAACCGAACAGAACGAAGACCTCGTGGAAGGGGCTCTGGTCGGTGTAAGGCGGGCGGCGACCGAGCTTGTCGAAGCGCTCCAGCTTGCCGCCCAGCACGTGGTCGAAGACGAGCAGGGGGTCGTAGCCGGCACTCTCGGAAGCCTGAGCGTAGTCGCGGATGACCGCGGGGTCCGAGCCGATCTCCGTCTGGGGAAACACCACGCCGAGTTTCATGTCGTATTCGTCCTCCATCGTCGGTTCGCGTCGTGCTGAGACGGACGGTGGCTAGCGGAGCCGCGGGCCCGGGTCCATCTTCAGGAAGACCCGTCCACCCATCGGGTACCACTCCGGCGCGAGCGTGACCGCCTGGCCGACGACGTGGAGATCACGCCAGCACTCGGCCAGGCGGCTCTCACGCCGGTACGACGTGCTCCCCCCGTGCCGATACATCAGATCCATCGCCTCGCGAGCGCTGTCGGCGGCGTAGACCGCGGCCAGCCGGCAACGGGCCCGTTGCTCGAGGGTGGTGTCTTCGCCGGCCGCGACGGCGTTCCAGAGCTCGGTGATCGTCGCGCTGCGGTACACGCGACCGGCGTTCAGAATTGCATCGGCCCGACCGACCGCCTCCTGGACTTGAGGACTCTCGCAGAGCCGACCGGTACGGCCGCGCGGCGTCTTCTCGCCGGCCAGCTCGACCAGCGCGTCGATGCCGGCGCGGGCGATTCCGGTGATCACAGCGCTGTGATGGGGCCCGACCCAGGCCTGGGCCGGCAGGCTGTACGAAACTCCCGGCCAGCGCTGCCACTGGTTGTCGAGCGGGACGCCGGCGTGGACCATCGTTCGCCGCTCCGGCAGGAAGACATCGTCGACCGTCCAGTCGAAGCTGCCCGTCGCACGGAGTCCCGACACATCCCAGCTCCCCTCGACAATCTGCGCTTCCGAACGCGGGAAGACCCCGCGCCAGTAGACCGAGGCGCCATCCGGGCTGCGCCGCGGCTGGCCGCCGTCGAGAATCTGGAAGCTGCCGAGCATCCACGAGGCCTCCTGGCAGCCGGTGCCGAACGGCCAGCGACCGGTGACCCGGTAGCCACCATCGACACGCACGGCCCGCCCGCCGCCCATGACGGCGGTGCCGGCGATGACGGTGTCGGCACCGTGCGCGTAAATCTCGTGCACGCCCTCGTCCGGCAAGCCGAGCGTGACGAGCTGGCCGATGCTGTTGTTGGCCAGGTTCCAGCCGACCGAGCCGGCGGCCTCGGCCAGCAGCTCCACGACGCGCACGTAGGTCAGCGGGTCGGCCTGAAGGCCGCCCAGCTCACGCGGCATGACCAGGCTGTAGAAGCCGGCGGCATGGAACCGCTCCACCAGCGCTTTCGGCAGGCGCTGCTCGCGCTCGATCTCGTCGTGATAGCCGCGGATGACCAACCGCAGACCGGCCGCGGCCTGTACGGGAGGCTGGGCATCGATGTCGGCCGGCAAGCGCTTGTCTTCCGCAATCTGCCGCATTTGGCCGGGATGTTCCGCTGGCCAAGCGGAGGTGTCAAGCGGTACTGTCGCTGATCATCACCAACCAGGAGACCTGCCCATGTCCCGTTTAGCCTTCGGCGCGTTCCTCGCCCCGCACCATCCGATCGGTGAGCATCCGATGCTGCAGTTCCGCCGCGATCTCGACCTCGTCGAGCATCTCGACAAGCTCGGGTACGACGAATTCTGGTGCGGCGAGCATCATTCCAGCGGCTGGGAAATGATCGGCTCGCCCGAGATGTTCCTGGCCGCGGCGGGCGAACGCTCGAAGCGCATCAAGCTCGCCACCGGGGTCGTCTCGCTGCCCTATCACCATCCCTTCAACGTGGCGCAACGGATGGTGCAGCTCGACTACATGACCGGTGGACGGGTGATCTTCGGCTCCGGCCCGGGCGCGCTTGCGTCGGACGCCCACACGCTCGGGATCGATCCGATGCTGCTGCGCGATCGCCAGGACGAGGCCATCGGCGTCATCCGCCGCCTGATGCGCGGTGAGCGCCTCACAGTCAACTCCGACTGGTTCACGCTGCAGGACGCCGCCCTGCAGCTGTTGCCGTTGCAGGAGGACATGCCCTTCGCGGTCGCCTCCCAGATCAGCCCCTCGGGCATGACGCTGGCCGGAAAGCACGGCATCGGCATCATCTCGATCGGGTCGCTGTCCGAGGAAGGTCTGAACAACCTGCCGACGCAATGGAGCTTCGCGGAGGCCGCGGCCGCCGAGCACGGCCAGACCGTCGATCGCAAGAACTGGCGCGTGCTGATGAGCTGGCACATCGCCGAGACCCGCGAGAAGGCCCGCGCCGAGGCCCGCGACGGCCTGCTCCGGCACAACAACGAGTACATCACGGCCACCCTGCAACGGCCCGGCGCGCGTCCGTTCAAGACCCCCGACGAAGCCGTCGACAAGACAGCCTTCGTTCCCGGCGCCGTCGCCACGATCGGCACGCCGGACGATCTCGTGGCGCGGATCAAGTCGGTGCTCGAGATCTCCGGCGGGTTCGGGACCGTCGTCGGCTTCGTCCACGATTGGGCCAACCCGGAGAACACGATGCGCAGCTGGGACATGGTGGCGCGCTACGTGGTACCGGAGATCAACGGCTATCTCGCCCGTTTGCGAACGTCTCGCGAATTCGTCGCCAACAACCGCGAGTATTTCAACCGCGCTCGCGAGGCCGTGATGGCGAAGATCACCGAGAACCCGGCCGCGGCCGCCGCGCTCACAGTCACGAAGTCGCCGCTGCTGGCCGCCTCGTCCAGTCACGTGCCCGACCTGAACCCGGCCCCCGACGGCGTCGCACCGCGATGACAGCTTCACTTGTTTCACAGGGCAAGACCTGGAGGTTTCGATGACAGACAAGATTCGCGTGGGCATCGTGGGAGCGACCGTGACGCAAGGGGGCAGCGGCTGGGGGGCCAATGCCCATGTTCCCGCCCTGAAGGCTCTGCCCCACTACCAGCTGAAGGCTGTATGCACCGCGCACGAGGACACCGCCAAGGCCTCGGCCGCCGCGTTTGGTATCGAGCGGGCATTCCACCGGTTCAGCGACATGGCGGCGCATCCGGAGGTCGACCTCATCGTCGTCTGCGTGCGCGTGCCCGGACACCGGGATCTGGTCATCGCCGGCCTCCAGGCTGGAAAGGCCGTGCTCTGCGAGTGGCCGCTGGGTGCGAATCTTGCCGAGGCGGAAGAGATGGCGGGGCTCGCCCGTCAGCGCGCGCTGCCGACCATCGTCGGCCTGCAGGCACGGAGCGACCCGGCGATTCTGTACACGCGTGACCTGGTCCAGGGGGGTTACATCGGTGAGGTGCTCACCGCCAACCTGAACACTGCTGCCCAGGCCGTGCTGCAGCGGGGCCCCGGCCGCATCTGGCAGGGCGCACGCGCCAACGGCGCCAACACGCTGACCATCGCCGGCGGCCACGCCATCGACGCCTTCTGCGCCGTCCTCGGCGAGTTCGTGGAGGTCTCCGCCCGGGTGTCGACCCGGATCCCGGAGTGGCGAACGCTGGAAGGAAAGCCGATCCCCGTCGATGCGCCGGACAGCATCAACGTGGTCGGCCGCATGGTGGGCGGCGCCGAGGTATCGGTCAGCGTGGCCGCCGTTCCCTCGAATCCCAGTGGCAATCGGATGGAGATCTACGGGCGCGAGGGGGCGCTCGTCGTCCGGGCGGATGGCTCACTCAACATCGGCCCGAGCCAGGTACACGCGGCCAAGGCTAAGGAGCCCATGGTTTCGATGCCCATCCCGCCCAAGTACAACGTCGCTCCGGAGGGCACTCCGGCCGGCCCACCCTACAATGTCGCCGAGGCCTACGCGCGAGCAGCCGACGCCCTGCGCGGCGGTGGGTCCTTCGACGTCGACTTCAACCTGGCCGTCCAGCGCCACAAGCTGATCGACGCGATCGAGCGGTCCTCCGCCACGGGCCGGTCGGTGAGGGTCGATCGGAGCTAGGCAGGAGATCGTGGAGAGAGCCTGCCCTGCTGAATCAGGCGCGTCTGAATCGCCGAGATCCGCGCCTCGGCTTCACGCAGCGCCTCGGTGCTCGTATGCACGGAGTAGGAGCCGAAGACAAGGTCGCGATCGTGCGGGACAGCCGAGCCCTAGTACGAACTCCGCATCGAATTTGGCCTCGAATTCGATCGCGGCGCTCGATGGACTGAAGGCCACCAGCTCGCCCTGCTGCAGCTCGTCCGGAACGAGAACGGAGCCCATCCCGACGGCGGTCCAGAGCACCGTGTGCGCGGCGGGCGGCTGGTAGCTCCAGCGTTCTCCAGCCTTCAGACGCACGGCGAGGTAGTTCATCGGTGACGGGGCTTTGATCGCACTTGTCGCGGTTCCAGCGCTGCCGAGGAGGACACGCGCCGCCCCAGCGTTGGGAATACGCTCCGGTCCCAGATAGACGCTCTCCGATGGACCCAGCTCGAGCTCGGGCGGCAAGGCGATCCAAAGCTGGAAGCCCCGCGTCCGTCCCGGTTCGCCGGCGCCGCCGCCATGCCAGACGCCGCGGCCGGCCCGCATCCATTCGAGACCGCCGGCAGGCAACAAGCCCGTCGCCCCGTTCGTATCTTCATAACTGACGCTGCCCTCCGCAACGTAGGTGAGGGTTGCGATGCCGGAATGTGGATGGAGCCCGAAACCAGCGAACGGTCCCCCCTGAGTGTCGAAGAGGTCGAGGAACACGAAGGGTTTCAAAAGACGGCCAAAGTCGGACGGCGACATGAGGCGTGCGATAGGGCCGTGACTCTGTCCGCGGGTCCGTCTGGCGATGCGGGAAGGAGGACGTTGCGTTATGACGGTTGCGGTGTGAGGGCGAGTAGCGGTGTTGTCGTGGGATTTCATGTCAGACATGAGTTTGCCTTTCTCAGCTCGGTTGTTGAGCTTTGCGGGCTGTCGTGAGTGCCGTCGTCCACCACAGCAAGTCATCAATCATCGTCTGGGCTTGCGTCTCGAGCTCGGCGAGTCCTTTGTTCACGTCGCCGCCCCGGAAATGCGCCCACAGGGTCGCGACGGGAATGTGGACGGACGCGCGAACCGGGGCGATCTGAAGCTCGATCGCGGTTTCCCGCAGCTGCTGGACGCTGCGCGCGCCCATGGCGCTGCCATAGCTTACGAAGGCAGCCGCCTTTCGGTTCCACTCCGGATAAACCCAGTCGATCGCATTTTTCAGCACTGCTGAAGGGCCGTAGTTGTATTCCGGCGTGACGAACACAAACCCGTCAGACGCGGCGACTGCGGCGGTCCAGCGTTTGACAACCTCATGCCCGTACGGGGCACGGCCGGGCGTGGCAGGCGACACGGCCTGGTCAAAGAAAGGCATCGGAAAGTCGCGAAGATCGAGCAGCCGCGCTTCGATTCCGTCGCGCCTCTGGAGGTGCTCAAGAATCCACTGCGCCGGCTTTTCAGAGAATCGGCCCTGACGCGTGCTGCCGACAATTACAGAAATAGTGATCATGGCTTGGTCCTCTGCCGGTTGATGTTTAGGGCTTTCGCACATAGGCGATGATCCCGGTGAGGACGAACAGCACGACCGGGGCGGCGGGAGAACTGCCGAGCACGGTGACATGCGCGATGAACGCGCCGGCCATGACCATGGCAAGCAGGACGGCCGCATAGAAGGCATAGCGGGAAATCAGCAAGCCGATGCCGGCCGCCACTTCCAGAAGGCCGGTGACGTATCGGAACCACTGGCCGAGGCCGACCTTGGCGAACAGTTCGACCATGACCGCGGCACCGGCCAACTTGGCGCCGCCGGCCGCGATAAAGGCCAGGGCGACCAGACCGGAAAGAATCCAGAGAGTGATGATCATGATTTCCTCCTGCATCGCGAAAGCGTT
>WNFJ01197267.1_pt1 | contig 13517 bp, 9 predicted proteins | sample 5400461 | NCBI WGS metagenome assembly WNFJ01 (sample SAMN13153349, study PRJNA577476) | soil metagenome | isolation source: 115 cm saprolite on Douglas fir-dominated hillslope | place: USA:California | collected 2013-09-17 | reverse complement strand
GTAGCGCTCGCCCCTGCGACCCTTCAGCGCCGCAGCCAGCATGGCTTCGGCGACATCGCGCGCATCGACGACGGAGAACGTCGCCTGCGGAATGCCCGGTAGTTTGCGCTCAAGAAAATCGAGTACCAGCTGACCCGATGAGGTCGGGCCGATGTCGCCTGGGCCAACCATCCAGCCGGGAAGCACCATGCAGGCGAACATATCGGGATGCTGCTCCAGAAATTTGTCTACCTCAAGGTCGGCGAGGATCTTGCTGCGTGGGTAATCGGGAGCATCCGCCATTGCGCGGCGCATGGTCTCGTCGATAAGCTCGTTCGGCGCCCCGGTCAGAACGGTAGTGGAACTGGTGTGGATGACCTGGCGAATACCGGCGCTGTAGGCGCGTGATAGCAGATCGGCCGTACCGCGTACATTGATCTCCGAGAGCTCCTTCCAATGGCGTAAAGTAGGCGGCGGTATGAAAAATGATGTCTACTCCACGCAGACTCGCGGCAAATCCAGCGACGTCGTGCATGTCCCCCTGCACGATCTCAATGGGAAGGCCAGCGAACTGGTCTGCCGCCTTCTGCTTCGATCGCACCAGCGCCTTCACGCGCACTCCTCGCGATACGAGTAGACGAACCAGATTGTTACCGAGCAGGCCGGTCGCGCCGGTCACAAAAGCCGATGAAATCTGAGACGATGAGATCATGTCAGCCATTCGAGTCTCTCCCTGGCGAGCAGGCAGCCTGCATCCGCGATACCATTCTGCAAATGCGAGCGTATGCTCGTAATTAGAAAAATACGAGCATACGCTCGTGAATGTCAAGGCGATGAAAAAAAATTCACAAAATTCACAAGTAGACCAGCCAAAACGGCAGGTCCGGGGGCAGAAACGGATCGAGCAACTGCTACGAGCTGCCGGAGAGGTCTTTGGCGAGGTCGGCTACGAAAATGCCACGACCAATGCAATTGCGGCGAAGGCAGGCGTCTCCCCCGGCACGCTCTATCAGTTCTTCGCGAACAAGCAGGCGATCGCCGAGGCGCTGGCAAATGACTATGCCGCAAAGGACCAGATCGCCCATGAGCGGGCCTTCGATCTACAGGCTACGGAGGCAACACTGCATGAGATCATCGCTCGCACCGTGGACCCATTCCTGGCATTTCGTCAAAATGCACCCGGCTTCGATGCCCTCTTCATGGGCTCAGTCGTCTCCCGCGAGTTGGCAACACGCATTCAGTCGCTCCACGATGGGTTGAAGCACCGCATAGGCGAGTTGATCTCGTCGATGCACCCGAAACTTCCAAAGGACGCCGTCCAAACCTCCGCCGAGGTCTGTGTCCAGATCGTGAAAGGGCTAATGCCGCTCGCGCTGAACGGAACCGCGGAACAGCGGAGAGTAGGAGCAAGAGAGTTGAAATCCGTGCTGGAACGATATCTGGCCCCCATCGTCGAAGGTGCTCCACCCAAATCCGGCAAACCACGGAAGAGACCTTAATTATTTGGCAATTATTTGGCGACCGACTCAAGACATTGATCCGTTTGCTGCCATCATACTTATGGTGTCCTGCGGTATCCTTGTTCCTGCATCTGATTCAGGAGAGAAGCCCATGCGCCTCACCCTTGCCGCCGTCAGTCTCTGCCTCCTCGCCTCCCCCGCCTTCGCGAAGGCGAAGAAGCCCGCCCCGGTCGTCGTTCCTCTCAAGACCAGCACCGGTGAGGACGCCGGCACCGCCACCTTCGAGCAGGGCAAAAAGGGCGATCTCACGATCAAGGTCAGCCTCAAGAACCTGCCGGTAGGCGAGCATGCCGTCCACATCCACGAGAAGCCGCTCTGCGACGCCCCTGACTTCAAGACTGCCGCTGGCCACTTCAACCCGGATCACAAGCAGCACGGCACCATGAACCCCATGGGCCACCACAATGGCGACCTGCCCCAGAACATCACCATCGGCGAGGGACACGTCGGCCAGGCCACCTTCAAGGTCAATTATCTCTCGCTCGATCCCGCCTCGCCCAACTCCATCGTGGCTAACGGCGGAACCTCCATCATGGTCCACGAGAAGCCGGACGACATGAAGACCGACCCCACCGGCAACGCAGGCAACCGGATCGCCTGCGGGGTCATCCTCGAGCCGGCGCCCTAGTCATCTCCCATTGAACCAGTGTGAACGCCCATGCGTATAACTATTCATGGGCGTTTTACACATAGCGATTCCCGTGGCAGGCCGGCAATCCAGTCGCAAACCCGCCCCTCGCCCCCTCGCCCACTCCAACTCGGTCCCACCGGCCCGGCAGCAAAGCGTGCCGACGCCTGCTCCACGCGGTACACTTCTCCCACCGTTAAATACCCTAGAGGCAAAGTTGGAGCGCACGCCAGAACAGGAAGCCGCACAGGAAGCCGTCGCCAGGCTGGTTCGCCAGTGCATGGCCGGCGACTCGCAGGCCTGGCAGCATCTCGTCGTCTCCCAGCACCGGCGCATCTACGCCATCTGCTACCGCTTTACCGGCTCCGGCGCAGACGCCGAGGACCTCACCCAGGACGTCTTCCTCAAGCTCTATAAAAATCTCTCCAGCTTCGACACCCAGAAGGGCAGCTTCCAGACCTGGATTACAACGCTTGCCCGCAATCTCCTCGTGGACCACTTCCGCCGCACCCGCCTCGACCGGGCGAGCGACTCCCTCGACGCGAGCTTCGACGGCGAAGAGGACGGCCCCACCATGGGCGACCGGCTGGCCGATAACCGGCCCTCCCAGGAGCAGCACGTCGCCGGGCTCGAGCTCAAGGCCCGCATCCAGGGAGCCCTCAAACAGCTCTCGCCGGAGCTCCGCGAAGCTGTTATCCTCCGTGACCTCGAAGATATGGATTACAAAGAGATTGCGCAGGTTCTCCGCATACCCGAGGGCACCGTCAAAAGCCGTATCAGTCGCGGCCGCGGGGAACTTGCAAGGCTTTTACAACGTATAGAAGGGCAGGTGATTTAAGTGGCAGACTTCAACCAGTTCGGCAGCGCAAAGCCCTTTCAGTCGAGCGACGCTCAGCACTGCGCCCAGTGTGAGGCGATGCTTGCAGACGCTCTCGACGGCACGCTTTCGGCTGCGGACCAGACCATCTTTGATCTGCATATGATCGGCTGCGCCAGCTGCAGCGCCATGCTGGCCGACGCCCGGCGCGGAGCCGCCTGGATGGAGATGTTGAAGTCCCCCCGGCCTGAACCGCCCACGGCATTGCTCGAGCGCATCCTGGCCGAGACCTGCGGCAGCTCCGCATCCGCGAGCCCTGAGACCCAGGCCCACAGCCTCCGACATCCGAGCACCCTGATTGGCCGCCCAACCCTGGTCCCGCCTTCCGGCCCGATGACACAGCCCGCGGCAGCATTCGGCTCTGCCAAGGTTCTACCCTTCCGCAGCCGCATCGCCTCTGCGTTCCACCTCCGTTCCATCGGCCACACGTTGTTGCAGCCCCGTCTTGCCATGACGGCCGCCATGGCGTTCTTTTCCATAGCCCTGACCCTGAACCTCACCGGCATTCGCCTCAGCGATATTCACGCCGGCGATTTCAAGCCATCCAGCATCATGCGCAGTGCCTATCAGGCCAAGGCGCGCGTCGTCCGCTACTCCGATAACCTTCGTGTCGTCTATGAGCTCGAGTCGCGGGTCCGCGACCTGCAGCGCTCCACCGACAGCGATAGCTCCACCAGCACACCGGCCCCCCAGAACTCCCCCGCCTCCCCCGCAGCAACCACCCCTGATAAGAAACCCTCTGGCGATCAGCCGCCCGACGACCAGAGACCCGGAAGCCAGAACCCCAGCCAGAATCCAGAACAGAAGCAGGCCCGTCCTCGCCCCAAACCCGGCACCAGCCGGCGCGAGACCCCCAGCGGTAGCCTGCAGTTCGTCGGTTCGGGTCCGGCGCGCGGCCCTCATCCAGCCGCCACAGAAGCTTTTGTTATCTTTTTACCCAGTGTCTTGAAGGACATACAGGAAGGGGGACTGGTATGAACTGCGCAAACCATCCTGATCGCGAACGAACTGCCTTTTGCCAGAACTGCGGCAAACCTCTCTGCCAGGAGTGCACCCGCACGGTTGGATCCGCAGTCTTCTGCGAACCTTGCCTCGCCGCCAGGCTGGCCGGAGCCAGCGCCCCCCCAGACGCATCCGCTTCCGGTGGTTACACTTACCCCAATGCCGCCTATGGCGCCCCGGTCCCCCCGGTCAATGCTGGAGAGCCGAACCCCGGACTCGCCGCCCTCCTCGGCATCATCCCTGGCGTCGGAGCCATGTACAACGGCCAGTACGCCAAGGGCATCGTCCATCTCATCGTCTTCGCCATCCTCATTAGCTTGGCCGACGAACACGGCATCTTCGGCATCTTCATCGCCGGCTGGGTCGTCTATCAGATTCTCGAGGCCCACCACACCGCCAAGGCTCGCCGTGATGGCACCCCTCTTCCTAATCCCTTTGGCTTGAATGACCTGGGCGAGCGTCTCGGCTTCGGAAGAGCATGGCCCGGCGGAACTCCAACCGCGCAGGGCGCCCCTACCGAACCCGGCGCAGCCATGCCTCCAACCGGAACCTATACTCCTCCTCCGCCACCCAACTACCCACCTCCGCCGAGCTGGGGACCCTCATGGGAAAGCTATGTCCCGCCCGTCCCCCAGGTTCCCCCCTACGGCGCTCCCATCCCCGGGACGGACCCAAACCTGCCCTACGCCCGTAACCGTTTCCCTACAGGCGCCATCTGGCTCATCGGTCTCGGAACCATCTTCCTCATCGGCAACGCTGGGCTGCTCCACGGCTTCCCCATCCACCGGCTTGTCCCCTTCTTCCTCATCGGCCTGGGCGTCTGGCTCTTCGTCCATAAGATGACGGTCTCGGGAGCCACTCTGGCCGATGACGGCACAGCCTTCTATCGCATGCGCCTCGTCAGCGCTCTGCGCGGCTCGGTCTGGATCATTCTGGTGGGAGTCCTCTTCCTGCTCTCCACCTTCGGCATCCTCTCCTGGGGACGCAGTTGGCCGCTCTTCATCATCGTCGCTGGCCTCATGGCAATCTTTGAGCGCACCGCCTACAGCTCCACTGCTGCACCTGTCTATCCTGCGCCTCCGACAGCTCCTCCCCAGGGACCCGCTACCACCTCCATAGTTCCCCCGACCAAGAACGATCAGGAAGGGCACTAACTCCAATGGCAAACTATCCCCCACCGTATCCACCACCCCCCGGCCCCCCGTATGGCCCCCCCAGTGGCCAAGACTGGAAGTACCAGCGGCGGATGATGAGAGACCAGGCCCGCGCCCAGCGCGATATGCTCCGCGAACAGCAGCGAGCCTACCGCTACCAGATGCGCCGGATGCGCCGCAGCTCGATCCTTGGCCCGCTCATGATCATTGCCATCGGGATTGTCTTCCTGCTCGTGCAGACCGGCCGGATTCAGGGACACGCTCTCTGGATGTGGTACGGCCGCTGGTGGCCCATGCTGCTCGTCGGCGCCGGAGTCGTGATGCTCCTGGAGTGGATCTTCGATCAGTTCGTCCACGCCGATCAGCCCCAGCTCCGCCGTCGCAGCGTCGGTGGGGGCGTCTTCACACTCCTGATCCTGCTCGGGCTCGCGGGGGTATTCTTCAGCGGCATGCACGATGGTCGCAACTTCTTCGGCCACGGCTTCTCCTTCAACGAGGAGAACCTAGACCTGTTCATGGGCGACAAGCATGAGAGCAACCAGACTCTCGCCCAGGACTTCCCCGCTGGAGCCAGCCTCTCCGTCAACAACCCTCGCGGCGATGTCACGGTCTCCGGTACCAGCGACGACAACCAGATCCACATCAAGGTAAACAAGCAGGTCTACACCCGCTCAGACTCTGATGCCGACAAGAAGGCCCAGCAGCTCAACCCCAGTCTGAATACCAGCGGCAACACACTCAACGTCACTCTGCCCTCAATCGAGGGTGGCCACTCCGACCTCGTCATCACCATCCCTGCAACCGCAGGCGCGGCCATCACCGCCAACCGTGGCGACGTCCATGTCAGCGCCATCAAAGCCCCCGTCAACGTCACCGCCAACCACGGCGACATCGTGTTGAGCGCCATCACCGGCACTGTCGACGCGCACATCAACAACGGCGACTCCTCCTTCNTTAGCGTCGAAGGCCGCGGCCGCGACCTCACCTTCTCCGAGATCAGCGGCCCCATCACCATGGACGGTGAGTTCTACGGCACGACGCACCTCGAGCATATCCGCGGCCCCATCCGCTTCCACACCAGCCGCACCGACCTCCGGCTCGCCCGCCTCGATGGCGAGATCGAGATCAGCCCCAGCGCCGATCTCTCCGCCAACCAGGCCGTCGGCCCCCTCACCCTCACCACCCGCAACCGCAACATTACGCTTGAGCGCATCGCCGGCGACGTCTCCGTCACCAACCGCAACGGCTCCGTCGAGCTTACCAGCGCCCCGCCGCTAGGCAATGTCACCGTCGAGAATCGCAACGGCTCCGTGAACGTAACGGTTCCCGAGCAGGCCGGCTTCACCGTGCAGGCCGAGACCACCAACGGCGACCTCGAGAACGACTTCTCCCTCCCGACCGAGGGCAGCGACAACCGCAAAAACTTCGGCGGAACCGTCGGCAAGGGTGGATCGCTTATCCGCCTCACGACCACGCAGGCAGACGTCTCTCTCAAGAAGGCCTCCGTCGCGCCCCTCCCCCCAGCTCCGCCACCGCCTCCACCCCTCTCGATACGAGACTCCGGCGGGAGCAGCGTCATCATCGGCAAAGACGGCATAAGCGTCACCTCTGGCCCTGACGGCGGCAGCGTCATCATCGGCAAGGACGGCCTCCGCATCTCGACGAGGCCCGACGGAAGCAGCTCTTACACCGGAAAGAATGGGACTCGGCTCACGACCTCCCCCGACGGCAGCACCGTCTACGTCAGCAAGGATGGCTCCCGCTACACCTCGAGGCCCGACGGCACCAAGACTTTTGTAGGCAGCGATGGCACGCGCATCACGACAAGCCCCGACGGCACCAGGGTAGGCATCGGCTCCAACGGCAAGCCTCTCACCGAAAGCGAACTCCAGAACCGGCTGCGCCGCGCCGAGGACGAAGCCCACAAAGTGGCCGAACAGCGCGATGCCCAGCGCAAAGAGCACCTATCGAGACAGAACAACTAAACACGCCTAGCGCTTCCTGGGGATCACCACATCCGCCGGCGGCTGAACCGCATGCGTCGTCGCAAAGTTTCTCTGGTTGATCCCGATGCTGAGCCGCCCGCGAGAATCGATATAGAGCAGCGGCTTCCCCACCGCGACGTCACTGAATGTCTTCACAAACGGAAGCTCGTATCGCCTCCCATCCACTTGTACCGGAACCGTCTCCCCCAGCCTGTAGCCAAGCTGAGCAAACGTCTCTGCCGGAACATTGAGCACCAGATTGCCGTAGGGCCCATCCGTGCCGATCACCTGGCCATGCAGCCCGGCATCATCCACCGTCGCATACCGGATGTCCAGCCGGACCAGCTTCGCGACATCCAGCGCCGGCCCTGCCTTAGTCCAGTCGTCCCCGCGAGCCAGGTGCGCCCCCGCAGGAGAGAAGATGTCCCGCCCATGAAAGGTCGACGAGGTCTTCGCCCCGATCATCCACTCAGGATTCTGTATCTCCCAGGCCGCCACAATCCCATCCCGATCCTGCACGAGCGTCAGCAGCCCGTTATCCGGCAACACAAAGAACTGCCCCTTCTTCGACCTCGCAATGATCGCCTTCCTCGCGCTCCCCACCGTCGGGTCCACCACAACGACGAACACCGCATCGTCAGGAAAATACGGAGCCGACCCCGCAAGAAACCGCGCCCCCTCCGCAATGTCGTACGGCGTCACCTGGTGCGTAATATCCAGGATCTTCACGCCGGGAGCCACCCCATTCATCACCGCCTTGCATATCCCCACCGCATCGTCCCGCACATCGAAGTCCGTCATGAACCCAATCGTCCGAAGAGTTTCTTGACGAGTTGAAGGCCGCGTCAAAGGAGGCGTTGAAGGCCCCTGCCCCTGGGCCGCGGGCAGAAATACAAACAGCACTCCCAACAAAAAGCTGCAGAATAGATCGCGACGTCTCACAGTTGGCGGCTCCAGGTGCGACAATTTCTCTAACGATACTGCATGCACCTCTGATCGTTCTCATCTAGCTCTACCCAGGAGAATGCCTTGCGCCGTCGCTCCTTTATCGCAACCCTGCCACTCGCTGCAGCAGGTTCCATAGCACTCGCTCAAGCCTCCTCAACGGCTGAAGTCAAGCCCGAAGACTCCCTCCCTAAGTTCCAACCCGAGGGAGCCGAGCGCTTTCTTCGCCCCGATGTTCACACCGGCGACCGCGTCTCAGGCGCGAGCTTTGCGACTCGCTCCTCCGCAATGGGCTGCTCAGGCGCAGCCGGCACCGCGCATCCACTTGCAACACTCGCAGCGATCGAAACCCTGAAGCGCGGCGGTTCGGCAGTCGATGCCGCCGTCACAGCCAACGCCTGCCTCGGTTTCCTCGAGCCCACCAGCTCAGGCATCGGCGGCGACTGCTACGCGATGCTGTGGGACCCAAAGCTGTCCAAGGTGGTCGGCCTCGCCGGCTCAGGCCGCTCGCCAAAGTCCCTCAGCCTCGAAACCGCACGCTCTCGCGCAAAAGACGGTGTCCTCCCACGTCTCGGTGCAATCAGCGTCTCTACCCCCGGAGCCCTCGATGCCTGGTGGACGCTGCACCAGCGCTACGGCAAGCTCAAGTGGGCAGAGCTCTTCGAGCCCGCCATCCACCTCTGCGAGTCCGGCGTCCCCGTCCCGCAGATCATCGGCTTCTACATCAAACGCAACCTCGCAATCTTCACCCGCGCAGGCTCCGGCGTAGAGGAGACAGCCAACGCCGTCCACACCTACGCTCCCAACGGCAAAGCCCCCAGCGAGGGAGACGTCTTCCGCAACCCCGATCTCGCGCGCACCTACCGCATGATCGCCAAAGGCGGGCGCGACGCCTACTACGACGGCCCCATCGCCCAGACCATCGAAGCCTACTTCAAGCGCATCGGCGGATGGCTCTCCCACGACGACCTCCGCAACCAGCACGCAGAGTGGATCGACCCTCTGGTCACCTCCTATCGCGGAGTCGACGTCTACGGAATGGGCGCAAACACCCAGGGCCTCGCCACCCTGCAGATGCTGAACATTCTCGAGACCTTCGATCTTCGCGGCATGGGCTTCCAGTCCTCGGCATCGCTTCACGCTCAGATCGAAGCAAAACGTCTCGCCTACGAGGACCGCGCCCGCTACTACGCCGACCCGCACTTCGCCAAAATCCCCATCGAGTGGCTCAACTCCAAGGCCTACGCTGCCGAACGCGCGAAACTCATCAAACCAGACCGCATCCTTACGCCCATCCACCCCGGCCAGGCCCCCAGCCACGGAGACACCACCTACTTCACCGTCGCCGACTCGGACGGAATGATGATCTCCATGATCCAATCGAACTTTCGCGGCATGGGCTCAGGCCTCGTCGCCGACGGCCTCGGCTTCATGTTCCAGGATCGCGGCGAGCTCTTCTCCCTGCAGGACGGCCATCCCAACCTCTACCAACCCGGCAAACGCCCCTTCCAAACCATCATCCCCGGCTTCGCCACCAAAGACGGCAAGCCCTGGATGTCCTTCGGAGTCATGGGAGGAGACATGCAGCCCCAGGGTCAAACCCAGATTATCGTCAACCGAGTCGACCACGGCCTCGACATCCAGGCCGCCGGCGACAGCCCAAGATGGCACCACGAGGGATCCTCCCAAACCATGGGCGAAGACCCGGCTGGCCTCGGCCCCAAAGGCATCCTCCGCCTCGAAGCCGGAGTCCCCGAAGCCACCCGCCGAGCCCTCATCAACTTAGGTTGGCCAATGGGCTCCTCCGACGGAGGCTTCGGCCGCTACGAGTGCATCGAACACCGCATGAGCGGAGACGACCGCTTCTACGCCGCCACCAGCGAAATGCGAGCCGACGGCTGCGCTTTAGCGTATTAGTTAGCTCGGCCCATAACACCACCATTTGCAGCGAATAACACCAAAGACTTGGCCCTCTTAGTCACGAGGAGCGCGTTTGAACGAAGCTGCTGGCGCGGCGGACGCTACGCCAGCGATACTCCGGACATCATGGGCTGCCGAAGCGTCCTGAATCGATTTTCGCCTCTTTTTGCTAACTCGCTATCCTTCAACCTATTGCAGGCGAAAGTCGATTCAATCCCCATAGCCTAACCGCATCCGCCGCAACAAACGGCTCTATCCTAACTGCCCGACCAGCTGATCCTGGCGACTGCAGGGTTCTGCGTTTTGGGCAGTCAAGATAGAGTCCTAACGTTTATCAGTACTAATCACTGAAAGATTTTTAGCATCCGGATTGCGAAATGATTCGTGCCTCAGGCGCGAAGGACTGGTTAGGACCGGATCTTCTTAAACTCGTCGAACGTGCAAGATTTCAGAGCGTTAGTCATTCGAAGCGAAGCGCGACCATGGGATCGATCTGTGCCGCTCGGCGCGCCGGAAGATAGCCAGCCATGATGGAGACCAGGATCAGCACGACGACGGACCCAAGAAGGCTGGCTGTGTCTGTGCCGCGAAGACCGAAGAGCATGTTTGTGACGACCCGGCTTCCAGCGAGGGTGATGGGGATTCCGATGGCTACGCCTATGGCCACCAGAAGCACGATCTCGCGCATGACCAGCCAGCGAACGTTGGCGCGCGAGGCGCCGATGGCGATACGGATGCCGATCTCGCTGGTGCGCCGACCGACCATGTAAGACATCAAGCCGTAGATTCCGATGCAGGAGAGGAAGACGGCGAGAAGCCCAAAGAACGCCGAGAGCTGCGCGACCAGCCGCTGATTGGTGATGGAGCGCGCTACCTGTTCATCGAGTGTGCTGATGCGACTGATAGGGAGGGTGCGGTCTACGCTATGGATGGTCTGTTGCACTGCATTTGAGACAGCGGTGAAGTTGCCTTCATAGCGCACAGCAAGGGTGCCGTAACCCCAGGGATGGTGCGGATTGGGGATGTAGTCGATGTACTGTAGCGGCTCCTGCAGGTTTCCGAACTTGACGTCCTTCACAATGCCGATCACCTCAACATCGGTATCGGGGATTGGATCGAAGCCGGTGTAGTAATGATGTCCGATTGGATTGATGCCTGGTGGAAAGAGGTCTTTCGCCATGCGCTCGCTGATGATGGCGACGTGACGTGAGGTGGAGGTGTCCTGCGTGTTGAAGGTACGGCCGGCGAGCAAAGGGATCTGCATGGTGGCGAAGTACCCGTTGCCAATGACATTGTGTTTAATGTTGATGTTCTGGTCGAGGTTCGTGCCGGCGACGCGAATGCCGGTGTTCCAGCTGCCCTGGTTGAACAGGAAGGAAGCGAAGCTGGCAGCTTTGACGCCGGGCAGGGCGCTGACGCGCTGCTCGATCTGCTGGAACATGGCGATCATCCGCGGGTCGCTGGACTTGAGGCCTGTCACGTTGGAGTCGATCTGGAGGCGCAGCACGCCTTCGCGATTGAAGCCGGTATCGACGTTGTTGAGGTTTACGAGGCTGCGGACAAAAAGGATCGCCCCCACCATAAGCACGAGCGAGATTGCGATTTGTATGACGATGAGCGCCTTGCCGAGCGGACTTCTAGCAGTGCCGCTCGACGGTCCTCGGCCATCTTTCAGAGCGTTGGTTAGCTCAACGCGGGTTCCGCGCAGAGCGGGGACGATTCCGAAGAGCACGGCCGTGGCTACGGTGACTGCGAAGTTAAAGAACAGAAGGCGAGTGTTGATGGAGACATCGAGCGGCAGTGTGTCCGCTCCGGTTGAGATCATGCGCAGAAGCAGCCGGTCGGCGACCGTAGCAAGGCCAACACCGAGCAGGCCTCCGACGAGAGCGAGCAGGAGGCTCTCGGTAAGCAGCTGGCGCACGATGCGTATGCGTCGTGCGCCAAGTGCCTGACGTACCGCTAGCTCGCGGGCTCTTGCCGTGGAGCGGGCGAGCAGTAGGTTCGCGATGTTGGCGCAGGCAATGAGGAGCACAAGAGCGGTGACGTCCATGAGAATCTTCAGCGGCTCAGAGAATGTGCGGCGCAGCGACGATAGGCCAGTCGCCATAGGCCTGAGCGCGACGTGAGCCTTGCTGAGATTGGCAGTGTTTCGAGGACTCAGGTTTCCATCGGGAAAGGCGCGAATAATCTGCTGATAGAGCAGGTTGACGTTCGAAGTCGCCTGTTCCAGGGAGATGCCGGGCTTCAAACGTCCCATGATGAACATGGCCTGATAGAAGTTGTCCTTATAGCCGTTCAACCCGGGCGGTACGTACTTCATCATCGACATCGGAACCCAGATATCGGGCGCTTCACCTACTTTGGTACCGAAGAATTCTGGCGGAGCGACACCGACGATGTTAAACATCGTTGTGCCGAGCCTGATCCTTCTGTTGAGGACAGCAGGATCGCTCGCGAGAACGCGCTTCCACCAGGCATAGCTGATTACGACGACAGAATGGTCACCCTCGGAGTTGTCATCTTCATCGGTAAGTGCTCTGCCGATGGTGGGCTGAACGCCAAGCATCTGAAAGTATCTGCCGGAGACGAGCTGAACCTTCATCTCCTCACTCTCATTGCGACCGTCGATCATTCCGTGAATGCCTAGCCAAAAGCTGAAGATTGCGGCGACATCGGAAAAGACAGCATTCTTTTGTTGCAGCTGGCGATAGAACGGATAGGAGTAGAGTGTCGTCGAGCCGTAGCGGTCGGTGACGCCCGCCTCGCCTTCTTCGCCGCCGAAGACAACAAGCTGCGCCGGATCTTTTACCGGAAGGGAGCGAAGCATGAGAGCGTCGAGAAAGCTGAAGATAGCTGTATTGGCTCCGATGCCCAGCGCGAGCGAGAGCAGGGCGACAAGTGTCAGTGCCGGGCTGCGGAACATTGAGCGTATGCCGTAGCGCAAGTCCTGTAGGAAGCTCTCGAGCCAGCTCCAACCCCACGTCTTGTAGCTGGTCTCTTTGATTGAGGTCATGTTTCCGAAGCTGCGATGGGCTGCGCTGCGAGCAGCGGCGGGGGAGAGGCCTGCTTCGAGATGCTTCTGCTGGCGCAGCTCCAGGTGAAGCTGCATCTCTTCATCGAGGTCGTTCTGAAACTTGCTGCCCTGAAAGAGCATCCTGAGGCGGCGAAGAGCTTCGTCAAAGAACATGGTGCGACTCCTTTCAGGCAGTCTGGATGACGCGATTGATTGCGCCGAAGACACGCTGGAACTGCGAGAGCTCGATCGTGAGTTGCTTGTGGCCTGCGGGGGTAAGGCGATAGTAGCGCGCGCGGCGATTGGCCGAGGTGACTCCCCACTCGGCCGTGACCCAGCCCTTGATCAGCATGCGCTGCAGCGCCGGGTAGAGCGAGCCTTCCTCCACCTGAAGAATGTCATCGGAGCTCTGCTGAATGGAGTCTGCCATCTCGTAGCCATGCAGCTGACCATGGAGCGAAAGGGTCTTCAGAATAAGCAGGTAGAGCGTTCCC
>WNFJ01174443.1_pt4 | contig 13517 bp, 11 predicted proteins | sample 5400461 | NCBI WGS metagenome assembly WNFJ01 (sample SAMN13153349, study PRJNA577476) | soil metagenome | isolation source: 115 cm saprolite on Douglas fir-dominated hillslope | place: USA:California | collected 2013-09-17 | reverse complement strand
AGCTACCTGGGGTGATACCAGCGTACCCGGTATGGCGCAGTTGCTGCAAGATGTCCAGAAGTATGCGCCTGAACAGAAACCTGATGGCTACTTCGAGTTCGGCTATACCGAGTCGGAGATCACCTATGCCATTCTGAAGAAGGCGATGGCAAATAACGACATCACGCGCGATGGCCTCTACAACGCCTTCATTTCGTTGAAAAGTGTCGATCTGCAAGGGCTGCTGCCCCCGGTCACCTATGGTTCATCACCCGACCAGCGTGTTCCAACGCGCGATTCGGTCGTTTTCCAGATCGACCCGACCCACCCAAACGATGTCAAGCCGCTGACACCTGATTTCACCGGAACTGCCGCACTGCAATCGCACTTCTGATCTTGAAAGGAAGAGGCAGCAACACAGCCAATGCGCCTGAACCACGAGGCTCAGGCGCATCGGCTATATTTTTATCGCCCAGTTGACACTAAGGAATTTTCTTTTGCAGCAGGAATTATGAAAGAAGAGTTCCTCTTTTCATCCGTATCCTGGACTTGTTGCGCTAAAAAGTCTTTAACCTCTTTACCTGAACGAAGCCGGAAAATTTGTTTAGAGTCGTATTTACGCAATTTCTCCTCAACCATTCTTCGACCTAGCAGTGGAAAGGCCAGTACCTTCAACATATGGAACCGGGTAAGATTATCTATGCATCCCTCCGGTATGTCACGGCGAGAACATCCATGATACTCATGATGTCGCTTAATTATGCGCTGAAGGCACACTAAGGGAGAAATATCCAAAAAAATAATAGTATCTGCCGCATTCAGGTGAAGTTCGGATGCACTCAGATAGTTCCCGTCAATAATCCACTGCTGCTCCCGAACAAGATCTTGTATTATGTCTATTCTTGTATCCCTTGTTTTTCCTTTCCACCCGCGTTGCCAGAAGAGGCGGTCCAGATGATAGACCTTAATATTGAGCATGCGGCTCAATTCTCTTGCAAGCGTTGATTTGCCTGCCCCAGATGATCCAAGGATGACAATCTTCTCCATCAGCAATTCTCGCATTACGTGTTAGTTACAAAATAATGTATTGCGGGGATGCTGGGGAGGGCAAGCAAAAGACTTTCGACCCCAGCAATTAATGCGGCTAGTATAGACTAGAGAGAATTTATCAATCAATAGGAATTTAGTACTTGAACAAAATAGAATAAATTGAATCTCAATAGTACGCAAAGGTACTCAATCAAACAAACATTTCTTGAGAGGGTCTAGTGCTATATTCCTCAAAGGCGATGAAAAAGAACTGGCTTGTAGAGCCATACAACGTTATTTTTTAGCTTCACTTTTATGCTATCACCTTTGAGGAACATAGCACTAGAGCACCGGTCAAGTAATGCCAATTCGGGGTCCAAAATGCTTTCCACCGATGCTCACTGAGCTTGAGAATACCGGAGCTTATCGGTCTGTTTTCGATTACTTGACCGGTGCTCTAGGAGGTGAGGCGTCGAAGGGAGTGCGGAAGCCCTGGCAAATCTGCTCCCGAGAACTTATGGGTTTTCGAGAGCGGTCCGCCTTGCTCTGATTGCCTGGATACGTGCCTCAATCTCATGTGCCTCGCTCTCCCTCTTCAGCTTTCTTAGTACAGTAGCATACTGTTCTAACGTGCTAACAACAGCAGGATGGTCGAGCCCGAAAGCGTTCTCGCGGATAGATAGCGCTTGCCGGTAAAATGACTCGGCTTCTTCGTACCTCTCTACAGCAGAATAGAGGCTCGCGAGATGATAGTAAGTAGAGGCGGTATGTGGATGGGTAAAACCCAGGTTTTGCTCGCGAATGACCAGTGCCTTCTTGTAGTAAGACTCTGCTTGAATGTAATCTCCACGCAAAAAGAAATTTTCGGCCTGATTACTAAGGCTGTACGCCATGAAGGGATGATCCCAGCCCAGTGATTGCTCATGAACTTTGAGCGACCTGGCAATCAGCGGCTCGGCCTCGCGATATCTCCCTTCGGCATGGTAAATCTCGACTAGACTGTTGACGATAGTCGCCACATGCGGATGGTCCACACCAGAAATGCTCTCTCGAATCCGTAATGCACGCATATTCATTTCCTTCGCTTGGTCAAGTTTATTTTGCCCATGGTAGATTTTCGCTAGCATACTAAATGTAGAAGCAAGCATGGGATGAGTATCCCCTAAGCGCTGTTCTTGAATATGCAAGGATTGTTTGCAGAACTTTTCGGCCTGTTGATACTTCTCTTGTGAATAGTACAGTCTCGCCAAACCGTAATAGCTCTGTGCTACAAGAGGGTGGTCGATTCCCAATGTTGTCTCACGAATATGCAAAGCCCGTAAATAGAATGGCTCTGCTTCTACGTAGGCTCCCCGTGTGCGGTATAATTTTGCCAGGTTATGGAGTGTTTGAGCCACATCACGATGCTCCATCCCCAGTACCTGTTCGCGAATGGCCAACGCCTCTTGTAACAGGGGCTCAGCTTCCTGGTATTTGCCCTGGTTAAAATAGAGATCTCCCAGGTCGTTCAGCGTGCGAGCAGTATCAGGATGATTGGCTTCCAATACCTGCTGACGAATCGACAGAGCTTTGAGTAGGAGTAATTCTGCCTGTTGATACCTGGCACGCGCTACCAGGTAGGAGGCCGCTTCATTGAATAAGCGGGCAACCTCGGGAAAGGCAAGTCGATATTCTTCAATATACATCGCACACATTTGCGCATGTGGAAGGCAGCGCTGACATCTCTCCCAGGTTTGCAGTTCAACGTCGGGAAAAGCACGGTTCACTGCTCGTATAGCCCGTTCCGCCCATAAAAGCTGCGTGTCTCCCTCCATGCCATCCCTGAGAACAGCTTGCACCAGGCGATGAATACTCAAGGACTTCACTTCGGGAGAGCGTCGAATAAGCGAGTAGCGCAATAACAACTCAATAATTGTATCAACCTGTAAAGGGTCACTCGCCACCGCTCCAAGCATTGGACCAAGTTCTTCTGCACCAAGGGTAATCATTTCCTCAGGAATAGCTTCTGGATCGAGAAAAGCAAATAGGTGCAAGAGATCAGCCGCAACTAGACTCTCCTGTTCCACTTGCTGAAAAGAGAGCGACCAGGTAGCAGCAACCGAATCGGGATGGTCAATAGGAAACCTCCCCCGTCGCAAGAGGAGTTCTTTACGGCGCGTGCCATAGAGATTGAGATATTGAGATAGCCCACAACGTGTCTCTTCAATGTACGCGCCAGCCTGGTCAAGCGCGAGCGGCAATCCATCCAGTGCCATAACGATCTCAGTTGCCTGTGCCTGCTTCTCTTTCGATACTTGGTCGAGAGATGTGCCTGGCGTAAGTGCTTTGGTACGGCGCAAGAGAAACATCACGCCCTCATCCAACCCCATCTTTTCAACTTCAATATGTTGAGCAACTGTTCCCAAGGCCTGCAGCCTCGTCGTAATCAGCACATCTCCTGTAGTAGTTACAGGTAGAAAGTCAATGATCATCTCCAGATCATCAACGTTGTCCAGGATGAGCAGCCAGTGGGTATGGGTGGACAGCCAGCGCTTGACCGCTCGCAGCACAATATCCTGATCCTTCTCCTGCTGCCCTGGTAAATCCAGCAAAGCCGCTAATATCACGAAGTCAGCACTGATAGCATCACGAGAAGTAGCGTTTATCCAGAAGATAGCTTGATAGTGGTTGCGATAGCGGTAGGCATATTCAACGGCAACTTGTGTCTTACCTATCCCCCCAAGGCCGCTGATCGCCTGTGCCTGTGTCAATGCCACCGCTTTACTACTTCTGAGTACAGTATCGAGGTGAATTAGAATGTCTTCACGGCCTGTAAAAAACGGATTACGGCGGTGTGGCACATTCCAGATAGGCAGAGGAGGTGTAGAGGTATGAGGGTCAGGAGTATCTGGAAAGGGAGCTACTTCCTCGTTATGTTCCTCGCTGCTTTCAGGGACGAGACCAAGTTCCTGAATGCTTTTTCCAAAGAGTTCTCCTAGTCTCTGGCGATAGTAGGGACTGGGAGTGGTAACGCCATTTTCCCAGCGACTGACGTTGATCTGAGTGGTACCGATATGTTCGGCCAGTTCACTCTGTGTCCAGCCTCGCTGTTCTCTCTCCCGTCTCAGACGCAAAATAGCCTGCCTGGAAATCTTTTTGGCGTCAGATGCATCTTCGGTGCCCATCTCATCATTCCTGACAGAGCTTAACTTGTCTCATACTTGCGCTATGCGAACCATACATTTGAATAAAACTGATATATATGTGATATTCACATGATATCACCTCTTCAAGGAGATTGCCGTCAAACTAAATAAGAAAGACGCATACGAGTTTCTTATGAAATTCTCGGAGAAACGTCAGAAACATTGTATATTTCTTGGGTCCCATCACACATATTTCGACGTTGTAGTCATCGAAATATGAACAGACTTGAAGGTAGTGTTGGCATGGTTTGTTTGGAAAAGCAAGAGTTCTCGTGACTAAGACGAGGGGGTAACACCTGAAATGAAAGAGAAAAAAGCAACCGTCATGGACAAAGTCCGTCTTGACCTACTTGTACTACCACATCTTGTAGATGAGTTAATTCGTTTAGTACTAGGTGAATGGCAGCCTGATCCTGCTGAACAGGAGCAACTGATTGCACATTTAACAGGATGTTCTTATTGCAGAACAGCTCTCATCGTATTGCTTTCCGCAGAGCAAGAGTACGAGAAATTGAACGACTATCCCGAGGTATCTGCAGGCAACTTGCTCGCGCGATTTGTAGCAATACATCACGAAATAGGGGCACAGAAATATGAGCAGATGGGAGCGTATGCCGAGGCAATTGTAGCTGGAGGGAGAAAGAAAGCCGATAAGCGCTTTCCCATACTCGCGGAACACATTAGGAGATGCCCCAGTTGCAAATCTACCTTGGAGGAAACACTGGCCTTCCTCAACGAGCCTTGAGAGACCAATTGATCTCATCGATGGAGGCGCATAAAAGCGACTTGTACTGGCACCCATAAGTATGGTGCCAGTTCGTGTATATAGTCTCTACCACTTTAATACACGATTCAGATGTAGAAAATTACCGTTTATCTTGCATCTTTTCACGCACGTAACGCTGAGCTGAGCGCACAACATAGCCGACAACTTGGGCAGAACATCCAACAGCTTTCGCTACCTCCTCAAGCGAACGGCCTTCCAATAGGACCATATCCAATATTCGTCCGTTACGTGCTGGTTTGGCGTGGATAGACACATATTCCTGGAGCGCTGCCAGTGCATTGTTTAACTCATCGTGTATAATATACCCATCTTCTACTGTTTCCAGTGTATTAGCAGAAAATGCATCACCTTCACTCTCTACATCCTCGTGAGGATTACCAAAAAGAACCATTAATTGTCCTGCACGTGAGAGTTTTCGATAGGCATCAATAATACAGTTACGAACAATACCAAAAACCCAGGTTCTGAGCTTGCATTGATAATGGAAGGTACGCAGGGATTTATCTACTCGTATCATCGCGTCCTGAACAAGATCATCCCATTGGTCTTGAGGAATGTTTTGAGCCTGTGCCTGGACACACTTCTTTACAAACTCACGGCATTCGTACCACTGTCCCGAATTGGGGTCCCTTAACATTTCTTCGACTACTGTTCTATCGTCCGCTCCTCCTGGCCATCGATGGTAAGGTTTGCCCTCTTTCATTCGATACTTTCTCCCCTGGTTATTGCTGGCTTCCTCGATAGTACAATCATGTGCTGAATGTGAGGAAAGTATCCTTCTCCTGACATTCTTTGATGTATCGCGAATAGCGACGGCAGTCCTACAACGAACGTATTATGAAAGCTTTTGACACGATGCAAAAATTTGCGAATCGTTCTCCCTAATATATTTAGACGTGAACGTTCTGTTGTTACTAAAAGCAATTCCATTCAAAATGGATAGTTAGGTTGGCGTTCAGCAACTTTACTGCGGCCGGCGTATTCAAGTAGATGTGCTCGGCCTGGTACACATCAGCGAAGCCACCCGAGCCCAGTTTGCGGATGAGTCGGTAGTGACCAAGTCGTTGTCCTATGCGATCTATCATATCGACCTATCTTTCGGGTAGTATATCTCCATATATTTATTCTAGTACTATAATAGACGCAATATTACTCATTAAATAAAAAAGAAATAAATAGAATATACGTTCAAATAATGATTTTGATGTTCTAGAGACAGACGTACCGGGTGGCTATTTGTGGCGTGGGAAATGTAGGATCCGTGCAAAAGAGGCAGATGGAGCGCGTTTTCCGGTTGGGTCGCGTCAGGACAATAGATGCATACAACTACGAACTAGACGGCCTGCCATATCTGTACGGTCTTGTCATTGCCTGCTGAGGCAATGCGCGTTCCGTCGTCCGACCAGGCCACAGTGTAGACCCAACTGGAGTGACCGCAATAGGTGAATAGGGTATTCCCAATTGCCGCGTCCCATACCTTGACCGTCTTATCCTTGCTGGCGGAAGCGATGCGTGCGCCATCGGGTGACCAGGCCAGGGCATTCACTGCAAAGTCATGACCACGATAGGTGAACAGGGTGTTCCCAGTCTCCACGTCCCACACATGCACTGTGTTATCCCAGGAGCACGAGGCGATGCGTGTGCCGTCTGGCGACCATGCCAGGGCATTTACCCCAAATATATGACCGCGATAGATGAGAACTGTGTCTTTTGTGGTGGCACTCCATACCTGTACTGTGCCATCATTTCCACCGGAAGCGATAAAATTGCCGTCAGGCGACCACGCCACAGCCTCTACCCAACGGGAATGACCGCGGTAGATATCAACCTGGTCGGGCTTTGCTGCCCATCTTTCCTGCCTCATTTGCCATACATGTACCGTCATATCGTCACTGCCAGAAGCGATGCGCGTGCTATCAGGTGACCACGCCACGGCATTGACCCAATTAGCGTGACCACGATAGATGTACACATGGTCTAGAGCAGCAGCAGTTTCAGCGTTTTCTACTCGCCATACATGTACAGACTTATCATCACTCCCAGAGACCATATATGTGCCATCGGGCGACCAGGCCAAAGACCATGACCAGGCATACCATTTGAAAGGGTCACAATAAGTGAAGGTGCACTGGCCAGTTTCAGCATTCCAGACATGGATCATGCCATCAGAGGAGCCGGAGGCGATATGCGTGCCATCAGGGGACCAGGCTACCGCCAGTACCAGCCTGTTATGGCTGCGATAGGTGCAGAGAAGGCTTCCTAAAGGGCGTGAGGCAGCGATAATCTGTTCCAATTCTTGCTGGACAGCCGCTATACTGGCAGGCCTTTGGTTCGCATCAATTTCTACCATCTGCAATAGCAGTGATTGAAGCCGATCAGGAGCCGCTCTATTTGGCTGGTGCAAAGGTACAAAGCGGAAAGGGGCCTGGGCCGGGTCTTTGCCTGTCAGGAGATGGTGAAGTAAGGCCCCCAGGCTGTAGATATCGGCTCGCGGCGTTGTTTGTGCTCTGCCATATTGCTCAGGGGCTGCATAGCCTGGGGAACCAAGCGCTCTCGTATCTCTCGCTTGCCCTGGTTTGAAGTAACGGGCGATGCCGAAGTCGATAAGGTAGAGGTGGCCATCGGCTGTGCGCATGACATTGGCAGGTTTGAGATCACGGTAGATGATGGGTGGTTCACACGAGTGCAGGTAGTCGAGCACCGTACAGAGTTGCATGCCTATGTCGAGCACCTCCTCTCGTGGGAGGCGTCCATCCATCATCCTGGCCAGGTAGCGCTCCAATGTTTCGCCCTTGATGAAGTCGAGCACGAGATACCAGTGCCCGGCGTCGGTAAAGTTGTCATGTATGCATGGCAGGTTGGGGTGCTCCAGGCCGGATAGCAAGTGCACCTCACGATTGAACGCGTCGGCGGCCTCAATCGCTTCTTCTGCGGTAAGGAGGCTAAAGTTGATCTGCTTTAGAGCAACAAGGCGATTACCACACAGGGTATCTTCCGCTTTGTAGACCGCGCCGAAGCCGCCCTGTCCGATAGAGCCGAGCAGGCGGTAACGCTGCTTGATCAATGTTTCCTTCGCCGGCGCAAGCAAAGGTTCTTCACAATAGAAACAAATATTTGCCTGTGCCTGGTTTGCGGCACCACAGTTATTGCAGTAGAACGGGGAAGAAAATGACATACACGATACACCTTTTCAAACTGCTCACCTGGGCTACAAATTGTCTAATGGTATATACGATTGACAGCGACGAAATATCTCCCGCTCCTTTTGCAGTGTTGTTCCTGCCCTTTTTATTCAAATGCACTTTCCATATATCTACTTACTTCTCATCAGTAATAGTGCGTAGATGATCAAAAATTGGTTACTAGGGATTATACAAAACGTCCTTTAACGGTATGACAGTGCAAAAACGAAAGTCGCAGGCATAGCGTATGATTACGAAAGAGTTAGAAACCGATATACAACCAGCCTCGTCTGACCAGCATACCAGTACTGTTGCTCCTATATGGCGCGAAGCGCTGTTCCCTTATCTGTGCAATCGCCTGGTACTCGTCCTCGTCGGATTGCTCGCCGACTTCTATATTTTGCCTTTGCTCAAAAGTAATTCGCTGCTATCTTCGGTCAAATTGAACACGCATTTCCCCGATGCTCTCTGGCTGATGTGGAGGCACTTTGATGCTGGATTCTACATAGATATCGCCGAGCATGGATACTGGGCTGCCAGTACCTTGCAAACAACATCGAACTGGATCTTTCTTCCGCTCTACCCTATGCTCATTTACCCCTTGGGACATCTCTTTGGAGGAAGTGATGCATCTTTCGATATAGCAGGTATGCTCGTCTCCAATGTAGCGGGATTGGTGGCGGTTACCTATCTTTACCTGCTGGTACGCCGTGAATTTGGCTCACACATCGCTTCTCGCACGGTCTTCTATTTGGCCCTTTTTCCCACGAGTTTCTACCTCTCAGCGCTCTTCCCGGAGTCGGTTTTTCTGGCCTGCGCTATTGCCTGCATCTACTATGCGCGCCAGCGGCGGTGGTGGCTGGCGGGCGTATGCGGTGCATTAGCCTCGCTTGCCCGCATACAGGGGTTTTTACTCCTTGCGCCGGTTGTATGGGAATACTGGCAGGTGATCAGTGATCGCTATGCTCCTTTACCCGATATGAGTGGGATGAAGCTGTCGCAGAAAGCATACAACTGGTTGTACTCACGTTTACAAGGACCTGCTTTGGCAGCGCTGGAACTTCGCAATTGGTTTCATCTGCTTGCTGTTGCACTTATTCCTCTCGGCCTGGTGCCATTTCTCATCTATTCGCAAATAAAAACAGGGGATTTTCTAGCAACGATCCGTAACCATCACGTGGGATGGGGCCGGCATTTTGAATTTCCCTGGCAATTACTAGCCGATGCGCTCAGTCATCCACGATCTCCTGATCCGATGGACTGGAATTTCTGGCTGCTGAATATTATTGTGATACTTGTTTTCCTCAGCTTCACCGTCTGGTCATTCCGCAGACTCCCCATAATTTACGCACTCTATACGTTTGTCATGGTCCTGATGCCACTTTCAACGGCCAGTATTAACAGCATTAGCCGCTATTACCTGGTTATTTTTCCCGCATTTATCCTCCTGGCCCTGTGGAGCAATCGCGACAAAAAACCGGCGCGCCACTTCCTGGTTCTAAATCTCTTTGCCGCTTTGCAGGCTGTTTTGATGATCTTCTTCGTGCTGGGCCTGCCACTCATCGCCTGAGATAACGCGAGTAAATGTAATCCGTCATCCCTCCAGATATTTGGAGATCATGCCTGTCACCCTGAGCGCAGCGAAGGGTCTGGCTCGACGGACGGAGATCCAAAGCTCGCACTCAGAGCTTGCCCTGAGAGAAGTGAAGGGATGACAGGCCGGACCCCTCTCAAGCCCGCTCACGGGAAGGCATTATCTCCAAATATCTGACAAGTATTGACAAAACTTGATATACTCTCTACAATACAAAGTAACATCTGTTACTCTCTGCATTGTAGCAACGTAAAGATGCTTAGTATTCCACCTGGGGGTATAAGTACAGATGAATAACACCTCTTACTTCACATTGCCAGCAAGTGATAATATTGAGCTGCGTTTATTTTACTATTGCTCAATATTAGCGACGAAGAACGCCTGGCAAAAAGCGAACCGCGAACAACAGTTACAAAAAGAGTCCTTCACGCAACCTGCTGCGGTTATTTTTGAAACCGCTGTTACAAAAGAAGTCCATAGCGCTCGTCCCTTATTCTGCTCCTCCTCACATGCCCCATATCATTACTGTCCCCATTGTTGTCGTCTTCAACTCCACTAAGCCGGCCAACTTCCACCAGCAATAGAGATTTACCGTAGGTCACATCTAACTAACCCACGCAAACGCACCTGGTGGGCTGATTCCATGGTTCAATACCTCGAGAAGGGACAGCCGCTATGTTTCAAGATAGCAGATTATTGCGCGAGCAAGACGTGCTCGATTATCGCATGTATACCGATGTCAATAAGAGCAAATTAGATCTTATCGTACTCAGGTACATGGCCCGCAGCGTACATTTGAAGCTCTTGAGGGAGGCGGTGGTTGCAAAGATGCCTTCGCTTTATTATTCCGAGGACCGCCGCGGGCGCATGCACCGTATCGTCATCTATGATTCACAGGAGCTACAAGTACAACGGAACCTGGCATTTGTCGGTTTTGTCAGCAGGAAACAGCAGTCGCTCTCTGCCTCGATTGTCGAGGACATACACGAGGTGGATAGGAAGCTGGTCACCGAGCTGGTCGGTACACCTGGAATGCTCAGTTACTCCTCATTGGAATTGCGCACAGGCAACTGGTACAACCTGGTTTTGTTCAATGACTCCACAGCGAAGAGGCATATCAGAGACTCTGAGACCCACAAGTATGCGGCGTATCAGCTGGCTCCACGCTATTACGAGTGGATCAGGCTCCACAACGGCATTATGCCGGGAGGAATTGCCCGGTGCGAACTTGTCTTGCAAAAGACAAAACGCTACACCTTCCAGATGATCAGCTCGTGCCCCATTGTGCGCGAGCTGACTCACGAGAATGTCAGGCTTCATGACAGGCTGCCTCGTAGTGCGACAAAAGATACACAGTATACACAGTCGCATCACTCCTTCTCGTCGGAGAATTTAACGGTGCGCTTGTTCTGTTAGTTTGTCTGCCTTAGCAGGAAGAGACACAACGCATGAAACCAGCAATCCAGGATCTGATCATTATCGGTGGCGGCGTGATGGGACTCTGCACCGCCTACTACGCCTCCCAATTTACTAACAGAATCACGCTTTTGGAGAAATCCACCATTGGCGTGGATAACAAGGAAGCAGCTTCCTTTAGCTACACACGATCGCTGCGGAACGACTATCTCGATCCATTCTATGCCCGCTTGGCGTACGAGGCGCGCAGTCTATGGCTGGATATACAGTATGAACCGCGGGCGACCACAAAGAAGCGCTCCTACGATCCTTTCATTATCGATTGTGGCTGCTTGAATCTTGCCAAACAGAGTGTTACACCGCAACTGCCGCAGAGCTATGCAGAGCAGAGCTATCAAACGCTCACAGACCTGCACCTGAAAGCAGAAGCGCTCGATCGCGAGGCGCTACAAAAGCGCTTTCCCCAGTTCGATGTGGACATGGCGCGCCTGGATATAGAAGCCGGATTTCTCTATGTGCCAGCGGTCACTCGTACACTACTTACTGCTCTGCGCGAGAGACACGTACAGATTATTGAAGGCGTACAGGTGAAACACATCGCGCAGAAAGGCGGTCACATCCTGATACAGACCGGGAATAGTGGGTTCGAAACGGCCAATCTCGTGGTCACAGCGGGATGGGGAACGAATGATATTCTCGGCCTCATCGAAGGCTGTGAGACACAATTTCCGCTCGTACCAGATCGACCGAGCCAGAGTAAATACTTCATCCCTCCTGCTCACAAGCGCCAGTTGTTCACGCCAGATGTCTTGCCAGTTTTCGCCTATCTCGATGTAGGCATCTATGGTCATCCTCTCTATGAAGGTAGGACACCAGGGGTAAAGATCGGCTTCTACAATCCACCCGATGTAAAGACGTTGAATACCCGCATTCGCGATGTGCACAGCTTCGTGCAAGAGTGTATGCCTTCACTACTCGATGCAGAGACGGTTGACGTGACCGACGTTGACCAGTGCAACTATGACCTGGTCGAGGACGATAACTTCATTCTTGGCAAACTGCCAGGCTTTTCCAACATCCAGGTAGGTGTGGGCTGGCGTGGTACAGGCTACAAATATGCCCCGTTCGTAGGGAAAACCTTGATGGAATTGGCCCTCCAACAGGGCACCGTTTATGACATCAGCCGTTTCACACCGCAGCGTTTCGCGAACGCGAACAAGCAATCACAAGGAGCATCACATGAGTAATAGAACGAACAGAGGCATTCTAGAAAGGCTGGAAAGCGGCACTGTCCTGGGCGCTGAAGGCTATGTATTCGAGCTTGAACGCCGGGGCTATATCACGGCTGGGCCGTACGTTCCGGAGGTCGTGCTCGATTTTCCAGAAGCGGTGAAAGAACTCCACCGGGAGTTCTTGCGCGCCGGCTGCGAGGTGATGGTTGCACTTACCTACTACGCGCACCGCGAAAAATTGAAGGATGTGGGCCGGGAGAACGATCTGGAGCGTATGAATCGCCAGGCCGTGCAACTGGCCAACGAGGTCGCACACGAGGGCGATGCACTGGTGGCAGGCAATATCTGTAACACCTGGGCTTATGATCCGCATAACGCGGCAGAAACATCAAAGACTGTACGCGCAATGTACGAGGAGCAGCTCGGTTGGGCGGTCGAAGAGGGCATAGATTTCGTGATATCCGAAACGAACGATTACCTGGGTGAAGCCCTGATCGCCCTGGAGGTGATCAAGCAACTCAAGCTCCCCGCTATGGTCACTCTGGCCTCGGTGCAGCATAACCAGACGCGCGACGGCTACGACTACGTCGAGGCCTGCAAGATACTCGCTGATCATGGCGCCGATATCGTCGGCCTGAACTGTGATCGTGGTCCTGCGACGATGCTACCAATTATCGAAAAAGTGCGCGCAGCAGTGAGTTGTTATGTTGCAGCACAACCCGTGCCCTATAGAACGGACGGCGAACACGCGACCTTCCAGTCGCTTGAGGTTGATAATGGTCGGCGCGCCTTCCCCCTTGCCCTCGAACCTTTCCTGCTCAATCGCTTTGAAATAGCGGATTTCGCACGTAAAGCGCACGCTATCGGCGTCAACTACATTGGCGTCTGCTGTGGTGGAGCGCCGCACTATGTCAGAGCTATGGCAGAAGCGCTTGGTAGAACAGCGCCTGCGAGCAAATATTCGCCGGCCATGGAGCTACACCCCATGCTGGGGACGCAGGTGGAGGCAAAAGACGAAGTATTCTTACAAGATTGGAAAAGCTAGCAGGAGCCAGCATGAACACACTCCGTTTCGCTACATTTCTCTCGCCCGTCCTGTACGAGACGTACGAG